>JAAUXW010006206.1_pt1 | contig 16040 bp, 10 predicted proteins | sample 7278141 | NCBI WGS metagenome assembly JAAUXW01 (sample SAMN14350115, study PRJNA611818) | marine sediment metagenome | isolation source: surface marine sediment (2.1m) | place: French Polynesia: Moorea | collected 2018-08
AAGATAACAGAGTACAATGCTATGCTCAGATTGGCATGACAGTGACAAACACCTGTTTTTGCATGGCATAGTTCACTTGTCTCAAGCAGACAGTCAACTCTCCAGCTGTCCAACCTGGACGCCGAGCGATTTAAACCAGAATTTGAGTTCCGATCTAAACTGTCCCCAGTAGGTTAAAGTATCAGCTACATTGTGTCCGGGGTTAGCAGGGTCTCTCACCAGAGGGCAGGGTGGGTCAAACTCCACGGGGTACTTGTCTGGAAGGTAGTATGTGCTCCATGACATTCTGGAAAATAATGGTTCATGTGAACTTTAATTGTTTGTATCGGAGAAAACCAGGAGCTATGCTATAGTTCACTAATACATGGTCCGACTGCATTTGCCTCACTACCAGTGTCAAACTACTCTAGAGTGAGTTTGAAGTCTCACACAAAAAGCATTCGTTCCAAAAGTTACGTTTTTTTACTGTATCTAATATGCTTTAAATCGCATTTCTGCCAGGAATGCTTTCTTATTTTATGTTTCAAACTTCACTTAGAGTGGATTTAGGTATGCACTGAGCAATTCCCGGGCGGTCCATATATCGGCGACTGCATGGTTTCTACTGAGACAGCCAATTAAAAAGTTGATCTCTCTTGGACCAGGAGATTTCATTATTAATCCTGTCTGTGGTAGAGGTCCTGTGGCCATTTTGAGCCACCTTACTGTTTTGCCCAGTAAAAACTGCCAAAAGGCTTCTCACATCGCAACGTTGCGCCCTCATTGCACCATCCTGTGTATTTCACATTTTGACCCTTTTATGGTCACATGACCTCCATCAGCTCCCACACTAGAACGTATTGCCACCATTAATTGTCATGCATTTTCTCTTGTTTTCATGTGTTGCCAAATTTATTCCATGAACAAGGGGCGGTTTTATTTCATGTGACATTTTATGGAGTTTGTTAATGGACGGTATTATTTCTTTGGAGCATAAACATTGCCTCATAGGGACTATTTATATAATCCGCAAAATTATTGCAACCTCCAGAGATTCATATGTCATAATCTTTGATAATGCATACAGAAGCTGGGTAACTAGACCTGATGATGAATACCACCAGCTTTGTGCTTCATGTAATCAGGCCTGTGTGTGGCGATGGAAAAGGTCCCAATCAGTATTGTTGGATTTTCCCCATATTTGGTACATTGTACATGCTGCATAGATCACTTGACAGTATTTTGATGGGGAATTGCTTAGTCTGACATGTGGAATCGCATCGATACTTTACAGCTTTTTAGGGTGATACAACATGGAATTACAAACCATTGAGATGCATGTGGAACTTAAGCTGCTATTATTTCGGTGGGTAATAATAACTCAGGCCTGCAAATACCTCCATCAAATGGCAGTTTTGTGACTTTAGAGGCTTTTTGCTTGAAGGCTTGAACTGCAATGGTTGTGGCATCCTTGACTGCTGTGCGGTAAAGGCCAGCTCTGTGCATGTTTGTGCCTACAGAGCTCCGTGGTCCATGTTTAGGTGTAGCGGCACTAAAAATCTCAATTTCCTAGCAAATAAGGCCAGGGGCTAGGGTAAACCTAGGCAGGCTATCTTTGTTTCGCTTTTGGTTTCAAAGCACCAGGCTGGCTTGGGCAATGTGGTCGCATTTGGTGCCCTAGCGAACAATTATCACTGAAGAGCATATGTAGAGCATGTTCGTTTGATGCCACACACAAGGTGTAGCAAATGGCACTTGGGCTCCATTGTATACACACGAAACACTACAAACAATCCTCAAACGGAGTCGGGTCTTTGCCCCGTAGCCCCTATTAAAAACCTGGATGCTTTCTTTAAAGGAAGTACAGCTTTTTGAAAGGACGGTCTTGCCAAAGGGCACGAATGCAATAGATTGGCTGAGTTGTCAGAATTTTCCCGCTTGCTACACCTTACAAACAATATTTTTCTGTGCAGCAGATCAAGATCAGTGGTCGAGGAAATGAACAGTCATAAGAATACAGCTTGTCTGACAAAGGTTAGACACAGACAAGCAGCACCCATGCAAGAGCTGGGCACCATTACCACGTTTCACCATGCTCCTACACTCTCACAAATTTACCACCATTGAACACGGAATGACAAGCTAAGTGAAAATTTAAGGAAAACTGTTATGATCAGCCACATTTTTCAATGTATAAAGTGTTGGTGTACTGAAAATGCACATGTTTGTGACATGAGCAAATCTAATAGGGCAGTTTTCACTGCCCTAATTCCGTTTTCATTCGGTCAATCCATCGGGAGAGTAAGTCGATCAGTGGTCGCCCCCCTAAGCTATCTGCTGAATAGACTTAGTCTGGAAGGGTTGCTGAAACATTTGCCGGGAAATCAAATGTGCGTCTCAGAGGGCCAAGTTGAGCAGTTCATGTCAAACTTGACAGCATTGGGGATCCGCATGGACATGCTATGTGAGGTCGCACTGTTTACTTCTTAAATGTCCTTTACCAGTGGTGTTCCTTATCCCATTTAAACTGTAAAATGGGCGGATTGCTTGTATTCCCAATTTGATAGCTTGATCTTCTGTGACTTGATCAGTCAAGATAGCATCAAATATGGCAAATAGAGGTGGTATCTCATGAAACGTGTTTCTTCTGGCACTTAAAATGGAAAGATGAGTGAGTGGGGAACGCCTTGTGGCTGATTAGATGAACATAGAATGGTTGGACTTTGCCTGAAAGATGTTCTGCGGTAAAAGAGTATTCCATGTAAAAAGGTGTCAAGCAGGGTAGGAAATGACCATGTGGTTAATTCCCTCCTTTTACAAGTTAAAAGAAATCCAAAATTTATGTTCCCTTATATTATCGACTGAAGTGGGGAAATAATTTTTTTTCATTTATTATTTTATAATTATTTTTGGAAAAGCCTAAATTTCCCACACTGTCTCAAGAATTGATAGATAGTGTGATTTGCTGACTGCCGAATGATGTGCTAAGAGGCTGTCCAAAAGTAACGGGCCTGAGTCCTTTGACGAATATGTTCAGTTTGGCCCAAACCCAAATCCAAGCCGAGAACTCCACAAAAGGGCAATATTGCCCTGGGAATTATTTAGCCATATGTCTGTGGAAAACTAGCATGCTCAAAGATGGGGCATCATTATGATTCTATTATATTGCGCCGGAGAATCATTGCAGTGTAATTAGTAGGCTTTTGACCATGAGGACACCCCAAGGGTACCTTGAACGAAGATCCTGGAACAATGGGGTGAAATTACGCCAAGAACAATTCAGGTGCAGGATTTTGGTTTCCATAGTGATTCCATAACACATGGGGCCATGGCTGCACATGCAGATGCGCAGATGCTCTCGTCTGATACGGGTCCCTGACCATGAACGAAGCATGCTACGCAGACGCATCCCAAACCCTCTGCAGAACCGAATCCCCTCAACATTTCCTAAAGCTTCTCTGCCCGAACATGTCTCCAATGAGCCTTGGCATTCTCCCTTCAGTTACGATAACCTACACAGAGGCAATTCATTCATTTCTTCCTCTTTCCTCTCTTGTATCAGCACTGAACCATAATGCAACCAGACATGAATTTTTCAACTCCGTTATATAAGGCATTGGTCCACTTACAGCATACGGAGAACCTACATGGAAGTGGAGGCCATGCCAAACAATAATCCCATCACACTCAAAATCTAGGTCAGCGCTGAAACTGTGACCATATGAAGCTGAAAGCGATTGCAGGTCTGCAGAATTTACTTCTTAGATTTTTCCGGTGGAGTTTACTCCAATTGGTTCAAATTGAAAACATCAAGCATTTCCGCACCATTCATCATTGAATGAAAATCCCATCAGAATTAAATGTCTAATGCATTTAGCATATTTTAAGTCATGTTTATTGGCAAATCAAAGCACTGAATCTTGTAACATTGATGTTCACTGCATGTAAAAGGCCTCTCCTCCCAGCTGTATCACATTATTGAGGACAAATGTTGAGCTTTTCGATTGTATTGAACATTTTTGGACTGATAGTTGTCTGAAGGCATGCAGTGTATATCGATTCCTTACACCTTGGGCTATTAGCCAGGCCATTTGTTCAATACCATTACACACCTACTCTAACTCATCTTGATCCTGTCTCCTGCACTGGCTAACTTTATCCTTCAAATTGTAAACAAAACATTAAATGTGATCAAAGGCCCAACCATTTCAATTTTAATTGCTGATCTTAACATTTTTGCATGGAGGTCAGTAATCATGGTCTTTCTTGCATGGTGTTCTGAATATTTCCAGAACGTTGTGGTCATTGAATGAGATTTTTGGAGTGAATGGTATGCTTATATTTTGATGTAAAAGTTGTTTGTATATTACAAGTATTGTAAATGATCTTGTTTGCCTAAAACTAGATTTTTAGCATGAAAATCAAGGTCAATTTACATTCCTGAAAGAGAACTTTTAAACGTTATTTGAATTAGGTTAAATGTGGATGGATCCGTATTAAAAAATCACAACTAGTGTCAATGTTTTGGTTCTTTATGCAAGTGCATGGTGTTTGTCCACCACACGTATAGCATAAGCAGATTATATCCAAATCCCTTACCCTTGACCATAAATTGATACTGATAGTATGATATTTATCACTTTGTTATTAATCTCCATTTGATTACATTTAACTAGCCTAGGATAAAATGTGTGAAATTAGGACTTCACATCATGTTTCTTGTCAGAAAAGCCTGGTTCATCTATCAGACTTTTAAACATGATAACTCCAGCATGTCGATGTTTATGGTGGTTGCACTTGTGCGTGTGCATTGCATGTTAAACATTGGGCAGGACTGTTATGGGCATGATACACATGTGAAGACTTGTGTACAAGTCCACAATCTATCAAGTCCCTTTCCTCATACAGGTTACACTCTTAGACCAAATAGCCCAGTCCAATGTTGATTTCAACTTCATGGCAAGTATGGGTGGTCCAAAAAACTCAGTAAGTTTCAAGTCAAGATTTGGACTTGCACATGGTTGCGTGATGGGCGTCAGCCTCTGTAACAGGCTTATGGCATCAAGCCTGGAAAAGTCATGGAACAGAGGGCTGAAAGTGGGATTTACTGCCAAATGTGATGTGATTTATGAGCCCTGTCTGTCATGCCTTGATGAGGCACTGCCATTATCAGCTAATAATATTTGTTTATTCATCATTATATTGAATCAACATAAGTATGAGCATGTACTTGAGTGTGCGAGGCCATACGATTCAGTAATATTGTCCTCTTCTAGAATGTCGAAAGCATTACGAGTATCAATATCAATGATGGCACGGGGATACCATTTTGAGTTTGTAGACTTGTTATCTTATTATTGATTTAACAGTGGCAGACTTGTCAATAGTTATTCCCCAAAGGGTTGTCGTTTTGTGGAATACCTCTGCACTTTTTGTGATTTGCCTGATATTTAGAGCTATCTCCCTTGTGTGATTGCCAGCTTCCACTTAGTTCTACATGCTTAACAACTTGCTAGGCGTAAATGGTAATTTCTCGCCTCTTTTTCTCTCAAATCTCCTTTTGATATTTGTCTTGGGTCTGAAAATAGCCCTTGCCTTACGTGTTAGGCAGGAATGTTTACATGCAATTCATTTTGGGCCTTGAGAAACATTGCGTTTTTGTCGTTGACATAAAAGGAAAACATGCAGTTATTGCTCATATGCCAATCAGTAACTTTATGGTAGAAAAATGCAGCATGATTAGAACATTTTTATAAAGCTGATAAGGAATTATTTCACTTATAGTTGAGCATGTTTAATCAGATATAAATGTTTGTAATCTCTAAATCATATCACCTTCACCGCTTTGCAAGTATCTAGACAATTATAATACGCCACCTATTTGTTTGCTCAAAACATGCTTTGTGTTGCAATACATCAGATGCAAAAGAAAGACCTTTGTCATTTGATTACAGTGAAAAGGACATACGCTCTCTGTCACAGCACTAGTCCTCTGCCTATTCATCTCTTGAGTTTTGATTGCACTTGGCATGGGACTAGGGATGACATCAAAAGTTGCGAGAAAATTGTGTAAAAACTTACAAAAACAATGATATGAATGGGCAGAGGACTAGTGCTGTGACAGAGTGTGTATATATGGTTAAAAGATCTGTCGCTTATCAGCTTATATGCATTTGTGTCATTTCATGGCATTCTTGTGGCTGATGAGCTGATTTGTCATAACTTTTGAACAAATGATACGATTTTAACGATACTTGGCAAATTTCATCAAGGATGCGGGACCTCCCAAAGATGAATTCCGCCAAGTTTCATTAAAATCGCACCATTCGTTTAAAAGGTATGACAAATCAGCTCATCAGCCACAAGAATGCCATGAAACGACACATTTAAAGCCAAATAAGGAGTCACTCTGACATTTTTGCCCAAATTTATTTACTGTGAATAACTACATCTTACCTGCGGGGAAATATTGTGGCTGAATGTCTCTAGCCACCATTGATGTGATGCTCACTTTTTTTCTGCCAGAGAAATGCTGTCACCAAAAATTCAGTTCCCCTCTGCATTGTTTTGGTTTGCTATAACTGCATGCTTGACAATATGTGAACCAAGTTTGTCAGTAGTCATGGCCTTTACTAAGTAGCTATAAATTTTGTTACTGTATGAGATATGTTTTATATTGTACTGTAATGATGGCTACATTTGGTTTGATGTTGCATGAGTCACAGAATGGTTTGTGTTGCGGTGTTAGGTTTGTCATGCAGGAAAGTGTGCGTAATGTTTGATGTGTGCCACGTGCCTATCTATAGGCAATGATAGATGCACACGCCACACATACAAAGTGTTATGCCAATTGAAATTTTAGGCTTGTTTTTTAATTTTACCTCCAACTTTTCCTTGCCATTTGAATTGGACCACTGGAAGTCTCACACGATTCTAAGTAGGAAATCTGGCCAGCTTTGTATATGTTTCATGATTGATCTAGTGATGTGAAAATCTTGATCATGTTGATAACCCCTAAAGTAATTAAAATCTGCTTTGCATGATAAAAGACTTGAAAAGCAAAGAAAAAAGAAGTGCATGTGAGGTTCTCTAGGTAAAGTTAAAAGAATGGCTATTTTTGGCATTGCAGACATGTTGCCAAAATGTGGTGAAAATGTGTAGTTGTATGTTGGGTAATAAAGTGGGGGGGGGGCAAAGCCACCCCTTGATGATTCAAGCCTTACTCAAAAAGAGAATGCCTTATGACAAAGTTAGAGTGGATCTCTGTAACTGCAGCTGGAAGGCATGGAGAGAATGCCATGATGCTCTCAAGGTCATCCTGAAGGGCACTCTATTGTTTCTAATCCTCTTTGAGTAACAATACCCATATTAACTGTAATCTACCCAGCTAAAATATCACTAATATAAAGGCTATACAGATTTATAAACATGTGCTGGATAATTACAGGCTAAATGAGGAAAATTATGGTCATCATGTTCAGAAGACAGAAGACAGCAGCCAGGCTGATATGGCTTTATTAAAGTATGGCATGGAAGTGGCTCTGTTTAATTTCTCAGAAGGAATAAATTGCAACAACAATGGGGAATGTATAATGATCTAAAGCATCTTTATCACTTGAGTTGCAGGCATCCATCACAATCAAGAATGACTGGCTTTGACAAAACAGTTGAGTGCTGACAGGGACAATGCCATTATATCTGGCAGGCATGACACCTTTTTACCTGGCTGCAGGATTCAGCAGGAAGAGTGGTGTAGTTTTGACTGCTATTTTGACAGGCCTTCTGGCTTGAGCCCCAGCTTAAATGAATTGAATCATCCCCGGCTTCTTTTGCATGCTAATCAATAGGATTTACAATTTCTAATGCCAATATGAGCTTCTAATTGGAGCAAAAAGGTTCCAATGAAACAGGCCAATCAAAGCTGCTCGATGGCCTCTTTTTGGCATCAGTTTGGCAAAATCCACTCTATGATCTTGTCTGGCCATGCTTTGCTTTTGGCACAAGGCAGAAAAGAGATGATATTCAGAGTATCCAAGGCTTCAGAGACGTGGGAAGCTCTTGGTGTGCATGCTTACGTTGTCAATGTTATTGGTAGTCGGGCAAAATAAGAGAGTCCCTTCTGAATGTCCTCTAATGCAGCTGCTATTATACAAGCCTGACTGCATAAATTCATATAAATTGTGACATCCAATTAACAGTTAGGTCCAGTGGACGTTTTTGGAGTCTAACTTGCACCTAGAGCGAGCGATTGAGCTTGAGTTAGTGGTTTAAGAAGCAGGAATCGTGGCAGAAATGAGGCCACTTTTCTCAGGCCTGACCTGGCCTTTTCGTGCTTTTCTTGCAGAAGGCAATTCAATCTTTGGCCCCAGCTTTTCACTGCGAGCAAAAGTGGACATCACGGGTTGTGGTGGCTAAAGGCATTCAGCCGCAGTGTTTTCCTGCAATTGAGATGGACGTTGTACACGAGAAATAAATTTATGTCATGCACTTCATAAAGTCGGTTCATTTGGTCGGGTATGTATTTCAGCAGGGTCACGCTGGCAAGAGGAGGGCTTTTCAATCTCGCAACCTTGTCATGTGGAAACAAGGCCCTGGCACTAGCGAAGCTTTTCTTTAATACAAAATCTTGCCAGGCTTGATGCTTATGGTGTTGCAAGTGAAAATGCATGCTCTTCCAGACATGCCTTCCTGCAAAATGATCAAAGGCTGCAAATAGGCTGGAAACATTGAGGGTCTGTAACCTTCTGAATCACCCTGCACCTTCTGCCTACCAGTACCTGCAGTTGTCATACACGCAGACATGCAAATTTGTGGCAAAAGATAGAAAGCTGTCGACCGCTAAAGGAGATTTAATGACGTAAATTGCCATGTTGGATGAGGCACATGGCACATGTAAGTTGATGTGATTTGTCCTGTTGGCCATCCCAGCTAATTCGACTAGCTTCAGTTTGCCATTCCAGCCAAGCCCCGGCCATATTTATCCATACATCCCCATATTAAGTCTGGGTGTGAGCAAGGCAGACGGACAAGCCTCTTGAAGGGCCTCAGCATGAATGTAATTTGGACAGGCTTGGGCAGAATTTTCTCCCGATTTCCGTCCAGCAGTGAGACTCTCATTGCATGCTTAAAGTGTGTATCAGGCGAGGACTCGGCCTAAATCTCAAGAGAGTTTGGAGAGCTCATAACCACTGACATAAATGCTGGCATTTTCTCCCACCATCTCAGCTAAAGGCTAAATCACTCCCTTAATATGGTGTAGCAGTTGAACTGACAAGAATTCCCACGTCGGGCCGGCAATGGTATACACTTTTCACAGTGCATGGGGGTCTTGGGATCTAGAGGCAAGAAGACTCAAGCTTTGGGACTCTGGGACTGAGAATTGTCCATTTTGCCACAGACTTTGATAGCCATGTTTGGAGATGGCATTGTAGCTTATAGCATAGAGACAACTCAAAAAGCTAAATGAGAAAGAGAAAGAAAATGACCTTCCCTTCAGTTGTAAACAGCAGAACATTCAAAGCTGGGTTTTTACTCCAGCTTCAACAAACCATAGCAAAGTGAACATCTCGTAATGGATATGACAAGCCATTTAATGTAGCCTTATTAGACACAACCAAGGCAACCATTTTGCTTTGACCTGTGTGCGTGCAAGCGTCCACAAATTCGCTGAATTGCCTGTGCGCCTGCTTTAAGTAATTTAAGACTCGTCATCTGAATTCTACCCAACAAAATAATAGCATTTAATTCAACCATGCCTATCTGTGACATCCTCTCCATGGCAACCAAAGTTTTGTATATTAATTATGAAGGGTGACCATGTAACAAAAGCTTACTCGGGCGAGGGCCAAATGTACCAAGTATTTGTATAGCTGAAATATGCATAATTGATGATATTTGCACCAGTGGGAAGACTAACATTCAAACTTGATATCATTCAGTCATTTGGGAGTGGTGTGGTTTTGTATAGAAAAGGCCTTTACCTGGATTTTTAAAGGATTATTAAATGTAATTGAGACCAAATCACAAAAGACATTTTTGACGTTTAACACAGTTGGTTGCCCATTATGGTAGGCATAAAACTGCAGTGATAAGGCATGTGCATTAAGGCTCCTCTGTAATATTCATTTGCAGATACCACATCAGCCAGGATTTTCTCTTCTTAGATATAATGATATATACATGTAACAATAATGATATTCCCCACTTTTCTATTCATTTAAAGGCAGTTTAAGTTGATGTTGAAAGTGGTTTTGGGATGGTTGTTTAATGTACGCCACGGCTGCTGATGTAGCATTGTATGTGAAAGGAAGCCGCATTAGAGCTTTCCATCACCGTATGTGTACTTTGCATAATGCCAACATGGCCTGGCCTTCCCTCTAGTTTCATGTGCAATTGTACATCTACTCAACATCCTCCTTTTGTCCCTGTAATCCAAATGGATACATTCACCAGCTCATACACTCTCAGAAAATTCTGATGTTAGCCTTGGGCACACCTGAAACAGCTATACATCGCTAGTAGTGTTGCCGATAGCTGACATTTTACATGGCCCCTCCCTCTCACACTGTTGAGGGAGGGTGTAGCAAGGTTTACCTTGTTGTATTGTCAGAATTTTATGAGAGTGTAGCCACCTGGGACCTAGTTACGAAATCAGCTGCGGTTTAACTACCTTTTTCTTTTACACCATCCCAAATGGGCCAAACATGAGCTGTATATAATGGAAGTTTTATTTGACTTTCATTAAAACTTTCACCAAAAGTGAACCCACAGGCTTCTCAAGATAATATAAAAGTTCCATTTATATTATGGCATAAAGTTATCTCCCACAGTAGCCACCCTCTTCTATTTCCAGGAAAGGGAATTGCCTTCAGAAAGATCCACTGTTTTATCTGGAATTTTACACATTGTACTGCAGCGGAATTTAAGACTGCACTTTGGCAATGCGATGTCCATGACTTTGATGTGATTGTAGAATTGTCTGTGGAATGAGCCTGCACACAATACAGGCCGTGTGTGCTATCAGTGGCCAGGGCCTGTACACATCTCAGAACCTTGCACTCCAAGTCCCACTGGTGAATGCTAGATAGGACCCGACACAACCCAATCCAAGACGCAAATTTCCGCGGATCAGGCCTCATCCTACAGACCTGCACTAGGGGGTCTACAGGGTCACTTGGCGACCATAAATTTCAAAAATTAATATTCATTGGGACTCTGGCTTGCACATCCGTAATGGAAAGGCCTCAGGGAAGGGTTTTTGGGTAAATGAGGACTGGTCTTGGTGGTAGTTTGGCGGCTGTCAGAGGCGATTTGGGTGATTATGGGCACGTTGGGTGACCAGCTTTGCTGAATGTGGCAAGATAATATTGTGGTAGCCACAGACATCTTCAATGGATGAGCCTAGCCAGTTGGAAACATAGTCTGCTGAGTCCAAAACTAAGAGCTGTAGCTCATTATCCATATATGGGCTAATACTGCACAAACCCCAGTTACAAGATGAATGCCCATCTTTGTGGTCAGGCAAGGTCAGTCTGTATTTCCATCAGTCTGCCTGTTACACATTGGTTATAGTTGATAATTACCTCTGTGGCGTAATCATCATAATTAATTATTGCATAATATGACAGAAAAGGGAAGGCATTATTTAGGGCACATTGATGCAGACTAAGCAAGTGGTGCTTTCCTCTATAAGGAAATATGCAGACAAAATAATGACGCTTTCCCTAAATATCTTGTAAGATCACAGCATCTCCTTGCCCCACTTTTTAAAGATGGTGCACTTTTTGATTACCCAATCTTTGCTTTGGGAGGGGGTTGTTATAAAATGAATCAGGTCCCACAAATTGGGCTGTCAGTGGCAGACCCAATACAAAGGCTGTGGGCACCCCAATGAAGGCAGATTGCATTAAACTGCATCCTCTGCATTCCTTAGGAGCCCACAATTCCTGCAGCCAACTTGAGGGACCAATTAATTGATAATAGAATGATAACAGTAATGGGTCGACATAATAGGATGTGTTTATGGAGAAAATACCAATGGCAGTTTGGGGACGAAACCTGGGCTGATTGATGGCACTGGATTTCAGCTAAACGACAAATTTATTGAGACATGGATTTGTGTGATTGTCAAAGACGAGTCCCTTTTGTTATGTATTCGATTGGCAGGTTTTGCCATTTGAGCCAAAAGACTTGAAGAGAATACAGAGTGCATGATCTTCAGCTCCCAAACCTATTGTTCTTCTAAGAGCCTTTAACATGCCACAACATTGGCCTTATATAGCCTTCTTGTTTGTAAATCTTCATCAGCACAACTATATAGCCTTTCCTGAGGTACACTGTGGCCAGATTGAAGTTGATTACTGAAGGTAATCAATTGAGCATAAACTGTCCTAGTACCCCAATCAATCTTGCATAAAGTTGATCGGTATCTCAAACAAACTCTGTCCATGTTTATGAAATATTGAAGGGATCATAACTCTGAGGCATTCATATCAGAAGACTATACCTGGGTATATAAAATATTGAGGCGACTATTAATATCTTCATGGGCAAAAAGTCACAAGTATGTTTTTGTCTGGAATAGTCTTTATGTGTTGAATTACATTATCATAAAGGGATGTCACTGTTGAATGACTTTTTGTCCTCTTATGGCTGTATTTCAGTTGTATAAAAGCTTGGCTGTCCGGAGTGCTCTTCAATTATTCATAATTAGGCCTTACAACTTTTGTCCCAATGTTTGCTTATATATATATAGTCCAATGTCCCACAAAAATATTTATTAATCTTTTATACCTAATGGAGGTGTTTGAACAAAGATGGGCTCATTACTGCTGGTTATTAAAAAGTTCATTGAAAAGCTGTTGTGGGGTTTTGCATATAGCTTCCTGTTTTGAAAGGTTACCACATTCCCATTAAAATATACCTAGATTTAGCACCTTGATAAATAACTGTCGGAAGCAAATGCATCACACACTTCAGACAAATATCCTTTACATCTGTTCTAATGAGAATTCTATTAAGTTGTAGAGGAATGTCTTCTTGAACACAAGCCTTTTACTCCTGCAAAAGAAAGGAACATCTTTGGAAGAGAAATGTCTTGACATTTCCTAACAAGACTGATTCACTCTTGACTATGTGCACACATCCTAGCTGCTGTAATGTAATGTTATAAATGACTTCAATCCTTACAACAGACCTTGTGAAATCCATTTCTGAGCCCATTCTTTCTGTCAGACAAATAAGTCAAGAAGTGAGGAAATGGGTTTCTGAATCTCTGTGCAGATTCTTTGTGAATTCAGCTTCACAGCAATAACAGACAGCTTAATCTGCAGAACTTTTCTTGACTATTATCCTTTTGGAAGAAGAGATTCAAAAGGAAAATAGTTTATACATATCATTCCACAGTGTTCTTTTCTTTGAAAAATTGGTAAAAGATGAATGGACTTTAAGATAGCCTGATTTGCAATGAGTCACATCATGCACATGGGTTGTGGTCTGACTAGTATTCTGTACATGTATGGGCTGATCATTCTATGACTAAATGGTTTTGTCACACATCATAAATTAGCTAATTTAAAATTGGTTTGAAACCAACGTGTTAAGGGATCTCCTTAATTTTTCCCCAATCATGTTCAAAGAACATGGCAGTTTTATGTTAGAATTTAACAAGGAAACTCGTTAGTTCCAGTGTCCTTCTAGAGAGGCACAGATGCAGCATTACATTGCCTGCAAGACCTAACTGTTTCAGTTGTAAGATTCATGCTAGAGCAGCTCAGGTGCAGATTACAAGTGAAAACAAGACAATTCATTAAGGAGGCACTGAAACAATGCTTCAGTCTAGAAGAGCATCCCCTTCTGCACCTTCTGGCCCCCCTAGGCCTGCCACATAATGACCTTAATGTCTTTACCTTTTGTCTCATTCACTTTTCCCCATCAGGAGACATCTCTGAGGCTTTGTGTTGTCATTATTAAGCATATCAAGGTATAATGAGAAGGTTAAGTGGAAACAGGATTAATTTTTGCACCATTTTGCTGTGCATCCATCAGGCCATATTCTTATCAATGATATTATTTTTTGTCTCTTGATTTCAAAAGATATGTATTGAATAAAAAGATCGCGAAAGTCTTATTTTTTGTGATATGGTGATGACTGTGTCTTTTAAATGTGTCTTGAGTGTTTACCTGTTGATTATTTATTGGAATTTATTGGAAACTTGCATTGATTTCCAATGGAATCAATGAAATTTGGTATTATCCAAAAAAATTCGATTGATAACACATGATGAAGAAAGTACACGTGTCTTGGGTGAAATTTGAGTTAGATTTCTCAAGCCCTACGGCAACTAACGTTTTTAAGTGTCGTGTTCTTTGGTCTGAAAAAGTCGTTGTAAGGATTGTTGTGCATTACTGTTGTTTGGAATGATGTCCCACGGCTAGATATAACACTTAAATGAACAATTGGCAGAAAAAATCTCGTTAGAGTTATGACAAATTTGTTTTTTCATAAAATGTTACAATTCATTTGAGTGATAGTTAATAGGTGATTTAGTAGTGTATCTCCTTTTAATTTTGAGTTGAAAATCAGAAGTAATAAAACTCTGATATACTGCACATCCTGGAAGGTTTTAAGAACACTAAAGCCTTGTGGCACATCTTTACCATCATTTGGAGATTTTCATGCAGCACATGGTGGTGCTTTTGCATCATGCCTGCAGTGCAGTGCCAGTAATAAATGGCCATATTGGGTAGTTAGTTGGTCAAGGTCAGAGATGGGGCCAAGCATCAGGCTTGTTGAGGATGTTATGCGTTGGTCAGGGTGCCAGAATTGGTATAATGACAGTACTTGCTGTGGTCACGGGTTCCGCAACCTATCTCCGTAACAAGATGCAACTTAGTGTCTTGCCCAGAAGCCAGGAAAAGTAAGTGATTTTACAATACATGCAATCGTTATAGGATGTGGTTCTATCTTTGTTACAGTGATTTGGTGCTCACATTGTGTAATGAAGCTTGGGATACAGAAGGCCAGCTTGTCCTTGCAGGCATGAGGACCAGGTTTGTTAGAGAGCAGCCCACTAGCAACACGCTGACTGAATGGCAATCAAGTCAGAAGGACTTGCTTGGCTCCAGGAATGTTCTGCTTCTTTTCTCCTATTCTTGGTATCAGTCTATGGACAACTGTTTAAAAGTTACCCCACTACTTAACATAAGGGCACTCGCACTATATTCTATGGTTGACGAGTCCTCCAATATCACCAGTTGGTGGAGGTGCACGGTTGCTGGGCGGGTTGTCAGATTACATTTTCTTCATTAATCTAGACCCCTTTCTTTTCAAAACATGTACCCATTGGCTGCCCTTAGAGTGCACTTCTGAAGCATGGTCCCTGAAAAAGTGCAGTGTGGCTCCATACACTGCATGACAGGTCAGGCCCTGCCCTAGTGGGACACTCTTTAAGACGCTCAAGTCCACCAACACCTTACATGCTAGAGATATGTATCAGCCCCTTTCCCCATGTGTCTCTATATCTCCAAACTGGACATTTTCTGACAAACTGCTGTCTATGGGAAACAGTTCCTTGTCACTTTTCCTGCTAATGCAAATCCCCAGTACTTGAAAACTGGAGAGTGGTCAGAATGTTGCCCATTCCTCTCTACCATGGTGGAACTAAATTTAGGCCCCCAATTCACAGTGAAGCATAGGTATTCTAGTGTTGGAAATACAGTCGCAATCAGCTCTAAGTCCTTTATGAATACTAAGTACTGAGCTGGTCTGGGAGGCATTTTCTATAAACAGATAGAAAGCCACTGCTGGAACATGCTTTAGTGGTCATGTATGTAAATGAAGGCAACAGGCCTTATTTGGAGCTGTCAAAGATGAACTTTTAACCCAGATTGGACATAATTCAAGTTATTTCAACCAAAAATACTAATATTCGGTTCTATTGTTAGATGAAATTACACTCTGACAAGTAAATCACTGACTTGGAATATAAATACATGATCATCAGGTTGCAATGCCCTAGCATTTTATGTGTTGTATGTGTATATACATTCTATAATTGCTA
>JAAUXW010209297.1_pt1 | contig 16011 bp, 12 predicted proteins | sample 7278141 | NCBI WGS metagenome assembly JAAUXW01 (sample SAMN14350115, study PRJNA611818) | marine sediment metagenome | isolation source: surface marine sediment (2.1m) | place: French Polynesia: Moorea | collected 2018-08
CTTTTTTTTTTTTTGTATTAAAAAAAAAGAAAAAGAAAAAGAAACTCCTATTGAACTTTGTTTTCCAGGTTCTAAATTTTGCAAAAATTTTATTTTAATTTTTAAGAATAAAATAAGTTCCTTCTTTTATTATTTTATTTAAGAAGAAAAAATACTTTTTTGATAAAAAAGAGAAAAGATGGGTCAGTTTCCCTTCTTATAAAAGAAAACTATTAAAACTTTGTTTCTAGTACAATGGGTATAAAACTATGATTTGCACCACATAATTCAGAACATTGGCCATAATATTTAAAATTAGTCAAATTGTTTGTCTCTAATTCTATTGCATTAATACGACCTGGAATAGCGTCAGATTTTAACATTAAAGAAGGAAGGGTCCATCTATGTATAACATCTCTAGAAGTGATTAAGTTTTTAATGGAAAAAAAGGTAGGAATTTTTACCCTCCTTGAAGAATTGATATAGTTAAATAAAAAATCTTCATCTCTTCTATTTATATATCTTTCTAAAACTTCTGATATTCTATTTTTTTCCATTAATTTCAAGTTTTCATAAGTCCAAAACCATTGGTATCCACATCTTTTAAAACAAAGAGAGTTTAAAGAAAAGCTTTCTTCTAATTTATATAAAAAAAAAATAGAAGGTAAACCAATCCATAATAAAACAAAAAAAGGCACAACAATTCATAAAACTTCAACTAAAGCCCTAGATGTGAATTTTTTTCTAGATTCTAAAACCGTGTAAAGTCTATAAATTAAAAAGAAAACTATAATGCAAATCCCAACTAACCAAGTTATTATATATTCATCATGTAAAGTAGACAGCCTTTCTGAAATTCTTACATTTCTGTCAAAAAAAAAAGAAGTGGAAAAGAAAGAAGGAGAACTTCTTATCGTTTTTCTTTTTAAGAATCTCCCTTCTCCTAGTAAATAATCTATTCTCACTATTATGAAAAAAAAAAACAAAATAGATAAACAGTTAAATAATAAGGATTTTTTTTAAAAAAAAAAATCATTTGATTTCATTGTTTATGTTTTGTTTTTCTTTTTAAGAATCTCCCTTCTCCTAGTAAATAATCTATTCTCACTATTATGAAAAAAACCACAATTTTCGTTCTTTTATTTTATTTAAATAAAATTTTAGTTTTGTAGTCTAAAGAAGAAAGGTAAATAACACTTCAAAGAACTAAAACTCAAAAAAAACCATATTAAACATAAAGAATCTATTAGACTTAGATTGAGTAGATAAAATAGATTTTTTTTTCTTCTTGTATTAAAATAAAATCCCTGTTTAGAAAAGGGAGGCCTCACTCCCTTTTCAAAATTTTTTAAGAAATCCTAATTGGAAAACTGTCTACTGACTACTTGTTTGTTATATAATAATCAATATTATAACAACACAAACCACCACAACACAGTCTAAAATATAATTAATTAGTAGGTTAAATCCTATAAAATTTACAAAAAGAAAAATTAATTTCAAGAAATAATATTTTCTTATTATTAAAAAAAGTTAAAAATGCACATGATTAAAAGTTTAATTTTAATTTTATCAGTTTTACTTTCTGTTGCCTTTATCACTTTATTGGAACGAAAAATTTTGAGTTTTTCTCAAAGTCGAAAAGGGCCTAATTTAGTTGGACCCTTAGGACTTCTACAACCTTTTAGAGATGGAATAAAACTTTTAACAAAAGAGCAACCTCTTTGGGGAAATAACTTAAGGATTTTATTACCTCCTTTTTTATTTTGAAGGAGGGCGCTAATTTTTTGAATAGGGGTTTCTACTTCTCAATCAATGTTTAATATGGTTTTTTTTTGAGTTTTAGTTCTTAGATCTTTTGGCGGAATTATTTGCTTTCTCACAGGATGAAATGGAAAAAGGTCTTATTCTATTTTAGGAGGAATTCGAGCTTCGGCTCAAGTTATTTCATATGAAGTAATTTTAAGATTCATTTTTTTAATAAGCTTAATATTAGTTTTAAGATTGAGAATAAAAAAATTAGAGTCTTTTCCACTACTTTCTTCATATTGGTTTTTTGGAGTGTTTTGTATTCCTCTGTGATTACTAACAATTCTTGCTGAGACAAATCGAGCTCCTTTTGACTTGACAGAAGGAGAGTCTGAGTTGGTAAGAGGTTTTAATACTGAGTATTCTTCTCTATCTTTTACTTTTCTTTTTTTGGCAGAATACTCTTTAATTTTAGGTTTTAGTTTTTTAACTAGTTTGATGTTTTTTAGCTCTTGAAAAATATCTATTTTAGTTGTTTGTTTCATTTTATGGATTCGGAGATGTTTTCCTCGAAAACGATATGATCATTTAATGGAATTGATATGAGTCTACCTTTTCCCTTTAGTTATTTTACTTATTTCCCTTCAAATTTTAGTTTTTTTGAGATAGAAAAGGAAAAAATTTTATTTAATTAAATAAAAACTATGATTTTTAAACCTTTTTTACGAAAAAAGAGAGGCTTATCAGTTCCTTTTATTAAAGCAAATTCTTTACGAAGAAAAGATCCTATTGTAAAAATCATTAGAGGCGTTGTGGTGGACTTACCTACTCCTTTAAACATCTCAAATTGATGAAATTTTGGGAGATGTTTAGGTTTTTTTCTTATTTTACAATTAGTTTCGGGGCTCTTTTTAGCCAGTCATTACAACTCTTCAACAGAAATTTCTTTTGATTCTGTTAACCACATTATGAAAGATGTAAGAATGGGATGGATTTTTCGTGTAACCCATTTAAATGGTGCTTCATTTTTTTTTATTTTTTTGTTTTTACATATTTCTCGGGGTTTATATTATGGTTCTTATAAATATTTACAAACCTGAAATTTAGGAGTTTTTATTTTTCTTTTAGCTATGGCTACTGCTTTTTTAGGATATGTTTTACCTTGAGGACAAATAAGTTTTTGAGGAGCAACGGTTATTACTAACTTAATTAGGGCTATTCCAGTTTTAGGAAACTACATTGTCAATTGAGTTTGAGGAGGATTTTCCGTAGGAAATCCAACCTTGTCACGATTTTTCATGCTTCATTTTTGCTTGCCTTTTTTAATTTCAGCTATAGTGATTCTTCACATTTTTTTTTTACATAAAACAGGCAGGCAAAATCCTACTAATATTTTAAGAAAATATAATTTAATTTCTTTCCACTGATTCTTTACAATTAAAGACTGTTCTTTTTTGTTTTTTTGAGTTTTAGTTCTTGAAATTTTGGTCTTTCTCAATCCTTTTGTTCTTGGGGATCCTGAAAATTTCATTTTAGCAAATTCTTTAAGAACTCCTGCTCACATTGTTCCTGAATGATATTTTTTATTTGCTTATGCAATTCTCCGTTCAATTCCCAATAAGTTAGGAGGGGTTTTAGCTTTAGGGCTTTCCGTTATTATTTTGTTTTTCCCTTCTTTTTTCAACTTTTTTTTCTTAAAAAAAAAAAATTATTTGAAAAAGGGGAAAAGATTTAAAATATTTAATCAAATATTAATTTGAGGTTTTTTAGTGGTCTTTTTAATCTTAACCTGGATTGGAGGGGAAGTTGTCGAAGACCCTTTTATTTTGATTGGGCAGGTTTTTTTAATCTTTTATTTCTTTGTTTTTATTTTAATAACCATTTTTTAAAAAACAAAAATCAATAACAAAGGAAATTAATGATTTTAAATTGAGGATCAGCTTCTTGAAATATATTATTCTTTTCTGTTTTCTCTATTTTCTTTTTTTTGAAAAGATTTGTTTTAACTTGATTTGTTTTGGAGGTTTCTACCTGAAGAATGTTTTATATATTTTCTCTGAAGTGGAATAAAAAGTCGCTCCAAAGAGTTTACACTTTTTTTTTAATTCAAAGTATTTGTTCAATAGGTTGAATGATTGGATTTTTCTTTCTTTACTTAGAAGAAGGAGGGAATGAAGTCTTTTTTTTAAGATTGTTTACTATAATGGTTTCTCTAATTTTTAAAATTGGATTTTTTCCTGCACATTTTTGGGTTTGACAAATCTACTCCCAACAAACAATTTGACCAGTTTTTATGATTTCAACTTTACAAAAACTTATTCCTCTTATTTTAATTGCACAGATTCTTGTGATCTCTCAAAATGGAGGAGAGATAAGGGATTTAATTAGAGAAAAAACAATAGAAATAATTTTGATTCTTAATTTTTTATTAATTTTATTTAATATTTCTTTTAGAGAAAATATATTTAGGTTTTTCTTCTTTTCAGGGCTGTTACATTATAGAATAATTATTTTATTAATGAAATTAAGAGATTTTTCAACTAGAAGAATCTATTTATTTACTTATTGAATTTCTTCTTTATTGTTCCTTCTCTTAAGAGAAAGAAAAAATGATATTTTTTTTAATAAAAGAATAATAAAAAATAAATCTTTAGGAGAAGGAATGTTTTTAGGAATTCTCTTATCTGGATTTCCTCCTAGAGCTTTATTTTTTATAAAAGGAATTGTTTTTAATATTTTAAGGTTTAATTTAAATTCTTTTTTTTTGTTTTTATTGGTTTCTGTCTTTGTAGTGTATATTTATTCTTTGATTTTTTTTTTTTTAACAAGGATTAAACAAAAAAAATTAAATATTAATTTAATAGTAATAAAAAAAAAATTAATGGACTTAAAAACAAAAACAAAAGAGTTTTTGTTCTTGATTTTTTTTTGTTTTATTAATTTTTTTTTTATTTTTTTTTTATTTTAAAACTTTTGAATTTAAATAAAAAAAAAAGAGTTTTAAATCATTTTAATATATAATAAATGATTTTATTCCTCTTTTAAACTTATTTCTTTTTCTAGTTTCAAAGAACTGGTAAAAAATTTAAAAAAAATAAGGCCAATAAATGTCCTCAAGTAATTAAAACAAAAAACCACTCTCCTATTCCTCCTGAGTTAGAAGAAGATAGACTTGATTTTATTAATTTTCCAGATCTTAATGTTCTTAATATTAAAACTCCATAGAGTCCCACAATTAAAAAATTTAGAAAACCAAGAATAGTTAAAAACTGTTCAACACAAAAGGTTTTTAAAATTAAAAACTCTCCTAAAAAGTTTAAAAAAGGAGGAAAACCCCTATTTACAAAAATTAAAAAAAGCCAAACTAAAACTACCAAGTAATTTCTAAAAAAACTTTTTGAAAAAAAAATCCTTCGTCTAGAAGTTTTTGAATAAGAAAAAGCTCTTGAAAAAAATATAAGAGAAGAGATAATTCCATGTCCCAACATAAGTAATAATGAACCTCAAATAGATTGAGATTGTAGAGATATTATCCCCCTTGCAACAAAAGTTATATGATTAACTCTTGAAAGAGCAATTAATACTTTAAGATCTTTTTGTCCATAGCAAATTAATCCGGCTAAGAAAGAGGTAAAAAGAAAAAAAGGAATAAAAAACCTTAAAAATTTTCAATTTCAAAAAAAATCAGACATAATAATAATGCCCTGTCCTCCCAGCTTTAACATTACCCTCGCCAATACTATTGATCCAAAAACAGGAGCTTCCACATGAGCTTTAGGAAGCCACATGTGGAAAAAAAAAACGGGCATTTTTACAAAAAACCTCAAAAAAACTAAAAAACTGATAAAAAAATTTAGGTTTTTAAAAAAAAAGCCCTCTTTCAAATTTCTTCTTGAGAATTTTCAAAATCCTTCAATAGGTGAAGTTGTCCAAGACTCCCAAAATATCAAATTAAGGCCTTCTTTTGAAAAAAAAAACAAAATAACCAAAAAAAAAAAAGCCCTAAAGCTAGTAAAACCAAACAAAAAAGTTCTAGCTTCTTTTTTTCCTTTACTTCTCCCCCTTATTAATAAGATAAAGATAATTGGTAAAACAGAAATTTCAAAAAATAAAAAAAAAAACAAATAACTTTCCGATATAAAGACTATTAAAAGAAACCCAAATAATAAAAATAAATTTAAGTAATTATTTTTTAAATCTTTTCTTCTAGATTTTTGGTGGCAGGAGAATAGGGTTGGAATAAATAAGGCAATAACAAGAAATCCTAAAGAAGTGCTGGACATCATTTCCAAGTAATTCCCTCCTGTTTTTAGAAGAAAATCCAAAATAAAAAAAAAAACAAATAAAGAAAAGAAGAAAGGAATTGTAAAAAAACTATTATTTTTTTTATTGAAAAAAAAAACAAATAAAGAAAAGAAGAAAGGAATTGTAAAAAAACTAAAAATCATAATATAAAGTAGTTAAAATCTATTTACCTTTCTTCTTTTATTGACCTTAATGTTTACAGCATTATGTTCTTAAAATCTTTTAACAAAATAAAGAAAAGATTTTAGATTTAAACTAAAAAAGATATTGCATTTAAGTTCTCGCACTTAAGTGATTAGAAGTCACCAATCTTATTTTTATAAGCTATCTTCATTAAATTAGAGAAACTAAGTTAAAGAAATTTCTTTTTTTTTTTAATATAAACAAAATTAAAATTAAACAAAAAGAAATTAAAAATAAAAGGAGAAAAATAAAACTAGGTGAAATGGAGATTACTTGATTAAATACTTCCCAATTTTGAAAACTAGGTGAAATGGAGATTACTTGATTAAATACTTCCCAATTTTGAAACATAAACAAAAACTTTAATAAAAACATAAAAGAAACCAATAAAAACATAAAAAAAAAGAAAAAATCTTTTTTATGAAATTTTTTTATCATATTTCTTTCTCTTAAGAAAGAAACATAAACAAAAACAATTATTATCCCCCCTAAGTAAACTAAAGCCCACATAAAACTTAAAAAAGATAAAGATTTTAAACTAAAAGAAAAACATAAAAGAAATCTTATTGAAATGATAATAAAAATTAATAATAATGAGGATAATTTAAAGTAAAAAGTAATACAAATAAAAAAAACCCACATAAAGACTATGCAAAAAATCATATTTATTTACTTACACTTACTTATTTATACATAATAATAATAATTTTTAAATCTAAATTTTTTTTTTATAGAAGTATAAATGCCAATAATGCCCTTTTAAAAATTCTTTTATTCCTTTCGTACTAAAAAGAAATCTTTCGTTTTTTTTATTTAAATAGAAACCAATCTAGCTTTCGCCGATTTTAACTCAAATCAGGTAAATATAAAATAGACGAACAGTCTAAAAGAAGAAATTTTTTCTTTTCTTATTTTTACTTCATTCAACATCGAGGTCGCAAACATTTTAAATTATTAGAACTAATTTAAAATATAACGCTGTTATCCCTAAAGTAAGTTTACTTTTAACCACTTAAGTGGCTCAAAAAAAAGCTTTTTTTCTTTTTTAATACCCCAGAAAATTTAAACTTTTTAGGGTCTTATCGTTTATAATAAGTAAATAAGAATTTTCTCTTATTTTTTTAATTTCTTTTTAATTTAAAAAAAAAGCTTTTTTTTTCCCTTCCCTTTCATGCCCTTTCTTAATTAAAAAATAAATGATTGTGCTACTTTCTTTTAAAGACTACTTAAAAAGCAGTTCTTCAACCTACAGGGATTGCCTTTTATTTTTTATAAAAAGCTAAGCTTTTGTTAAGCTTTTAAAAAATTTTTTGCTGAATTTTTTTTTAAATTATAAAATCGGCGAAAATAAAAATACTTTTAAACAAATTAATTAAGCCACCGCTTTTTTGGTTGGAGCTTATCCCCCATTAAATTAATTTTTAATTAAATACAATGTATATAAAATCACAATAAATATTTAAAAAGATATAAAAAAGAATAGGTTTTTAACTTTTTTAAAAATAAAAAAAATAAATTTTTTATTTAATAAATTTAATATTTCTTTTTTTCGTTTTTTTTTATTTAATAAATTTAATATTTCTTGTTTTCGAAATCCACAACGAATGTTTTTTTCGTTTTTTTTTCCTTCATTTTATTGTTTTTATTTTTAATAATTATTTTAATTAAACAAAAAATAATAAAATGAAATTCTAGTTAAGATCTATAAATTTGCAATTTATTATTTTTTTCAAAAAATTTTTTAAAATAAATTTCATAAATAATTTATGGCAACTAAGTTTATTTTAATAAAAAAATTTCTATTACAAAGAAAAAATGATTTTAATATATTTTTGAAAAAAAAAATCAACTTAGAAAGAAACCGTGGTGCATAATATTTAATTTGAGGTTTTTAATTAAAAGAGAGTGTCAGAAAAATGAATGTAATTTGAGATTATAACATGGCTCAATACATAATAAAGCCCTCTCTTTTCTTTTTTACTTCTACATATTAAATATGTTGTAGATATTAAAATTGGAAATTTTATATAATATATTATATTAAAGTAAAACATATGATTAATAAGAAAATCTTTGTTAATTTTTGAGAATTTGTAAAAAAAAACCCTTTTACAATTTTAGGAATTCCTTTTTTTTTTAATTGTTTATTTAGGCTTTTTTTTTGTAAAACAGGTTTTGGAACCATTTTAGAAGGTTTATTTAATAGAGGAGTTTCTATAAGAAAAGTTTCCATAATTTTTATGGTTTTTTGCGTATCTATTGGGAGGTGTGTTTTGTTATTTAGAGTTTATTACATACCTCCTTCAGAGTTGAACTCTTTTTCTTTCATTTTATTTCAATTTATTATTTTCATAATTTATTTAACTAGAGGGATAAATATGTTGAGAATGTTTCTAGGTTGAGAAGGGGTGGGCCTTATTTCTTTTCTTCTTATTGGTTGATTTTCTTCCCGAGAAGAAGCAATCTCTGGAGCAAAAAAAGCCGTACTGTTTAACCGTTTTACAGATTTTTTTTTCTTCTTTCTTATTTTAATTGAAAGAGGAGAATTAATTTGATTTTTTTCAAATGAAATAAGAAGGGGAAGAGAAAAAAATTATTTAAATTCTAATTATTTTGTTTTTTTTGGATTTTTTTTTTCAGCCTCTTTTTTTTTTAGAACTGCTGGAAAATCTGCCCAATTTGTTTTTCATCCTTGACTTACTGCTGCCATAGAAGGTCCAACTCCTGTCAGAAGTCTTTTACATAGAAGAACTATAGTAGTGGCAGGAGTTTATTTACTCTTTTTTCTTTCTCCTTATTTAGAAAGCGGAAATTATTATTTAACTTTAAAACTAATTTTTTTCTCTTCCCTATTCACTTTAATTAGATCTTCTTTATGAGCTCTTTTTCAAACTGATATTAAAAAAATTGTTGCTCTTTCAACGACAAGTCAACTTAGTTTTATAATATGCCTCATTTGTTTTGGCTTTCCGGACTTGGCTTTTCTTCATTTGATTTTACATGGGTATTTCAAAGCATTGGTTTTTATAGGAAGAGGAGTGGGAATCCATTCTCGTTCTTCATCTACACAAGATGTCCGAAAAATAGGAGCTTCTTCAAGAAATAAATATTTAATAGTTTTTTTTTTTGTAGGCAATTTAGGTCTTATAGGTATGCCCTTTTTTGGGAGTTTTAATTCTAAACACCAGTTCTTAAGTCTTTTTAAAGAAAACGATAGTATTTTGATAAGAATGTTACAAACCTCTATTTTTAGAGGGTTTTTTTTATTTGTTTCTTCTTCTTTAACGGTCAGCTATTCAATCAAGTCTTTAGTTATTTTTTGAAGAGAATCTCCTTCAATGTTGATAAAAGCCAAGTCCCCTAATTTAAGAGAATGGATTCCAACTTTTTTCTTATCGATTATAAGAATTTTATGTGGGCTAATATTTTTCAATGTTTTAAAATTAAGAAGTTTTCAACTAAATACCTTTTTTCAAAAATGAGATCTCTTATTTATTTTGGTTTTGGGAGTTTTTGTTTTAATTTCATCTAAATCTTTAAAAAAAGAAAACAAAAATTATTTCTTTAATTCTTTTTTTAGAATTTATATATTAAAAGGAATTTCCTTTTTTATTAAAAATAATTTAAAGTTGTTGTTTAACTTAAACTTGGAAATAAAAACAATAAAAAAAAGAATTAAAGAAATTTTTTTATTTTTGTTAGTTTTTCCTAATAAATCTCAAAGAAATTTAATCAAACACCGAAACTCAGTGTTAAATAAAGGTTTTTCCACTTCTTTAAATTTTTCTTTTTTATTAAAAATAATTTTTGTTTTCTTTTGTTGTTTTTTTTTATTATTTTAATTTAAAAAAAATTCTTTTCTTAGTATAAAAATGAAAGTATTCCGTTCTTTCTAAACGGGGGTTTTCTAAAACAGGAAAGAAAAGTAAAATAAAAAAAAATAAAAAAATAAAGTTGATTTTTTTTTATTTTGAAAAATTTTTGGTAAAATTTTGTGCTGACTTCCTAGCTTAATTAATTACAGAACAAAGCATAAGGTTTTTAACCTTAAGATAAGAGAAGTCTTTTTATGGATAAATAAATAACACCTCTAATACCAAGGTTTTAAAATTAAAAAAACCTTAAAATAAGTAATTTTCTACTGAGATTTTTACTTTTTAAAAATTACACCATCTTCCTTTTATAGGAAGGATGTAGTAGGTTTTTATAAAAGAATCTAAAAATGTGCCAGCAGTTGCGGTGAAACTTTTTTCTTTAAATTTTAAATCTTATCTTACTGTAAAAAAAATAAGGAAAAGAAATAAACATATAATTAAAAATTTTAATAAAAGTTGTAAATAAACTTCATTAGATAAGAAGCTAATCTTTTCAACAAAAAGAGGAAAAAATGAAGATATTTGGCGGTTCTTAAAAATTAATCAAAGGGACTTTTGGAAAATAATTACGATAATACACGAAAATAAATTCTAAATTGAAAGTAGCTATATTATTGTAAATATTAGTTACTAAAGCTTTATATTTTAAAAACAAAAAAAGCTTTGTTTTTTGAACTACATATCAATGTGGCGCCTAAATTTAGATTTTCTGAAGTCACTCTTTTTAAAAAAAACTTAAAAAAAGTTTTTGAAATAAGATAAGAAAAAAAATTTTTTAAATTAAGGATTTGAAAGTATTTTTATTAAAATTTTAAATAAAAAAAATTGAAAATTTAGAGTGTACATACTGCCCAACAACTCTTTTCAAAGAGTAAGTTGTCACATGGTTGTAGAACGGAAATGTTTTATAAGAAATTCTTCTTTCAGTTTATTAAAGCTACTAGGCTCATGACCTGGAAAATAAAAAATAAAAATTTTTTGAGGAAGTATTTTTTTCACACTCACTTTAAAATTTTTTTTGCTTTTTCTGAAAGATTTTTCTTCTTCTTAACAGGAAGATATTTTAAAAGGAAAATTGACTTAAAATAACTTTCATTAAGTTTTTATTAAACAAAGTTTTATTCATTTAATTTAGTGTTTCTAAAATGGTAGTTTTCTTTAAAGTAAACCCTCACTAAATAAGAAAAAACAAAAGTTTGTAATCTTATAATTATTATTTCAAATATAAAAAAACTTCTTGAAAATAAAAACCTTTTAAAAAATCCTAATAGGTTTTTATTTAAAATTGAATAACTACCAATAAAGGAAAGACCTCTTATAATTAAATGTCCTACTCAAATATTAACTCATAAACGAGCAGTTAAGGTCACAGGACGAAAAAGGTGAGTTAAAATTTCAATATTTGAAAGAAGAAGGGAGAGTGTGGGAAATTTTATTTCTCCAACTAAAAAAAGAGATAATTTCTCTTTTTGTTTAAAAAATATAGGTAGATAAGAAAAAATCCACATTCTCAGAGATATAAAGAGAAGAGATAAAGACAGTTTTCCTAAAAAGTTTTGAGGTAAAAAAATTAAAAGACCTAAATAGTTTGAGGTTAAAATAAAAGAAAAAATTAAAAAGATAATAAAATCAAATTTTAAATAAGAAATATCAACATTTAATAATTGTTTGTTTACCTTATTAGAAAAAAATTTTCCCAATCAATATTTTATTTCTCCTTTTTTTTTTCTTTTGGAAAAAAAAAAATGAACACATTGGAGGAAAAAAAAAGCAAAAAGAAATAAGATGTTAAAAAATCCAAAAAAATATACTCTTATTAGAAGAATGGGAAGGAGGAACTTTCTTTTCACATTTAAAATCATTTTTTCTTTTATTTTTTTATTTTAAGAACCCCACCAATAAATAGAGATAAACAAAAAAAGTCAAACAACATCAACAAAATGTCAGTATCATCTTCTAGCTTCCACCCCTATGTGGTGGTTTCTTATGTGTCTTTGAAAAAAAAACCCCCTAAAACACATTAAAAGTAAAGAAGTTCCAATAATTACATGGAGACCATGAAATCCTGTAGCTAGATAAAAAATTCTGCCTCACAAAGAATCATTAAAACTAAAGGTTCTTTCCAAATATTCTCCTCCCTGTAAAAGGGTAAAATAAATTCCTAAAGAAATAGTAATTATAAAACCTTGAACTCTTTCTTTCCAATTTCCTAAAATTAAAGAGTGGTGACCCCAGGTGAGAGAAATCCCTCTTCTTAAAAGGATTATAGTATTTAAGAGAGGGATTGAAAAAGCGTCTAAAGGATGAACCATTAAAGGCGGTCATTCTTCTCCTATTTCAATAGAGCTTCTAATTCTAAAATAAAAAAAACCTCAAAAAAACCTAAAAAAAAATAGAACTTCTCTTGAGATAAATCATCCTATAGACCATTTTAAAGAGGTTTCTATCTCTTTTGTATGAGCTCCTATTTTCCCTTCAAGGTCTACATCTTTACCTCAAAGGAAAAGAGTAAAAATCCCTAAAACAAGGTTCAAAAAAAAAACTTCTCTTCTACATTTTTTCCTAATTAATCCTACAAAAGAAAAAAGAATGTTAAATCTTCTTAAACTTAAAAGTAAGGGCCAAAAGCTTTCTTCAACTACGAAAAAAGGGTGTAATTCAAAAAAATGAATCATAAATTAAATGTTCACTGTAAAATTGTGGTGTAAAAAAAATCAAACACTTTATACATTTATAAATCCTAAATTTATTGTAATAAATACTTTTATACTAAACAAACAATTATTAAATATTATATTATAGTATTTAAAATTTTAATAGTTTATATGAATTCTTAAAACATTTCCCTGAAGAGGAGAAAAAGAGAAAATTTTCTCTTAAAATAAAGCTAAGAGCTTTTAGTTTATTTATTTGATTTAATATCTTTTTTTAATAATCAAAACTATACTTGTAGTTTAAGCTCTTCAAAAAAAAATCAAAACACTAATTTTCGAAATTAGAAATTAAAAAAAGTATTTCTTATTTTATTTAAGTTTTTCTATTATTTAATCGTTTATAGAAGACATAACTCTGTGGAAGTTAAAATTTTTAATACAAAATTTTGTATTTTTATTAAATAATTTTTAATTTTTAATTTTTAATTTTTAACCATTATTTTTTGATTTGAAATCAAACGTTTTTTAATTTTTAACCATCAAAATTTAAACTAAAAAAACAATAATATAAATAAACAAATTGTTTTATCTTATTACTTTAAAAAAAAATTAAAGGAGGACTCTAAATTAGAGTGTAAAATTGCTGGAGAAGTCAATAATCCTTCCGAACTGTTTAACATTTTTATATAAAAGTTTCTATCTATTTTATTTTCTAAAAAAGAGGAAAATAAAGAGAAAAAGAAAAAAACTAAAGAAAAAAAAGACAAATATGAACCTATTCTAGAAATTTCGTGTCAAAATCAATATCTTCCAGAATAGTCGTAATACCGTCGAGGCATTCCTCTTAAACCCAAAAAATGTTGTGGGAAAAAAGTTAAGTTAACCCCTAAAAATATTATATAAAAATGAATTTTTCTTCAAAAAGGAGAAATAAAATTACCCACTATTGTGGGAAAGTAGTTAAAAAACCCCACAAAAATAGTAAACACAGCCCCCATTCTTAAAACGTAATGAAAATGGGCCACCACATAGTAAGTATCGTGTAATGCTAAATCAACTCTAGCATTTGAAAGGACAATACCAGTTAGTCCTCCTAAAGTAAATATAATCAAAAATCCTTTTACTCATAGTAGGGTGATTCTTCTATCTTTAATCTTTTGAGATCCTTGAATTGTTCTAATCCATCTAAAAATTTTAATCCCTGTTGGAACTGCAATTAATATTGTTACAGATGTAAAATAAGAACGAGTATCCACATCTATTCCTATAGTAAACATATGATGTGCTCACACTAAAAAACCTAAAATCCCAATTCTAGCAATTGCATAAACTATTCCTACATATCCAAAAGGTTCTTTATTTACAGAAGTTATTAAGGCTTGTGAAACAAGCCCAAAACCCGGTAAAACCAAAATATAAACTTCAGGGTGCCCAAAGAACCAGAACAAATGAGCAAATAAAACAGGGTCACCCCCTCCATTTGGATCAAAAAAAGAAGTGTTAAAATTACGGTCGGTCAACAGCATGGTAATTCCTCCTGCAAAAACAGGCAAAGAAATTACTAATAGAATTGCAGTGAAAAACACTCCTCAAATAAATAAAGTTAGATTTTCTCAATTAATTTCAGGGCTTCGAAGGTTTGTAATAGTACATAAAAAATTAATAGAACCTCCAATAGATGAGGCCCCGGCAATATGTATTCTAAAAATAGCCAGATCAACTCTAATGCCAGGCTGTCCTGTTAATCTAGATAAAGGAGGATATAATGTTCAACCTGAACCTACTCCAATTTCCATAAAACTTCTTAAAATCAACAATATAATTCTTGGAGGTAATAACCAAAAAGAAAAATTATTTAAACGAGGGAAAGCTATGTCGGCACAGCCTAATATTAAAGGCAATAGTCAATTTCCAAACCCTCCTATTAAAACAGGTATTACGAAGAAAAAAATTATAAGTAAACCGTGAGATGTAATAATAACATTGTAAGACCTTTCTGAAAGAAAAGAGGGCCCTCTCATACGTAATTCAGTCCGAATTATTACACTTAAAATACCTCCCACAATTCCAGAAAAAATTCCAAAAATGAAGTAAAGAGTTCCAATATCTTTGTGATTAGTTGAAGCTATTCAACGAAATATTTTTTTGAAAGAACTTTCAAAAATCATAATAAAGTTTATGGTTATATAATTTTTTCTTAAATTTTTTTAACCAAAATAAAACGTTTTATTTTAAACTAAAGAAAAATGATTTACATTTTTTATCTTATTTTTTATATGTCATTTTTTAGAATGTCTTTAAAGTTTAAAAGAGCCTTATCTTTGATTGTGATATTAGAAATTTTTTTATTAAATTTTCTTTTATTTCTTACTTTAAGGCCTTTTGCCTCTTCTTTAAATCTATATAGAATTTCATTTTTATTAATAAGAGTGGGAGTTTTGGCTGCAACAATAGGATTATGTGTGTTAATTTCTTTTAGAAAAAGAAATTTTTTTAATTCAGTGGGTAAATTTTTTTAAAATTTTCTCTTTTTTCCTTTTAGAAAAAGAAATTTTTAAATCTTAGGTTTAAAGTAATTATTTTTATTTATACTAAAAAGAGATAGAAAAAGAATAATGATTTTAAATAATTTTTCTTTTTCTTTTCTTCTTCTCTTTCTCCTTATTTCTTCTCTTTTGATTTTAATTTCTTTTTTAGGCTTTAATGTAAAAAAAAAAAGCCTAAAATCTGGAAACGAAGAAAAAAAAAGGGCATTCGAATGCGGCTTCAATATTTACAATAAAAAAACATTGAGAATGTGTGTTCAGTTTATCAATATTGCCATTTTATTTTTATTGGTAGATTTAGAAATTGCTTTAGTTCTTCCTTTTTTTTTTAACTCTTTTTATTTAGATAAAAAATATTTACAAACACCTTTTATGGTTTTAACCATTTTTTTATTTCTTGTTTTTTTATTGATTTTAGAATTCTTTTTAGGTGGGTTAAAATGAAAAGAAGAGGTTTCAAAGTTTCAGTTTAACAATAAAGCTAATAAGTTTGGGGCTTAAAAATAAAAATTTTTTTATTTAAAAAAAGTTTTTAACTTTGAAAGAAAGGAATCTAATCTTTAAGATGACAACTTAATGTTTTTGAAAGAAATAAATTTAAACTAGTTCCTTTTTTTTTTTTTGTATTAAAAAAAAAGAAAAAGAAAAAGAAACTCCTATTGAACTTTGTTTTCCAGGTTCTAAATTTTGCAAAAATTTTATTTTAATTTTTAAGAATAA
>JAAUXW010002758.1_pt1 | contig 15907 bp, 11 predicted proteins | sample 7278141 | NCBI WGS metagenome assembly JAAUXW01 (sample SAMN14350115, study PRJNA611818) | marine sediment metagenome | isolation source: surface marine sediment (2.1m) | place: French Polynesia: Moorea | collected 2018-08
GATCTTCTCCGCCAGAAGTTCGAACGTGCCGTCGCGGGTTTCGCCGGTGACATACGGACGGGGCAGGCATTCGCCAAAACCCCATGCGCCGCCCTCGGTCACGCAGCGCAGCAGCAGGCTGTAAGACGAATCCCTTTCCGCCGCTGCGTGTTTAAACGGCTTTTTGAACGGCAGGTCGAGGGCACGCAGTTCGAACACCTTGATGGTGGGCATTCCTACTCCTTGAATGCGGTTTCGCGGATCAGCCAGAAGGCCAGATCGTTCAGGAAGCGTTCGCGTTCAGGACTAAACTCCAGAATATGGCGGGCATCCTCATAATTGATCATCATCTTGTCATCGGCAGGGAGATCCTCGAAAAAACGGATATTACGCCGGTTGTCGCTGATGGGGTCTTCGCCGGCGATGGCCATGAAGACCGGCATCTCGATGGTTTCGATGTTGGCCGTGATGAATTTGCGGGCCCGATGGACCTGAAAATAAAAGTCGCCGGTGGCCGCGCGCAACGCCAGAGGATCGCTGCGGATGAAGGTCTCGAAGGAGGCCAGTTCGGTGAACTCGCTAGGATCCAACGGGCTGGGCACAAGAAAGTCACGTTTTCCGGAACGCGAAAACAGGATACGAAGCATCTGGGAGAGAGGCAGACCGGTGTGGGTATAGATGGCCGGCGTCGTCAGGATCAGGCCCGCGATCCGTTCGGGATGGCGGATGGCAAAGGCGGTGGCCGGAATGGCACCGAAACAGTGCCCCAGCAGAAAAAACCGGTGGGTACCGTGCTGACGGTCGATGTCGTCTGCCACCACCAGGAGATCATCGATCATCTCATCGAAGGCTTTCATGTCGCCCCGGGGCCCCTTGCTCAGGCCAGAACCGCGTCGGTCGACGGCGTAGACGGGATGTCCCTGGGATGCCATCAGGGCGGCTGACTGGGCGAACCAGCCAGAGTGACTTTGCAGTCCATGGGTCATGACCACCGGTGTCTTGTCGCCTGCCTGTCCGTAAATGCGTACGGCAATATCGTAGCCGGAAGCCACAGCTATGGTGGTTTGGCGTCCGTCCTTGATGGCCCGCTTCAGCTCCGGCGGCGCCTGGATCTGGTCGACCCAGGCCCTGGCGGGCTCGAAATCAGGCCCTGGCGACGAAGGGGAAGATGCGCTGCAGCCGCCGATCACAAGACCCGCGAGCAGCAATAGCCCCAAGATGCAAAGAAAGCCAAGGCGATTCGATCGGGGCGGGCATGGTGCCTTAATGGAAGGATGCGTCATGGTGTATCCTCCATCGCCAGGGAAGGGCGGGTCAGGATCAGTTGGCTGCCGGGAGACTGTTAGGGCCAAGCCTTTTTGAGCACACTTCCCGCCGATAATCAAGCCCGTCACCAACGGTCCCGAACGATCAACGTCGATCACGTCCGTGGACAGCGTACCGGAAGAGGGCCTATTTTCCCGTTGCAATTCAGTATTGATCTGCTTACTCTAACGCTGTTTGATTTGCATGAGCGCGTGGGCTGCAGGCCCGTTTATTGTTTCGCTGCAGGCACTGCTACACCTCTGACAATTCACCGAGCTTTCAATCTTTGCCCGCATGGCACAGCCTTGCGCTTGGGCGCAACGCCTTAAGAAATCAAGGGAGGTATGCCACCATGTCACTCGCCGGTATGATCATCAACTTCATGACCCGCAAATCGGCAGCCCGGTTTGAAGCGGCCACCCAAAATCCCCAACAGGTGCAGGAAGAAAAGCTGCTGGACATGGTGCGCAAGAATGCGGGCACAGATTACGGCCGGCGCCACGGCTTCGACCGCATCAAGTCGGTCAAAGACTACCAGACCCAGGTCCCTGTTGTCACTTACGATGATATCAAGAGTGACATGGACCGATTGGTCAGCGGGGAGTCCAACATATTTACGGCCGAGGCGCCGATCATGTTCGCCCAGACCAGCGGTACCACCGGCGACCCCAAATATGTCCCGGTCACCCCCACCTGCAAGGGCCGGGAGCACAGCGACGTCATGCGCACCTGGACGTTTCATGCCAAGCAGAGCCACCCTGATATCTTCGAGGGGAAGGTGGTCTCCCTGGTCTCGCCGGCCGTGGAAGGCCACACCCCGAGCGGACTGCCTTATGGATCGGCGTCGGGGCATATCTATAAGAATATGCCGGGCATTATCCGTAACGCCTATGCGATTCCCTATGACAGCTTCGAAATCGAGGACTACGGTGCCAAATATTACGTCATCATGCGCATCGCCCTGGCCTCGGAAGTCACTTTTCTGGCCACCGCCAACCCTTCCTCGATTCTGAAGATGTGCGAAAAGGCCAACGAATTCGGAGAGCGGATTATCAAGGATATCCATGATGGCACCCTGGCATCTGATTTACCGATCGAATCCCGCATCCGGTCCGCCGTTTCGCGCAAGCTCAAGCCCAACCCCGCCCGGGCCCGTGAGCTGGAACAGTTCCGGTCCCGGCGCCAGGGCGATCTGCTGCCGGCCGACTACTGGCCGCGCCTGTGCCTGATCGGCTGCTGGAAGGGGGGTACGGTCGGGCACTACCTTGAAAAATTTCCGGGCTGGTTTTATCCCGACGGCGGCCGGCCGATCCCCGTGCGAGACTGGGGATTCCTTTCCAGCGAGGCCCGCTGCTCGGTGCCCCTGTCGGACGAGGGCAGCAGCGGCGTGTTGACCATCGCCAGCAATTTCTTCGAATTTGTGGCGGTCGATGAGCTGGAAGCCCAGCGCGACGCGCCGGAAAAGTGGAATTTCCTGACCGTTGACCAGATCGAGGACGGCCAGGACTACTACATCTTCTTTACCACCACCGGTGGGCTCTACCGCTACGACATCAACGATGTCATCCGGGTGACCGGCCGCTACAACAACACGCCCCAGATCGTTTTTCTGCGCAAGGGCCGCGGCATGACGAACATCACCGGCGAGAAGGTCAGCGTCAACCAGGTCATCACCGTCATCCAGAATGCGGCCCAGAAAGCCGATGTGGTGGCCAGCCATTTCAAGGCCGAGGCCGACGCCGAGAACAGCCGCTACGTGCTGCGGGTCGAGTTTTCCTCGACGGTGGCCGACGACGTACAGCGGCGTTTTCTCCAACTGGCCGATGAGGAAATGAAGGCCGTCAACATCGAGTACAAGGCCAAGCGCGACTCCATGCGTCTCAAGGCCCCTGTGCTGCACGTCATGAAGGAGGGCTGGTACGAGCGGGGCCGCCGCAAGCAGGTCGAGAGCGGCATGCGGGCCTTTCAGGCCAAAACCCAACTTTTAAGCCCCGACAAGATCGTCACCCAGATGATCCAGTCCGAAATCGCGGCCATCGTCGAACTCGAGGAATAGCGATTCCATGGCGTCAACACGGCTGTCCATGCCGACGACCGATTCCCTGGGACCCGGGCCACTGCCAGCCGCCAGCCAAACGCTCCAGCTCACGCGGCGGCGCCTGATCCTGGCAGCCCTCGTGGCCCTGCTGGTGGTCGCCGGCGCCGGATTGTGGTCCCGCCACGCCGTCATGGAATCCGTCGAGGATCTGCTCACCGTCAACCTCGAGGCCAATCTGAATGTCAGCGCCAAGGCCCTGACGGCTTGGATTGAAAGCGAACTGACCCTGGTGCGTTTCTGGGCGGATGAAGAGACCCTGCGGCAACTGGTCGGAGCCCGTCTGCGGGACGGGGCGGGCCGTGGCAACCTTCAGAAGATGAAACGACTCCTGGCCGAGGGATTCACGGCCCAGGAGGTCCAGGACTGGGCCATCGTCGACGTGGAGCGGACAGTTCTTTTCGCAAGCGCGGAGAATCCCAACCAGGGCAAGACCATCGCGGCGGTGATCAAACCCCATCACGACAAGGTCCTGCAGGGGCATAGTGTTTTCCTACCGCCGATTCCCCGGGCTGATCTGATCGAAGCCTCCGCTTTCTCCAGGGACGAGGCCGTCATATTGACGGCTGCGCCGGTACGCAACCGGGAAGAGAAGATTGTTGCGGCACTCGTCTTTTTCATTCGGCCGGACGGTACCTTTAGCCGAATTCTGCGGGCCAGCCGGCTGGGCGAGATTGGCGACACCTACGCCTTCAACCGCGATGGTTTAATCATCTCCAAGAGCCGTTTTGAAGCCGAGCTGCGTTCGTTCGGTCTGATCCCGGAAGATGCGGGGCGACGCGCCCTCCCGCGCATTTTGGTCCGCGATCCCGGGGGCGATCTCGGTACCGGTTTTAAGCCGACCGGGCCGCCGGATAGCTGGCCGCCGACCCGCATGCTGGCATCGGCCCTGCGGGGTGAATCGGGTATCGACCTTTCCGGCTATCGCGACTACCGCGGGGTGACTGTCGTCGGAGCCTGGCGCTGGCTGCCGGAATTCGATTTCGGGATTGCCATCGAGGTGCCCCAAGAAAAGGTCCGGCGGATACAGAGACCGATCCGTTTGGCCGTCACAGGGCTCATGGGTCTTGTAACGGTGCTCGCCGGGTTGATTCTACTGTCCACCGTCTGGGTTTCGCGGTTGCGGCAAAATATCGATGAAATCAAACAAGTCGGCCACTATACCATCCAGGAAAAACTGGGCGAGGGCGGCATGGGCAAGGTCTACAAGGCCAATCACGCTCTCCTGAAGCGTCCCACGGCGATCAAGTTCCTCAAGCCCGACGCGCTCAGCACCGACAGCCTGGAGCGCTTCGAGCGTGAGGTCCAGATTACCAGCCGTCTGACCCATCCCAACACCATCGAGGTCTATGATTTCGGCCGCACGCCCGAGGGCGTCTTCTATTATGCCATGGAATACCTTCCCGGCATCAGTCTGAGCGACCTGATCGCGCTGGACGGCGCCGTCTCCCCGGCGCGGGCCATCCACATCCTGCGGCACATCTGCTACTCCCTGGAAGAAGCGCACGGCATGGGTCTGATCCATCGCGACATCAAACCGCCCAATGTCATCCTGTGCGAACGCGGCCGCCAGTACGATGCGGTAAAGGTGCTCGATTTCGGTCTGGTCAAGGACGTGAAGAACCAAGATGTGCAGATGACCGCCATGCACGAGGTGGCCGGCACCCCAGCCTACGTGGCCCCGGAACGACTGACGGATCCAGCCACCGTCGACCATCGTGCCGACATTTATTCGCTGGGGGCGGTGGGCTTCAATCTGTTGAGCGGTGCCGATACCTTCGAAGGCACCACCGCCGTCGAGATCTGCTACCATGTGATGAAGACGTCGCCGCCGCGCGTATCCACCAAATCGGCCCAGCCCGTTCCGGAGGCCCTCGATCAGCTCATCGACGATTGTCTGGCCAAGAATCCCGACGACCGCCCCGCCGATGTGAGCCGGATCATTGCCGCGCTGAATGCCATCGAAGGTTTGACAGAGTGGGACCAGGCGGCCGCCCGGCAATGGTGGCAGGACAACGCCGCACGTATTCGGGCGCTGAAAAAAGATCCGGGTTGAGCCATGGGCATGCCGGTTCACACCGGGGTTGTAGCCCCCAGAGGCTACGGACCTCGAAGACCGGTCTCGATATGAAAAAGGGGTAAAAGCATGCGCCCTTCCGATTCAAAATCCGACAATAATTCATGGCTCACGCGGAAGACTTTCCTGACCGTCTTCGGCACCTTGTTTGCGCTGCTCTTCATTGTCGTTCTGGTCCAAATCAATATCGCCACCCAGATGGACGACATCGAGGAGCGCCTGGCCTACCGTGCGCCCGGCCCCCAGCTTGATCAGGCGACCTGGCCGCAGGTCGAAGTTCACCGTCAGACCGTCTACGTACCGTCTTATTCCCACATCTATTACAAAGGGGGGCGGCCCTTTCTCCTGGAGACGACCCTTAGCATCCGCAACACGGATCGGCAGCATGAAATCGCCATCGATGGGGTGCGCTATTACGACACGCCCGGAAAGCTGATCAAGGATTTCCTGAACGAGCCGCTGCGGCTGCCGTCTTTGGCCTCGATGGATTTCCTGGTCAAGGCCGAGGATACCAGCGGTGGGTCGGGGGCCAATTTCATCGTGGAATGGTCCGCCTCGAAGAAAGTGAACCCGCCGTTGATCGAGGCGGTCATGGTGGGCGTCGAGGGCCAGAGCAGCATATCCTTCGTGCGCCCCGGCATCGTTCTGCAAAGCGAATAGGAGTGACCGCATGAAGGCACCGGACCCACCCGGTCGGAGCCTGCGCTTGCTGATCGGACTGACCTGCTTCGTGATCGTGGCCGCCGGGATCCAGGCCGCCGCCCAAATCCTGGTGCCTTTTCTGATTTCGGTGTTCATCGCCTTCAGCTGTGCACCGTTGCTGGCCTGGCTGCAGCGGCGGGGGTTGCCGACGGTGGTGGCTGTCATCCTGATCATGATCGTCATTTCAACGGGCGTGTTCGTCATCATCAGCTTTGTCGGCAGTTCGATATCCGAATTCAGCCGCCGTCTTCCCGGCTACCAGGCCCTGCTGATTGAGACATTTTCCGCCTATCTGCACTGGTTCGACAAGTTTGGTCTCAACATTTCGGAAGAGGTCATGCTTGAGTACTTCGACCCGCGGGCCGTCATGCGCCTGGCGGCCACTGCGCTCCTGCGCCTGCGGGGCCTTCTGACCGACACGTTTTTTATCTTGTTGACCGTGGTCTTTATTCTTCTGGAAGCCTCCAGCTTTCCGCAGAAATTGGCAACCGTATCCGGCCGCCCTGCAGGCGCCGACAGCAAGTTTGAAGAGATTGCCGCCAAGATCAAACGCTACCTGGCGATCAAATCCGTGACGAGCCTTGGAACGGGGATGCTGATAGCGCTCCTGCTCTGGGTCTTGGAGGTGGATTTCCCGGTCCTGTGGGGTCTTCTGGCCTTCCTCTTCAATTACGTACCGGCCATCGGGCCGGTGATTGCCGCCGTTCCGGCGCTTCTGCTGGCGATCGTTCAACTGGATTTTCTTGGGGTGGTTCTGGCCGCCCTAGGCTACACGGTCGTCAACATCGCCATCGGCAGCATTATCGAACCCCGCCTATTCGGCCGGGAGATCGGCCTATCGACCCTGGTGGTATTTCTCTCGCTGGTCTTTTGGGGCTACATCCTGGGGCCGGTGGGCATGCTGTTTTCGGTACCGCTTACCATGATCGTAAAAATTGCCCTGGAAGGCAGCGAGGAGACGCGTTGGCTGGCCATTCTGTTGGGACCGGACCGCATCACTGGCGCCCGGGCGACGGAGGGCCTGTCGGCGGAAACGGGCCCCACGCACCAATCCCCGCAGGGGGATGATGCAAACCTCGGTCACTGAAACCGCTTCTTATGAAATGATCAGGCCGGGGGCGCCAGCCGGCCGCATCCTGACCAGGAGGCTCGTACGCAAGATGGATCTGGTACTGACCTTTGCGGCAATCGCCATTCCGCTGATCGAGATTCTTGGCATCCTGACCGCCATGCACGCTGTTATGAACGCCCGGACCTCCCAGGGGGCCACGGCCTGGGCGATCGCTTTGGTGACCCTGCCGTTCGTGACCCTGTTCTTGTATGCCATTTTCGGACGGAACAAGTTTCAGGGCTACGTTCAGATACGCAGCCAAAGAGACGCGGCCCTTCGCCATTTTAGTGCGGACATCCAAAGCGAGGCCCAGGCCAAACGGCTGACCCGCGAGGTGACGACGGAGGAAGAGCGTGCGATGGTTGCGCTGGCGGGCATGCCGATCGTGGGTTTCAACCAGAGCGAACTCCTCATCGATGGCGAGGCCACCTTCAATCGCATGTTCGAAGACATTGCCGCCGCCCGTTCATACGTTCTGGTCCAGTTCTATATCGTCAAGGACGATCGCCTCGGCCGCCGCCTCAAAGCCCATCTGATCGACCGAGCCCGGGCGAAGGTCCAGGTTTATTTTCTCTACGATGAAATCGGCAGCTACAAACTCCCGGGCAGCTACCTCCGCGAAATGCAGCGGGCCGGTGTTCATGTTTCCGCCTTTCACAGCACGCGCGGTAAAACCAATCACTTCCAGCTCAATTTTCGCAATCATCGCAAAATCGTCGTGATCGACGGTGAAACCGCGTTCGTCGGCGGACACAACGTGGGGGACGAATACGTCTCACGCAATCCCAAATTCAGCCCATGGCGCGATACCCACGTCAAGATCCAGGGGCCGGTGGTCGAGGAGATTCAATTCTGTTTTGTCGAGGACTGGCACTGGGCCACCACGCAGATCCCCGAGCTGGAGTGGACAATGAAACGCAGTCCGGCCGGAACCGAGGAGGCCCTGATCATCGGCTCGGGGCCGGCCGACCCGCTGGAGACCTGCGGCCTGATGTTCGCCCAGGTCATTAATATGGCCCGGGAGCGGATCTGGATTGCGAGTCCTTATTTCGTGCCCGATTTTCAGATCATGGGCGCCCTCAAGCTGGCCGTGTTGCGCGGGGTGGACGTGCGCATCCTTCTGCCGGAGAAGCCGGATCATCGCACCGTTCACTTGGCGACCATCTCCTATTACCCGAACGCCCTGCCGGCGGGCATCAAACTCTACCGTTACACCGCTGGCTTCCTGCATCAGAAGGTCTTTCTGGTCGACCGGCGGCTGGCCGCCGTGGGCACGGCCAACCTGGACAACCGCTCCTTCCGCTTGAATTTCGAGTTGACCCTGCTGAATTATGACCGCACCTTTGTCGAGGCGGTGGAAGCCATGCTCGAATCCGATTTTGATCTCAGTCGACCCGTCGAGCTGGCGGAATATGCGGAGCGCCATTTCGGGTTCCGGCTGCTTTCGCGCACGGCGCGTCTGCTGGCCCCGATTCTCTGATCGGCCGGTCACGCGCCGGCGGCCCTGACGTCGACAACCGTTTGTTTAAAATTTTACTCGCCCGCACGTTAGGGCCGTCATCCACCGGGTGGCGGGGGACGCATACATCTGGAGGTTAATCATGCAGAGAATCGTCGAGTGTGTGCCCAATTTTTCAGAAGGCCGCAACCCCGAAGTGATCGAGACCATCGCCCGCGCCATACGCGATACGCCCGGCTGCCGCCTGCTGGATGTCGACCCCGGGGCTTCTACCCACCGCACGGTCTACACCTTCGTAGGAGATCCCGAGGCCGTGATCGAGGGTGCCCTGGCCGCCGCGCGGGTGGCGCACGCGCTGATCGACATGCAGCAGCATCGTGGCGAGCATCCCCGCTTCGGCGCCCTGGATGTCTGTCCTTTCGTGCCCGTGGCCGGGGTCGACATGACGGATTGTGTTGCGATATCAAAAGAATTCGCGCGCCGGGCGGCCGAAGAACTGGCGGTGCCGATCTATCTCTACGAGGAATCCGCCCACGCGGATTACCGCCGCTGGCTGCCGGATATCCGTGCAGGCGAATACGAGGGCCTGACCGAAAAATTGCAGGACCCCCGATGGAAACCGGATTACGGCCCCGCCGCCTTCGTGCCGGCCTGGGGGGCCACGGCCGCCGGCGCACGCCGTTTTCTGATCGCTTACAATGTCAACATCTTGGGCACTTCCAACCAGGCCCATCGCATCGCCCTGAACCTGCGGGAGGCCGGGCGCGGCGAGGACGCCCCCGGCCGGCTCAGGGCCGTCAAGGGCATGGGCTGGCACGTGGCGGAATACAATCTGGCCCAGGTCACCGTGAACCTGACCGATTTCGAGATCACACCCCTGCATGTTCTGTATGAGGCCGTGCGGGAGGAGGCGGCCGCCCTGAACGTGGGCGTGGCCGGCTCCGAGATCGTGGGGGTCGTGCCGCGGGACGCCATTCTCATGGCCGCCGACCACTACATCCGGAAAGAAGATCTCTTCATCCTGGATGAGGATCAGAAAGTGCGTCTGGTCATCGATCGGCTGGGACTCAGTGCCATCGCGCCATTTAATCCCCAGGAGAAAATCATTGAGTATATCGTGGCGGAGGCCCCTGAAGAACCTCTGGCCGGTTTGCCCCTGCGTGCGTTCATCGAAGAGGTGGCGGCCCGTTCCTCGGCCCCGGGAGGGGGGTCGGTGTCGGCGGTCCTGGCCGCCTTGGGAACCGGCCTGGGCGCCATGGTGGGCAAGCTGACCTACGGGGTGCGCAAGTTCGAGCACCTGGACCGGAAGATGCGCACGATCATCCCCCCGCTGCATACACTGACCCAGGAGCTGATACCCATGATCGATGCGGACAGCAGCGCGTTCAACGCTTATATGGAGGGGCTGCGTATGCCCCGGGACACCGAGGCCCAAAAGGCCGCCCGCCGCGCCAAGATGCAGGCCGGACTCAAGACGGCCATCCAAGTGCCCCTCAAGGCCATGCGGCTTGGCGATCAGGCCTGGGACGCCCTGTGCGCGCTGGCGCAGCATGGTAATATCGCCTCCTGGTCCGATATTGGCGTGGGCGCCCGCGCGCTGGAGACGGGTATCTGGGGGGCTTATCAGAATGTGCAGATCAACCTGGAGGGCATCCGGGATGAGGCCTTCCGGAAGGAAGTTTTGGCCGAAGCCGATAGCCTTGCGGCTCGGGCAGCCCAAAAAAAGGACGAAGTGCTGGCGGTTCTGGCCGCGCGGCAGGCTTCTTCCTGAGCGGCCGACGGCAGTGTCCCGCTTGGCACGGCCCGGTCGTTTGGCATTCGGCGGCACCTGTTTGCGGGCGATCGCCTCAGCGTCGTGACGCGCCCCCCCGGCTGCCGGGATGGCCCACGGCGGGCGATAAAACGGCGCAGGGGCTCATGGGAATGGCATTCTTGGAAACCGGCTCGGAGGTCTGGCATGGGGAGGCGAATCGTTGAGGCCGGCGTTCTGGCCCTCTGCCTGGTTTTGGCAGGTGGGGCAGCTAGCTGGGCCTACAGCGGGATCGTTGTCTTTGGTGACAGCTTGTCGGACAACGGCCCCGCCGATGGCTATGGATTGCGTATCAGTTCCAACGGGCGGGTGTGGGCCGATTTCCTGTCGGAGCGGCTGGGGGTTGATTTACTGGACATGGCCTACAGCAGCGCACAGACCGATTACCATCCGGCAACCGACTCGGCCAAGTGGGGATTCTGCTGGCAAATTGATGAATATCTCAACACCATGGGCCCGGCCACGGCCGACCGGCTCTATATCATCTGGATCGGGGGCAACGATCTGCTGCGTCGCAAAGGGCCCCCCGCCCGTATCATTGACAACGCGGTGACCAATATCGCCATCGGTATCGACCGTCTGATTGCGGCCGGCGCACAAAATTTCCTGGTGATGAACATGCCGAATCTAGGGATTACACCCCTCATGAACGGCCATAACCTGCACATGAACGGGGATGGCCCGCCCTACCGCTTTCGTGATAATCCGGATGGGGGCGCCAAGTTGGCCGCGGACTTCAACCAGACCCTCGATCGGGAACTCACCCGTTATCGAAAAGCCGTCAATCTGATTGCGATCGATGTCTTTGCCCTGATGAATCGGTTTGTCGTCGATGGTCTTTTCGACAATTCAACCCATATGCTGATGGCCAATCAGCCGACCAACGAATCATACATGTTCTGGGATACACATCACCCCACCGAGGATGCCCACCGCCTCATTGCCGAAGCCGTCCATCAAGCCGTGACCGTCGATCACAAGCCGGCCTCGGCGTTGCCGACCGGCATTGACTGGCTTTGGCGGGCAGGTGCGCGCCACTCGCGCGCCAATCAGCGGGGCCCGGCGCAAGCGCGGGCCCAATGATCAACCCTCGATATTTTCAGATTGTCATCTACATCGATTTCTTTATATGAAGGCCATTAGTGTTTAGCCCATCGCGCCGGCCCGGGCGCCGGCATCAGAAAACCCGATCCGCGAACTGGAATCATGGCGACGGTAAATAACGGCCCCCCCGAAAAATCCATCGACGAGAGAGAAGCAGCACAGGCGCCCGCGGCTAAAGAAAAGGCCGGCCATGCACCACCGGTAAGGCCGCGGCGGATGAGTCTGGCTGGAAAGATTATGATCGGCCTGGTTCTGGGTCTGGCCTGCGGCCTATTCTTCGGCGAGATGGCGACCTGGCTCAAAGTCGTCGGTATCATCTTCATCAAGCTGTTACAGATCACGGTGATTCCCTATATTTCCCTGTCACTGATCACGGGGATCGGCCGGCTCAGCTTTGACGAGGTGAAGGCCAATCTCAAGATGGGCGGGATCATCTTCATCATAACCTCGGGGCTCACGCTCATTGTCGTCATGCTGATGCCGCTTTCCTTTCCGGCCTGGCCGTCCGCCTCGTTTTTCAGCACCAACCAGATCGAAGACCCGCCGGCGATCGATTTCCTGGAACTGTTCATACCGTCGAATCCTTTCCATGCCTATGCCAATGCCCTCGTACCGGCGGTGGTTCTGTTCAGTATCCTGGTCGGCGTCGCCCTGATCGGCATGCCCCGCAAGAGCGTCCTGCTCGAACCGCTGGGCGTGCTTCATGCCGCCATGATGAAAATCACCCGGATCATCACCAGGACGGCGCCCGTGGGGGTGTTTGCGCTCATCGCCGCTGTCTCCGGCACGTTTGTGGTCGAAGACCTGATGCGACTGCAGGTGTATATTGTCCTTTATGTCCTGGTGGCGCTTTTGCTCAGCCTCGTCCTGCTGCCCGGCATCATCATGGTGTTCACGCCCTTTCGCTATGGCGACATCGTCCGAACCCTTCGAACGCCGCTGATCACCGCTTTTGCCACGGGCAGTTCGCTCATCATCCTGCCGATTCTGATCGACCGCTGCCAGCGGCTGGTCGCGCGTCATATGCAGCCCCCCCCCAACCAGGAAGAAACCGATGCTTCCATCGAGATGCTGATCCCGGCCTTCTACACCCTCCCGAGTCCCTCGGCGCTGCTTGCCTTGTCTTTTATTCTGTATGCGGGTTGGCACACCGGATCGCAGATTGCGGTAACCGCCTATCCCGGTCTGATCCTCACCGGTGTGCCCAGCCTGTTCGGGGGCATCCTGCTGGCGATCCCCTTTATGCTGAAACAGCTTCAACTGCCCAGCGACCTGTTCCAGCTGTTCATCCTCATCGAGGTGTTCATTGCCCGTTTTGGCACCATGATGTCGGCCATGCACTACGCCGCCATCGGGCTCATCGGCACCCTGGCCTGGACAGGCCAGATCCGGCTGCGCAAGACACGTCTGATCCGGATCGGCCTGTTCGGCGTGGCCCTGTTGGCGCCGATCCTACTTGGTGTTCGTCTTTTCTATACCCACGTGGTCACTGTTTCCTACACCAAAGCCGAAATGCTCAAACGCCTGGATTTTAGCGAACCTCCCCAAAGCGCTCTGGTATATATGGAAATACCGGACCACCTGCCACAGACGGATGGTGCACCGGCTGGTCTGGAGCAGATCGCACGCCGCGGCGTACTGCGGGTCTGCTATCAACCGGATGAGTATCCTTCGGCCTTCCTGAACACGGCCGACCCGCCCCGGCTCGTCGGTTTCGACGTCGAGATGGCGCACCGTTTCGCACGCCGTCTGGAATTGCCACTGGAATTTCTGCCCGCGGTGTCTGAAAACAATGCCCGGGATCTTCTCGATCACGGCGTCTGCGACATCTATATGCGCAAGCTGCCCGTCACCCTGAGCCGCTCCCGCAAGTTCGGATTGTCATCGCCGGTCCGCAAGTCTTCGCTAGGGCTGATTGTCAAGGATTATCGCCGCGATGAATTCCAGAGCTGGAATGATATACGGGCCCAGGGTAAAACGCTGCGGCTGGGGGTCGAGGATACCCCGGGCAATATTGCCTACCTGGGATCTCTCCTCCCAGATGCCACGATCGTGCCGCTCCAGAGCATGGCGCAGGAACTGGCCCTGCTCGCCTCGGGCGCCGAAGACATCGATGCGATTGCCGACATGGCTGAGGAAGGGGCGGCCCAGACCCTTCTCTATCCCCGCTTCAACCTCGTGGTCCCCAAACCGACGATCTTTTTCCCGGTGGCCTATGCCGTGGCCCGCGGAAACGACGACCTGTTGGTTTCCTTCAACACCTGGCTGCTGGAGGAGCAGGCCGCAGGGACCGTCGATGACCTCTACCGGCACTGGATGCTGGGTGGGGCGGTGAAAGTGGTCAAGCCGCCGCGCTGGTCGGTGATCCGCGACGTTCTGGGCTGGGTGGACTGAAGCTTGAATTCAGCTCGGCTCTATCGATGCTTCGGTGTTTTCAGGGAAAGTTGATCTGATAATGCAGATGAACCAGTGCGGTCAGCAGGTATTGATTACGATCCGCGGTTGGCCTTGATGCGATAGCGCTTCCATGCCTGCCGGCCGATGCTCTCGAGATCCAGACCCAGGTCCTTGCGGGGGGAGATCAGGTCCAGCCGATACTTTAGCGAACGTTTTCCGGGATTCGTGGGTTCATAGGTTCGCAGTACACAAAGGGCCTTGACGCCTCCGTAGGCGGCAAAAACATGCTCTTGGGAAAAGTCGATATTTTTTCTTTTCAATTCCGCGCTCAACGGGCTGTCCAGCCCTTCGAAGGTGATGGTGGCGAATTCGCCGAACTTGCCGATGCCCAGGATCCGAATCAGGCCCGTCAAACTGTTTTCTTTGTAGCGCGTATCGTGACAGACCACCACGTAAGGCGGAAACAGGATATTGCGCGCGCGCGGCTCCTTGGGCTCCAGGACGGTGTCGAGCCTTTCGGCAAAGTTCCGCAGGCGCCGCGGGGACATATAGTATTCGGTCTTGCAGTAGGCGAAATAGATATGGGGATCGATCAATCCAATGGAGACACAGGTGCTGATCCGTGTGCGGGAGCCGTAGGGGGGCTCGACGTAGGTTGGGCAATGGCTGCGGATGATATCGCTGGCGCTGATGCCCTCTTCGAGCTTACTGCTGATGCGGCGTTTACGTTTATAGGCCGCGGCTTTCACGGTGTAGATCCGCCGGGTGGCTCTTGAAAAAAAACCAGTGTCGAGGTTGACGCTGTTGACCACCCCGTCCGGAAAGAGAAGCGTGGCATTGTCGTACTTGAGACTCTCGCGGATTTTCCGGTGAAACAGCGCTTCATCGATCTCCTGAGGCTTATAGTCGATTTCCCTCTCGTCGACGTCCTGATAGATCAACCCGCCGGGAATGAAAATAGCGCCCTTGTTGTCCAGCTTTCCGGTGGCGCCCTCTTCATGGACCCCGGGGAGTTGATCTCTCGAATGAAGGGCCAGCATGCGCCAGAGGGTATCCGTCCGTATCGCAATAAGCTCCTTGAGCAATACGCTGCCGATGATTTCCGTTTTCGGTGGCATGAACGCTTTCCTCCTGAATGTTGGCGTCGACAGCCGATTTGACCCTCATCGGACATGTGATCAGCTATTCTGCTGGCGGTCATCGGCGTACTCGGCCCTGTGAGATAGTGTCAATTGGCGGTCTTCTGATGGAAGGCCGATGCGGGCCTCCCGTTCGAACGGGAATTTGCATCCGGGGCAACCCCAATCTTTTAACGCGAGGTTGGGCGCTCTTTTGGGGCGTGACCATAGTCTTCCCTTGGAGCTGGCGGACGAAGGTGGTAATCCCGGAGAAGACTTCTGCCGTGTTTGGTATTTTCCGCGTGGGAAACGTATGGCTCAAATCAAGGCCCGCAGTTGCGGTCCCAGTTTGCCTGCCAGCCAAAACAGCAGCATCCCCACGACCACCGTCCCGCCCAGTGAACGTGTCCACCAGGCAAAGCCGAATGTCGGCAGCGCCACCCATAACTCCGGCCGCATAAACTCGATATGTCGGGGCGTCCCTTCCAGTACCAAGGCCGGCAGCAGCAGAGCACTGAGAATAGCGGCCGGGATGAGATCCAGCCACTGGCGAAACCATCGCGGCAGCGTGCGCCGGGAGAGGTAGTGCAGGGGAAGCCAGCGGGGCAGATAGGTCACCAAGCCCATGCCCAGCAGGAGCAGTAGATAGTCACCCATCGTTGGTCTTGCTCCCCAGCCATTGGCGCTGAATGACGACACCTGCCGTGGCGGCGGCGATTGAGGCAATGACGATGTAGCTGTTACCGGGCA
>JAAUXW010297331.1_pt1 | contig 15636 bp, 16 predicted proteins | sample 7278141 | NCBI WGS metagenome assembly JAAUXW01 (sample SAMN14350115, study PRJNA611818) | marine sediment metagenome | isolation source: surface marine sediment (2.1m) | place: French Polynesia: Moorea | collected 2018-08
CCGCAGTACGGGGGAGCCTTCCTGCAATCCGTTGGCCATGATGATCAGCGAGACCCTGCGGTTCTGGTTTCGCCCTTCTTCAGTCTCATTGGTCGCCACCGGCCGGTGCTCGCCGTAACCGATCGCCGCAAGTCTATCGGGGCGTATACCCTGTCTGCTGAAGAAGTGTACGACACTGGCCGCGCGGGCCGCGGACAGCTCCCAGTTGGAAGGAAAGGCCCGGGTGCTGATGGGAACATCGTCCGTGTAGCCTTCCACATGGACCGGATTGGGCACGGGCTTGAGAATGCCTACCACGGCCCGCAGCGCGTCAAGCGCCTCCCGGGACAGACGGGCGCTGCCACTCGGGAAGAGCATGCTGCTTTTCATGTCCACCTCGACCCAGTACGGGGTATGCTTCACGTCTACCAGCCCCTTGTCAACAAAAGGCTTCAGGGAGAATCGGATCTCCTCGGCAACCTGAAAAAGCTCATCCGCCGCAGCCTGATCAAAGAGCTCCGGCGCAGGCGTTTTCCGTTTCTTTTTCCGCGCGTTCTCTTCCGGCAGCGGCTTTATGGTCGACACGGGCTCGTCTGTCAGCGATATGCCCCGTTTATCGCCGATGACCGTGTTGCCCGATCGGTTTATCTCGCCTACCTGTACAGGCTGCAGGCTGCGAGTCGGTTCAGTGAAGGCGTGGTTGAGGGTATCAGAGAGCACCCGGTATTTTCCCTCGTTCACCGAGGAAATTGCATACATGACCACAAAGAACGCAAACAGCAGCGTGATAAAATCTGCATAGGAAACCAGCCACCTTTCCTGGTTTATATGCTCTTCTTCGCGTTTCTTGCGGGCCATGGGTAGGGAAATCTAGATCTGCCGTAGCGTCGTTAGTTCACGTATCCGCGCAACTTTGTTTCGATGTATCGGGGGTTCTCCCCTTCTGCAATCGATACGATTCCCTCGATCACCATTTCCCGAAACTGACTTCTATTCAAAGCCAGCGCCTTGAGCTTGCTCGCCATTGGAAGCAGAAAAAGATTAGCCAGCCCGACGCCATAGATGGTGGCTACGAACGCGGTGGCGATCCCGGACCCCAGCTTGCTGGGGTCCGCCAGGTTCTGCATTACATGAATCAAACCCATGACCGCGCCGATGATGCCGATGGTAGGCGAATAACCGCCCATCGCCTCATACACCTTGGCGGCCTGCACGTCGAAGTGCTCGTGGTTGTCAACCTCCACCTCCAGGATGCCGCGGATCATATCCGGCTCGCTTCCATCGACGAGCAGCTGCACCCCTTTGCGAACAAACAGATCCGTCTCGGATTCGGAAACCGCTTCCAGACCCAGCAGGCCCTCTTTGCGCGCAATATGACTCCATTTGATGATCTTTTCTATGGTCTGCGATACCTCGTATTTGGGCGTGACAAAAACCCGCCCCAATATCTTCAGCGCGTGGAAGAATACCGACAGCGGCGTCTGAATAAGGACGGCACCCGCGGTTCCTCCGAGTACAATGACCATTGCGGGACCGTTAACCAACGAATCAAGATGCCCTCCTTCCAGCGCATTCCCGCCGAGGATCGCCGCAAAGGCAAGTACTACGCCGATTAGACTAAGGGGATCCATGGTTCAAACATCACGCCCTGCTCGTTTTCGCGAATAATCGACCCGCCTCGTTGAGTTCTTTAAGCTGGGACAGCAGCGCCGCACCCGCGGGCGGCGGTTGTTCTCCTGTACGCAACACCTCAACCATACCCTTAACCTGCTCAAGCGCTTGAGACACCAGGTCCCGCAGATGAGCATCCACACCTCTTCGGTCCTGACACAGCCTGTCAAATACGCCCTCCACCAGCTGGCAAATCTCTACCAGGGCATCGAGGCCAAAGAAACCCGCCCCACCCTTGATGGTGTGAAACCCCCTGACTATCGCGCCGGGCAGATCGCGGTCCGCAGGCCGCCGAGCGGGATCTTCGAGGACCCGCTCCAACTGCGAGAGGATTTCACCCGTTTCGCTCAGAAACTCCTCCAGTAACTCGCTATCCAACTCCAGGCCCATGAACTAGCTCCCCGAACCCCGCACTCGGCGACAGCGGGCAAAGATCGCTTCCGCGCCGGCCTGTTTCTGCATCGCCGGGCCGGGCCGAGCGCGGTTTTTGTAAGACAGACCGTTAATGTTTTTTTACCCAGCGGTCAACGACCGATTCTTGCGAATATGTCGGTTATTTTCTCTTCGAGTGTTCCGGCGGTGAACGGTTTCACCACATAGCCGTTTACGCCGGCCTCAGCCGCCTCCACGATCCTTTCGCGCTTGGACTCGGCGGTAACCATCAATACCGGAAGCTCGTTCAGGTTCACATCGGCCCGTACGGCTCTGAGCAGGTCCAGGCCGGTCATCCTCGGCATATTCCAGTCGCTGACCACAAAATCGAAGTTCCCCGACTGCAGCATCGGCAGAGCGGTATCTCCGTCGTCGGCTTCATGGGTATTCGTGAAACCGAGTTCGCGAAGAAGGTTCCTGATGATCCTGCGCATCGTGGCAAAGTCGTCCACAATCAGAATCTTCATGTCTCTGTCCAAGGCTACCCCCTTGAATTCGCTGCGTCACCGAAAAGAGGCCCGCTGCAACCGCTGCTCGGGCCTCGGCTCTCAGTCAGCAATGCACGGCTGCGTCATTGATCGGCATCATCCGCCAACCACTGCGACAGACGAGAGCGCAGTCGCAGTGTAGCCTGGCTGTGGATCTGACAGACTCGGGACTCGCTGACGCCCAGCACCTGGCCGATCTCGCGCAGATTCAATTCCTCGCTGTAGTACATCGAGATCACCAGACGTTCCCGTTCCGGCAAACTGGCAATGGCTTTTGACAGGGCCTGCCGGAACGCGTCCTGCTGAAACCCCTCGAAGGGACCGATGTGGTCGCAACCACGAATGCTCTCCGGCGGAACTTCGCCCACCGCCGTCAGTTCCTCCATGCTGAAGACCCGGCACCCGGAGGCATCCTGCAAAATCTGATGGTAGTCATCCAGGGTGATGTCCAGGGCTTCGGCCACCTCGCTGTCTCTGGCGTCGCGTCCTTCGCGGTGTTCAATCTCCCGCATGGCGTCGGCCACCATACGTGCCTTGCGGTGCACCGATCGCGGCGTCCAGTCGCTGCGGCGAATCTCGTCCAGCATGGCCCCGCGGATACGAATGCCCGCATAGGTCTCGAAGCTCGCACCCTGGGCGGGATCGTAGTTCCTGCTCGCCTCCAGCAGACCGATCATACCCGCCTGTATCAGGTCGTCCGCCTGAACGTTCGGCGGCAGCCGGTTCAGCAAGTGATAGGCGATTCTCTTGACAAGTGTTGCGTGGCGCATCACCAGTTCGTCATACCCCTGATCCTGGACCGTTACATAGGTTGCCAGATTGCTCATGCTTCCATCTCCCCGTTGTGATTCGAATACTGAATCAAGCGCTCTACGAAGAACTGAAGATGACCGCTGACGCCGTTCGGTACAGGCCAGCTGTCGGTTTTCTTCGCCAGATTCTTGAACGCCTGTGAAGCGCGGCTGCGGGGAAAGGCCTGGACGATGGGCTTTTGGCCTTTCACCGCTTTTCTCAGGTCGTTGTCGTACGGAATGCTGCCTACGTAACTGAGCATTACGTCGAGATAGCGGTCGGCGACACGACACATGGTTTTGTACAGCTCCCGCCCCTCCTGGGCACTGCGCACCATATTGGCGAGAACGCGAAAACGGGAAACACCATGTTCCCGATTGAGCAGTTTGATCAATGCGTAGGCATCGGTAATGGAAGCCGGTTCGTCACATACGACCACCATGACTTCCTGCGCGGCACAGCTGAAACTGACCACAGTGTCCGAGATCCCGGCGGCCGTATCGATAACAAGCACGTCGATATCATTGCCTATGTCGCTGAAGGCCCTTATCAGGCCCGCGTGCTCCGCCCTGCTCAGGGCCGCCATCTGCTGCACACCCGAAGCAGCGGGTACGATCTGTATCCCCGAAGGCCCGGTGACGATGATCTCCTCCAGGTCACGCTCCCCACGCAGCACGTGGGACAGGTCATATTCCGGATGCAGTCCGAGCACCACGTCGATATTCGCCAGTCCAAGGTCTGCGTCCAGGATCATCACGCGTCTGTCAGCCTCGGCCAGGGCGACCGCGAGATTTACGGAAACATTTGTTTTGCCAACCCCGCCTTTGCCACCCGTGACGGCGATAACCCGGACCGGCTGCGGGCTCACCATACGACGCAGCCCGGCCGCTTGATCTGACACCCGGTCAGACATGAGCATGTCCACTCGTACCTCCTAATGCCATTGCAAGGTAGTCGTCGTTATATCGGGCGCTCTTTCGCTGACCCAGGCTAACGGCGTGATTGACCAGTGAATGTGCCCTGGCGACGTGAAAATCCTCAGGCACCCTTTGCCCGTCCGCGGTAAAGGCCAGCGGCAGCTGGGACCGGATCAAAGCGGAGAAAACCCCGCCGAGGGAGGCCGTTTCATCGACCTTGGTCAGAATGCAGGCGTCGGGCCTCGCTGCACTGAACGCCTCAATCGCCAGCTCCAGAGACGACTGCTGGGTGGTGGCGGAAAGGGTCAGAAAGCAGTGCACATTCTTGTGCCCGGATACCAGCATGGAAAGCTGCTCACCAAGACCGGCGTCCTGCTGGCTCATGCCCGCCGTATCGATCAGTACGAGCCGTTTGTCTGCAAAGGCGTTCAGTGCGGCGTTGAGCTGATCCGCATCCGTAGCCGCACGGACGGGAACGTCCAGTATCCTCGCATAGTCGTGGAGCTGCTCCTGGGCGCCAATGCGAAAGCTGTCGGTGCTGATGAGTGCCAGATGCCGGTTGCCGTTGCGCAGACAGAAGCGGGCGGCGAGTTTGGCGACGGTGGTGGTCTTTCCCACGCCGGTCGGGCCGATGACCGCCGCCACGCCCCCGTATTCGAGCAGCCCTGCTTCGGCGATGGGCAGCTCGGTCGAAAGGCAGCGTAAGGCGTTGCGCCAGAGTTGCTCGGAGTCTGCGGCGTCCTGAACCTGATCGGCATACCTGTGACAAAGGTCCGGGCTCAAATCCAGATCCATGAGGCGACGCAGAAGTTCCTTTGTTTGGGGTTGGCGTTGACCCAGATCGCGCCAGGTGAGCTCGGAAAGCCCGTTTTCCATGATCCGGCGCAGCGCCTGCACCTCCCGGCGCATCTCAACCAGAGCGGGATCCTGGCTCCATTCGACCCCCGCAGTGGCCGTCTGGCGCGACTTTGGCGGCCGCTGCTCGGAGCCTTGCCAGCGCTCCTCGCCCCCTGTCCGGAGATCCGGATTCTCGAGGCTGTCGGATTCCGTCGAGGACAGGATCTGGCCCGCATCACCGCTCCCGAAAAAGACGCTTTCGTCGTAGTCCCTGGCGGCCACAAGCTCCACGCCCCCGTCGACGGATTTGTTAGACAGGATCACGGCGTCAGGCCCCAGGGCTTCACGTACCTGGCGAATCGCCTGTCGCATATCGGGGGCAAAAAAGCGCTTGATCTTCATGCCTGCTAAACCTCACCCAAACAGGGAACCACTTCTACTTTCACCTTTGTTTATTCCCTGAGAACCTCATGCCTGCGCCGCACTCGCCGTTTCGTTCCCGGCGCTGGACCTGCCCACTGTGTCCACCACCTTTATCTGGCGGTTGTCCGGGATCTCGTTGTAGGAAAGCACATGCATTCCCGGGGCCCCGTGCCTGACAAATCGGGCCATCCATGGCCGTACCGGCGCCGACACCAGCAGAATGCTTTCCTGGCCTGCCATCTCCTGTCGACTGGCCGTCTCCGCCAGTGCCTGCTGCAGCCTCTCCGCCAGCCCGGGCTCGAATGCCGCCTGCCCGTCTTCCGCCGACTGCAAACTCTGCAGCAATATCTGTTCCAATCCTGGATCTAAAACGGCCACGGAAATTTCTCTTTGCGAACCAACAAGTTGATGAATGATGGACCTGCCGAGGGCCACCCTGACGGCCGCCGTCAGAACGCCGGGGTCTTGACTTCTGGGGGCGTGCTCCGCCAATGTTTCGGCGATGCTGCGAATATCCCGAATGGGAATGCGTTCCCCAAGCAGGTTCTGCAGGATCTTCAGCACCGCTCCCAGCGACAGGGTCTTGGGCACCAGATCTTCAACCAGTTTCGGGGCGCTCTTGGCCAGGGCATCCAGCAACTGCTGAACCTCCTCGTGCCCCAGCAGTTCATGGGCATGACTCTGCAGGATCTCGCTGAGGTGGGTCGCCACCACGGTACTCGCATCCACCACCGTATAACCGAGGGTCTGGGCGTGATCCCGCTGATCGGGATTCACCCAGACCGCGTCCAGACCAAAGGTCGGGTCCTTGGTCTCGATGCCGCTGAGCGTCCCGAAGACACGTCCTGGATTGATTGCCAGCGCACGGTCCGGGTGAATCTCGGCCTCCCCCATCACTACACCGTGGAGCGATATGCGATAGGCATTGGGGGCGAGATCCAGGTTGTCCCTGATGTGCACGGACTGCACCAGGAATCCCAGCTCCTGGGACAGCTTGCGCCGAATCCCCTTGATCCTGTTCATCAACTGGCCGCCCTGGTCCCGGTCCACCAGCGGTATCAGCCGGTAACCCACCTCCAGCCCGATGATGTCCACCGGCTGCACGTCGTCCCAGGTCAGCTCCCGATGCTCCGGACTGATCTCCGGTTCCGGCTCAGGAACTGTCTCCGTGACCCGTCGCCGGCGCCGGCTGATCCACCAGGCCCCTGCACCGGCGATGGCGGCCAGGGTAAGAAAGGCCAGGTTGGGCATTCCGGGCACCAGGCCGATCACCCCCAGCACACCGGCACTTACCCCTAACGCCCGGGGATCGCCGAGCAGCTGCCCCACCACCTGCGCCCCCATGTCCTGACTGCTGGCCACCCGGGTCACGATAATGGCCGCCGAGGTGGACAACAGCAGAGAGGGAATCTGGGCCACCAACCCGTCGCCGATGGTCAGGAGGGTGTAATTGTGCATGGCCGTGCTGAACTCGAGGTCGTGCTGGAGCATGCCGATGCCGAGCCCGCCGAAGATATTGATCAGCAGTATCAGCAGACCCGCGATGGCGTCGCCGCGCACGAACTTGCTGGCGCCGTCCATGGCGCCATAGAAATCTGCTTCCCTGGCCACTTCTTCGCGCCGCTCCCTGGCCTGATCCTGGTCGAGGAGACCCGCATTAAGGTCCGCATCGATGGCCATCTGCTTGCCTGGCATGGCGTCCAGGGTGAAGCGCGCGCTGACCTCGGAAACGCGGCCTGCACCTTTTGTAACCACGACGAAGTTGATAATGACCAGGATGGCGAATACCACCAGGCCCACGGCGTAGTTGCCGCCGATAACGAACTCTCCGAACGCCTCGATTACCTTGCCGGCCGCGTCGCCGCCTGTGTGACCGTTGAGCAGAACCACCCGGGTGGACGCCACGTTGAGGGCCAGACGCAACAGCGTGGCGACCAGCAGCAGACTCGGGAAGACACCGAAGTCCAGGGGCCGCAGCGTGTAGACCACCACCAGCAGCACTACCAGCGAGAGGGTGATATTGAAGGTAAAAAACAGGTCCAGGGCCATCGGGGGCAAGGGGATGACCACCATCGCCAACATCATCAGCAGGACCAGCGGCGCACCCATCCCCCGCCAGCCCAGCTGTTGAATGTTCTTGAGAATTGCCGTCGCGTTCATGTCCCGTTACTCATGGTCTGTCCTGAATTCGTCGGGTACCCAGAGATCATCCGGCAGATCAGGTTTCTCGCCGCCCTCCCTGGCGTAGATCCTGAGCTTGAAGACGTATGCAAGCAGCTTGGCTACAGCCAGATAGAGTCCCGCGGGTATGTATTCACCGATCTCGGTATTGAAATAGAGGGCCCGGGCCAGCAGCGGCGACTCCACCACCGGCACCTGCGCCTCGGTGCCGACCCTCCGAATATTCATTGCCACGAGCTCGGTTCCCTTGGCCACCACCCTGGGTGCGGTCATCCGCGTCTGCTCATATCGCAGGGCCACCGCATAATGGGTCGGGTTGGTGACAATGACGTCAGCCTTGGGCACCTCTTCCATCATGCGACGCTGTGCCAGCTCCCGCTGGAGGCTGCGGATTCGACTCTTGAGCTCAGGCCGTCCGTCCGTCTCTTTGAGTTCGTCCCTGACCTCCTGGCGGGTCATCTTGAGCTGGCGTTTGTGATCCCACAGCTGGAAAGGCACGTCCACCAGGGCGAGAAGTATCAGGGTGGATGCCAGCACCACCACCGACAGGCCGACAATCTGGCCCGCACGCACTAGGGACTGGGTGATCGCAAGCTCGCTCAAACCCAAAAAGTCGTCCAGGAACTGCCACACCAACAAAGCCGTTACGCCGCCGATCAACAGAAACTTGGCCAGCGCCTTGAGCAGCTCCAGCAGGCCTTTCAGGGAAAATATCCGCTTCATGCCCTTGATTGGGTTGAGCTTGCTGAGCTTGGGCGCCAGCGCCTCCGCGCTGAACGAGACACCGCCCAGTACGACGGACGCGAGTACGGCCGCCACGATCGTAACCAGGAAAAACGGAAGCAGCGCGAGCAAGGCCTCCTGCATGGCGGCCACAAGATGCTGCAGCATCGCCACCGGTTGAAAAATGTCCGCACGACTGAGGCGAAAACCTCTGCTCATGAGGTTGCTCAGGCCTTCCCCGAGCTGCCCCCCTGCTGCGCTCAGAAAAATCGCCCCGGCGAGGGTGACCGCCATGGTGTTGAGCTCCCTCGATCGGGCAACCTGGCCCTTGCGTTTGGCGTCCTGCAGGCGCTTGGCCGTTGGCTGTTCTGTTCTTTCCTGACCGTTTTCGTTTTCCGCCATGGTTCAACTCGCGATACGCAGCATGCGCATGACCAGGGAGAAGCCCTCGTTCAGCAGGTCTCCGAAGAGCGCCAGAACACCGGGCAGACTGAGCCACAACAGGACGAATCCCAGCAGCATCGTGACGGGAAAGCCCACGGCAAAGATGTTGAGCTGCGGGGCCGCACGGGTAATGATGCCCATGCCAAGATTGATCAGGAGCAGCGCCGCGACCGCCGGCAACGCCATTAGCAGACCGCCCGCGAACATGCGACCGGCCCAGGCGACGAGTTCGTAGATGCTGTTGCGGCCGATGCCGTCCACCGCCACCGGCAAGGTGTGAAAGCTGTCGGCCAGAAGCTCGATCAGAAGCAGATGCCCGTTAAGCAGCAGGAACACCAGGGTCGCCAGTATGAGGAAATACTGGGAGACAACGGGCACCTGGACTCCGTTCTGAGGGTCCACCATGGAGGCGAACCCCAATCCCATGCTGAAAGCGAGGGTCTGGCCGCCGAACACCAGTGCCGCAAACACCATCTGCAGCGTGAACCCCATGGTCACGCCGATCAGGATCTGCTGCAGCAGGATCACCAGGGCGTCGTAACTTATCCATTCCACCACCGGCATGGGGGGCAGCAGGGGTACCAGCCACCAGGTCAGGATCAGAGAAATGAACACCCGCAGGCGCGCCGGGGTCTGGCGCGAACTGAACACAGGCGAAGCGATGACCATGGCGCCGACCCGCATCAGCGGCCACATGAAAGCTGCCACCCAGGCAGTTAATTGCGCCTCCGTCACCGACATCTGCCATCGCTCAACCAATCAGTTCGGGAACACTTCCAATCAGACTCTGACTGAAATTCATCAAGACCCGCAGCATCCAGGGTCCCGCGAGCATCAGGGCCAACGCCACCACCATGAGCTTTGGTATAAACGACAGCGTCATCTCGTTGATTTGCGTCGCTGCCTGAAACATGGCCACCACCAGTCCAATGACCAAGGCGGGCAGCAGGACGACCGCCGCGAGCAGCGCGGTGACCTCCATGGCCTGCTGGCCTATTTCGATGACTGAATCAGGAGTCACGCCCGTATCCTTCGATTACCCGAATGCCGACTAGAAATAAAAACTCGATGCCAGGGTACCGAACACCAGCGACCAGCCGTCGATGAGAACGAACAACATGATCTTGAATGGCAGCGAGATAATCAGCGGTGACAGCATCATCATGCCCATGGACATCAATATGCTGGCCACCACGATGTCTATGATCAGAAAGGGGATGAATAACAGGAACCCGATCTGAAACCCTGTCTTGAGCTCGCTGGTGGCGAACGCCGGAAGCAGCAGCGAGAAAGGTACGCTATCCGGAGCGTCTATCTCTCCAAAATCCCCGATGCGCGCGAACAGCGCCAGGTCGTCCTCCCGCGTCTGAGCCAGCATAAACCCACGTACCGGATCGGAGGCCGCTTTCAGCGCCTGCTCAGCATCGATCTCGTCTTCCATATAGGGTTGCAGGGCAACCTGATTGACCTCCGTGAAGACCGGCGTCATGATGAATATGGTGAGAAACAACGCAAGGCCGACCAGTATCTGATTGGAGGGGGTATTCTGGGTGCCCAGCGCCTGGCGCAGAATAGCCAGCACGATAAGAATCCGGGCAAAGGAGGTAGTCATCATGAGCGCCCCGGGCAGCAGGCTCAAAGCGGTCATGAACAGCAGAATCTGAATAGTCAGGGTGTAGGTCTGACCACCGTCAGGCGTTTGATTCACCGTCATGGCATCGAGGCCGGGAGCCGCAAAAACGTCGGCGCTCAGAAAAAGCAGCCCCATGAGGGTCAGCGGCCGCCTCATCGCGCAGACTCCGGTATCTCGGTCTTCAGCGCCTTGGCGAACGAGGGTTGGGCGTCTTCCGCACGCTCCAGAACGTACAGGGTTTCAATGCGCCCCGGCGCGACACCAAGCACCAGGCGGGTGTCCTCCACCTGCACTATCACCACCCGCTCGCGGGAACCCAGCGAGATCCCTCCGAGCACATTGACCAGGCCTTTGCCGGCATTGGAAAATCGACCAAAGCGCCTGGCCGCCCAGGCCAGGGCTAGGATCGTGACCAGCACTAGTAACAGCCCGGCTGCCGTCTCAAGGAGCCCTTCGGCCCGCAGTGGTACGCCATTCGTCGCGCCGGGTCCGATAGCAACCGCTTCCGTGGCGGAGGAGGCAACAGCGGGCCAGATGCACAGAGTCGCGAGCGCCGTGCGCCGGAAGTCACTCCCGGCTCCGGTTGCCGCCCGACATTTTAGGCTCAACCAGCCCCGGGGGGATGCTGCAGGGCCGGAGTCGGCCCTCATCAGGCGAGCCTCTTTACCCGGTCTGCCGGGCTGATGACGTCGGTGAGCCGAATACCGAACTTGTCGTTGACCACAACCACTTCACCCTGGGCAATCAAGGTGCCGTTGACGAGAACATCCATTGGCTCACCGGCAAGCCGGTCGAGCTCCACCACAGAGCCCTGGTTCAACTGCAGCAGATTCTTGATGTTAATCCGGGTTCTTCCGATCTCCATGGCGATGGTAACCGGCACATCCAGGATCGCATCCAGGTTGACCTCTGCGGCCTGATTGTTGTCCGGCTCCAGGTTCTGAAACTCTGCCGAGGCGGGCGCAGTCTTATCGCCTTGAACGTCCGCACTGCCGCTGCGCTTCTCCTCGTCCATGGCTTGGTTCGGGTCTTCCGCAGACGTTGCATTGGCATCGGCCGCCATTTCCTGCTCGCTCATAAATCAAATCCTGCTGTTGTCTTAATGCTGTGTTAGGACGGAAGCCCCAGCAGATCCTTGTGCTGTTTGCGCTCCATCCATTCGAAGACCTTCACGGCATAGTTGCCGTCTGAAACCCCGAGTCTCCCGCGAAACAGCGGGATATCGGCGGCCAGAACCTGCACCGTTTCGGGCATGTCCAGAGGGATTACGTCCCCCACCTTCATACGCGACAGGTCTTCTATACTGAGCTGCATCTCGGTCAGCACGCTGTGCAGCTCAACCTCCGCCTCCATTACCTCTTCGCGCATCGTCCGCTCCCAGTGTTCGTCACGCTCGCCCCTGTCGCTCTGGACGCCAGCGTCCAGCAGACCTCGAATGGGCTCAATCATGGAATATGGCAGTACCAGGTGCAGCTCACCGCCTCCGTGCTCCAGATCAATGTGAAAGGTGGAGACCACGACCACTTCGCTGGGAGTGACGATATTGGCGAACTGAGGGTTGATTTCCGAACTCACGTACTCGAACTCGACCTTCAACACCGGCAGCCAGGCCTGTTCCAGGTCTGCAAAGGCCTTGCGCAGAAGAATCTGCACGACCCGCAGTTCGGTGGGGGTAAACTCTCGTCCTTCGACCTTGGTCTGAAAACGCCCGGATCCACCGAAAAAGTTTTCTACTACATTGAAAACCAGCTTGGGGTCGATGACGCAGAGCCCCTTGCCGCGCAAGGGATGGATGCGGATCATATTCAAGCTGGTGGGAACGAAAAGAGTGTGTACGAATTCAGAAAACTTGAGCATGTGCACGCCGGACACCGAGATGTCGGCCGAGCGGCGCAGCATATTGAAGAGGCTGGTCCGGAAATGCCGGGCAAAGCGGTCGTTGATCATCTCCAGAGTCGGCAGCCGGCCCCTGACGATGCGATCCTGAGTGGTGAGATCATAGGGCTGAACCCCGCTTCCGTCACCGACGTCCTCCTCCTCGGTCTCCACATCACCGCTGTCCACGCCGTGCAGAAGGGCGTCGATCTCATCCTGGGAAAGTAAGTCGCTTGCCGCCATTATCCTGCCGTAAGCCTATTGCATAACGAAACGGGTGAAATAGAGCGCCTCGACCTCACCCTGAACGCTCTGGTTCTTAGCGATCTTGCGGATTGCCTTCTCAAGCTTTGACTGAAGCTTTTTCTTTCCGGCACGCGTCTTGAGTTTGTTGCCTTCCTGCTCCATCAACAAGGACAGAATCCTGTCTCTTATCAGAGGATCGTTCTCCTCCAGGAACTCCACCAGCTCCTCGTCCCGCGTCATGACATGCATGCTCACCTGCAGCGTCTTGGGACGCCCCTCGAGACTCACTACAAAGGGAGGATTGAGGGCGTGATAGATGGCGGGTTTGCGCCCCTCCTGTTGCCCCGCTCCCTCGGCCGTCTGCGCATCCGAGTCGCCCGCCGCGGAATCTCCGCCGCCGGAAGTCAGAAACAGGGTGGCAGCCGCACCGCCTCCTATCAGGACAAGCAGCGCCGCGGCGACCATGATGATAAGTTTTTTCTTAGAACCGGATTTCTGTTCTACACTCAGATCCAGGTCGTCGCCGGTACCTTGCTCTGCCATCTCAGCCGTCTCTCGATGTGGGTTTTCGCTCAATTTGCAAGAGACATGCCATCGTGCCACGCAGCTATTACCTGCTAATATTCATAGGCTTATAGATTCATTCAAGTGCAACGCCAGAGAGTTGGCTCAATCTGCGAGGTGCGACAGCCGGAAATTTGGCACCGGGGACAGAGTCCCGAGTGCGCTCAAACCCGTCTCTGATGATCGCAATCGGGGATTGTGCGAAAATAATTCTTATGGCCCAGTACATTTACACCATGAACCGCGTCGGCAAGATCGTGCCGCCCAAGAGGGAGATTCTGCGCAATATATCGCTGTCGTTCTTCCCGGGGGCCAAAATCGGCGTACTGGGCCTCAACGGCGCTGGAAAATCAACGCTGCTGCGCATCATGGCGGGTGTGGATACCGAGATAGAAGGTGAGGCCCGACCTCAGCCGGACATCAAAGTCGGATATCTTCCCCAGGAGCCGCAACTGGATCCGGCCAAGGACGTGCGGGCGAACGTCGAAGAAGCCCTCGGCGACATACGGACGGCATTGACCCGGCTCGATGAGATCTATGCGGCGTACGCCGAACCGGACGCAGACTTCGACGCCCTGGCCAAGGAACAGGCAGCGCTGGAGAACCTCATTCAGTCTACGGACGGCCATAACCTGGAAAGAACCCTCGAGGTGGCCGCCGATGCGCTGCGCCTGCCCCCCTGGGACACCGATGTGAGCAAACTCTCGGGGGGCGAACGCCGTCGCGTCGCCCTGTGCCGTCTGTTGCTGTCCAATCCTGACATGCTGCTGCTGGATGAGCCGACCAACCATCTGGATGCCGAATCCGTCGCCTGGCTGGAACGGTTCCTTCAGGAATATCCGGGAACGGTCGTCGCCGTAACCCATGATCGCTACTTCCTCGACAATGTAGCCGGCTGGATCCTGGAGCTGGACCGGGGCTATGGGATCCCCTGGGAAGGCAACTACTCGTCCTGGCTGGAACAGAAGGAAAAGCGTCTGGAGCAGGAACAAAAACAGGAGGCCGCCCGCATCAAGGCAATGCAGCTCGAACTGGAGTGGGTTCGCGCCAACCCCAAGGGACGACAGGCCAAGAGCAAAGCCCGTCTGCAACACTTCGACGAACTGCAGTCCCGGGAGTTTCAAAAGCGCAACGAGACCAACGAAATCTACATCCCCCCCGGCGAACGGCTTGGCGACCTGGTAATCGAAGCCGTCGGGCTGCGCAAGGCCTTCGGGGAAAACCTCTTGTACGACAACCTCAGCTTCAATCTGCCGAAGGGTGGCATCGTGGGCATTATCGGCCCCAATGGGGCGGGTAAGACGACCTTGTTCCGAATCATTACGGGCCAGGAGAAACCGGACGCGGGGGAACTATGTATCGGCGAGACCGTAAAGGTCGCCTGTGTGGACCAGTCCCGCGACGCGCTGGACGGCACCAAAACGGTCTGGGAGGAGATATCCGACGGGGCGGATATCCTGACCGTCGGCAGCTTCGAAATGCCGTCGCGCGCCTACGTCAGCCGCTTCAATTTCAAGGGACCCGATCAGCAGAAAAGGGTTGCCGATCTGTCCGGAGGCGAACGCAACCGGGTTCATCTGGCCAAACTCCTGAGGAGCGGCGGCAATCTGTTGCTGCTCGATGAACCGACCAATGATCTGGACGTGGAGACCCTGCGGGCCCTCGAAGAGGCCCTGCTCAACTTCCCCGGATGCGTCCTCGTCATCTCCCACGACCGCTGGTTTCTCGACCGTATCGCCAGCCACATTCTGGCCTTCGAGGGCGACAGCCAGACAGTCTGGTTTCAGGGCAACTATGCGGAATACGAACAGGATCGTAAACGCCGCCTGGGCGCCCAAGCGGAACGCCCCCACCGGATTAAATACAAGCGGCTCGCCTCCTGAAGCAATAACCCGTGATCCGCGTTACTTATAGACACATGACTCGCGCAAAGACCCAGGATTTACGAGTAAGAGTCTGCCCTTGTGGAATGGCCCGGCGTGTGAGAAATTTTTACACCAGACCCCGTTCGGCACCCGGACTGCCGAATATCATCCTCAGCTATCTTGTTGTGGGACCGACATAAACAGGAGACTTCTCGAACAGCGGTGCGGAATTTGCTTCTTATTCGCATCACCTGCACGGATGCAGAACCCATTTCCTGATCATCAATGTCAAGCAGCCTTCCAATGCCGGTCAGATCACAGCACAGCTCCCTGCGACACGCGCTGCCATCCGTGCTCGCTTTGATGCTGATCACGGCCGGGCTCCTGATCTGGCAGGGCTGGGCCGAGTACACCGGCATCCGGGAGTTCGAGAAGAGCAACGCTGCGCGAACGGTGCGCAACAAGGCCGATCAGATCGCGCTCTATCTCCAGGGCCTGAGCCGCAGCCTGAATCTGTTTGCCCAACTCGAGCAGGAGCGCATCGTCGCCCTTGCAGGCGACCCGCA
>JAAUXW010011178.1_pt1 | contig 15482 bp, 16 predicted proteins | sample 7278141 | NCBI WGS metagenome assembly JAAUXW01 (sample SAMN14350115, study PRJNA611818) | marine sediment metagenome | isolation source: surface marine sediment (2.1m) | place: French Polynesia: Moorea | collected 2018-08
ATGGCGCACAGCCGCTACCCGGTCTTCGACCTGGATCGGCAGCAGCAGGCGGTCGCGGCGATCCATGAAGCAATCCGAAACCTGCCCGGGGGCGGACAGACCCGGCCACTCATGCGAAGCCGGGTCTGTCCGCCCCCGGGCAGGTTTCGGATTGCTTCATGGATCGCCGCGACCGCCTGCTGCTGCCGATCCAGGTCGAAGACCGGGTAGCGGCTGTGCGCCATGAGCAGGGCGCGACTGCCGTCGGCAGAGAACCAGACGCCGTGGCGCTGCCGCGCTGAGGCGCCGGCCGGCTTCCAGTGCTGCACAAGCTGGCGAAAACTGGCGGTAGGATCCGCCGGCAGGCGCCGTTTGTCGGGCATCCCCACCGGCAGGGTCAGTTCCGCCAGCCTCAGAGCGAGGGCCCGTTTCAAGGCCTCGGAACCGAAGGCTTCCGCCTGCGGCATTATCAGCAGATAACGATGCTCGAACAGCACCTCCGGCGCCTCCGCCCCCGGCATGGCACCACCGTTGATCACCAGCGAAAAGTGCCCGCTATCCCGCAGTTCCCGGGCAAGCAGGCGACTGTCCGCGGCCAGGCGCTCGGGGGTGGCGCCCGAGAGCTCGAGCAGAACTACCCGCGCGGCGGCTCCGCGGCGAATCTCGTCCAGCAAAAGCTGTTGTTTCCGATTGGTCGCATCCGGCAGAAACTGACCGATGTCGTTCTGCAATGGTGGGGCGGACAAAATAACAGCCAGGGCAGCCACGCCGAGGAGAAGCCAGAGGATAATGGGAAACCACTTCACTGCACTATGGCTTCCAATTCCAGCAGGGTGCTGTCACCGTTTCCTTCCAGGATGCTTATCTGTCGCACCCTCGCCGCACCACCGTCCAGTTGAATCTGTTGAACCGCCGAGGCCAATCCCTCGTTCAATGGCACCAGCCGCAGCCGCCAGTCGCTCGGGTCACCGCGCAGCTCGGCGGCGAAATGGGCGCGCAGCGACTCCGGGTCGCCCGCAAAAAGCGCCGTCAGTCCCGTCGCGAAGCCGCTCAGACCCGGAAACTCGCTCAATGCAAAACTGCGCCTGCCGCCCGCTGCGTCTTCCAGGTCGATCCGCTCCCGGCCGATGGTGATCCGCTGGAAACCCGGGGCCTGCCTTTCCTTCACCAGAGACCCGTCGGGCAGGACACGGAGTATGCCGCGGCTGACGATCGGGACCTGCAGATAGACGGACTCGCGGGTTTCCGTGTAGCGTTGCGGCGGACGGCCTCCGGCGACGATATCCTGCATGAGCGCTTCCAGCCCCCATCGCTGCGCGGCCGCCACACCGCAGGTCAGCGGCAGCAACAATGCGGCCAGGGTGCTAGGAATCAGTCCCGATCTTCGCCTCATCCCAGAAATCGAAAAAATTGAACCAATTGAAGGGGGCCTCCCGACAGTAATGCTCCAGCCGGTCGACATAAGCCTGGGTCCACTCGGTGAGCTGCTGCTGGCGGGTGTCCCTTTCCAGATGAAAGCCCGATGTAAGCGACTCGAAGTGAATCCGGTAGCGGCGTCCACCCTGGTATAACCCGAAGAACAACAGCACCGGCACCTCCAGCAATCCGGCGATCAACAGCGGTCCCGCGGGAAAATGGGCCGGGCTGCCGAGAAAGGTACAGACCACGCTCTTGTCCTCCCGGGTAAGGCGGTCGCCGAGAATGCCCACCATCTCGCCCCTCCCCAAGGCCTCCTGCACCTGAAACAGGCTGTCCGGCTCGCCGATGGCGATGACCTGCGAACCGATGCGCGGATTAAGCGCGTTCAGAACCCGATTGGTTCGCTCCGCATTGGCCTTGTACATAAGGGGGCGCACCCGCAGATCCGGAATGGTCTCCGCCAGACAGCGCAGGACCTCGAAGCTGCCAAGGTGTGAACCCAGGAGCACACAGCCGCGACCCTGTCGCACCTGCTCCAGCAGCAGCTCTGGTCCGCTCAGCTCGATCTCGAAATTCTCCCAGCGCTCGGACAGGAGGTAGACCCGGTCCAGGACGATAGCGGCGAAGTAATGGAAATGGCGAAACAGGTCGCGCAGGCGCACTGGCCGCTCCAGCACCCTGGTCAGATAATCGCGGGAGGCGCGCCGCGCCCTGGGCATGAACAACAGGAAGTACGCAGTAATCGGATACAGCAACACCCGGGCCACCGAACGGCCCGCACTCAGGGCGACGCGGGCGATGAGCCGAATGAGAAACGGGCTGCCCCTTTCTTTGCGCTCGAGCCATTCACGGCTCATGGCGACTCCGCGGACCCGGCACACACCAGTGTGCCCCGGGCAAAGGTCTCACGCTCCCCGGCGACCACGAAGTCCAGGCCATGGTCGGTCCTGATCAAATCTATGTGGAACAGCGTGTCCGGCCGCAGGGGCGCGATGAATTTCGCCGTCGCCACACCGACGATCCGATACCGCGGCGCCGCCGCTTGAATCACCTCGCTGAGAATGAGGGCGCCGGGTACTATGGGATTTCCCGGGAAATGCCCCGGCAGTGCCGGATGGCCGGCGGAGATGCTCAAGGGCCCGACGTGCATGCTCAGGGCCCGGGTGCCTGTTCGCCGCCGCACACCTCGAACAGACGCAGCAGCGCCTTGCGGGGCAGCTTGCCGGTTTCGTTGCGCGGCAAGGACGCTACCCGGAAAAGCGGGCGCGGAAGAAATACGGGATCCAGCATGCGGCGCATCGCGGTCAGGATCTCATCTTCGGCGAGACCGGGCGCCACCACAAAGCAGGTCAGCCGGTCAATGGCGCCGCCTGCGCTTTCGGGCAAAAAGAAAATGCCGTCCTCGACGCCCTCAATACTCAGGAGTTTTTGATTCAGATCGGCAAGGGAGACGCGCTTGCCGGCGATCTTGATCAGGTCGGTATCCCGTCCCAGCAGATCGAATCGGCCATCGGCTTGCAGACGTATGTCGTCGTTCAGTGCAACCGCCTCTGGAAAATGATCGGCCCTGATCCACCAGCGCTGTCCCCGGCGCTCGACGGATAAGCCCGACAGCGGGCTCCAACTGGTTTCCCGGGCGGTACGGCGGGAGGCAACGGCCCCCGTTTCCGTGGAACCGTAGATCTCCAGCACCCGGGTACGGTAGCGCCGTTCCGCCACTTGCGCGAGGTCCCGGGTCAAGGGCGCGGTGGAGGATAGGATGAACTCCGGGGCGGGCAGTTCCAGGTTTTCCATGATGCAGTTACGCAACTGAAAGGGAGTGGTCACCAGAATGCGGGGTTGGGGCACCGCCGCAAGCGCCGCGGCGATATCGGCGGCAAACAGGGGCCGCTGTTCAGAGATCATCAGGCCCCAGTAAAGGGGCAGAAAGACCGACATCTCCAGTCCGTACATGTGCTGCGGGGGTACGCTGGCCACCACCGAAGCCCCCTCAAGCCTATCCAGACCAAGGCGGGCGCCGGTCGATGCGGCGCCTCGGCAAAGCGCCGCCCACCGCTTGCCGTGACGGGTGGCGGTACCGGTACTGCTGGAAGTAAAGAGCTCCGCCACCAGCGGGTCTCCCGCAATATTCAGGTCTTCCGTCCGTCCGCTGAGCCCCCCCGGCGAGCCCGTAAACTGCAGCGGCTCCAGATCACCGCAATCCGCGGCAGAATCGCTCAGGCAATAGCTGGAGGGATGGCCGTGTCTCAGGGCGTCCAGATCTCCCCGCGCGCGGCCCGGCGGCAGCAGCAGGACCTGACCGCGCATCAGCGCGGCGAGCAGCGCCGTCAGAAAATGGTATCGGTTGCCGCAGAGGTTTATCTGATAGCCGCGCGCGGGCAATCGCCCGGCGAGCCAGCCCGCATCTCCCAGGAGCTCGCCCGCCGTCACCGGCGCACCGGCGCGCCAGGCGACCGGGACGGCCGGATCGGACAGGCCCGAGAGCGGGACTCCTGTCACGAAATCGACCTTATTCGTGGTTCCACTGGCCGCCTTTATCCGACTTGATGGCATCCAGTAGGGGTCGCAGCGACGGCAACCGCCGGAAAAACAACAGACGGTACATGTACTCCAGCAGGAACAGCACGGCAATGATCACATAGTTCAGAAAGTTGGTGAAAAGAGACCAGATTTCCAGAGGCGCGAGCAGTGCCAGCAAAACGGACTGTATGAGGATCGCAGCGGACACCAGGGTCCAGAACCAGGTGAGGCCCCGTGCATAGTACAGGGAGCGGGCGTCTTTTACGCCTTCCAACTGCCGAGCGAAGCGGCCAATCAGGGGCTCTTGACCTGGCAACAGCGAATGACCGAACACCTGCAACAGGGCGCCCGACATGAGTATCGGCGGCAGAAACAGTGCTGCGGCATGGTCAAGGAGAAGGCTGATGATCGCCGCCAGCAGGACCCCCGCCCCGGCTAATCGCGCCGGCAGACTCCGGCGTCCACGCATGGCCAGCAAGAAATAGATTCCCGAGGCCGCGAGCAGGCCCCAGACCGCCGCCGTCGTCTGCCCGTTGATAATCAACAGGTGCAGCGAGACGGGATAACTGATGGTCGCGAAAAGCCCGATTAGCTGCAGTCCGCGGTTTCGCCCGCCCGCAGCCATCAGGCAGGCAGGCTGCTTTCGATATGCGCCGCCAGCGCGCGCAGCGAAGCAAATATCCTGGTGTTGTCGCTGTCGTCCGAGCGCAGCTGAATCCCGTATTTTTTAGAGATCACCATTGCCAGCTCCAGGGCATCGATGGAATCAAGTCCGAGGCCGGTATTAAACAAGGGGGCTTCTGGCTCGATAGCGGCCGGATCGACGCGGAGATTGAGGGTCTCGACAATCAGCGAGGCGACTTCACGTTCCATTGATTCCGACACAGCAGTCCTCTTCCCTCCCCCCGGATGGATAAACGAATTCCCGAATGCATGGACCAAGTGTGTTATTCTCATGGGGTTGCTGGGGCCTGTCAACCGCGCTCCCGGGCAGGAATCGCAGATCTGCCCAGCCCACGGCTATGCCGGCCCCGTTGCCTTCCGGCACCATTCGGACGAGGCGCCGCCTTCAGGCTCGCGAGCCCGAACCGGGAAAGACAGTTACTCCATGAAAGTGTTGTTCGTCTACTCCAACCGGGTGCGCGACATGCTTCCGGCCCCACCGGTAGGGTTGAGCTATGTGGTGTCGGCCACGGCGGATGCCGGACACAGGGTCCAGGTTGTCGACCTGCTGATGACGCCGAAAGGACTGGAAAAACTGCGCAAAGCGTTGCGGAATTTCCAACCCCATGCGGTCGCCGTTTCGGTGCGCAACATCGACAACGTAGTGCATCAGCGCCTCACGACCCACCTGGACGAGCTGCGGCGGCAGACCCGGTTGATCCGCGCCGAAAGCTCGGCCCCCATCATCCTGGGCGGTCCCGCCATTTCCATCCTGGGAAGCGATTGCCTGTCGCACATAGACGCCGATTTCGCCGTACTGGGCGAAGGCGAGCATAGCTTTCCGGCTCTGTTAGGGGCTATCGAGAAGGGGGCTGATCCGGGGACGGTTGCCGGGGTTTGCGCCCGGCGGGACGGGACCATCGTCGACGCTGTTGCGCAGCGCAGCAGGGGCTTCGGGCCCTCGGGCATGGAGCGCTGGATCGACTGGAAGACCTATGAAAGATTGGGTGCGACCTGGCCTATCCAGAGCAAACGCGGCTGTCCGCTGCACTGCACCTACTGCACCTATCCGACCATCGAGGGCCGCCCTCTGCGCAGGCGTCCGGCCCGGGAGATTGTGGATGAGATCGCCCGGGTGGCACAGACCATCAAGCCCCGCTGCTTCGAGTTCGTCGACTCCGTATTCAATATGCCGGAGGATTACGCCATCGAGCTGTGCGAGGCCATAGCGGACTCCGGCCTGAAGGTCAACCTCACCACCATGGGCGTAAATCCCCGTTTCATGTCCCGGGATCTTTTGATGGCGATGAAGAGGGCCGGATTCCGTTCCATGATGATCACGCCGGAGAGCGCGAGCGATCCAGTGCTGAAAAGTCTCCGCAAGGGCTTCACCCGGGAAGACGTCCTTCGGTGCGCCCGTCTGGTTCAGGAATCCGGCCTGGCCAGCATGTGGTTTTTCATGCTCGGCGCACCGGGCGAGACCAGGGAGACGGCGGAGGAGACCATCGCCTTTGCGGAAACCCACCTGAACTGGAAAAACTGCCTTCCCATGTTCACGACGGGCATCCGCATCCTGCCGGGGACCGAATTGGCGGCCCGGGCGCGGGCCGACGGTTATCTGAGTCCGCGGCATGACCTGGCGGAATCGGTCTTCTATTTTTCGCCCCAGGTATCGGAGGAATGGCTGTTGCGCCGCGTCGATCAGGCAATCAGGATCTGTCCGGGCATTGTTCACGCGGCGGAGGATCCCTCCGGAACCCCCGCCGGTATCTGGGCGTCGCGCATGATGCACCTGCTCGGCGTGGCCCCGCCCTACTGGCGTTTCATTCCCGGCTTGCTTAACCTGCGCCTGGTTCACCGCTCCCGGATACGCTCCGGCAGGCGGTTTCCCGACCCGGCTTCGCCGCAGGCTCGCGAATCATGAAGCCTGACCTCCAGCCAAATTTCTTACCACAGAGGACACCGAGGGCACAGAGTTTGTTGAATTCAACAGGCTTTATTATCCTGTTTGGGGGTTTTCACGGGGTCAGATCCCTCGAAAACTCACGAGAGGATCACAGGACCGTTTAGCTTCAGCTGTTTTTGCCTCTGTGATCCTCTGTGCCCTCTGTGGTAGATCGATGGCAGTCACCCGATGCGCTCCAGACTTTTCTTGTTGCGGGTCCAGCGGCTCCAGAGCCTTGCCGCTTTATACCAGTGAATGTAGTAGGCTTCGAGGAGCAGCCGGCCGACCATCAGCAAAGACAGGCGCAGCTCGTCTTCCGCCGCACATAACCTGTGCTCTATCCCCAAACCCCGTGCCATGGCGGAACAGCGAGCAAGATGGAAACGGCTGCTGAGGATAGCCGCCGGGCCGGGGTGGGAGGCGATGATGGCTCGCGCATGCCTGAGGTTCTCGAGGGTGTGGCGTGACTGATCCTCCAGCATGACAAGATCCGGTGCGACGCCGTTACGCATCAGGTAGCGGCTGCCCAGAAAGGCCTCGCTGTAGCGGTTGGTGCCGGTAACGCCTCCGAGCAGCAGGATACACAGCCCCTGCTCGTTCCTGCTCAGCGCCAGCGCACGATCCAGACGGTGCCGGAACAGGCCGGTGATCCGGTCATCTTCGAGCCTCGATCCCATCACCAGCAGACAATGGCCCGACGGGAGCGTACAGGGCGCCGTCTTGGCGGTGCGGTATACCCGGCGCACCGAGGGTATCAGACTCAATCCGAGTGTGAAGACGATACTCAGGTTGGATATGAGCAGCGTTGTCAACCCGTCCAAGCCCAGTATGTCAAGCCAGCGAAGTGGCGTCTCGCGCATTGGCGGCCGATCGCAAATCGAGGATTATATGACGGAAACAGTTTAAGATGAGCCCGTTGCGATTGGCAAGATTGCTCCTTCTATCCTATGGTTCCAAGGAGCGGCGAACACGAGTCCTCCATGCAGATTCAGACTGTCTCTGATCACCTTTTCCGATAAGGCAGAAAGACGCCGAAAAAACCAGACTCGTATTGTTTAATTTATGAAAGACGGCATTGCCAACCTCATTGCATTCATTGCAGCGGTTACGATTTCGACAGGGTGCACGACTCCGATACCCCAGGACCCGGAGCTCGCGACCATTGATGACAGCGCCCTGCCGGTCCCCGATCTTTCATTGCAGATCCCGGGGTTAAGCCCCTGCACTACCCATTCCGATGCCAGCATACACGTTAATTCCCGAGAACCGGTCGTCGTCATCGTCCACGGCTGTTTCGGCTCGGCTGCCCGCTATCGAGCCCTGGCACAGGTGTTTGCCTTCCACGGCCAGCAGGCAGTCTGTTTCAATTACAATGACCGTGACAGCCTAATGAAGAGTTCCGCCGAGCTCATCAATTCCCTTGACCTGTTATCTTCACATATGCAGAACCGCCAGATAACGGTCATCGGTCACAGCCAGGGCGGCCTGATTGCGCGCAAGGCGCTGGTGAAGGAGCGCGAGGATCGGTTGCAGACCGACGACGCCTCCCTGCGGCTGGTGACCATATCCGCACCCTTTTCCGGGATTTCTGCGGCCGACCATTGTGCTTCGACCACGGCGCGCGTGCTGACTCTCGGGCTGGTGGTGCCTATCTGCAGACTGATAAGCGGTGACAAATGGTATGAGATTACGACGCCCTCCCCCTTCATCCAGGAACCGGGAACATTGCTCGGCCAGATCGATGAGCATTTCAAGATCGTCACGGACGAGAACGGAACCTGTCGCCGCTATGACCTCGACGGAATCTGTATTGAGGATGATTTTGTATTCACCGTCGAGGAGCAGTATTTCGAGAAAATCGACGCCACCTCACGGGTGGCAAACGTGGAGGTGAAAGCCGGTCATGCGGAGATCGTGGGTGACTATCGTGTAGCTCCGCGGAAGTTGATCGCCCTGCTGCAGCACCAAGGGATCATGGGCGACACGGCGTCGACGCGGCGGCATCAGCTGGAAGTGCTCTTATCGCGCCTTTACGCAATTCCGCATGCCAGTCCTTTACCGGAATAAGCAAATAGACCTGCCTCCTCTTGATATTACCAGGTCATGTGGCGTCGCTACTCATCGGTTGGAGATCCGAAGACATTCGTTATACGATTGCCGAATCCAGGTTGACATACTCGAGATACTTCTTGGAATTACGATATGCTTTACGTCTGACATCCTCGTGCCTCGGCGGCGCACCACTCCGCAACAATGCATCTTGCACCGGTAAACATAGCTTCCGATAAATGAACAAAGGCTTTCGCACCGAATTCGTCTTTCAGGTATTTGCACTGCTGATCGCGTTCATCCTGGTCCACGCCATCTATGTGGCGGTTATCCGCCCCAATGCCGACGCCCACCTGGCGCAGGAGGCCGCCCTGATGAAGGCGGATAAGGATCATGTACAGCAGCGCTCGCTGTTCGTGGTGCTGCGGGACTACGAACAGGAGACCTGCTTCGTTCTGATGCTCTGGGCCCTGGCCATCCTGGCCTTCAAGGGCACCTCCACCCTGCGCCAGCAGAAGCTCCTGCACCAGGATCTGCTGCAGCTGCCACCGGACCTGCCCATCGGCCAGGAGGACCTGCGGGACCTCGGCCGCAAGCTCCACGGCCTGCCGGCTCAGGCGCGGGGATTCCTGCTGCCCCGCGCGCTGATAACCGCCGTGGAAAGATTCGGTGCCACCAATAATGTTCAGGACGTCTCCACCGCCTCGCGGGCGGTGTGCGAATCCGAAGGGGAGCGCCTGCAGTCCGAGCTCTCTATCATCCGTTATATCGCCTGGGCGATTCCTTCGGTGGGTTTTATCGGCACCGTGCGGGGGATCGGCGATGCCCTGGGACAGGCGCACCGGGCCGTGGAGGGCGACATCACGGGGGTCACCCAGTCCCTGGGCGTGGCCTTCAACTCCACCTTTATCGCGCTGGTGATCAGCATCGTGTTGATGTTTTTCGTCCATCACCTGCAGCTCATGCAGGAGCGGCTGGTGTTGGATACCGAACGTTATGTGGACCACTGGTTCACCCGGCGCCTGAGGACCTCCGGGTCGGATTGATCTCCGGCTGGCATATGAAGAAGCGCCATTCCATCTCTCCATTCAGCATGTCCTTTCTGGACATCATGTTCTGCGGTTTCGGCGCCGTGGTGCTGCTGGTGCTCATCCTGGACTCGAACACCGTGCAGGCCAGAAAGGAGACCCACGCCGACCTGCGCTCGGAGGTGCTGCGACTCGAGAAGCTGCTGAGCGCGGAGCAAAAGGTCCTCTCTGCGACCAGCGCCGACCTCGCCTCGACCCGCGCCGAGATCACCCTAAAAGAAGAGAAAACCCGGGATGTCACGGCAAGCCTCGAGGACAACCGCAGCGCACTCAGCCGGCTGGAAGAGGAGACCCTGGCCAGGGTAGCAGAGATCGAGGAGCTCAAGGACACCCTCAAGAAGCAGCAGGAAAAAACTCAGAGCCTGCAAGCCGAGGTGGAGGAGCAGCGGTCCCAGGGCACCCGAACGCGGCACTTCCAGGGCGAGGGAGACCGGCAGTACCTGACCGGCCTGAAGGTGGGAGGCAAGCGCATCCTGATCCTGCTTGACGCCTCCGCCAGCATGCTGGACGAGACGTTGGTGAATATCATCCGCCGGCGCAATATGGCGGACACCCGAAAGAGACGCTCCGAGAAATGGCAGCGGGCACTGAGCACCGTCGAATGGCTGGTTGCCAACCTGCCCCGTTCCAGCCTGTACCAGATCCACAGCTTCAATGTGCAGACCCTCTCGGCGGCGCCGGCCGGCGGCACCCAATGGTTGAAGGCGGATGATGCCAAGACCCTGGATGGGGTGATCGGGCGCCTCAGGGAAGTGGTTCCCGGCGGCGGCACCAGCCTGTACAACGCCTTCGCGCTGGCGGCAGGGCTCAAACCCAGGCCGGACAATATCCTACTGGTCACGGACGGTCTTCCCACCCAGGCCAAGTCGAAACCCTTTCTGAACAAGGTCTCGGCGGAGAAACGCCTCAAACATTTCAACGCCGCCATGAAACAACTGCCGAAGGGGATTCCGGTAAATACCATCCTTCTCCCCATGGAAGGAGACGCCTACGCGGCCGCCGCCTTCTGGCAGCTTGCCATCGCCACCCGGGGATCTTTCATCACCCCCTCGAGGGACTGGCCATGAGCCTCAACAGGACGCGGCCGTGAAATCCCGGCAAAGACGGGACGTCGACATCTTCAACATGTCGTTTCTCGACGTGGTCTCCTGCGGGTTCGGCGCCATCATCCTGCTCCTGGTGATCGTCAAGGTCGCCGAGCCCATGGTCATCGAGAAGATCAGCACCGACCTTTCCGGACTGGTCAAGAAGCGCAGCACCGAACTGGAGGCCGTGCGCGAGGAATCCCGGACCCTGGCGCAGGAACTCCGGGAGGATCAGGCGCAGCTCAAGGAGATCCGCCGACGCCTCTCCGAACTTCAGGCGGCGCTCTCGCGCGCGCGCCAGATGCGCGAAGGCAAGAGCCTCTCCCTGGAAACCCAATCCATCATAGAGCGGCAACTCGAAGAGGCCCGACAGGCCCTGAGCGAGGAGCAACGAAGGCTGCTCGGCGCCAGTTATCGCCGGCCCCAGGCGGACGCCACCGTCGGCGGCATCCCGGTCGACAGCGAGTACGTCATCTTCATCATTGATACGTCCGGATCCATGCAGAGATTTGCCTGGCCGCTGGTCAACAGAAAGGTATCCGAGGTCCTGAAGATCTACCCCAGGGTAAAGGCTATCCAGGTCATGAACGACATGGGCGACTACATGTTTTCCCAATACGCCGGAAAATGGATCCCGGATACACCGGCCCGGCGACGCTCGATCCTGAAACGCCTGGCCAGCTGGGCGCCCTTCAGCAACTCAAGCCCCGTGGAAGGCATAGAGGCCGCCATCGCCCGCTTCTATTCTCCCGACAAGAAGATCAGCCTCTACATCTTCGGGGACGACTTTTCCCGGGGCTCCATCGAAGCGGTGGTCAACACCGTCGACCGGCTCAACAAGCGGAGCAGACAGGGGCAAAGGCGGGTGCGCATACACGCCGTGGGCTTCCCGGTACTGTTCGAACATGCAGAAAATCCCGCCAGTGCGGTACGCTTCGCCGCCCTCATGCGGAAACTGGCCGAAACCAACGGCGGCAGCTTCGTGGGGCTCAACAGTGCTGCGCGTTAAAAAAGACGTCACGCCAGATAAGGTGTCAGGTTTCAATGGCACTGACTTAGTGTCTGTGCATAAACATCAGTATTTCTCTCGCAAAGGCGCAAAGACGCCAAGAACAAACTATAGTCAGCTCTTACAGTAATGGGTTATAACTTTGCGGCCTTCGCGTCTTGGCGAGAGTCATTCTCTCTGTATGGCCACTACTGAAGCCGTAATGGCCTTGCCAAGCAGCTTACTGGTCATTCCGGCGCAGGCGGGCATCCAGGGAAATTCATGCTATTAGCGGTTCAGGATCCCGGCCCGAAACAACGGTGTCGAGAAAAGGTGTCAGCTTTATTGTTTCGATTCATAAAAGATAAACCTGACACCTTTTTTCATGACTCCTTTTCGGGCGAGGTAGACCAATGGACGCGCTGAACATGCAGACCTTCTTCGAGATTCACCGGGATCTTCCCCGGCAGGGGCCCGGCAGTAGGGCCTCAACGGGCCGGGCCTTTTCGATGCTCGCGGACCTCCCCCCCCACCCCCGTATACTGGACATCGGTTGCGGGCCGGGCATGCAGACCCTGGACCTCGCCGCCCTCACGACGGGCCCCATCCTGGCGATCGACAACCATCAGCCGTACCTGGATCAATTGACTGCGGAGGCGGCTCGCAGGGGCATAAACCACAGAATAAGCGCGGTGAACGCCGATATGGCCGCGCTGGACTACCCCCCGGGCAGCTTCGATCTCATCTGGGCGGAAGGCTCTGCCTACGTCATGGGCTTCGACAATGCACTTCGCACCTGGCGACCCCTGCTGCGGAAACCCGGCTACCTGGCAGCCACGGAAGTCACCTGGACGACCGCCGAGCCCCCGGGCGAGCTGCAGCGCTTCTGGGCCCGGGAGTACCCCGACATGCAGGATATCGAATCCAACCTGACGGCCGTAGGCCGTGCCGGCTATTCTCTGCTCGGACATTTCGAACTGCCGGCCTCGGACTGGTGGCAAGACTACTACACACCCCTGGAGGAGCGGCTGGCACGCCTGCGCAGGACCTATGCCGGTGATCCCGAAGCCCTCGCCCTAGTAGAGCTGGAACAGCACGAGATCGATATCTATCGCCGGTATTCCGACCATTACGGATACGTCTTCTACGTCATGCGCACTGCCTGATACCGCGCCCCATTTCTTTTTCAGGCAGACTTGCATTCGCAATGGAGCTACGGGAATGCCGTGCCTTTAAGTTATTCCTGTGGGGAGTCGATAAACCTGCACCGACCTAGCCAGAACCGCCTCAGTTTGAACAAGGACGGCAGACTAAGTGGCGAAATCCGTGACCCAGGTCCACGCGGCCCGCAACGGTGATACTGCAGAATCTAAAAACGACCAAGAAATCAGTCAGCAAAATGAAAGCCGCCTCAGCCGTTTACGCCCAACCGCATCGACCCTGGGAGGAAAATCCGGACTGGATCAACGGCCGGATAAACTCCACCGCCGCCTCATCCATGCGGCTGCTGTCTTTCTTCACGGTGCTGTGGAATCTGATCAGCATCCCCGTCAGCTGGTTTGCCCTGCAGGATATAGGGTTTGCATGGCCCGACCCCACCTGGCTGGTACTGCTTTTTCCGGCGGTGGGACTGATTCTCGCCCTTTCCGCGGCAGCACAGTATCTGCAGTGGAAAAAATTCGGCCGGCTCAACCTGACCCTGGATCCGTTTCCCGGCTCCGTCGGCGGCGAGGTCGGGGGCTACCTGGACATTCCGCTGCCCTTTGGGGACAAGCACTCCATCAGCGTGGTCCTGAACTGCGTTCACGTCCATTATTCCCGCAACTCCAAGGGCGGACGGACCCGGCACGAGACCGTGGAATGGCGTCGCCAGGCCGCCTTTCAGACCGAACCCGCCGCCGTCGGAACAAAGCTGAAATTCCTGGTACCGGTCGATCCCGGGCTTCCCGACAGCGAACAGCCTTCCGACAGCCATCATCAGTGGGTGATCCGCGTGCATATCGATCGCCCGGGCATAGATCTCGACCGGGATTTCATCATCCCCGTCTTTGACACCGGACAGGCGCTGCAATCCCGCCTTCGCATCTCCGGTTCCAAGTGGCTGCAGGAACCGGAGATTCCCAGGCGTGTCGCCCGGATAACCCAGAGGGGATCTGAGCTGGGACTATATTATCCTTCCAGCCGCGGCCGCGGCATGGGGACCGGATTGTTCCTGTTCGGGTTGATCTTTGCAGCGGCCGGGGGCTTTCTGAATTACCAGCTGTATGAGTCCATTGTGGCGTTATCCCAGGATGGCATGCTGTTTCAGGTCGGCATACTGGGACTCATGGCCCCCGTATTCTCTCTCATCGGCCTGTTGTTGACCCTGGCCGGCCTCTATACGATGCTGAACAGCCTGGCGGTACGTATTCACCCTGCAGGGATCGAAACGACGCGGCGCATCCTGGGCATCCCCCTGCGCAGAGACCTCAAACCCGGCGAGATTCACAGCATCGCGAGGAAAATCACTGCACAATCCGGCCAGGGCAGCAAGGGGCGGGTGTTCTACACTATCAGCGCTCTGACTCACTCCGGGCGGCGGGTGATCCTCGGTGATGGCATCAAGGGCCAGCCCGTTGCAGACCACATCCTCGCCCTTATCGAAGATGCGGTGCCCGGCGATCCCGAGGTTACGACCGAAGGCGGCGCGGGGATAAACCCGATCCTGGAGCGCGTATCACAGGCGCGAAAACCGGGGTCAACGCTCCGTTGGGCGGGCCGCCTGATCGCCCTGCTGATCTTTGCTTTCTTTGTTTTCGACTTCGCGCGGATGTTTAACGGCTAGCCTGCAGCCAAAACTGTTATTCTCTCCGTGTTCCTCTGTGTCCTCTGTGGTTAAAACAAGAGTTTTAATGCTCGAGAGATCACGCTAGCTCGCATATTGCACCAGGTTTCGGGATTTTGTGGATTTCAAGAGGTCACATCTCTCGAAATCAAAGCCGTAGGGGCTAGATGAGCGGCGTTTCTTGAATATAACCCGGTTCTGTTTTGTATTGGAGTTGTAGCAGCAATCGGGGGATGGATGGGCAGCTCGAGATTTTTAGACGCTGCGAGGCGATAGACGACCTTTATTTCAGACGGCAGGCAGCGGCACCACCATCACGGGTATCTCGGCGCGCTGCATCACCCGCCGGGCCGTGCTGCCGATCAGGACATCCTCTACGGCTCCGTGGCCCTGCTTTCCCAGTACGATCAGATCGTAGCGCCCCTTGCGGGCATATTCCAATATGGTCTGCACCGTGGTCCCGGCTTTCACCACCACATCATAGGTAACGTAGGGCTTCTTTGTTTTGTCCCCCAACGAGTCCCGCACAAACTGATCCACCTCGTTCTCGATGGCGGCATCGTCCCTCTTCCGGCCCACGAGAATTTCCCTCGCCTCCTGGAGGCTGCGCTTCCTGATCTTCTTCCACATATCCTCACTGATATATCCGACCACGGATTTCTCGAACTCGACGGTTTCGAGGACGTGGAATACGGTGAGGTCTGCGCCGTAGCGATTGGCCAGGCTTGCGGCGTAGGGAAAGGCGCGCCGGCCGGCCTCCGAAAGATCCGTCGGGTAGAGAATCTTCTTGAATCTGACTCGCGGTACTTTGTTGGGGGCGTGCTTTTTCTTTCCCATGATCTTTACCGTTAACTGAAGTGGCGGAAACTACTCAGCGGGCGCCTTCCTGAAACGCTTCATCCAGATGCCACTTAGAATCCAG
>JAAUXW010324074.1_pt1 | contig 15330 bp, 14 predicted proteins | sample 7278141 | NCBI WGS metagenome assembly JAAUXW01 (sample SAMN14350115, study PRJNA611818) | marine sediment metagenome | isolation source: surface marine sediment (2.1m) | place: French Polynesia: Moorea | collected 2018-08
CGTAGTGATCTCGCGTTATCCCTGCGTTATCGACAAGCGTCAGGACGTCGTACGCACCCGAGGCACCATCCCGATCATCACCGACGACTGCGACGGCTGCGGCTATTGCGCCCAGGCCTTCGAGTGCCCGGCCATCCACCTGAACAACGAGGAATCCAGGGCGCTGATCGACGAAGTGCTCTGCAGCGGCTGCGGTGTCTGTCTGCACGTCTGCCCGAAGCAGTCCATTCAGTCCCCTTAACGCCCCACAGGCGGCGCGGAGGCACATGAACCGCAAGGTTTCACAACAGATCGTCATCAGCGGCGTGGGCGGGCAGGGGGTTCTGTTCGTCACGCGCCTTCTGGCGGAGGCGGCCATCGCACGAGGACTGTCCGTGCTCACGTCCGAAACCCACGGCATGGCTCAGCGAGGCGGCTCGGTGGTGTCTCATCTTAAGGTGGGCGATTTTTCGAGCCCGCTGATCAGGAGCGGTCGGGCTGACGGTCTACTGGGACTCAAGGCCGAGAGTCTGGATCTGCACGGGCACTTTGTCCGCATCGGCGGTTGGCGGATCATCAACAGTCCCGGCGGTTCATCCGACGTGGCGCACGTGGACGCAGACACGCTGGCCACACGGTTAGAAAACCACCGGGCCGTCAACCTGGTCGTGTTGGGTTTTGCACTGGCCCGGCTGGACGATTTTTTTTGCAGCTGCGAAGACATGGCCCGGATTCTGGACAGTCGCCTGACGGAGCGTCCGGCCATGCGGGAGGCTTCACGCCGCGCGCTTGATGCGGGATACGAGGCCGGTAACGGCTGATCCGGGCGGAACGGAGGCGAAACCGCCTGACAAGTGGTGGCGATATAAACGTGACTGCCGCTCTGACGACGGGAGGCGGTCCCCAGCGGTGGAGGAGATGAAAATGAAAAAGCGGACATTTGCAGTTCAGTCGATCGGACTGGTCTTTTTGCTGGTGGCGATGCTGCTGCCGGGAACGGCCACCGCCAAGACCATCACCTTGAGCTACGCCAATTTTCCCCCGGCCCCGACCTTTCCCTGCGTGCAGATGGAACGCTGGAAGACCGAAGTCGAAGAACGAACCGGTGGCCAGGTCCAGATCAAGACCTATCCCGGAGGCACCCTCTTGGGCGCCAAGGAAATGATGGACGGCGTGATCGCCGGCCAGGCCGATATCGGCAATCTATGCATGGCTTACCAACCGGGGCGTTTCATCGTGACCAACGCCACGAGCCTGCCGCTGGGCATTCCCAATGCCCATGTGGGCAGCCTGGTTTTGTGGGACCTCTACCAGAAATACCAGCCCCAGGCTTTCAGTCAGGTCAAGGTGCTGACCATGTTCACGACGGCGCCGGCCAATATCATGTCCAAACAAGCCGTCCGCAGCCTCAACGACATCCAAGGGCTCGATCTGCGCGCTTCAGGCGGTGCTGCTCAGATCCTGAAAGCCTGGGGCGCCAACCAGGTCGGCATGCCCATGTCCGACACGCCGGAAGCGCTTCAAAAGGGTGTGGTCCAGGGGCTATTTTCGTCCCTCGAAGTTATGAAGGATCTCAAATTTGCCGAGACCTGTAAGTATGTGACCATGACCGACACAGTGATCTACCCTTTTGCCGTCGTCATGAACATGGAGCGCTGGAAGGCCCTCCCGCCCGATGTCCAGAAGATGATGGAAGACCTGGCGCTGGAACAGGCGGAATGGACCGGCCGCTACATGGACGGCCATGTCGAGAAAGCGATGAACTGGTCGGTTAAGACCCATAAGGTCGAAGTCATCCAACTCAACACGGCCGAAAAGGCGGGCTGGGACAGCCGCCTGCAGTTCATTACCCAGGAATGGGTCGAAGGTGCCAAGGCCAAGGGTTTTCCGGCCAGCGAAATCGTAGAAGACATCAAAGCTTTTACCCAAAAACATAGCGCTACGCCAGTGGCGCCTCAAAATTTCAAGATCTCGACGAACTGATTGGCCTCGAAATCACGGACCCTTCCCTCAGGAAGGGTCCGGCTTTTTTTACCGCCCTCAACCGACAGATGCCGCCGACGTCGAATGGGGCCTATACAATCGAGGTCGAAACTCGTAGAGGAAACTTGCAAGAGGCGTCGCGAGACGAAAATGATGCGTCGCGAGGTCCGGCAGCCATTTGATAAGCTTCCTCTTGCGGACGAATCCGGAAATGAAATGAGGCATGCTGAAAACGCTCCTTGATCGAACGGAAAAAGGATTGCAACACTTGCTCGTCCTCTGCGGTGGGCTATTGCTGGTCGGCATGACCGTGCTGACCGGGGCCAATATCGTGGCTCGCATCTTCTGGGATCCCATTCGGGGAACCTTTGAACTCATGGGTTACTTCGGGGCCGTGGTGACCGCCTTTGCACTCGGTTATACCCAGAAGTACCGGGGCCATATCGCCGTCAACGTGCTGATACAGCGGTTTTCGTCCCGGGCTCAGCGGTTTCTCAACAGCTTTAACAATTTGATCTGCGGCTTGTTTTTCATCGCGGTCACCTGGCAGAGTAATTTGAAGGCCCAGGGATTTATGCAGACCGAAGAGGTCTCCGAAACCTTGCGGATGATTTACTACCCATTTACCTATGCGGTTGCCGTGGGCTGCGGCTTCATGGCGCTGGTGTTCTTATTCGATCTGTTGCGCGATCTGCTGTCGGCCTGGGGAGAACGCCCATGAGTGCCGCCCTCGTCGGTCTGATCGGAATAGCCGTCTTGCTGGTGGTTCTGTTTTTTCTGGGAATGCCCGTGGGGATCGCCATGGCCATCGTAGGATTCATGGGGTTTTGTTATCTGGTGAGTTTAAAGGCGGGGCTGCACATGCTGGGGTCGGTGTTTTGGGACACCTTTTCCAAATACGGTCTTACGGTAATTCCCCTGTTCATCTTCATGGGACAAGTGGCTTTCTACGCCGGGGTCAACGAAAAACTTTATAATGCGGCATACCGGTGGGTCGGCCACATCCGGGGCGGCATTGCCATGGCCACGATCTTGGCCTGTTCGGCCTTTTCCGCCATCTGCGGCTCCAATGCCGCCACGGCCGCCACCATGACCACGGTCGCCCTACCCCAGATGAAGAAGTTCAACTATCATGTCCGGCTCAGTACAGGGGCCATCGCCTGCGGCTCCACCCTGGGGGTTGTGATCCCGCCCAGCGTCGTTTTGATCGTCATCGGACTTTCGACCGAACAGTCGATCGCCAAGTTGTTCTACGGAGGTGTCGGGGCGGGTGTGCTGCTGACGCTGCTGTTAATGCTTTCAGTGGTCTGGATCTGTCGCCGGCACCCGCACTGGGGGCCGATTGGGCCTCGGGTGGGTTTCCAGGAGCGAATAGCCTCGCTGGTCGGCGCCCTGGAAATGGTACTTCTTTTTTTCCTCGTCATGCTGGGTCTCTTTTTCGGGATCTTTACCCCCACCGAGGCCGGCGCCGCCGGCTCGCTGCTGGCCCTGGGAATCGCCGTCGTTCAACGGCGCTTGTCATGGAAGGGCTTTTTCGCCGCGATCACCGATACGTTGCGGGTTTCCTGCATGGTCATCGTCATCGTCACGGGTGCCCTGATATTCGGCCGTTTTCTGGCGGTCACCCGGATTCCGTTTGACATTGCAGCCTGGGTGGTGGATCTGGCAATCCCCAGAGCGGGGGTTATGGCGATTATTTTCATCATTTACATCATCGGCGGAGCGGTAATGGACGCCCTGGCGCTTTTACTGATTACGATTCCCATTTTCTTTCCGGTGGCCGCCGAACTGGGTTACGACCCGGTTTGGTTCGGTGTCACGATCACAGTGGTGACCACGTTGGGAGCCGTTACACCGCCCGTCGGAGCGACAACCTATGTGGTCGGCGGTATGGCCGGGGACGTTCCATTGGAAGACGTGTTTCGTGGGGTGGCCTATTTTCTGCCGGCCTATATGCTGTGTATTCTGGTGCTGATGATCTTCCCGGAAATTGTTACCTTCCTGCCGACCCTCTTGCGCTGAATTCGCGATCCACGTGGCCAACCGCCCCGCTTATAGGCCCGCCTGAAGTTCGGCAAGCCGGACGGGGAGGATTGGCGCATCGGGTTGGCGGCCAGGAACGCAAAACCGAATAAAAAAACTTGATCTGAATAATATGTCTTGATAAAGGCAGCTACGGTGCCTGGACCATTCGATGCGGAAGTTCGACGAGGTGGTTTTAGCTTCTGTGGCGCGGAGCCTGATCTGACAGGTTCCAGGTATTATTCAGCCCGGACCGTATTTTATTCTGTGTGAGTCACCGATAGCCTCCCACGAATGCGGTCCGGGCATTTTTTTTGAAATCAATAAGGAAATTTTTTACTTAGTAAATTAAGCCTTCCTTGGACTAATGCAAGCCCCTCTGCCGATGCCATCGGTCAGGCCTCAATGCCCCCGGCGTGCAGACCAAGTGCTTAACCCCCAATGGCACTCATCTGGGATGTGACCGTTTTCCCGCAGCTCGTGTTCAGTTGATGGCGCGAAGGCTTGGCACGGGCCGCCTGGATGAGCATGTCGGCCAGGTCGCGATCGCTGGCACCGCTCCTCAGCAGATCTTTGATGTTCAGTTCGCCGTCCGATAGCAGGCAGGGGCGCAGGTGACCGTTGGCGGTCAAGCGCAGCCGATTGCAGTCCCCGCAGAAATGGTGTGTCCGCGGGCTGATGAATCCGATTTCACCGACGGCCCCCGTCAATCGGAAACGCTCGGCCGGACCATCTTGCGCACGCCGGTTGATGGGCTCCAGTTGGCCCAGGCCTTCGATCTGGCGGCGGATGTCTTCATTGGATATAAACGGGTCTTGATTCAAACGGGGGTTGCCCATGGGCATGTACTCGATGAAGCGGATCTGAAAGGGCTGTTGCCACGTGAGGGCGGCGATTTCGGCAAACTCGTCGTCATTGATTCCCCGCATGGCCACGACGTTTATTTTCAGTGGGGCAAACCCCAGATCGCCGGCCCGCCGGATATTATGCCAAACCTGATCGAAGCGGTCCTGACCTGTTAAGCGGGCAAAACGCTCTCGGCGAAGGGTGTCGAGGCTGATATTGAGACGTCGGATGCCGGCCGTCCGCAGTTTCTCCAGATATGGGCCCACGAGCACGGCGTTGGTGGTCAGGTTGACCTCCTGGATGCCCTCAATGGCCGGCAACTGCTGCAGGAATGCCATCAGGCCTTTGCGCACCAGCGGCTCCCCGCCGGTGATGCGGATCTTGTCGATCCCCAATGACGCCCCGACGCTTGCGATGCGCAGGATTTCCTCATACCGCAGGATGTCGGCATGGGCCAGTCGGGGTAAGGTTTCCCGCGGAACGCAATAGATGCAGCGCAGATTACAGCGATCGGTTACGGAAATACGCAGATAATTGAGTCTGCGGCAATAGCGGTCTTCGAGCGGGTTGGCGATCACGGTGCAGCAATCCTCGCGCAAGGCGTCGCCTTTCATCGCGACGCATTAGGATGATGTCTTCTACTAAGCCATCTGGTAAGGGATCGCAAGGGGCGTCAGGCTGATTCTTACATGCCGTCGCCGAATTTGGCTTGGTATTCGGCCAGTTCGCAAATGGGGGGCCGCTCAACGCCGGCCATCTTGAGGATATCGGGCTGAAGTTCGTTCTTGACGAGTTTATACTGGATAATCTGGTCGTAGATATCCTTTTTGAATTCCACGATACCAAGTTTCTGGAGGCGATTGAGAAACGTCTTCATGACCACGAAGGACATGCGGCCGAGGGCTTTGGTGTCCTGGTTGCGGTGCACGCGCTTTTCAAGGTCAACCTGGGCGATGACGTCCAGACCCCACTGTTCGCAGATATCGAGGATCATGCTGGTTTCGACCCCGTAGCCGATGGGGAAAGGAATCCGTTCGAAAATCTCCCGGTAGCCGGCGTACTCCCCCGACAAGGGCTGCAGAATCTGGGTCAGTTCCGGGAAAAAGAGTGAAAACATGGGCCGGATAACGAGTTCGGTTACGCGGCCCCCGCCGGTGGGACGGACCTTGCTCTTGCCGATGGCGATCGGCCGGTCATAAAAAGCCTTGGTGTATTTGATGCGATCGTCCAGCAGCAACGGGCCCAGGAGACCGTAGGCAAAGCGGTGATGGATGTTTTTGATGTCCGCATCCAGATAGATGATGATATCGCCCTTGCAGATATAAAGGGCTTTCCAAAGGTTTTCGCCCTTGCCCTTGAATTTCTCGTGATCCGATAGGATGTCGTCGGCGTGGTAAACCTTGGCGTCGAAGGATTTGGCAATCTTGACCGTATTGTCTGTGGAACCCGAGTCGATCACCACGATTTCATCCAGCAGGGGATAGCGCGTCATCAACTCGGATTTCATAATGACGATTTCCTTACCGATGGTCTTCTCTTCGTTGAGGGTAGGCAAACAAAGCGAAATACGGAGCTTTTTTTTGTGTTTTTCATCGATCAGACTGTCGATATTGCTGAATTGACTGTAGTGAAAGGTATTGTTCTTCAGCCAGTTGTTATTCATCACACACCCCGCTGTCGATGGCCTGAATAGTGCCGATCACCTGGGCGATGCCCTTGAACATCGGTTCGATTTCCATCTTGGAATTCGGTTGCTGATAGTTTTCGCCGTGCGTGAGCCCTACCGTAACGGCCGGGATCTTCTTGGACAGAAAAATCGACAGCTCGGACTCACTGGGCTCGCCGACAATTGGAATATCCAGATGGCGCATGACTTCACCGGCGGCCTTGACCAGCGGATGGTTGAATTTCAGGCGTGCGGCGGAGACATTGCTGATGGTGTTAAGTTCCATCTCGACGCCGAATTCGTGGCCGATACCGGTGACGATATCTTTAATGTCGCTGAAGAGGGCCTTGACCATGCGATCGGAATCGCTCTGGATTTCGAGGCCCAGGGTGGCTTCGTAGGCAATGGTGCCGTGTTTGTGCCCCCCATGGATTTTTCCGATGATGACCCGGCAGCGGGGTTTCTGCGGCAGGCGGATTTCGAGGATCTGGTTGATGACTTCGTGTAGAACCAGTATGGCGTTGGGTCGGAAGCGGTGCTCGGCCCCGCCTTTTTCACTGATGTTGCATTTGATCTCACAGCGGATCATGCCGTCGGAATAATAATTGAGTCGCCCCAGTTCACCCCCTTCGATGCAGACGGCCCCGCGGATCTTGGAAGGCCAGGTTTTCACCAGGTGCCGGATACCCCGCAGATTGCCCTTGCCGAGAGACTGGATGACGCATGCCAGGATGATATCGGAGTCAAACCGCAGGCTGAGGTGTCTAAAGATCACCGGCAGGGAGGCCATCGTGCCGACCCCTACGGAATTGTCCAGCACACCTGGCCCCTGGATCATGTTTTCGGTGATGATGAAGTTGTGATCCAAATCCTTGCCAAAGGCCGTGTCCAGATGGGCCACGACGACAATCGGGTCGCGGTTGCTTTCGCGGCCGCGGATGATGCCGATGGGATTCTGGTAGCCGTCGGTGGTGCACTCGTCCACGTCTGATTCAACCAGACGGTCCAGGAATTTTATGGCCCGCTGTTTTTCATGAAAGGTGGGGGCGGGGATTTGTCCCAGAAAAACAATGTTGGCGATGATCGTTTCCTTGATCGCGCGCAGTTTCCCGGGGCAGGCGTCCAATTGGTCGATATAAGACCTCATGGCGGCTCCTGTGTGTTGGCGTTCGAAAAGATGGCGGCCCCAATCGCGCTGGACGAAATGGAAGACGGACAAGATCTCCGGGCCCTGCGACTCGGTTTGCGGCTTGAGGCGGCCGGTATTGACGATCTGGCCCGAAAGAGATCCAGGCCTTAAGGTGGCTCGGGTTTCGCGAGGCGCCCGGGCGTGGGGTTCAGGGAAACGCCGCCGGAGGGGCGCCCGGCGTCTGATCAGGTGCCGGATGCAGATTTATCATTCAAAGGAAGATAGCGCATCTTGTGCGGCGGGGTCAATGCCTCTCCAGGCGCCGTCGCCCCAACCAATCCACAGCCCTGGGCCGGTGATCTGGTCGCGGTTTATGACCCGGTTCGGCTAAAGCGCTGCTGAATGGCCCGACAGAGCCCAGGGATAGTGTATTCATCGGCCGTGATGTCCACCTGGATGCCCAGTGATTGGGCCGTTTCAGTGGTAACGGGGCCAATGCTGGCCACGTTGACGCCGCTCAGAAGCTGGCCGGCTTCCGCGTCCGGTAGCAGGGCCCTGAAATTGCTGACCGTCGAGGAACTCGTAAAGGTGATCAGGTCCACCCGGCCGGCGCGCAGGTCGTCCACCAACTGTCGGGCGCCTTCTTCGACAGGTCGGGCGCGGTAGATGACGACCTCGTCGACCTCGGCGCCCATTTTCCCGAGCTCCTGGGGCAACACAGCGCGGGCCTCGGCCGCCCGCGGCAGAAGCACCCGCTGACCCGCCATGCTTTCATTCTGGAAGGCGGCCACCACCGATTCGGCCCGGTAGCTGTCCGGCAGGATATCGCTCTTGAGACCAAAATCTCGCAACCGTTCGGCAGTCACCGGCCCGATTACGGCCGTGCGCATGTGGTGCAGGGCGCGGACATCGTGTCCTCGTTCAAACAGACGCTCGAAGAAATACCGGACGCCGTTGACACTCGTGAATACGATCCAGTCATAGCGGTCCAGGCGGTCGATGGCCTGGTCCAGCAGGGTTGTGTCTTCGAGGGGCGTCACCTGGATGGTCGGGTATTCCAGGCAGTTGGCCCCCATTTCGCTCAGACGCGCCACCAGATCACTGGCCTGCGCGCGGGCGCGTGTCACCACCACGTTGCGCCCCAGCAGGGGGCGGTCCTCGAACCAGCGCAGACGTTCGCGCAACTCCACCACGCGGCCCACTACGATAATGGCCGGCGCCTTGATGCCGGCTTCGCGGGCCACAGCTACAATGGTCTCCAGCGTGCCGGTCACGGTTCGCTGGCGATTGGTGGTGCCCCAGCGCACGAGGGCCACGGGCGTGTCTGCGGCCATGCCGTGGGCCGTCAGCTGGGCTGTGATATGGGGCAGGTTTTTGACCCCCATAAAAAAGACAATGGTGCCGATCCCGGTCGCCAGGGCCGACCAGTTAATCTGAGAGCTCTCCTTGGTGGGGTCCTCGTGACCGGTCACGAAGGCCAGGGTCGAGGTGTAGTCGCGGTGGGTCAGCGGAATACCGGCATAAGCCGGTGCCGCCACCGCCGAGGTGACCCCGGGGACGATTTCGAATTTCACCCCGGCGGCCAGGAGTTCTTCGGCTTCCTCGCCGCCGCGGCCATAGATGAATGGGTCGCCGCCTTTAAGTCGCGCGACCATATGGCCTTCTAACGCTTTTTCGACGATCAGGCGGTTGATGCCGTCCTGGGAGAGGGTGTGGTCCCCGCCTTTTTTGCCGACATAGATCAATTCGGCCCCGGGGGCCGCATGGGCCAGCAGGGCCGGGGCTGCCAGATAATCGTAAACCACCACGTCAGCCTTGCGAAGGCAGGTCCGCCCTTTCAATGTCAGGAGTCCCGGGTCGCCCGGGCCGGCTCCTATCAGGTAGACTTTTCCCTTTTTCATGAGGACATTTCCGTTTGCAGGCGGTCGAGAATGGCCTGCGCCCCCTGCTCGAGGAGCTGACTCGCCAGGCCCCGGCCGATAGCGGCAGCATCCGCGGCTGGCCCGGTAAGAGTTTCGCGAAACACCGTTTGTCCGTCTAAATCGCATACCAGGCCGCAGAGGCTCAGTCGATCGTCGCGAAGCGTGGCATGTCCTGCGATCGGGACCTGACAGCCGCCTTCCAGGCGGTGCAGGAAGGCCCTTTCGGCTGTAACGGTGATACGGGTGGTCTCATCTTCGAGGGGCGTCACGAGGGAGGCGATTTCAGCGTCATCGCTGCGGGTTTCCACACACAGGGCGCCCTGTCCCACGGCCGGCAGCATGATTTCAGGATCCAGCAACTGGGTGATGCGGGCCTCAAGCCCCAGGCGACGCACACCGGCACCGGCCAAAATGATGGCCTCCATTTGACCTTCATCCAGTTTTCGCAGCCGGGTGTCAAGATTACCGCGCAAGGGTACGATGGTGACATCCGGCCGGGCCCGCAGCAGCTGGGAGGATCGCCGCAGGCTGCTGGTGCCGATGCGGGCCCCGCGGGGCAGATCGTTCAAGCGTTGCCCGGCACGGGAAATCAGGGCGTCCACCGGGATTTCACGTTCGGGTACCGCACCGATGCCGAGCCCGGCCGGCATCGCGGCTGGCATGTCCTTCATGCTGTGAACCGCCAGATCGATGTGTCGCGCCAGCAGGGCCTCCTCGATTTCCTTGACGAACAGCCCCTTGCCGCCCACCTTGGCCAGGGGGACATCCAGGATCTTGTCCCCCTTGGTCTTGATGACCGTCAATTCGACCGCCAACCCGGGATGCAAGCTTTTCAGACGGGATTTGACCCATTCAGCCTGCCAGAGCGCCAGCTTGCTGCCACGGGTTCCAATGCGGACAGGCCCCGCCATCAGTGCCCGCACCCGGCACAGCTTGAGGCCGAACAGCCGCCGCAGGACGAATCCGATGCCGACGATTTGATTGTCTCGCCCCCCACCCCCTTGCTGTGAAATCCGCAGACCGACATCAGTCGGCAAACTCTTTTACTGTGGCAGGCTTCACATTCGGGATCCGGGTCGCCCAAGACGAGATACTCGAAGGTTTTGCCGCAGTCCTGGCATTCATATTCATAGATCGGCATGCATTTGCTCCTTGGTGAGGATCGGTTACTTCAAAGGGGCCCTTCATTACACATCTTGGACAGCTTTGGCAAGGGATACGCACGCCTTAAGATTCTGCGGCGGAAGGGACCTTGTGGGGAAACAGCTTGTACTCGACGAGCTGGCAGAGGATGTGGCCCATGGTGATGTGGGTTTCTTGAATTCGGGCTGTGTTGGAGGAATTCACCGTCAGCAGCAGGTCTGTTGCGGTCTCCATCCGCCCCCCCGTTCCGCTCATGCCCAGGCGGTGCATCCCCTTCTGGTGGGCGGTCACCAACGCGGCGAGGACGTTGGCGGATTCGCCGCTGGTGCTCAAACCCCAGGCCACATCGGAGGCCTGGCCCAGCGCTGCCACCTGTTTGGCGAAAATTCGTTCAAAGCTATCGTCGTTGCCGATGCTGGTGATGATCGAGCTGTCCGTGGTGAGGGCGATGGCCGGCAGCGGTTGGCGATCGATCTGGAAACGGTTGATGAATTCAGCCGCCAGATGCTGCGCATCGGCGGCGCTGCCGCCGTTTCCAAACAGCAGGATCTTATGCCCCGAGGCGATGGCCGTTACCAGCATGTCGGCCGCTGCCAGGAGGGTTTCGCCCTGGCGGCGAATGGTGTCTTGTTTGACTTTAAGGCTTTCCGCCAGGATGCGATCGATGAGGTGCTGCATTTCAGGAGGCTTTCTCGACCAGGCGTTCTTCCACCGAGAGGATCAGCCGGCGGGCATCTTCACCGAGCGCTTCGGCTCGCCTGAAAGCCTGCAGGGCTTCCTCCAACTGGGCCGATTTTACCAAGAGACGGCCCAGCCTCAGAAAGGCCCGCCCGTCGTCGGGGGCGATCTCGACGCTTTGCCGGCAAAAGGACAGTGCAATTTCCATGTTTTCGTTGCGCAGTTCGTAGCAGCGGGCCAGACCCGAGAGCGCCTTGGCGTCGTTGGGGTAGTTGCGCAGGGCCGTCTTGTAGGGCGCGATGGCCTGCTCGGTCAGGCGTTGGCCCAGCAGGATATCTCCTAGCAGCCGTTGGGCCTGGGACGATGCCGGTCGCAGATCGATCGCCCGTTGGATGTAGGTCTGGGCTTTTTCTGGTTGACCGTTTTCCAGCAGGCATCGTCCGATCTGGAAATTCAGCTCGAAAATCTCGGTTCCCTGGGGCGCGGCCTGGAGCCAAATTTTCAGAGCCGTGCTTTTTTCGTCGCGCAGCAGATGAACCAAGCCCGTATTGTAAAGCGCCAGCACTTCCTGCGGATCAATTTTGGCGGCGGCATTGAAGGCCGTCAATGCCTTGTCGTATTCCTGACGCACGCCAAAACAGACCCCCAGGCTGTTGAGCACGTTGACATTGCGGGCATCCAGTCTTAGAGCGTTGCGGTATTCGGCGATGGCTTTCTCGATTTGACCGGCATCGTAGTGGCAGTCGCCACTGATGTTGAGGCTGACGGCATCGAAGCAGGCCCGGCCTCCCGGGCCGAAAAAAGCGGCGTGGGTCAACGCCTTGACGGCATTCTGGATAACGTCGGCCGGGGCGTAGCGCAGGCATGGGTAAGGCGCGATACCGATCGTGAGGCTGTGGCCGTCGATGGCATTGAGGCGGGATTGGATCTTTTTGGCCACGGCAACCCCGGAGGCCTGGTCGCGACCGGGCAGGACGCAACAGAGATTCTCGGTGCTTAGCAGCCCCCAGACGGCCCCTTCGTCTTCGGCCACCAGGGCCACGGCTCGGGCGGCTTGGCAGCGGTAGGCAAGCAGCTTTTCAGGGGACAGGGCCGGCTCGCGGCCGGTGGCACTGTCCAACCGCAAGGCCAGGACGGTGAAGGTGGCGGTGTCCTTGAGGAGGCCGGCCGCCATCTCAATGAAAGCCGGCCCACTTTGAATGCCAGGAAATTCTTGCAAAAGGGGGTCGTCCGGAGGGGCGGCATCGGTCGCGGCGGGCATCACCGGACTGATGGTCCCCTGGGGACACCCGGTGCTGGTCTTGGACAACAGGAACGGTTGCTCGGCCGACCGACGGCCGGGTTTGGCGGAAACGGCGTTGGTCATTGGGGCTCCTTTTCCAGCAGATGGCGAAAAGCAGTTTCGATGGCGGCCAACTCGTCCTCTTGGACGGTCCGCAGATCCATGACAAAGTAGTTATTTTCGATGCGCCCGATTATAGGCGGTTGTTGTCGCCGCATGAAGCGCTCGATGGCCTGAGCGCTGACGCCTTCCCGTCGCACCATGAGACAGCGGCTTGGGATTTCAAGCAGGGGCAACGACCCGCCCCCGGCACGCGCCACCGCTGCCGCCGTTTCGACGGTCAGCAGACCCGGGCCCAGCGCGCTGAGCCGCTCCGCCAGGCGTTCGGTGCGGACGGTGGTGACGGTCAGCGGTTCCGTCAGCATGCGCAGCGTCGGTATTTCGGACACGGCCTGGGATTTGTCACGATACAGCCGCAGGGTGCTTTCAAAGGCCGTGAGCGTCATTTTGTCGATGCGCATGGCCCGATTGAGGGGGTTGGCCTTGATCTGGTCGATCCATTTCTTTCGCCCGACGAGGACGCCGGCCTGCGGTCCCCCCAGAAGCTTGTCACCGCTAAAGGTGACGATGTCGGTACCGGCGGCCACCGAGGACTGGACCGTGGGTTCGGGAAACAAGCCGTACTGGCTGAAGTCGATGAAGGTGCCGCTGCCCAGATCCTCCACCACCGGGAGTTGGTGGCGATGGCCTATTTCGACGAGTTCGGGCAGGCTGACCGCCTTGGTAAAGCCGCTGATGGTGAAATTGCTCTGGTGGACCTTCAGCAGCATAGCGGTGTGGTCACTGATGGCGTCTTCATAGTCGCGACGATGGGTCCGGTTGGTGGTGCCGACTTCCCGTAACCGGGCCCCGCTCTTGGTCATGATGTCCGGTACCCGGAAGGAGCCTCCGATCTCCACGAGCTCCCCCCGCGAAACGATGACCTCACGTTCTCGGGCCAAGGTGTCCAGGGTAATCAGGACGGCAGCAGCATTGTTGTTGACCACCAAACCGGCTTCGGCCCCGGTGATTTCGCACAGCAAGTCCTCTACGGCACTGTAGCGGGACCCCCGTTTTCCGGTGGCCAGGTTGAATTCCAGATTGGAATAGCCACCGGCAATTACCTGCAACTGTTCCAGGGCTGCCGCTGCCAGGCAGGAGCGTCCCAGATTGGTATGCACCACTACGCCGGTGGCATTGATGGTCCGGCGCAGATTGGGCTGCATGGCCAGCCGGGCCAAGCGCGCGGCTTGGCGAGCCACGTATTCGACCTCGAGCGCATTGGCATCCAGTTGCGGATGGCCATTCAGGATACGTGATCGCAACGTTTCCAGGGCCGTCCGGATCGATTGCACCAGAACCGAATGCGGGATGCCGTCAACGGCCGGAGCCGGTTCCAGAACGGCGAGCACGCGATCGACACCGGGCAGACGGCGCAGCAGTGCTGATTTTTCGTTATGATCAGCAGGCATGACGGTGGGCTGGTTAGACCTTTGCAAGTGATTGTCGTTGGTTCTCAAACTTTACTTTCTATCATTTAAAAGCTAACTAATTCAATCTCTATTTAATAGTGCCGCTGCCGGCCCGGTCAATGTTTCGAAGGCCGGCCGGACGGGTCGTCAAGGCCCTTCACCCGACTGGAAACCCCTTGGAGAAGACCATGCGCAGCCCTGCGGATTACATCATTTTCCCCCTGGACGTGGCGACGCGCCGCGAGGCCGAAGTACTGGTGGCCGCCCTGGCCGGTCACGTGGGCATGTTCAAGATAGGCCTGGAGCTGTTCATCCGCCATGGGGCGGATCTGATTCGGTGGATTCGTGACGAATACGGCACCGCCATCTTTCTTGATTTGAAACTGTACGATATTCCCGTGACGGTGGAGCGGGCCATGGCGGGCGTGGCGGCCCTGGATGTGGCCCTGGCCACCGTGCATTGCGGGGAATCCCCCCGGATGCTGGCTGCAGCCGTTGCAGGCGGCGGGCAGACCGGTGTGCTGGGGGTTACCGTTCTGACCAGTATCTCCAACGAAGACCTGCGCCGGGCGGGATTGGTGGACCATGATGACCATGGCCTTGAGCAATTGGTGCTGCATCGGGCGGCCATGGCCCACGAAGCCGGTTGTGCCGGTGTGGTGTGCTCGGCCCGGGAGGCCGGCCTGATCAAATCCCGCTGGGGGGAAGGGTTTCTAGCTGTCACCCCGGGCATTCGGCCGGCCTGGGAGGGCGTTGGCCGTCAGGATCAGATGCGGGTCGTCACCCCGGCCGAGGCCGTCCGCCAGGGGGCCGATCATCTGGTCATCGGCCGTCCCATCCGTGATGCGGCCGATCCGGCTGACGCGGCCCGGCGCGTGGCCGACGAAATCGGGACTGCGCTCAGCCAGGCGCCCCGCTAGCAGATGATTCGGGATTTACCTGCGGCCGTTGGTCGGCCAAGGATCTGACAATCGTCCCATGACCACAGATGGGTCAGAACCGTCTGGCGTCTGTCCCTGGGTGAAGACGCGCCACGAAATCCGGGACCCGTTGGCGGGTCCTTAAAAGAAAACGACCATACGGATAACCGTGATGACGGCGATGATGATCGCGATGATCAGGATGATGGCCAGCTGATCACGTCGGAAGGAGGGCAGGGGCAAAATCTA
>JAAUXW010124887.1_pt1 | contig 15235 bp, 20 predicted proteins | sample 7278141 | NCBI WGS metagenome assembly JAAUXW01 (sample SAMN14350115, study PRJNA611818) | marine sediment metagenome | isolation source: surface marine sediment (2.1m) | place: French Polynesia: Moorea | collected 2018-08
AAATGGGAGGCCAAGCCCGACCTTAACAATGCGCGCAACCCCAATCCGGTCGCCTCACAGGTTATGCGCTGGATGCTGAACGGGTTTCGCCCCCCTGAATGGCCTGACACATAAATATTGATAAGCAGCACAGATTTTGTAGAAAATTCTTGACTGTCCACTAAAGAGGGGGTAGATTGCCAGTATCGCAAGAGGCGCGTCCGAAATCGGATTGCGCCTTTTTTGTTGCCTATTGACCGAATGGCCACTCTGCTGGACGAAACCCATCGAGCATCCACTTCATAGCACGACACGCCACGGGGTTGGGACTGCGCGAGGTGCTCTTATCCTCCTCCGCTTCCCATTTACGGATTGTTGTGGGGTTGGTGTTAAGGACTAATCCCAACTGTTCCTGGGTGAGGCCCAACTTATGTCGGGCCTCTCTAAACTCTTTCGGGGTCAAAGCGCTTGTACAAGCAAGCCACCAATGGCTGCCCCCGCCAATACACAGGCCAAACCGATTTTCCAAAATTCAGTCTTGGACTGCTTTATTGCAAGAGAGGTTTGGGCCTTAATAAGCTCAAGTTCGTAAGTTTCTTTGTCTGTCATTATCGTGTCTCCTGTCTTGGCGCTCCGTTGCGCTACGATGCTTTATATGTAGCGCCATTGGCGCTAATTTGCAAGTAGAAAAGATCATTTTGACCAAAAAATCCGCTTTTCGTTCCCTATACAATAGCCCCGCATGGAAGGTACTACGCGAAAAAGTCTTGCTTAGGGATAACTACACGTGCCGGATGTGTGGCAAACCTCTAACGTCGGGTCGCAAGGCACATAATGCAGCGGTTGTCGATCACATCGTCCCCCATAAGGGCAACACAGCCTTATTTACAGCCTCCAACAATCTATGGAGCATATGCCTGCACTGCCACAACACCACGTGCGCGCACATAGAGGCTAAGCACGAAGGCAAACCAGAGGCAATTAACATAGCAAAGCGCGCTTATCAGCCGGTCGGGCTAGATGGATACCCTGTCACCCGTCCCCGCGAGCAAGATTGAAGCAATACGGCCCACCGTTCACGAGCCTTCGGAGGGCTTCCCAAAATGACCGGGGGGTGGTGTTTTTTTTACCGATATAGCCCCCCCAAGACCGGCGGCGTGGCTTTCTGCGTGTATCTGCAATTCAAGAAAATGAGAGCAATGGTTCCAGGGAGAAAATAGTTCTTTGACGCGGTAATAGTGGGGTTTTTCTGTATGGCAAGACAAAAAACACCGCTTTCCAAGGCCCGTTTAACGGGGGCTGATAGGGTTAATCCCGGGCGGTTTAGGGACCGAAAAGACCCAGAGTTGAGCGGGAAAGATATAGGGGAGCCTCTGGACTGGCTTTCCAAAGACGCGAAATCCGCGTGGCGGGAGATTGTAAAGACATTGCCATGGTTGGTTTATGAAGACCGACTAGCCGTGGCCCATACCGCGGGAATGCTTGCGCAGTATACCAAGCTGATTAACAACGGCAAACCCTTGCAGGCAAGTTTCATGTCAGAGTTGAGGGCTTCTCTGGGGAATCTGGGGGCCAGCCCAACGGACCGAAGCAAGGTGATGGGCGGCAATAGGGGGAGCGTAAACAACGACAACCCGTTTATGCAGTTTGCGGGACGGCATTGAGCTTTGTGAGAAAAGCCAACAGATACGCGAAAGAAGTAGTATCTGGTGAGAGAAACGAATGTAAATGGGTAACTCTGGCCTGTCAGCGTCAGATCGACGATTTAGCAAACCCGCCGGAGGGATATAGGTTTGACCATAAGCGGGCGAGCGCGGTTTGCGAGTTTGTGGAGCTTTTTCCTCATGTAAAGGGGGAGAAGGCCCGCCGAGGGGAGTTGATAAAGCTAGAGCCTTGGCAGGTTTTTATCCTCACAACGGTTTTTGGATGGGTTGATAGGAAAGGAAACAGGCGCTTTCGCCAAGTGTACATTGAGGTTCCGCGCGGTAATGCTAAGTCCACTCTGTCGGCGCCATTGGGGCTTTATATGTTGGCGGCGGACAGAGAGGAGGGCTCGGAAGTCTATTCAGCCGCCACCACACGGGACCAGGCACAAATTGTGTTTAAATCGGCTCAGGCCATGGCGAGAAAAACGCCTACGCTACGAGAGGCTTTAGGTGTCGAGGTTACAGCTCACGCAATCCTCAATGCTAGTACGAACAGCACATTTAAGGCGTTATCAGCAGATGGAAACACGCTTGATGGTTTGAACGTACATATGGCGATTGTTGATGAACTCCACGCCCATAATACGCCGCTTGTATACGAGGTTCTAGAAACCGGATTAGGAAAACGGCCCCAGTCTATGCTTTGGGCTATCACCACAGCGGGATATAACAAGCATGGTATTTGCTATTCAGTTCGTGAACTCGTGACCAGCGTTTTGCGAGGAGAAACAACCGGACTTAGCGCTAACGGTCTATTCGGGATCATCTATACAATAGATGACGACGACGACCCTTTTGATGAGACCGCGATTAGGAAGGCAAATCCAAACATAGGCATTTCGGTTGATTCTGCGCACATTTTTCAGCAGGCATCAAAGGCGCGTCAGGTAGTTAGTGCCCGGCCCGGATATCTCACGAAGCACCTCAATCGATGGGTAGACGTAAATTCAGCGCTTTTCGACACTGCAAAGTGGAGAGAATGCGAAAATATCAGCTTGATCGAGGATGATTTTAGCGAAGATCCCTGTGTGATTGGGCTGGATCTGGCTTCCAGAAATGACATCGCAGCGAAGGTGAGCCTGTATCGGCGCACTGTAGATGGGGAAGAGCACTATTATCTCTTCCCGCGATTTTATCTGCCAAGGCCTGCGGTAGAGAACGAGGTACATATGATGTACAGACCTTGGGAAATGCAGGGGGATCTTGTTGTCTTTGAAACAGAAACAACAGACTTTCAGGCAATCGAAGAGGAAATTCGGCTTGAATGTCCGGGCAAGAATATTAGTGCTATCGTCGTTGATCCTTGGCAAAGTGCGCATCTTATTGAGAACCTAAGTCGCGACCGCTTCCCTGCGGGAGATATGCGGCAGACTGTGGCAAATCTTTCAGAAGCAACAAAAGAGTTTGACGCACTTATGCGCGAAGGGCGCGTACACCATCCCGGCAATGCGGTCCTCAACTGGATGATTGGCAACGTAGTGGGGCACTATGATGCAAAGGAAAATGTGTATCCTCGAAAGGAGATGGAGAAAAACAAAATCGACGGCGCAGTAGCTGCCATCATGGCTTTGGCTTGGTTTTTGCAAAATCCGTCCAAGCGTAAACCCCAAGAAATCCTGTTCGTCTAATGGGCGTCCTTGCTGCATTGCTTGGGCAATCAAGCTCTTCGGCGTCGAGAGTTGAGCCCCCCTTGGCTTCTGTCTCTGGAACGGCGGGACCGGCTAGCTGGTTTGTGGAAGGGGGGTGGCAAACCTTTAGTCGTGTAAAGGCCTTACCGGCTGTAACGGCAGTAGCCTCCCAAAAACATGCAACCGTTACAGCTTGCTGTAGCGTAATCGCCGGTGACACCAGCAAAGTGCCTTTGCAGGTTTGTAAGAGAGGAAAATACGGCGAAGAAACCGTAGTTGAAGATCATCCCGCGAATTATCTTCTGAATGTTGAGAGTAGCTCCGGTGTTGCAGCCTCAACGCTAAGGTTCACTCTTGCCTATTTTTTTTGCCTGCGGGGAGAGGCATTCGCGTTTGCACCAAGAAACGGCGCAGGTGAGTTGGTGTTTCTGGATGCTCTGCGCAATGGCGATTGCCATGTTTTGCGCGATGGACGCCGGCGCTTTTATGAGTTTGAGGACGGGGATGATGTGCGCAGGCGCGTTAGTAGCAACCAGGTGGTTCATCTTCGCTATATGTCAGAAGACGGATGGACCGGACGTTCGCCTATCGAAGTTGCCGCAGAGAGTGTTGGGATTGCGTTGGCAAGGCAGGAAGCAGCGGCGAGGGCGGCTTCTGGCACGACCTTAAAGGCGATTGCTAAGCTAGAAGATCGGCACGATGATGAAGAAAGCCGCAAGCGTCGTGCAGAGGCGCTAAAGAACAATCTATTATCGGGCGGCGGTCAGGGTGTGGCCGTCATCGGTGAAAACGACGATATTAGAACGCTCGATATGTCGGCGGCTGATTTGCAGTTGCTAGAGAGTCAAAAGCTCGATGTAGCGCTTCTTCGCTCTTTGTATCGGGTTCCTGCCTTTAAGCTGCAAGACCCGGACGGTGGTGTAAAGGCCAACGGGGAACAGCAGGCGATAGACTATCTAAAGGATTGTTTGCTGCATTGGGGTACGCCGATCGAAGACCAGCTTGCACTCACAGTTTTGACAGAAAAAGAACGCCGTTCCGGTTTATTTCTACGGCACGATTTCAACGCACTGCTTCGCCCAACAGCTAAGGAACGATACGCGGCGATCAAAGAAGCCGTCGGAGGCCCGTTTATGTCTCCCAATGAGGGGAGACGGCTAATCGGCATGGCACCAACTGATGGAGGCGATGCAATGTATCCCCCGCCAAACATGACGCAAGAGAAAGAGACAGGCGATGATACAGAAGAATAGGGATAGCAATACCGTCGCGTCTCTCATGGCGGAAGGGCCCATGGCTCTTTATTGGAGCGCGGCACAAGGCTTGCTCGCGCAAGACTTCCCAGAAGAGAGGTCTCCACAGAGCTCTCGTGGCTCTGATTATGTCGTGCAGGAAGGAGTTGCCGTGCTACCGATTAGCGGCATTCTAACTCCAAACATGGAGCTTCTTGAGGAGATATTTGGCTGGTCGACGTACTCTGGTGTTGAGCGCCGGTTAGGGGAGATTGCATCCGATAAGAACATATCCGCAGTTGTGCTCGATTTTGATACTCCTGGTGGCTTTGTATTGGGGATAGACGCTGCCGCGCAAGCAATCGCGGCCTGCGCTTCGGTTAAACCCGTACATTCTTTGGTTAATCCTCTTTGCGCCTCCGCCGGATATTGGCTGGCCAGCCAATCTACCTCTATCACCGCAACACCGGGTGCCGAGGTCGGCTCTATCGGCGTGATGCAGACCGCGTTCAGCCCCGTGGCAGCTGACATGGATGGAATGCAAAGATATGAGGTGCGTTCCTCACATGCCCAGGCCAAAAATCCGGATCCTGCCACGGAGAACGGCATAGAAGAAATCCAGAGCAATCTTGATTTGATCGAGGCTCGTTTCCACGCCGCCGTTTCTGTGGGACGCAATATCCCGCCAGAAAGCCTTGTACAAAGATTGAGCGCTTCTGGAGATCCCGAAAGCGGGGGGAGAGTATTTGACACGAGCGAGGCATTGAACCGCGGTCTTGTTGACGAAACGATGATGAAACAGGCTTTCTATCAAAGGGTTTTATCGCAAAGCCCCGGCAAACCCCGGACAAGCCGCATACGGTCTCACAGGGCGCGTGCTGCCTCTGCTGTGGCTGTCGCTACCTCTTAAATTCCGCACATTTCCGTGCCGAATACCCTGCCCAGGCGGCGGGGCCTTTGTGCTGCCTGTATGGCGGCGTCTTTCATCTATAGGAGATTAAAATGAAAGATATTAACGACCTCCGCCGCGAACGAACGGATGCGGCAAACAAAATGAATAAGATTTCTGCTGAGCTTACCGCTTTTGAAGATCAGGAAGGCGGCGATACACAAGAGCAGATTGTAAAACTTGAGAGCGATTTTCAGGCCGCAGAAACGAACTTCAATGCTCTAAATGAGACAGTAACGCGGATGGAAAAGGTGGAAGCAGCGCAGGCTCTCGCGGCAAAGGGGAATATGGCGCTCCCCAGTTCGACATCCGCACCTGCCAAAGCCTTGGATCCCAACGATAAGGGGATTGATGTTGGTCTGATGTTTGCGGCACTAACTGTTGCGCGCGGAGATCGGGAAGCTGCTGTAGCTCGTCTTGAACAAGAGGGCTATTCCGGTGTCTCTGCTGCATTAACGGGGGCAGAGCAAAGTGCTGGCGGCGTAACAATTCCGCGCCCTACAAGCGAAACCCTGATCGGGCTTTTGAGACCCAAAGTCGCCGTTCGGGCCTCCGGTGCCAAAACGATCGGGATGCCCGCCGGGGAAATGCGTTATGTAAAGCAAACGGCCCCTGCTACGGCGAGCTATATTGGTGAAAATGCCGCCATTCCAGTCAGTCAACCGGAATTTGGCAATATCGACCAGAAGTTTAAGAAATTAGCTTCTTTCGTGCCTGTAGGAAATTCGCTGGCCCGCCATTCATTCCTAAACATGGCGCGCTTGGTTCGGGACGATGTGGTTAGCGCCATGGCGTTGCGCGAAGATTTGGCATTTTTGCGCGGTGACGGAACGGGAGAAACGCCAAAAGGGTTGCTCAATTGGATCGATCACTCTGGTGCGAATTGGATCTCCTCCGTAGGAAACAGTCCCGCAGTAGTTGAGCAAAGCCTGCGCAAGCTGGTGTCTCTCGTGGATGACGCCAACGTGAGCATGCTTAGATGTGGTTGGATTATGCGAGCCGCAACGAAGCATTTTCTGGAAAGCCTTCGTGACCCTAATAGTGGTCAGTATATTTTTGCTTCTTTGCGAGATAGTAACGTTTTGCTTGGCTACCCGGTGCGCACCACCTCTCAACTCCCTACGAACCTGGGAGAAGGAGGCAACGAAACGGAAGTGATTTTTGCGGACTTCAATGAAATTATGATCGGAGATTCCATGAATATCTCTTTCGGGATGTCTGATGCTGCAAGCTATGTAGACGCTAATGGCAATACGATGTCAGCATTCCAAAATGATCTTACCGTTTTTCGGGCAATAGCCGAGCATGACATCGCCCCCGCCCGAGATGAAGCGCTAGCAGGTCTCAGCGGCATAAGCTGGTCGCTGTAACGCCTAAAACAGTCCCCGCGCAAAATGGCGGGGCTGTTCTTTCAAGAAAAGCGAGAATGAAAATGACACAAACAATCGTAACCTTCAAAAGCGCGTGGAGCGTTTACAATAAAGGCGATTTGGCGGGTTTTCGCCAAGAGCAAGCCGAGAAATTGATTAAAACTGGTGTGGCATCGGCCTATCAACCCAAGACCAATAAACAGAAAGCTACCCCCGCTAAAGAGTCCGGTGCAAGTTCTTAGCGAGCAGCCGATCATGGCGGTTGGCATCGCTGCTTTTAGGTTGACATACCCATGGTTGGAAGTTGACGATGAAGAAACTTTGGGGGCATTTCTAAGGTCAGCACAAGAGGTTATTGAAGCGGGATCAAACCGACCCTTAACCTCGCGCAGGGTTGAGCTGCAAGCGTCCCTACCGGACTTAAGCGTGAGTTCATGGTGGCTTCCTGTGGCGCCGGTTATTTCGGTTGAGGAGGTTTCTCTAATTATCCCCGGCGAACCAGATTTCGCGTTACCCGTGGATGCGTTCAGGCTGCTTTCTGGCCATAACGAGCCTTGTCTCTGGTTTGATGAGAGTACTGCCCAAGCCATTGGTTCGGCTGTACAGATTCAGGCGGCGGCTACCGTTGGGTATGAGGATGCGCGCGCGCCAGCAGGGCTTACGCAAGCCATAAAAATGCTTGTCAAAGAATGGTTCGACATGGGTGTTTCTATCGGGAACCTACCCAAGAGCGCGACGTCTTTCGGTGTCAGCCCCCTCATATCGCAGGGCCGGTATGAACGGCCGCGTGAATTTGGATAAATGCAATGCGCAGCCCCTTGCGTCTTGGAACTAAGGTAACGTTTTTTAGCCCTAAGGCAGAAGAAAGAACGTCAACCGGCGGCTCAAAAATTGGATGGCAAGAAGAGTTTTTTGTGTATGCCGCAATTCGTTACCCACGTGGGAATGAGGATACCTCCGACGAAAGACCCCGTGGTGCGAGACCTGCTATTCTGACCATGCGAAAGCTGGCTAGAGTAAACTCGGTAAAAATTGACTGGATCGTGCGCTTTGGTGGGCGCCAGTATGCCTTACGTGAGTTACCGAGAGATCGAGACGACGCTGCTACAATGGAAATGAGTGTGGAGGCAGAGGTATGAGCGCTACCAATGCCGTTCAGGCATTCATTGTGCAGACGTTGCTGAATGACGCAGGTGTTTCGGCCATTGTAGCGGATCGAGTGTGGGACGATGTGCCTAGCAACCCGATATTGCCATACTGCGCTATGGGCACAGGCTATCATATTCCCGCCGATGCGGAATGTGTAAGCGCCAGAGAATACACATTTCAGGTGGAATGTTGGTCTCAACAACAGGGGCAACGAGAAGAGGTAAACCGGCTAATCGATGCTATGTTTGCTGCACTACACAACGCAACTGGTGATATCGGCGCCGACTATTCCCTGCACAGTTTTCGCGTGACGTTGACACGTGTATTTGACGAGGAAAACGACGAGAAGCGAGGCATTTTGCAGATAGATGCTGCGGTGGAGGTTCTTTAGTGGCGAGCACTGGTTCTCTTTCCCCTTCTCTGCGCGCGCAGTTAGGGCGAACACCGGCCATAGCAGTAGACGCTGCCTGGGGAGCGATGGAAGAGGCCGCAGAAGGGATTGTGTCATACATGCGCTCCTTAGCTCCTAAGGACACGTCGCAACTACAAAATAGTATCGGGTGGACTTGGGGGGATGCCCCGGCAGGTTCCATCGTTATTGACGAAATTAGAAGCGGTAAAAATGTCGGGAGCCAATACGCCACCCTACGCCTGACAATCTACGTCGGAGCCTGGTACGCCCGCTTTGTCGAGTTTGGAACAGCAGCGGGTGTGCGAAACGATCGCGCGGCCAGAACAAAATCTGACATCAAGAAAAGCTCAAAGCGGGCCGCAGCTGGCCGGATAGTGGCTCGGTCGCACCCCGGCACCCCTGCGCGACCGTTTTTCTATCCCGCCTGGAAGACAAAAAAGCGAATGTTCAGGGCAAAAATACGTTTGGCGATTCGTCGCGCTTTAAAGGAGAAGTTAAATGCCTAAAGCACTTTTTGATCGGCGCTTTGTGGCGCGAAATGGTGGAATTTTGATGCTCGCCGAAGCGTCGCGCGAGGAACAATCTTTTCCAAGCTGGTTTGTCACCTCTGCCTGTGAGGCAGGGGCAGCTACGCTTGTAGATGCAAAAGAAACCCCAAAACCGAAACCTAAAAAAGGAGAATAGAAAATGGCAACTCCTCAACTTGGCTATCGCGGCGACGTCGTAGTTGCAGCCGCGTTTGATCCGGCCAGTCCGACTACCTATACAAACTTTTGTGCCGCAACAAATATTACCCTGACTTTAAACAACGATATTTTATCTGAAAAAGTAGGCGATTGCGACGACTGGGCGATCCCTGTCACGGTGGTTAAAAGCTATGGTGCGCAAAACGCTACCATGTCGTTTACGGGGCAGTGGAGCAAACAGAATAATTCAACTATATTGCGTCTATCTCTCGACCAGTTGGTGCTTCCAATCATGATCGAGTTTGTCGGTGTTCCTTCGGGGGAAATTCAATACCTGAAAGGCGAAGCCTTTATCTCTAGTATTGATATGGGGCAAATTGGAAATGTCGAAGGGAACGCCATTTCCAGGAATATGTCGCTCGAGTTTAGCGGCGCTCTCGAAGTTATCAATGCGCAATAATGCACGGTGAGCTAATTGAGTGGCCCGGGGGCAAGAGCGAGATGCGGCTTGCTTTGGGCGAATTTGAAGCCCTGCAAAAAGATACAGAGGTAGGGCCAGAGTTTTTGTTCCACAAGATTTTGCAAGGCCACTGGACTGCCCATGAATTGGCTCGCGTCCTGTATTGGGGGCTGGTCGGTGGCGGGATGAGAAAGGCGGAGGCGGATACGGCGGTAAGCCGTGCGTTTGAAACAGCCCCATTGACCGAGTTTAAGGCACCCGCCGCACAGGTTTTAGCCAATGCTCTTTTCGGCCCACCAGATGATCCGGTGGGGGAAGGATCCCCGGTGGAAAATCCGACACCGGGGGAACAAAAAACGGAAGATGGAAATTTAGCACCTACTACGATCTAGGCGGGGCAATGGGATGGACCGCTTCGCAAATCGCTCAAACGACCTTGTGGCATTTTATTGCCGCACTGGAAGGGCACGGGCGAGCCAATGGGTGGTGGAAGAGCGGGAAGGATGAACTTTTGAGCGAAGAGCGCCTGGCCGAGCTTGGAATTGATGGGTTTTAGCGATGCAAAATGAAGAGCCTTCGATTTATGTTCAGGCAGGTTTTTCCACCGCGCAAATGGAAAAAGAAACCCCAAAGTTGCTCAAGAAGTACGAAGAAGCGGCGAAAAAAGCAGCGCAAAAATTCGACGGGGCAATGGCGAAGGTTTCTAATAACGAGACGCTTCGTGCCACAAAACGAGAGGTAGATCGTTTAGCAAAAGCCTATGACCCCGCTTATGCAAAGGCAAAGCGATATGAGCAAGAAGTCAGGCGCCTTAATAGGGCGCTTGAATTAGGGGCGATTGACCAAAAACAATACGCTGCAGCGCTATCTAAAACGGTTGCTGGATTGGAACGGGGGACAGTCGCCACTCGGCGTTTCTCCGGTGCAGCTGTGGCGTCAACCCGCGCGGCTAATCGTTCCGGCGCTCGATTGCAGCAAGTTGGCTTTCAGGTTGGGGACTTTGCCACGCAAGTAGGTGCCGGCACGTCCGCGGTACAGGCCTTGGGGCAACAGCTACCCCAGCTATTAGGCGCGTTCGGGGCTATGGGCGCCTTGGCCGGAGCGGGGGCTGCAATTTTCATCCCGCTTGGTGCCAGCCTTTATAGGCTATACACCGATTCCGTTAATCTAGAAGATCAGCTGAAAAAGCTCGATGAAGTCACTGGAGATTATGCGCGCGCGGCGGAATTGGCGCTAACCCCCATTGCAAATCTACGGCTTCAATACGGGGATATGGCGGAAACGGTTGCATCCGTAAATGAAGAAATGGCGATTTTGTTTGGTGCGTCGGCCAAGGTTGAGTTTGGGCGTGGTTTAAGTGAATTTACAAAATCATCCGGCGGCTTCGACGAGACCCCAAACACGGCTAGGGGAAGGAACAAGGGGCCGGGTCCCGCAAACGAATATGAGAAAACGGTGCGATCGGTCGCCAAAAAGTTTGAAATTGACCCAGAGCAGGCGCGAAAGATTGTGGATGTTTATCGCTCAATAGACGAAGCGACGAACATAAATGAAAAGGTAATCGGCCTAGACCGGCTGTTGAGTACGTTTACAGAAGTCGCAGGGGGGGGTGGAAAACGCGGTCAAGATTTTTGGGGAAAAGGTCAATAGAACCGAGGAGTTTTTGAATAATGGGAAAAAGCTCATAGAAGCTGGCTTATCAGAAGAAGAGCGCAGACTGGAAAGTTTATTCCAGAAGTACACTGAACGCACTGAAAAACTAAAAGAGTTAGAGAAGAATCGCGCCCTCGCCGTGAAGGAGCGAGAGAACGCTGAACGTGCGTCAAATACGACCAGGGCAAATCAGTTCGGAGAGGTGATTGCGGGTATTGATGATGAAATTGAAGCGCTGACCGATGCTAAAGGCCGCGTATCTGATCTAGAGGCAGAGGTGGAGACACTGGTTTTTGCGGCCAAGCGTGTGACATTTGATCCCCAAGATGAAGCGCTTACGGCGGTTCTTGACCTTAGGGACGCAATTCAAGAGGCGGGGGATAACCTTGGGGATCTCTCTAACGCTGACCTGTCGTCTTTAGAGAGACATATGCGCAGTGCTATGGACCGTGTCGAAGGTTTGACGCCCTCTGGCGGCATGTCTGTCGCGGAACAGGAGGCTCGTGCGGAATATGGCCGCTCACGTATCGCCGGAGAGGGCTTAGTTGGGGATGCTACGAAACGAGAGCGAGAAAGAGCTCTGCAAGAGGAAATTCGCCAAAGAGAGAGGCCCGAAGCGATAAGAGCTTCTTTTAGCGAAAAGCTGCAAAATCAGACGCAACTCGCGCAGGTTGGCGAGGGCGCGGTATCTATGTCCGCCGCTGAGCAAACGCGGATTAGAACCGAAACCGCGCTGATGCAAGAAGCCAAGCGACGCGGAATTGACCTGAACGAAAAACTGATAGGATCAGAACTCACTTATGCACAAGCCATTGAGCAAGCAGCAAATGCGCAGGCCGAGTTCGTTTCTAGTCAGGAAATAGCGCGGGAGAGCGCCGAAAAATTCGCCGTGGTGCAAAATACACTGCAACGCGGGATCGTTGAATCGATCGTGCATGGAAAAAGTTTCAGCGATGTTCTGTCCGGTCTTGGCCTAAAGATGACGGAATTTGCGCTTGAGGCAGCTCTTTTTGGAAACAACGGGTTATTTGGCGGGCCGCTTTTTGGTGCTGCTTCGGGAGGGATATTTGGCGGGGCCATTCTCCCGGGCATTCTTCATGATGGGGGAATAGTGGGAAAAGACGGATACAATCACAACCGCGTTCTGCCCGCATCGGCATGGGATACTGCGTTGCGGTATCATAACGGGGGGATCGCAGGCTTACATGCAAACGAAGTTCCCGCAATCTTGGAGAGAGGCGAAATTGTTGTCCCGAACAAGAACATTGCCAGAGGGCAAAGTCGTGAAGAAGGCGCCATTGCCGTGGATATTTCTGTGCATCCTTCTGGTGAATTTGATGCGAGGGTTGAGCGGATAGCCGGTCCCGTTAGCGCCCGCGCAATAGGTCAAAACAATCGAATGCTGCAAGAAGCTCGACGCAGGTAGCGAACCACAAAAATGGCAACGCTAGATATTGCAGAGCTCGGCTTGCAAGTCGTTCATCAAAATTTCAAACTCATCGGGGGCGAAGTATCCTACGGTCAGGGACTGAATGGTCGAGAACAAATTGTAGGGACAGAAAATCGCACGTGGGTGGGGGAAATTTCTTACGCCTCAACAGACTTTGCCACACATCGCAAGGTGCGCGCGTTTGGCGATCAGATCAGGGGTAGAGTAGGCAAAATTCGTATTCCTGTCTGCAACAAAGGAACGCCGCGCCCTTCCTATCCCCATACGGTCTATGAGGCGCGCGGATTTAGCCGCGAGGAGATTGCAAAAGGGTATGAGTTTTTCTCTGACGGTACTGAATTTACGGATGGGAAAGGATTTGCTTTCGCCCCTCTGCCCGGACCTCCCACGGCTTCCTTGTCCGCGAAATCTGGGGAACAAAGCCTCCACCTTGGCGGCGAGATGGTAGGGTTTTTAAGCGCCGGCTCGTATTTTTCCATAGGCGGGTTTCTGTACCGGATTTGCGCTGTTCGCGATGCGGTAGTGACCTTCAATCCCCCCCTAAGGGAGGCTGTAAACATAGGGGCAGAAGTACAAACAGATATTCCGGAAATCATCGTGAGGCTACAAAAGGCAGACGGTTGGGAGGCGGCTTGCGACCATATCAACCGGGGCCGACCTATGCAGATCGACGTTGTAGAGGCGTTTGATCGGTGAGTGTCTTTCTTGAGGCTCAACCACAAGAGCATCGGGGGCCATTAGCCGATGCTTTGCGGGGAGAAGCCGTGAACATGGCAATCCTGTTGCATCTGGATTTTGTGAACGATCCGCTTTTTCTGAGCAATCGCACGGTTCCTTTCGTGGACCAGAAATGGGGATATACATGGCAGGCCGGTGCTGATCTTCTGGTTTCTTTGCCGGATTTTCCTAGCGAGCAAAATAATCTCGCTCCTGTGAGAGAATATCAAGTTTTTGCCAAGCCCGACCTGCTAGAGGATGACGATTGGCGGGTAAAACTGCTCAACTATGTCGGGGATGTTGATAAGTATCGTGGTCGCGGCGCAAACCTTTATGGACAGATATTTGATGGTGAAAATGGCCAGCCGGTAGGCATTCCTTTCGCCCTGGATGCGTCAGTTATGGATCGCCTTAAGTTGAGCATGTCTTTAGACAGCGTCTCCCTGCTACTGCAATCAGAATCGCTTCTCGCAAGGAAGGGAACAGCGGGGTACGGCGCACTAACATATCTTGACCAAAAGCGCCGTTATCCGGGTGATGAAGGGTTGCAGTTTGTAGCAGAAGCAGAGCGACTAATCGAATGGACAAACTGGTAAGAGAACTTCCGGCCACGGGCGTTACATCTGCAAATGTCGGAGATTTTATCGCGCAGACATATTCGGAGCCATTTTCTTGGGGGACCAATGATTGCGCCTTGTGGTGCGCCTCGGCGGTTCGCCACATGAGCGGCTTTGATCCGGCGGCGGATTTACGGGGGGCATATCAAACTCGGTTTGGTGCCATGCGCCTGCAAAGCCAAAATGGAGGGCTGGTGAGGCTTGTAAGCAGCCGGATGAAGGGATTTTCCCCGATCAAGAGCGAGGGCGTTGCTCTTGTAAGGATCGGTCGTGACGTTGTGTGCGCACTCGTTGTGGCGGGGCGGGCAGTATTGAAATCTGACAGGGGCGTTTTATGCGTTGAACACTACAATGTTTTGTGTGGTTGGTCGTGGCACAGGCTATAGCATTTTTTTTACCTGCCGTGTTTGGGGCGGCTGGATCGACCGCGTTGGTTACAGCAGCGGGGGCATTGACAGTAGCGGGGATGGTCACGAACGTGGTGATCGGTGTGGCTTTAACCTCTCTGTCTCGTCCCAAAATTCCCGAAGCGGTAAAGCCAGAGAATATACGTATAAATAAGAAAGAGGCGGCATCAGATCGAGTGGGCCACTACGGAACGGTTAAGGTTGGAGGGGCCGTCGTATTTCACCGGGCGAAGGAGGGGGTCTCCTACCGGGTGTTCGTACATGGGCATTGTTTCGTTGACCAAGTACTTGGCTACTACCTTAATCATGAGCCTGTATCGCTCGATAGCGACGGTTATGTTACGGACAGTCAATATGTCTTGGACCGTCCAATGGTCCGTATAAGAAACAGAATGGGGAAAGTCCCCGAAACGCACTATGCTTTGCTATCAAGCGCTTTGCCTGAATGGACTGAACATCATCGGCTAGACGGGCTCTTTTCCACTCTAGCAATTTGCGAAAGTGTAAAACCGGAAAAGTACCAAAAAATGTACCCGCGCGGAGAGCCAGAACTGGCCGTCGTGGCCAGAACAAGTCAATGCTTTGACCCAAGGACCGACCAAACAGAATTTACCGAAAACGCGGCGCTTATCATCGCGGACTATATTTCTTCACCGAATGGATTGGGTCGTTCGGGGGCAGTGGATTGGGAAAATATCTCTAAACAGGCGGATATAGCCGATCGGGTGGTTGGGCTTTTATCGTCAGAAACAGAAGCGCTCTATCGATTGAGCGGTTCGTACCTGTTTAGCGAGAGGCCACAAGATGTTTTGGGGCGAAT
>JAAUXW010184641.1_pt1 | contig 15188 bp, 10 predicted proteins | sample 7278141 | NCBI WGS metagenome assembly JAAUXW01 (sample SAMN14350115, study PRJNA611818) | marine sediment metagenome | isolation source: surface marine sediment (2.1m) | place: French Polynesia: Moorea | collected 2018-08
CCGGAGTTGCCCACGATTATCATCCCCAAGAAGGGCTTGAGCGAGGTGGGAAAATTTCTCGAATCCGGCGGCAGCGTGCAGTTGGGGATTAAAAATAATAATTTTGTCGTGAAAAAAGCCAGTGAAACCATCATCGTGCGGCTTCTGGAAGGTGAGTTTCCCAAATACCAGGACATCATCGCCACACCCGACCAGGCTGTTCCCGCTCTTCTGGACAAGAAGGCTTTTCAAAAAACCCTGCGACGAATGTCCATCCTATCATCGGAAAATTATAAGGGCATTATTTTTAAATTTGAGACCGATCGCCTCGAAATCAGGGCCAACAACCCCGAAATTGGTGAATCCAAGGAAGAACTGCCCATCGAATACAAGGGCGGTTTAATTGAAGCGGCGTTCAATCCGCGCTTTTTTTCCGAAACCCTGGCCGTGGTCGAAGGCGACAAGATCCAAATCAACCTTACGGACAGTGAGCGTCCCTGTCTGCTGGAGGGGCAAGAAGACAAGCGATTTCTGAGTGTCATTATGCCCATGCGAATATGAATACGAGAGTCGATCAAACCTATAACGAAGACAACATCAAGATTCTGGAGGGGCTTGAAGCGGTCCGTAAAAGACCCTCCATGTATATCGGCAATATCGATGTGGCCGGTCTGCATCACCTGGTCTACGAGGTGGTGGACAACAGTATCGACGAGGCCATGGCGGGCCATTGCACGACCATCAACGTCGTCATCCACACGGACAACAGTATCAGCGTCACTGATGATGGCCGGGGGATTCCCGTCGGGATCCACAAGATCGAAAAGGTACCGGCGGTGGAGGTCGTCATGACACGCCTGCACGCCGGGGGAAAATTCGACGACCATTCCTACAAAGTTTCAGGCGGTCTACACGGTGTCGGGGTTTCGGTGGTCAACGCCCTGTCGACCCTGCTGGAGGTTGAAATCTACACCGAAGGTCGGATCTACTACCAGAGCTATGCCCGGGGCATCAAAGAATCCGAGCTTGAGGTGATCGGCAGCACAGACAAACGCGGCACCAAGGTCCATTTCATCCCCGACCCGAAAATTTTCACGACTACCGAGTTCACCTATGACATCCTGGCGCGGCGGATGCGGGAATTGGCATTTCTAAACAAGGGTGTGCGCATCGTTATTGAGGATCACCGCGACGATCAGAAGGACGCGTTTCATTACGAGGGCGGTCTGGTCCAGTTTGTCGAATACCTGAACCGGCGCCACACGGCCCTCCATCCGCCGGTATTCATCGAGGGCACCCGCAGCGATGTGCAGATCGAAGTTTCCATTCAGTACAATGACACCTTTACCGAAAAGCTTTTTTCATTCGCCAACAACATCAACACGGTGGAAGGCGGCTTTCATCTTTCCGGATTCAAGGCGGCCCTGACGCGAACGATCAACCAGTACGCCACCAACGGCAGCCTGCCCAAGACCATGCAGACCAAAATATCGGGCGAGGATGTGCGTGAAGGGCTCACGGCGGTGATCAGCGTGCGGATCAAATCGCCCCAATTCGAAGGGCAGACCAAGACCAAACTGGGCAACAGTGAAGTCAAGGGGCTGGTGGAGTCGCTAATCAACGAACAGCTGGGGTTTTTCTTCGAGGAGAACCCGGCCGTGGCGCGCAAGATCATCGCCAAAGGGGTTGAGGCCGCACGGGCCCGGGATGCGGCCAAACGGGCCCGCGATCTGGCCCGCAGCAAAGGGGCGCTCGTAGACGCCACCCTGCCGGGTAAACTGGCGGACTGCCAGTCCAACGATCCCGATGAACGCGAACTCTTTCTGGTGGAGGGCGATTCAGCCGGTGGCTCGGCCAAGCAGGGCCGCAACCGGAAGTTTCAGGCCATTCTGCCCCTCAAAGGCAAAATTCTGAATGTGGAGAAAGCGCGCCTGGACAAAATCATCCGCAGTGAGGAAATAAAAAACATCCTCACTGCCCTGGGCACCGGTGCCGGCACCGATGAATACGATATCGAGAAGATTCGCTATAAAAAAGTCATCATCATGACCGATGCGGATGTGGACGGCTCGCATATCCGAACCCTGCTCTTGACCTTCTTCTATCGCCAGATGAAGGAAATGATTGAAAAGGGCTACCTTTATATTGCTCAGCCGCCCCTGTTCAAGGTGGGCAAAGGCAAAAAAGCGGTCTACCTGAAAGATGAATCCCAGTTCAACGAACACATCGTCCGGCGTCTGTGTGATCATAAAAAAGTGGGCTACGGTGAGGCAGCGGGTTTTCTGGAGGGACATGATCTTTATCTGTTTATCGGGGATCTGGCCCAGCTTTTCGAAACGCTGGCGCGTATGGGAAAGAAGGCCATCCACCCGGCGCTGGTGGAATGTCTGCTGGCCTATGGTGTGGCGGATCAAAGCGTGCTGAAGGACGAGACGCAAATCAACCGCTTGCGTGATCATTTACAGGATATGGGCTTCAGCACGGAAAAACCCGAGTGGGACGAAGAAAAAGAGGTGTTCGAACTTAAGGTGACGGCTTATCAGAAGGAAATGGTCGCCAGTGAAGCCGGTGCGGATATCATCGGCAAGACGTTCACCCCTGTTCTCATTGGGCGCCGACTGATTCATTCCAAAGACTACCAAAACTGTCTGGTGCTCAATGACAAGGTCAAATCATTCAACCAGCCGCCCTTTAATATTCAGGATAAGGAAAAAGGTAGCGAAACAGCTGCTGGGATCGCTTCCCTCAAGGAACTTTTGCTGCAGTTGATCGAAGAAGGAAAAAAAGGGCTGACCGTCCAGCGTTACAAAGGTCTGGGGGAGATGAACCCGGATCAGTTGTGGGAAACCACCATGGATCCCGCAAACCGCAATCTGCTTCAGGTCAGGATCGAAGACGTTCTGGACACGGATGAAATTTTCACCATTCTGATGGGCGAAGAAGTCGAGCCCCGTCGGGAATTCATCCAGAACAATGCGCTTGAGGTCACGCTGCTGGACATTTAGACGCCATCCACTTGACAGTCCGTGCAAGGAGGATCGTATGCGCAAAGTCTATTTTCTTCCTGTTACCTCGAGCTATACGATTGATAAGGTTTCCACCGGCGCGAAAAAACTTTTTCAACACTTAATCGATGAAGAAAATATAGCTTTAGCCCCCTACACGCCTCTGAAAGTCCACTTCGGAGAGAAGAACAATCAAACCTTCTTAAAGTCGGAATACTACCAAGGGATTATCGATTATCTCCAAAAAAACAATATCGATACCGCCTTTATCGAAACCAATGCCCTCTACAATGGCGAAAGGCAGAATCGCACCGCGCATCTTCAACTGGCCCAAGATCATGGTTTTACGCAGCTGCCGGTGATCATCGCGGATGGTGAATACGGCGATGCTTTTGAAATGGTCACGATCAAGGGAGCCTACTATGACAAGTGTTTTATCGCCAAGGAAATTGCCGCTCTGGACCAAATGATCGTTTTAAGTCATTTCAAAGGGCACATCATGGCGGGTTTTGGTGGTGCGATCAAGCAACTGGCCATGGGATGCGCTTCACGCGGCGGCAAACTGGCGCAGCATTCCAACACCAAACCAAAAATCAAGGTCAAAAAGTGCGAACTATGCGAGGATTGCCTCGCAACATGTCCTGCCGGCGCCATTATGCTCAATCCCAAGCAGCCGATGATCGATCATGACAAGTGCATCGGCTGTGCGTCTTGCATGGCCGTGTGCGAGAAGAATGCGGTCACGATGACCTGGTGGGGATCTGTGACCAAGTCATTTCGAGAAAAAATAGCTGAATATGCGGTTGCTGCCCAGCAGGGAAAAAAAATTGGGTATGTAAATTTTTTGTTCAATATTACAAGAGGATGCGATTGTGAAGCGCGTAACATGAAGGTTGTGGTACCAGACATCGGCATTCTTGCATCAACCGATCCGGTGGCGATTGATAACGCAAGCCTGGATCTGGTCCAGAAAGCCAAAGGCCGAAAATTATTCAACCGGGGTCGCCGCACCTTGAACTATGCTGAAAAGATGGATCTGGGAACAACCCGATACGAGCTTGTTCGAATGCCCTCTTAAAATCATCCATTCCATTCACATAAGACCACGGGAGTGCCCATGTATATACACCGCGTCGAAGCCCGGGATCTGCCGGATCTCTGGTTTCAGGCTGTCCACGATATTCTCGACCATGGCCGGCGTTTCACCATTGACCGGGGCTCGTACGCCGGTCAGACTAGGCTGGAGTACGATTTTTTCACCGGCCACGTCAAATTTCCGGGAACCCAGCCCCTGATCCCCGACATTCCGCCCACCTGTGGCATCCCCAATCCGGTGGAACACGATTATATCTATGGGGGGGAAGGCTACGACCGTTCCTATATCGAGTATCTTATGACGCCCCATAAGGAGCCCGGCGAATCCTACACCTACGGCGAGCGACTGACCCGCGTCCCCATTACCGGTGACAAACTGGCCTGGTGGCAGGAAGACAATCGGGACATCATCGACCAGCGTCCGGTGGACGGTAAGATGATCTTCGAGGAGTACGGCCAACTATATCTCAATCAGATCGAATGGATTATCAACACTTACCGCGACTTCGGTGCCCGCAACAACCAGATGGTGCTTCAGGTGGCCCATCCCTCCGACGTGACCCTGGTGGATCCGCCCTGCCTGCGCGCCATCGACACCCGCATTCAGGACGACACCCTGCATTTTTTGGTCTATTTCAGGTCCTGGGATCTGTGGGGCGGGCTGCCGGCCAATCTGGCCGGCATTCAAAATCTCAAGGAGTACATGGCCAGTGAGATCGGCGTTCAAGACGGTGAAATGATCGTAGAGAGCAAGGGCCTGCATCTTTACGGATATGCCGAAGACCTGGCCAAGCTGCGCTGCCTGCGGGAATAATTCCCATTCCCTAAAGCTGACGGAAAAGCCCCGCCATTTTCATCATGGTGGGGCTTTTAATTTGGTCATCATTATGGGCCCGAAATCATATCAATTTTTATTGAACCGAATGTTTCATAATCGGCGCGGGGCAATGGGAATATATAGCCAGAGTCGTCCCATCAGCGATTTCCAGATGCTATGGTTTCATTTCCCTGCCTAAGCATTGGACCAATATAAGTGTCCGTTTATAATTGGTAGATTATGGTTCAGGCCTATGCCGCGGGGGTTTTGAAACCGCAGGCGTAGCTTATGCTACGTCGAGGATTTCAAAAGCGCGAGAACGCCGGACTGGGCCAAAAGATGCCTGTTATGAACGGACACTTTAGAAGTCGATCGACCCTGGCGTCCTTGGAAAAGGAATCACGTCTCGAATATTGCGGATGCCGGTGATGAGCATCAACAGACGCTCGAATCCCAAGCCGAAGCCGCTGTGCTCCACCGAGCCGTAACGGCGCGACTCCAGGTACCACCAGTAGGGGTCCTTGTCCAAGCCCATTTCGTCCATGCGGTTTTCGAGCACCTCCAGCCGCTCTTCGCGCTGGCTGCCGCCGACCAGTTCTCCGATGCTTGGCACGAGCACGTCCATGGCCGCCACGGTATCGTTGTCGTCATTGAGTCGCATGTAGAACGGTTTGATGGTCTTGGGGTAATCGTAGACGATCACTGGTTTTTTGAAGTGCTTTTCCGTGAGGTAGCGTTCATGCTCCGTTTGCAGGTCGCTGCCGAAAGTGACGGGATATTCGAATTTTTTTTTGGCGCGCTCGAGGATGGCGACGGCCTCCCGATAGGGTAAGCGTTCGAATTCCGAAGTGGTAATGTTCTCAAGGGTGGCCATAAGGTTTTTATCCACAAACCGGGCGAACAGGTTCAGATCCTCCCGGCAGTTTTGCAAGATGAAACCGACCGCCGCTTTGATGAATTCCTCTCCCAGATCCATGTTGCCATTCAAGTCGCAAAAGGCCATTTCCGGTTCGATCATCCAAAATTCGGATGCATGCCGGCGGGTATTGGAATTCTCAGCCCTGAAGGTCGGCCCGAAGGTATAAACATCCCCCAGCGAAAGTGCGAACATTTCAACCGAGAGTTGACCCGATACCGTCAGATTGGCTTCTGTGGCAAAAAAATCCTTTTCGTAATCCACATGGCCGTCGTGACGAGGAACATTCATCAGATCCAAGGTCGTTATCCGGAATAGTTCCCCGGCCCCTTCGCAGTCGGACCCGGTAATGATTGGCGTGTGGATGTAGCGGAAGCCGCGTTCCCGGAAAAATTGATGTACACCAAAGGAAAGTTCAGAGCGAATCCTGAAAGCGGCCCCGTATTTGTTTGTGCGGGGGCGCAGATGGGCGACCGAGCGCAGGTATTCGTCCGAATGACGTTTTTTCTGAAGCGGATAGGATTCCGGGGCCATGCTGATTACGGTGACGGCCGTGGCTTGGATTTCCCATCGCTGGCCGCCGCCCTGGGAGGCCACCAAGGACCCCTTGACGCTAACGGCCGAGCCCGTGGTCAATTTACGGACCTGTTCGTAGTCGGAAAGGCTTGCATCCGCTATGACCTGGATGTTGCTGAGACAAGAACCGTCATTGATCTCGATGAACGAAAAGGATTTGGCATCGCGACGCGTCCGAATCCAGCCCTTGATCAGAACGTTTTCATGCGGTTGATCGCTGTTGATTAAAGCGGCAATTTTATGACGTTGCATCTTTTGGTCTTCCTTTTGTTGATGCGGTCTCTATCCCTGGGATCGATTGTTGGCCCGTTGCATGCGAATGGTGATGAAATAGCGCTGGGTCCGGCGCTGCAGCAGCACGACGATGGTGTCTTTTTTCCGGCAGCGCACCACCGCGCGATAGAAATCCTCGGGGCCGGTGATGGGCAAATCTTCAACCTGGCGGATGACATCGCCCGGTTTGACCCCCGAGCGGTCCAGGGCGCTGTTTTTGCGAACAAGTGTTACCACGGCGCCCGTTTCGGACTGGATGCGTCCCTCACCAAATCGTTGGCGGGCGGCCGTAATGCTGTCGACTTTGAGCCCTGTTCGTTCGTAGGCCAACCCCGGCGCCTTTTGCAAGGGATAGAACCGGGCTTCGACGGCCACCTGTTTTTCCCGGCCCTGTCGCCAGAGCGTTAAATCCAGGTGGTCACCGGCGGCATAATCGCGGATGCGGGCGTGATAATCTTCAGTGGAAGCGACCTTGCGGGTGCCGATCGACAAAATGATGTCGCCCTGGCGAACGCCGGCCTGGTGGGCCGGTCCCTCCGCGTCCAGGGCCGCCACAAGCACACCCGCCTGTGAGCGCAGATTGAAGTAGCGGTTCAGTCCGTTCTCCAGATTCTGAACCTCCAACCCGAGCCAGATTTCGATCACCTCTCCGTAATTAATCAGGTCTTCGATGATTCGCCTGGCCTTGTTGATCGGGATGGCAAAGCCGATTCCCTGAGCGCCGGCATAGATGGCGGTGTTGATCCCGATCAACTCACCGTTGATATTCAACAGGGGACCGCCGCTGTTTCCCGGGTTGATGGACGCATCGGTCTGGATGAAATCGTAGTAGACACGGTCCCCGGAGCGAAAACTGCGATTCACCGCACTCACCACGCCGGTGGTGATGGTGTTCGAAAAACCGAAGGGATTGCCGATTGCAATCACGGTCTCCCCGATCATGAGATCGTGGCTGTCGCCCATTTCAATCGCGGGCAGGGCATCATCCGATTCGATGCGCAAGACCGCCAGGTCCGAATCGGGGTCCGAACCCACGATAACGGCCGAGTATTCGCGTTCGTCGTTCAGAACGATGTTGACCTTGCCGGATTTGGCCACCACGTGGGCATTGGTCAGAATGAGGCCGCGCCCCCCGTCGATGATTACGCCCGAGCCCAGGCTGTTGCGCTTGGTGCGGCGATCAAAACCCGGGTCAAAAAAATCCTTGAAGAATTCTTCAATCAGCGGGTTTTGAAACTCGGCAAAAGGTCTAAGTCGCTTGCGGATTTCATACTCGAGGTTTATGTTCACCACCGCCGGACTGACTTTTTCAAAGGCTTCCACTACGGCATCACGGCGGGGGTAGGTCTTGGCGGCGAGAGCGCCTGCGCCGACACCCCATACCAACATCAATACGATGATCCAGATGCCGATAAGCGATTTACGGTTGATTTGTATGCTCATTTCTGCCAAGGGGAGCCTCTACAATTTTCGATACCGCAAATAAAGGCTGCCACGCCAAGTCATTTCCGGCCCGTCATCAGGTTGGAAGAACCGCATAACATGAGCATTGAACACATTCAAGACATCCTGCCGGACGTCGAAATGCCCAGCCGCTATCTGGGCCGTGAAATCAATGCGATCCACAAGGATCTCGAACAGGTCGATCTGTGTATTGCTCTGGCCTTTCCGGACCTTTACGAGATCGGCACCTCCCATTTCGGTCTGCAGATCCTCTATGACATTCTCAACCGTCGCGACGATATTGCCGCGGAACGGGTCTATGCACCCGCCCTGGATATGGAAGCGCGTCTGCAAGCTCACAATCTAACCCTGACCAGTCTTGAATCCGGCTGGCCGTTGGCGCATTTCGATATCATCGGCTTCAGCCTGCTTTATGAACTCAATTATACCGGCGTTTTGAGCATGCTCGCCCTGAGCGGTATCCCTTTCCGCAGTAGCGCGCGCGACGAGCGGCATCCGTTGATCATTGCTGGCGGGCCCTGTACCTGCAATCCGGAACCGGTAGCCCCTTTTTTCGATGCCATGGTGATCGGCGACGGCGAAGAAGTCGTGGTGCAGATGGCGGATGACTGGCTGGCCTGGCACAAGACCCGGAATCGCCGGCGGTCAGCCCTGCTGGAAGCCTGGGCTGAAATTCCGGGGGTTTACGTCCCCTCGTTTTTCGATCTGGATTATGACGCACGGGGCTTCCAGCAACTGACCCCCCGCCGTCGCGGTTACGAACGCGTCACACGCGCGTTTGTCGGCGCCCTCGAAAACACCGCTTTCCCCACGGCGCCGGTCGTGCCCTTCGGCCGGCCCGTTCACGACCGGCTGCGCCTCGAACTGTCACGCGGCTGCACACGCGGGTGCCGTTATTGCCAGGCCGGCATGATTTATCGTCCTGTCCGGGAAAGATCGCCCGCGAAAGTGCTTGATCTTTGCGATGCGGCCCTGGCCGCCACGGGGTACGAGGACGTGTCGCTACTTTCGTTGAGCACGGGCGACTACCGCTGCATCGTGCCCATGATGGAGCAGCTGCTAAACCGGTACGCCTGCGATCATGTGGCCCTGTCGCTACCGTCGTTGCGGGCCGGCACCCTGACCCCCGAAGTGATGGCGCTGGTCAAACAGGTGCGCAAAACAGGCTTTACCATTGCCCCCGAGGCCGGCAGTCAGCGCCTGCGGGATGTCATCAACAAAAACATCACGGCGGATGACATTCAGGCCACGGTTCAGGATGCTTTTGACCAGGGATGGAAGGTCATCAAACTCTATTTCATGATAGGCCTGCCCACCGAAACCCAGGCCGACCTGGAAGCGCTGGTGGCGCTGGTGCGGGATCTTAAAATCATGAAAGGCGCGGGCCGCGGTCGACCCCGGATCAATGTCAGTGTGGCCACCTTCATTCCCAAGGCCCATACCCCCTTTCAATGGAGCCGCCAGATCAGCCTGGAAGAGTCCCGGCACAAGATCAACTGGCTCCACGATCAGCTGAAATCGCCCGGCATCCAGTTTAAGTGGCAGAATCCCGAGATCAGCATGCTCGAGGGCCTCTGGTCGCGCGGCGACCGGCGTTTGTCCGATCTGTTGTTGAAAGCCTACCGGTCCGGTTGCCGGTTCGACGGCTGGAGCGATCATTTCAACTTTTCCGCCTGGCAGGCGAGCATGGCCGCCTGCGGAATCGAACCGGAACAAGCGATTTATCGCGATCGTGGACAAGACGAACCGCTGCCCTGGGATCACATTGACATGAAAGTCAGTCGGGACTTCCTGGCGGCCGAAATGGAAAAGGCCCTCCGCGGCGAGGCCACCGATGACTGTCGTGATGGTGCGTGCCAGAATTGCGGGGTCTGCGATTTTGACCGGATCAAACCCATCGTTCACCCGACGCCGGAAGCTCTGACGCCCGGCCGTGCGCAAACCGATACCGCCGCGCAAGAAATGCGCCTTGAAAAACGGGTCGTGACCTTTGCCAAAACCGGTCCGGCCCGCTTTCTAGGGCATCTGGAGATGGCCAACGTTTTCAAGCGTGCCCTGCGTCGCGCCGGGATTGCACTGCACTACTCCCAGGGCTTTCATCCCGCCCCCAAAATCGTCTTCGAGGACACCTTGCCGCTCGGTATGGAAAGCCTGTGCGAACGCGTCATTCTCACCCTGAAGAACCTCCTGGCGCCGGAGGAGATCGTTCGGCGTCTGCGGCCGCAGCTGCCCGATGGGCTTTCCATCGTAAACTGCGATATCTTCCGGTCTATAAAGGATGAAAGGATCGAGGTTTCCTATCGCGTCCAATTGGCCGCGGCAATATTTCCGAAGGGGCCCATCGAAAATCTCGAACGCCAAGCCCACCTTTTTTTTGAACGGCGGAACCGTAAAGGCCGGTTGAAAAAAATCGACCTCAAAGTTATGTTAAAGCATATAGACCGGGTGCAGCCAGATACGCTCGAATTCACCCTGCGCCACAAAATGGAGGCGCTCGTTCGTCCGTCCGATCTGCTCGTGCACCTCTTTAAATTCCGGCCCGAGGTGATCCGACATGCCCGGATCACAAAACTGCATGCACACCGCTTGGCACCACGGGTCACGGCGCCCTCCAACCCTTCATACGATCAGCACTAGGCATCATGTACAAAGAAATCGTCATCAACGTTTCCCAGCGTGAAACCCGTGTCGCCCTTCTCGAGGACGGCACGATCGTCGAGCTCTTCATCGAAAGAGGAGACGATGCCGATATTACCGGCAATATTTACAAGGGCCGTGTGCAGCGGGTGCTGCCCGGAATTCAGGCCGCGTTTGTGGACATCGGTCTGAACCAGGCCGCCTTTATCTATGTCGATGATGTGCTTCGCAACGGCTTTCAGGATATTGAAAAGCAGATGGCCCAGGCCGAAGGATACGACGCCCCCTATCCGCCCCCACCAGGCGACGACCGGCAATCCGCAATCGAAGAATTGCTGGTCGAGGGACAGGAAATTCTCGTGCATGTCGCCAAGGCACCCATGGGGACCAAGGGACCGCGGGTCACCTCCTACGTGTCGCTGCCGGGTCGCTTTCTGGTTCTCATGCCGTTTGCCAATCATATCGGTGTGTCACGGCGCATCGAGGACGAAGCCGAGCGCGCACGCCTGAAAAACATGATCGCGGAGATGCGCGATAATCATTTTGGCTATATCGTGCGCACGGCTGCGGAAGGTATCGATATTCCCCGCGTTCAACAGGAGATGCTGTTTCTGAAAAATTTATGGGCGAGCATCCAGAAGAAGTTCAAGAACGCGGCCGCCCCCACCCTGATCCATCAGGAACTCTCGCTCAGCCTTCGGGCCATAAGGGATCTTCTGGTTCACGAAGCCGACCGGCTGATCATTGATACCCGGCGCCACTACGAAACCGCCATCGCCTTTTTGGATACATTCAATCCCGTGCTCAAGAACCGGGTTGAAATTTACAACGGCGATGAACCGATTTTTGACGCGTTCAACCTGGAAGGTGATATATCACGGGCGTTGAAACGAAAAGTATGGCTAAAATCAGGTGGTTATATAATAATTGAGCATACTGAGGCCCTCGTGGCCATCGATGTCAACACCGGGCGCTACGTGGGTAAGCATAATCTTGAGGAAACCATTCTCAAGACCAACCTGGAAGCCGTCAAGGAAATCGCCTACCAAATCCGACTGCGGGATATTGGCGGGCTCATCATTATCGATTTTATCGATATGCAGAAAAAATCCAGCCAGGAAAAAGTCTACAACGCGCTTCAGGATGCCTTGCGCAAGGATCGCAGCAAAACCCATATTCTGCCGATATCCGACATGGGGCTGGTGCAAATGACACGCAAACGCAACAAGGAGCCCTTGACGCGGATCATGCGTGAACCCTGTGCCTATTGCGAGGGCGAGGGCTACATGATTTCGCGACAGTCCATCTGCTACCGCATTTTCCGAGAAGTCCTGCGCGATAGCCACGACATGGTCGGCGATCAGATCGCCGTCCGGGTCAATCCGGCGATCGCCGAACTACTGCACGGTGAGGAAAGCGAGTTGATTGCGGCCCTCGAAAAGCTGACCGAAAGACATATCGTAATCTATCCCAATGCCGCTTTTCATCTGGAGGAGGTGAATATCATCGAAATCCTCAAAAGCGAGAACGAAGACGAAAAACCCGCCTGAAAAAGCTTATATTGACAAAACCTTCGGAATATGATTGTAGTTTCCGATTGTAAAAAGCATGACGCCGGAAAGCGCCTTCCGGCTTATTTTTTTGAAAACATCTTCAACAGCAATTATAAAAGGTCGAAAAAAATGAAACGCACTTATCAGCCCAGCCGAATCAAGCGTGCGCGCAACCATGGATTTCTCAAGCGCATGTCGACCAAAAGCGGTCGCGCCCTTATCAACCGCCGACGGGCTAAGGGCCGCAAACGTTTGGCCGTAAAATACTAAAGGCGGGTCGCCCTAGGTTATCGGGGCCTTCGATTGGCCCAGCGCCTGACCAACCCTTTTGCCGAGACGGGTCGGACTTCCAAGCGGCCCGCACAATGCCGGTGTGATTGCGGTTCCGTTCAAAAAACAAAACCGAATCCTCAAGCGCTCGGAATTTCTTAAAATATCCGAAATCGGCAAGCGTTCTCACAGCAGGCTATTCATTCTTCTCTATGTGGAAAAACAGCAAGTTTGTGCGCGCCTGGGGCTTATCGTGACCAAAAAAGTCGGCTCCGCCGTTCAGCGGAACAGAATTAAACGCTTGTGCCGCGAATACTTCCGACATAATCGGCACCGTTGGTCCCGGCCCTTTGATATTGTGTTGATCGCGCGCCGGGCGGCGGCACGCGCCACCAACGCCGAAATACGATTGAGCCTTGAAAAAAACTTTAACCAACTTCCGCATTAAAAGCCCTTGGCCGCCAGTCAGCCGACTCGCGGCCATTCAGCTTATCCGCGGATATCAGCTCATCGTCTCCCCGCTCATTGGTCCCCGCTGCCGGTTCTATCCCTCCTGTTCCGAATATGCCCTGGAAGCCATCAACCGCCATGGTGTGTTGAAAGGTTCCTATCTCTGTACCCGTCGGTTGCTGAAGTGCCATCCGTTCCATCCCGGCGGATTTGATCCGGTACCCTGAGGCGTCCATGGCGATCGATACCCGTCGGAATCCGGCATTCAAAGCGCACACCCAACCGTTGGGCCGATTAATGAAGGACTGACAGCACCTGAAAGGATACCCAACAATCGCCATCCCGGCGCGGGCGGCGAGACGGTCTCATTAGGAGAAAAAAATGGAACAAACCCGATTGCTACTGGCGATTCTGCTGACCTTTCTTGTTTTCGTGGCCTGGGAATATTTTTTCAGCAGCCGCCCCCAGCTCCCTGTCCCTCAGGAGCAGAGCCAGCAATCCCTTCCCGCGGACCAGAAAACCACTCCTGCCCCCCCGCCCGATGAGACCGTCACACCGGCACCGGCGGCTTCTGCGGTAACGACGCCGACTACCGCCCCAAGGCCGGGTCGATTGATCGATGTCGAGACCCCTCTCTACACGCTTGTCCTCGGCGAGGCGCAAGCTCGATTCAACGAATTGATTTTAAAAGAATTCAAGGAATCCGTCGCTTCAGCAGCCGCCCCTAAGAGCCTTATCCAGGTCGATACGTCCAGCAACAATATGCGCTTCGGATTCCAGGGGCGGTCGGTTCCCGGCCTTGAAAATGCCATTTACACGGTCCTAAACGAGCGAGACCTAATCAAGGTGCAGGACAAGCCTGAACAGCTATCCTTGGGATGGACCAGCAGCAATGGGATTGAAATCGTCAAGACCTTCACCTTTTACCCGGACTCCTACCTGATCGATCTGGAGGTAGCCGTCACCAATCGCGGGACGGTGCTTATAAAGGATCGCGCCAGCCTGGCCGTTTCCCGCGCCATGGGCGAGAACCAGAGCCGCGTGGTGTTTGAAGGCCCCAGCGGTTTGATCGACGGCAACCTCAAGGAGATTGCCGTCGGTGATATCGAGGAGCAGGAAGGCGAGAGCGGCCTCATCGAGTGGATCGGGGTCGTGGACCGCTATTTCATGTCGGCCCTGATGCCCCACGAGGCCGCCCTGGGTCGAATGGAGGTCACCCAGGACATGTCCGGGACCATTACCAATTCGATCATTCTGGCCGAGACCGAAATAGCGCCCGGACAGCGGAAGGCTTTTATCTTCAAAGCGTTCTACGGGCCCAAAAATACCAACCTCCTTAAATCCTACGGGCATAACCTTGTGCGGGCCATCAATTTCGGATGGTTCGATTTTCTGGCCAAGCCGGCCTTGTGGTTCATGAACCTGATCTACAGCATCATCCCCAATTACGGCATCGCCATCATTTTGTTGACCGTCATGACCAAGATCATTCTCTGGCCGCTCGGCAACAAGAGCTACAAGTCCATGAACGAGATGAAGCGCATGCAGCCCTTGATGGCCGAAATTCGTGAGAAGCATAAGGACGACAAGAAAAAGATGAACGAGGAAATGATGGGGTTGTACCGGACCTACAAAATCAACCCCATGGGGGGCTGTTTGCCCATGCTTGTTCAACTACCTGTATTTCTTGCACTTTATAATATGCTCTATGGTGCGATTGAACTTCGCCATGCTCCTTTTGTGGGCTGGATAAACGACCTGTCGACCCCGGACCGGCTTTTTAATTTCGGTTTCTCAATTCCACTCATGGAGCCGCCCTATGGTATACCTGTGCTCACTGTTATCATGGGGGCCACGATGTTTCTCCAGCAGAAAATGTCACCACCTCCCGGGGATCCAGCGCAGGCCAAGATCATGCTCTTTCTGCCGCTGATCTTCACCTTCATTTTTATCAATTTTCCAGCAGGCCTTGTATTGTACTGGTTAGTTAATAATATTCTCTCTATAGCCCAGCAGTACTACATTCAAAAGAAATATGCATGATACGGAGGATGTTGAGCCGTGGCAGACAGGGAGTTCAAAGCACGCACCATTGCCAAAGCGGTCAAAATCGCTGCCAAAGAACTGGGCCTTGAACAGGAGGAACTCGAATA
>JAAUXW010299602.1_pt1 | contig 15112 bp, 11 predicted proteins | sample 7278141 | NCBI WGS metagenome assembly JAAUXW01 (sample SAMN14350115, study PRJNA611818) | marine sediment metagenome | isolation source: surface marine sediment (2.1m) | place: French Polynesia: Moorea | collected 2018-08
GCATTAGGACGATCACGCTGGCAGGGACAGACTCCGGCGGGTTGCAGGATACCGACACGGTCACGATCGGTATCAACCTTTCCCAGCTGAACTCGCCGCCGGACGTTCAGATCCAGATTCCGGGGACGAATCAGATCTTCCCGCACGACCACGTGATGACGCTGACGGGGGTTGTCACGGATACCGACGGCGGTGCGAACATTTCCTACGAGTGGGTCGTTCAGCCTGTGGGCGGCACGCTGCTCTTCGGCGGCGTTCCAGAGATCAGCATCGCAACGGGCACTGCGGGCAGCGGCCAGGTTATTACTTCGTCCTGGACACCCAATACGTCGGTCATCGGAAGCGGTGGCGGCTCGGCCGTGAGAATCGTGTTGCGGGGTACCGACGGCGACGGTACGAACAGCACCAGCCGTGATACGACTGTGATGTTCCCCCCTTCCTAGAAACCACCTGTAAAAACGGGCCTTCTGGCCCGTTTATGCACAGACCATGGGAGCGAACAATGTCTTGGATAACAGAAAAAGTGCCGCGTTTGATTAACCTGACGATTGTATTCATGGCGTTTCAGATTCCGGTTGCGCACGCTCTGGAAGAGTGGGTTCAGGTTGCCTCTGGAGGGCTGGGTTTCCCGGACCATACGCGAGTGGATGCCATGGTTCTCTTGGGGCGACATGTCTATATCGCCACGCGTTCAGTGGATTCCGATATTCCCCGGGTATTTCGTGCCTCAACCCGCGACGATCATGTCTGGGACGACGTTACGCCGCCATGGACAGATCCCGGTGTGCCGGTCACCGATATGACGGTAGTTGGAAATGCGCTGTTTGCCAGTCGGGGAGAGCGTGTCGGCTTTGCAGAACTCTGGCGTTATACTTTAAGCGACGGTTGGACCGATGTGACGCCGACTTTTCCTGATGATGTATCACGATTACCGATCAAAGCACTTGCAACGGTGCGTCAAAGCGGGAGTGACAACGACGCACTATGCATGGCGCGCACCCGGGCGGGCAATCGATCCGTTGCGCCCGGAATGGACGTATGGTGCCTGGTGGAAGCATTTCGGGGCCCTTTCTGGATACGCCAGGTGAATATAGAGGAGCCTATAGGTTCCGGGAGCATAGGAACTGCTGAATTGCACGGTATCGGTGGAGCCCTCTATATGGGCTTCGGCGGTTTCGTGCGAGTCGATCGACCCTGCCAGGTTTGGAAACTGCAAAGCGTTGGTAGCGGCCTGCCGATAGGCGTTATACCACTCTCACGTATAGACGGCAGAAATTGTTTTGAAACCGGACAAGGATTCGTTGGTGCGATTTGGGGGTTCAGGGGGCGGGCTTACGTCGGTCTCGCCGGTGGGGCCGGGGATATATTCAGGATACGAAGAAGTGGATTTGAAGACATAACGCCTTTTCCCATCAGGAATATCACTTCCTTTGCCGTGTCCGCAGGCCGGCTCTATGCCGGGTTACTACACGATCCGACCAGCGGTCCGGTGGATCTGGGAGCCGGTGTGATCGTTACGGACAACGGCGAGGACTGGGAAGAGTCAAATGAACCGGGTTTCGGGATCTCCGGAAATCGGTCAACAGGTGCGCTGGCAGGCAGCTGCGCTTATCTTTATGCCGGTACCGGGAACTCAAGCGGGTTTCAGGTGTTCAGGCGAACGGCTAGGCTTGATGACATACTGCCTTGCATATTAACGGACATAAGGGGTGCTAACGTGGAATTGGGCCAGCTTCGCTATTGTGTAATTTCCGGTGAATGTCCGATCCTCTTTGATCCATTCTCAGAACGCCTTGAGTCTATCCGCGATTCCTTGGAAGGGCCAATACATCCTGAAGACGATCTCCAGCTTGTTCTGGAGGGGCAATCTATGCTGAAAGAGGCCTTTGCGCAATTTGCTGAGGGGAAGACGAAAATAATTCAGTCACAACAAGAAGCATCACGGAAAGTTGCACGTCAGCTTGCCAGGCAGGGATTGAAGCATATGCGCAGATCCACACAGATCGCCAGGCGTACCTGGCTCCATCTTAGGAATTCGCTGGCCGACGAGATTAAAGACAATGCGGATGCAAATGCAGGTGTCGGAAATCGATCCCCTCGAGGCATTAGAATCGATGTGTTATAGAGGTAGATACTAAAATTTGTTAAGGTTGCGGAGGTCCCGGCCGCATCAAGCTTAACAAAGGGTATTCGAGGTCAGCTATTCGTCATCGGACGGGTTCAGAATAATGACTCGCCCTTCTGCACAAGCCGCCGAAAAGAACAAAAGCTCCCAGAGGGAATACCGCAGGTTATGATCGAAAGACTGCTCTATCGCCTTACCGCCCGTCTACCCTGCCGTTTCATCGACGGCGAGCAGGGTGAGCCCTATCTTGAGCGATACTACCTGTTCGGCTGCTTCGGATGGCATGCCTATATGCATCGCTTCGTAGATTCCGACCCGGACCGGGGCTTGCACGATCATCCCTGGAAGCTTGCGTTAAGCCTGGTCCTCTCGGGCGGCTATGACGAGCAGCGGCCATCCAATGGAGATTTCGGTCGTATTTCGCTCCGCAGAATCCGCCCGTTCCGGTTGAATCTTCTCCGGGGAGCGGACTTTCACCGTGTCGTACTGCGGGATGCTCGCCCGGCCTGGACGCTTTTCATCCATGGTCCCCGTGTAAAGGGTTGGGGATTCATGCAGGCAGGCGGTTTTCGGCCGATGGCCAAAGATGCCAGCGAGTTTCAGCACCGTGATTGGTGGAAGAAGGCGCCGAACGGGAGCACGATGCGTGCGGATCGCAGGGCGGAAGCGCTTTCGCACTGAGAGCCGACGAACAATTCTTCGTTGAGTGCTGCATTACAACAGGCCGGCAACTAACGCCGGCTATTGGTGATTCCCGCGTGCCGGCATCCGTGCTCCTCACATCGAAGAAGATCATATACGGATCCGACCTGGTCGTCACAGCCGTTTGACATCTCAACATGGCCGTCTCGACGTCTGAGGCGCTTGCAGGCAGACTGGGCATCGCAGTGGCGGACAGAATCGCCGCAAGGGTCAGTGGTTTGCGAGTATTCATGGTTGTGCTCCCCTGTGTTTGAGATTTCTCGATCGCGATCCCGTTCGGGTTCTCCCATGAAATTTTCATGGTTTCACTTCAGCGTACATTCACCCGATCCGGGAGTTCCTGCAGAATCTTTCGTTCCGGCAGGGACGGGGGAAAAACACAGCTATCACGGTTCCCAGTACCCTTCCTGTTCAATCCCTTGCCGCTGGAGAAAACCACAGCAGGCCTCTGTACCGAAGGGCCTGCTGGTTAATCAGAGTTTTCTTAAAAAGTGATTGAAAATGTTTTCTTCGCCGCCATTTGCACGCAGTCCCGCCGTCGCGGTATAAACGTCAACAGATTGAAGCCCTGGCGCAACGGGCACGACGAAAAACCATAAACCGGAACCGAAGGAGCTCAGCAATGCACAAGGCACTTTCAATTACGCCGTCCAAGTGTACAGGCTGTATGCAGTGTGAAATGGCCTGTTCCTTTACCCATGAGGGGACATTCAATCCGGCCCGGTCCCGGATCAAGGTTTTCTTATTCCACGATGAGGGACGCTTCGTGCCCTACACCTGCACCCAGTGTGCGGATGCCTGGTGCAAGAACGCCTGCCCTACCAATGCCATCCAGATCAATGCGGGCACCGGGGCCAAGGAGGTCGTGGAGGGTCTTTGCGTGGGATGCAAGGTGTGCACCATCGCCTGTCCCTTCGGCACGGTCAATTACAACCAGGCCTCGGGCAAGGTAATTAAATGCGACCTCTGCGGCGGCGATCCGGCCTGTGCCAAGGCCTGTCCGACTCAGGCGATCACCTATATCGACGCGGAGTGGACGGGTTACGACAAGATGCGGGCCTGGGCGGGCCGCACCGACACCCAGTCCAGTGCTCAGGCATAACCAGAGGGGGAACAGAACATGGGTTGGCAGAAAAAGATCCTGCGCGTGAATCTCACCGAGCTTTCCTGTAAACCTGAGCCGCTGAATATGGACTGGGCGGCCCGGTATCTGGGCCAGCGGGGACTGGCCACCAAGTACCTGACCGAGGAGGTCGATCCAAAGGTCGATCCCCTCGCACCGGAGAATAAACTGATCTTCGCCACGGGCCCCCTGACCGGGACTGCCGCTTCCACCAGCGGTCGTTACTCCGTGATCACCAAAGGGGCCCTGACAGGCGCCGTCGCCTGTTCCAACTCCGGTGGCTATTTCGGCGCCGAATTGAAATATGCGGGGTGGGACATGGTGATCTTCGAGGGGAAGGCAGAGAAGCCGGTCTACCTGTATATCGAAGACGATCGCTGCGAACTCCTGCCCGCTGATGACATCTGGGGCAAGAGCGTGTGGGAGACCGACGCCTACCTGCATCAACGCCATCAGGATCCCCAGCTCAGGGTATCCGCCATAGGGCGTGCCGGGGAAGAAGGCGTCCTGTTCGCCTGCGTGGTGAACGATCTCCACCGGGCCGCGGGACGCTCCGGCGTGGGAGCCGTCATGGGCGCCAAGAATCTCAAGGCGGTCGCCGTACGCGGCACCCTTGGGGTGGGCGTCGAAGATCCCAAACGGTTCATGCAGGCCGTAGCCGAGAAGAAGCAGATCCTGGCGGACAATGCCGTGACGGGGCAGGGATTGCCCACCTACGGGACCCAGGTCCTGATGAATGTGATCAACGAGGTGGGGGCGCTGCCGACACGCAATGCACAAGACGTCCAATTCGAAAGTGCCAGCAAGATCTCCGGGGAGGCGATGCACGAGCCCAGGGGCAGCGAGAACAGGCCCAACCTGGTCACCAATCAGGCCTGTTTCGGTTGTACCATCGCCTGCGGGCGCATCGCGCGGGTGGATAAGGAGCACTACACCGTGGTCAACCGTCCGGAGTACTGGGGCGCCTCCGGGGGATTGGAGTATGAGAACGCCTGGTCCCTGGGAGCGGGTACCGGCGTCGACGACCTGGACGCCCTGACGTACGCAAACTTTATCTGCAACGAACAGGGCTTCGATCCCATCACCTTCGGCGCCACCCTCGCGGCTGCCATGGAACTCTACGGCATGGGCGTGATCACCGACGCGGATACCGATGGCGTGCCCCTGGAGTTCGGTTCCGCCGAAGCCTTGACCAAGATGACGGAACTGACGGGCAGGGGCGAGGGGTTCGGTGCGATCCTGGGGCTGGGCTCCAAACGCCTGTGTGAAAAGTACGGTCATCCGGAGCTCTCCATGAGCGTCAAGGGACAGGAATTCCCGGCTTACGATCCCCGCGGCATCCAGGGCATGGGGCTGACCTATGCCACCAGCAACCGGGGCGCCTGTCACCTGCGCAGCTATACCGTGGCCTCCGAGGTCCTGGGTATCCCGGAAAAGACCGATCCTCTGTCCACCGAAGGCAAGGCCGGCCTGGTGAAGGCGTTTCAGGACGCAACGGCGGCGGTGGACTCCACGGGGCTGTGCCTGTTTACCACCTTTGCATGGACCCTGGACGATTTTCATCCCCAGTTGGATGCGGCCTGCGAGGGAGAATGGAATCTGGACCGTCTGGTGGACACCGGAGAACGCATCTGGAACATGGAGCGCCAGTTCAACCTGGCGGCGGGATTTACCGGCAAGGACGACACCCTGCCCAAGCGTCTGCTCAAGGACGCGGCCAAGACGGGGCCCGCGAAGGGCAAGGTAAGCGGCCTCGATGAGATGCTGCCGGAGTACTACCGGCTGCGGGGCTGGGACAAGCAGGGAGTGCCGACAGCCGAAACGCTGCAGAGGCTGGACCTGCGGTAATGCATCCGGCACATAAACCACCGTTTGCCGGGGGGCGAAGCTGATGCGATACGCGATCATCGGCGCGGGGCCTGCAGGCGTGCTGGCGGCCGAGACCCTGCGCAGCGCAGATCCGGAAGCTGAGGTGGCATTGATCGGCGACGAGCCGGAACCGGCCTATTCCAGAATGGCGATCCCCTATTATCTCGCCAACCAGATCGAGGAGTCAGGCACCTATCTGCGTCCCGCGCAGGACCATTTCGCCAATTTGGGTATAGGTTCGATTCGTGATCGGGTAACCGCCGTGGACGCCGCCAGGTGCACCCTGACTCTGGCCAATGGCGCGCCTATGGGCTTCGATCGATTGCTGGTGGCGACCGGGTCGCGGCCCCTCAAACCACCGGTGGAAGGGCTGGATCAGGATGGCGTCCACCATTGCTGGACCCTGGAGGATGCCCGGCAGATCGCCCGATATGCCCAGCCGGGCTCCCGGGTGACCCTGGTGGGCGCGGGCTTTATCGGCTGCATCATCCTGGAGGCACTGGCCAGGCGCGGGGTCAAGCTCACCGTCGTGGAGATGGGGGATCGCATGGTGCCTCGCATGATGGACCAGGAAGCCGGCGGCCTGATCAAGAAGTGGTGCATCGCCAAAGGGGTGGATGTGCGCACCTCTACGCGGATATCGGCGGTTAATAAGAGCACGGCGGCGGATGCCCGATTCGAAGTGGTGTGTGAGGGTTCCGGCCCGATCCCCGCGGATCTCATCGTGATCGCCACGGGCGTGCAGCCCTGCATCGACTTTCTTAAAGGCAGTGGTATCCAAACCGCCCGGGGGGTGATCGTCGACCAGTACCTGCAGTCCTCCGTACCCGAGGTCTATGCCGCAGGGGATGCCTGTGAGGGTTTCGACTGGAACACGGGCGATCGCGCTATCCATGCCATTCAGCCGGTGGCGGCGGAGACCGGCCGCATGGCTGCCCTGAATATGACTGGAGACAGGGTGCCCTATGGAGGCGGTCTGGCCATGAACGTGCTGGATACCCTCGGCTTGATAGCCCTGTCCTTCGGTCAGTGGATGGGGGTGACGGACGGTGAGTCCTGCCGCCTGCTGGACGAAGGGCGGTTTCGCTATATCAGCCTCCAGTTCCGGGACGATCGGCTGATCGGAGTCATCGCACTGGGCGCGACGGAACACGTCGGCGTACTGCGCGGTCTGATTCAGAGCAGAACCCGACTGGGCAGATGGAAGTCGCGGTTGATGGCGGATCCGAGCCGGTTCATGGAGGCCTATCTGGCGCTGGTCCAGCCGGTCTGAGTTTTTCACCACAGAGGACACAGAGGAACACAGAAAGCATAACAGCGTACGCCAAAGGCCCCTGCATCCTGCAGGCGCTGCGTAAACGCTGCGAAATCAATTCTGTACAAGCAATCTATCGGAATTAAACAACGTCTGCGTACTCGGTGGTAAACGGGCGACACATGGACGCCGGCGGAACGACTCATGAGACTTACATTCAAGCTTTTTGCATCGCTTACGGCGTATCTGCCGCCGGAGGCCGAGGACCACCGGGTCGTCATCCTGATGCCCGAGAATTCCTCCCCGAACCAGGTTCTGAAACAGCACGGCGTGCCTATGCCCCAGGTTCACCTGGTGCTGGTCAACGGGATATTCGTACCGCCGAGCGAGCGGGATCACCCCCTCCGGGACGGCGACGAGCTGGCGGTATGGCCTGCCGTCGCGGGAGGCTGATCGGTCACGCAGAAGATGCCGCAAATCCTATCCGAGCATTTCGTCCGGGTGATGGGGCTGACACTGGAAGACTTTCTGCGGATTCTCCCGGGGGCTGTCGGGCATTCGCGCTACAAGGTGGACGGGCGCGAAGCCGTCATAGAGCACCCACAGGGGCACATTTCCATTTGCCTTCAAACAACCGCAGAGCGTAAGCTGGGATCCCTGTCTCTGCCTGCGACCCCCGTCGAGTTCCATTTCTTCGGTTTGGATGACACCGCGCGCAGGGAGTTTATCGAGCGCTTCGAACGACACTTCCAGCGGGGCGGGGGCTAGCCCGGATACTTCACCGCACTGGAAAACCAAGTGATCGAGATCGAGATCCGGCTCTTTAACAGCCTGCAGAAATATCACCTCGACCGCCTTCGACTGAAACGGGTAAGCACCGTGGGAGACGCCCTGCGCCTTCTCGCCATCCCCGATGGAGAGATCTACCTGACCCTCCTCAACGGGCGCAGCATCATGCGCTCCCCGGGCGGCGGAATAGAAATGGAACACCGCCTGCAACAAGGGGACATTCTGGCGCTCTCTGGGCCGGTCCCCTTCAGTCGCGCCTACGGCGCACCGGTCGTGTGAAGCAACTCCCCTGTGGTAATCGGTGAGATATTCTGCATATTGCACCGGACATATTAACTCTGTTCTTCCGGTCCGCCTGGTGCAGTATGCGGGATATGCTCCTGCTCCCGGGAAAGTCTGGGTTTATCGGGGTGAGTGAGGATCAGGAATCAGAGCGCCGATGTCAACGACGACTGTACTCTGATCCCTGTTTTGCCCCGGAATCCCGGACCCTCGTGCAATTTGCGGACTGGGTCAATGCGGGCGGATCCGCGGCAGGATCTGCTCGATCGGCATGTGGTAAGGTTTGTGTTCCTGCCCGGTTTCGCGATCCTTCTTGGCAAACAGATGGTGCTCTGTATCGGCGAGCATCCGTTCGTCCGGATCGGCTTTGGGATCGAAGTCAGGTTTCCGCGGATCGAGTTTCCCGTCACCGGTGAAATGGAGCTTCCACGTCTTCACCGAGGTGTTATGCGCCAGCCTGTCAGCACCGCCTACGAATTGGTGATAGTGGAACAGCTTTTTCATGGTCGGGTGCATGTCCGGCAGATCCACCGGATTTCCGAAGGTGACCACCGCTATGCGCCGTCCCGGAACCCTGAGTCTGCCCGCGCCTTCGAGTTCGGGAAGATCCAGTTCGAAGGCGAGCAGGGCCGCCAGGACCGCCCAGTTGCCCTTGCTGTGGCTGACGATCATGTTCAGCTTCCCGAAGGTCCCGTCGACCAGCCGCGCCTTGAGCAGCGCATACAGGGTCGCTGCCTCGTGCATGGCATCGATGAGATCATCGATGTAGAGCCTGGCCAGAGTCGGATTCACCTCGGCGATGAACTCCAGGAACGGATCGAAGGCGTTCAGCGCGTTCGCCATCGGCGCCATCAACATACCGCCGGACATGGCTTCCAACCACTGATCGAACGCCCCCTGGCCGGCGAGGATGGCCGCCACGGTTTTGCCCGAACCCTGCGTCGCGTAAATCTCGGCCACGCTCTTGCCCAGGGCGACCGCGCCCAGCGGCGAGCTGCCGCAACCCGGGATCACGACCGTTTCGATGCCGGTCCAGGCAGGATTCTCGAGGAACTTTTCGACAACCCTTTCACCTTGCTGACGCCCGCGCGGCGCAGTCCAGTCTAATCCGCTTTTCGTTTCCTTCTGCGCAGGATCGGTCACCAGCTCGAACCTGTCTTTTCCGCCCGAGGAAACAATAAAGATTGAGCCTTCGGGTACATTCTGTTCGGCGAGCAGAGCCATCGCCTGCTCCCGTTCGACCGGTGTCAGCTTCTTCGTGGGGTAAAATGCCTCGTCCAACTTGCTGGCGGAGGTGCCAGGGCGCGACAACATGTTGACCCCGTTCTCCGCGAATTTGATGAATGTCGGTAGTAACATGGTCTTTCTCCGTGTTTGTCACCACCGGTGAAGAGCGCATCCTTGGGACGGCGTACGATAGGGTACTCATCGGGGAGCAACTCTCCGGTGCGCTCACTTGGCAGTGACGAGCAATATCATATGCCTGTTTTCCACTTTCCTATTATCTTCGATATCGTCCCGCCTTTCCCTGATCGCGATCAGGTCTTTTTCTCTTTCTGTTGAAAGTCGTTGATTCAAATCAACCAACGGACAACTATCCGGATTGCTGCAAAAAAGTACCTGGTGTATATCGACAGAGATAGGGAGCCAGGGGCCAGTGCACAGCTGTGGTCCAGCAGCAGCCGCGGCGGTACTCTGCCCCCAAATTAATTCGGGTTCGCCCGGTGAGATATGCGGGCCGGGTTCCCGGAAGCGAGGAAAAGCTTTCGCCTTTTACGGGCACTTGCACTGCAAATACACATCGGCGCAGAGCTGTTGCTGGTCCTTCGGCAGGTTTGCATAGATGTTGCAGTCCTGCTTGCTTGTCAGACCCACCGACCATGTGCCGGAGGCAGGCGAGTTGCTGTGTGCATATCCATCTCCATACGGAGCCAGAAACTCCGAGGTCTTATCCTTGGTGACCCTTACCCCGAGGGAGCTCGGGTTGTGGACACGCTCAACCAGAACGCCCGGTCCGAAGGGCTGGTAGCCTTTGTGCTCACAGTGAGGCCAGTCCAAAGGCCCTGAAAAACACATCTTGAGGAAGTCGCCCTTATCCACGACCTGGACTTTTACCTTTCCGCTCACCTTGGCGCATACCTCGTCGCCGGTGGCCGTCAACTCGAACTCGGTGTCTTTTGTCAGCGTCACGTCGCTGGTTCCCTTGTAGACACCGACGCTGGGATTGGTCCAGGTCAACGGAGGAAGATCGACGTTATCCGTAAGATTCTTTATCGATATTCTAAACCCCTTGGGTGGCTTGCAGCGCTCTTCTTTCTGCCAGAATTCGATTTCATAGTTTACGCGCGTCTTTCCCCCGCCCGGGCAGTTGGCAGGGCAAATCCAGGGATCCTGAACGGCGAGTGCCTTCATCTTGGGGCAACACCCTGGCGGAATCTCAAGCTCGCCGGGGCAGCCTGCCATCAGCAACGCGCCCAGGGGAAAAGGGAGAATGCCAATTGCTCGCTTCATTTTTGCTCTCCTTAGAAACCAATGCGGGATAGATCACCCAAGCTCAATCCCTCAGAACTGGGAGGTGCGCAGCATCACCAGGGTGCAGCCGTGCACAGTGGGGATGTGTCGTTCGTGCAGTCTTTTCTCGAGTTCGAATGACTCGGTACCCGGATTGAGGATTACCCGGCGGGGATGCAGGTGCAGGATGTCATCGATCATATCCCGGCTGCGCTCGGGGCCCACGTACAGGGTAAGGGTGTGTACGATGTCCGAGATCGCCCGCAGGCTGTGCACTACCGGCAGGTGCTCGATCATGGCGATCTTCGGGTGGACCGGAACGACCTGATAGCCCCTTTCTTTCAGATCGCGAATCGCCTGATTGGAATAGCGGGCCGGCTTGGGGCTCGCTCCCAGGACCACGACACGGTGATCCTCCGGGCGTTTGGGGTATCCATGGCTGAATTTTGGGGCGGCGTCTGTCATGGGAGGAATCTTGTCACCTGGAATTATGGGGGCACAAATCTACCTGATCCGCTAAACCTGCGCCGGCGAGCCCGGCGCAGCAGGGGGAGCGCTTTTCCTGAACCTTAACGAAGCAAAGCTGGGGCAAGCCCAAGCCTACGTCTGCCTTCATACCACAGAACGGGGGGCGGGAAAAGTTCAGCGCTGTGTCAGTTCGTCCAGCGGCCGCGGTTTTTCTATGCCGTAGCCCTGGGCATAGTCGACGCCGATCTCCTGGAGACAACGCAGGATGTCGGCGTCCTCCACATACTCGGCGATGGTGTATTTGCCCATGAAATGGGCGATCTCGTTGATGGACTTGACCACGGCGTAGTTGTTTCGGTCGCTGTGTATCTCTTTGACGAAGGCGCCGTCGATCTTGAGATAGTCCACCGGCAGGGATTTGAGGTACGAATAAGAGGAAAGACCGGTGCCGAAGTCATCGAGTGCGAATTTGCAGCCCAGGTCCTTCAGGGCGTTAATGATACGCCCGGCCCTTTCCAGGTTGGCTATCGCGAGGGTCTCGGTAACCTCAAAGCTGATATACCCACCGGGTACCTGGGTTTTCTGGAAGAGTTCGTCGACGAAAGTGACAAAACCTTCGTCGTTCAGGGTGTGTCCCGACAGATTGATGGCGAATCCCCCCAGGCCGGCGAGGTGCTGCCTGTGCTTTGCCACCCAGGATATCGCCGTATTGACCACCCAGCGGTCCACCTGGGCCATGCGGTTGTACTTTTCCGCCGCGGAGATGAAATTTCCGAGATGCAACGACTTGCCGGATTCGTCGGTCACCCCCAGGAGGACTTCGTAGTGGGGTGAAAATCCTTTGCCGGGATCGATAGGGGAGATCTTCTGGCAGCGAAGATTCAGCCGGCCGTGCTCCAGCGCCTGGTTCACCAGCAGCATCCACTGCATGGATTCGCGCTGCTGGCGGATGGCGTCGTCCGAGTCACTGTAACGGTAGACCTGGTTGCCGCGGGCCTTTTTTGCGGCGGAAAGCGCGGCATCGGCCGCCTGCATCAGCTGGGCGAGACTGTCGCTTGCCTCCGCCAGATCCACCAGGGCGATACTAATGCTGACCGGCATACTGCGCCCGTTCCAGTAGAAGGGTATCTGCTCGACGGCGGAACGAAAAGTCTCTGCCAGCGCGGCGCCACGCTCCGGGCTGCAGTCGTTCAACAGCGCCCCGAACTTGTCGCCGCCCAGATGCCCCAGCACACCAAGCTGGCCGAAGTGCTGCTCCAGCATGCCTGCGACCGTAACCAGCAGCTTGTCACCTACTTCGTAGCTGCAGGTGTCGTTGAACACGGAAAAGTTATCGAGGTTCATCCAGCAGAGGACCCGGCTGGACGATTTCCCGATGCTGCTCAACGCCTGCTCCAAGGCACTCTGAAACTGGGGGCGGTTGTAGAGGCCCGTCAGGGAATCGTGAGAGGTATGGTAGGCGAGGCGGTCTTCCATGCGCTTGAGCATCTCCTGTACTGCGCGCTCACTCAGGATAGTCTGCTCCGCCGGGGCGGTGCTTGCCTGACGGAAATGGAGCAGGCGGGCCAGTTCGGCCTGGGAGACCTCCTTTTCCTTCAGGCCCTGCTGATTTACCAGGGTAAGCCGGGAGTCCACGTCGCTGATCCAGGCCACCCGCAGGGGCAGAGTACCGCCGTTCTCATTGGTGAAGTTGACCCGATCGCCCACGTCCAGTGACTCCACCTTCTCCAGGACCCGCTGCCAGGCACGCTCCGGAATGTCCTTTTTCGCCAGATCCTGCGTTGTCTCCGATTCCTCGGAGGCGGTTTTGAAGGTGATCAGTTCCGGGGCGGCTCTCGCGGTTTCGCTGTCAAGTCCCAGCAGGCCGGCCCTCATGCGCTCCAGGACCTGGGTGCGGCGCAGGGGATCGAAGGAAGTGGATGACAGGCCTTCCTCGAATGCGGTCACCAGTTCATCTGCCTTGATGGGACTCGCCTGGCTTTCGTAGGGCGTGCCTCCGAGTCGGCGCACCAGGTTGTCGAGGAGGCTCAGATACTGACGGTATCGGGGGGCGGTGTCTCCGTCGCGCAGGCAGACCAGTTCCAGCAGCGAACGCCAGCCGACATCGAGCAGCTGCACGGCAACCGCCGGGACCTGACGGCCCCCATAGCGTTCGTCGAGTTCTTTGCGCACCCGGATGCGGGAAAGCTGCAGCCGGTCCTGGCCGGTACAGGTGGCTACCAGCCGTTCTACGTTGAACTGGTAATCGCGGCTCTGGGCAGTGGTCAGCTCAGACAGGGCCTGGGCAACCTCGTGCAGGGTCTGTTCGTCGCCGTCGCTCTGGTGCAGCCGCTCCAGCAGTTGGTCCACCGACGACCGTATGTGCGCCTGAGCGGGTGATTCCTGCTCATCGGTAATGAAGGAGCCGAGATGTTCCAGCTGGTCGACGAGGCGGAGTGCCGGATGATCCTTAGTCTGGAAAAAGCCGGGATCCGTGAGTATCGCCCGGACCAACGGAACCTGTACGGCCTCGAGCAGGGGCGCCGTCTGAGCCGAGGCGCTATAGTGCGTGGTCAGATATTCCAGCAGCTGACCCGCGAACTCCGCGCGCTCCTTTGCCTCCGGGTTCAGCGCCATTGCTCCGCCGCTCGTCGCGGCCGCCATCTGTCGCAGCCGTTCCGGCAGGCCGGGCGGGCTGGTCAGTGCGTCTGCCTGAAGCTGGGGCACCAGGCGGGAAAGATCGCTTACGCCGATGCCCGCTGCGGGGGATCCACCGTCGCCGAGTCCCGACGCCGTCGTATCCGGGGTCTCGGCGAAGGGTTTGGTATCAATGGGCGGAGGGGTTCCAGCCCCGGAACCGGCGGGTCGCGCGGCGGAGGCGCTTAGCCGTTCGTCGGCGGGGTGGGCGGGCTGTGACTTGGGGCCCGGTTGCAGTCCCAGATCTTCCAGGGCAGATTTTAATTCTTCGTAGAACGCGCCGAGTTTCCGGCTCAACACCCGGGCCGCCGTTTGCAGCAGATGCTGGTGCGATACTGGACTGAGGTCCAGCCGGACCGAGAGGTTGCTGAGTTCGTCCGTGATCTGCAACGGACTGAAAGGGATCTCGGGCTCCCCGTCCGACTGACTGTTGGGCGGGTGCGCCCGGATCAACGCCGCTATGTCGTGCAGTTGCAGAGAGAAGGTATCGCTAAGCCGGCTGGATGCCTTGGCCACCTGCACCCAGTTCTCGAAGTCCGCCTCGTCCACCAGGCTCAACTGACCTGCTTTCGAGTCTTCCCGCGCCGGCCCGGCTTCGCCGCGATACTGCTCCAGCGCGCGCTTGAGCAACGGCCGCAGCAACTGCTTGCCTAATTCCGATTTGGCTAGATCCAGGGTGGAAAGGTCCGTAAATAACTGTTGTTCCTCCAGGTTCGAGGACGCCTGGTTGAATTTTTCCAGGAGCTCTATTTCCGCGCTTTCCAATACGCTGCTAAGGGGTTCGGTCAGATTCTGTTCGGCCAGCCGCCGCAGCGCAGCCTCGATCCGGGCGTCGGTTACCGGGGTCCCGGAAGGCCCTTTCGGCGGCTGCCGATCCGGCCTCGGTGCCGCCGGTTGCGGCGCGGTGTCCTGGGTATGCCCCTGGAGCAGCTTGAATAACCGGGCTTCCGGTCGCTGAAATCTGGCGCCGAATCCCTCCTCCACCAGTCGCACGACCTGGACGGTGACGCGAAATTTCACCTGCCCCCCCCGGTGGCGAGCGCTCCCCGAGACCTCGACCAGCTGTCCGAGCGCAAACGGAGGCGAAGCGGCGGCCTCGCTTTCGCCGGGGCCTGCACGCGCCACCAGTAGAAGACCGCTCTCGCAGTAGTCCCTCATCCGATACGCACGTGCGGGCTCTTCGCCACGGGATACGTAGACATCCAGATCGATGGCAAAGCGCCGATGGAGGCGGCGTTCGCGTCGTGGTGCGTGGTTATTCTGCATTATTCGTGGGAAGTCCGGAGGGTTCCAGGCTCGCGCGCCGGAATCC
>JAAUXW010075988.1_pt1 | contig 15036 bp, 13 predicted proteins | sample 7278141 | NCBI WGS metagenome assembly JAAUXW01 (sample SAMN14350115, study PRJNA611818) | marine sediment metagenome | isolation source: surface marine sediment (2.1m) | place: French Polynesia: Moorea | collected 2018-08
AGGTCGGTTTTCTTGGATTTTCTTGCTGTGTTTTGTCGGTTTTCTGGTAACAACATATCGAAATTCCTCGTAAATTGGTTTTTCCAACAAGGTTACCAACTTTGATGCGTTTCTCTAACATGCCTAATTACTTGATTAGACATTTCAAAAGCTGGAACAGCTTCTGTGACGGCTATAAATGACAAATTTGAAATGAATGACTTTAAAATTTTTCTACAAAAATGCCGGCAAAGACCAAACCAAATCAACAAACGAGTTTCGCACAAACAGCAAAAACAGAACCGACTCAATTACATGTATCCTTATTTTCTGGGCCAAATTCAAGTTGTTTCTGGAGCTTTCGACGGATTGACAAATCTGGTGAGTAGCCAACTTCATATGTTTTTTTTTGCAAATAGACCGAAAAAAGGTAAGCTTCATGTACCACATATTTCGAATTGAACGTCAGTTTTTTTTCAGAAAACAATTCTTAGGAAAGCTGTTTTGTTTGAAGAGATTTCTTGAGAAATCCGCATTGAGAGTTTTCTCTCTTCAGATCTGGTCCAGTTTTTCTGGACAGGTCTGGACAGTGTACTTTTGGAACTGGACAGATCTGGTACAGATCTGGAGAGATCTGGAGAAAAACAAAGTGGTAGTCGGTCCAGATCTGGTCAGATCTAGAGCAGATCTGGGTAACGCCTGGGCTGGAAGCAGCTGAAATTAACGTTTGAAACAAAGCAAAGTTAACAAAAAAAAGTTAGTTGCCAGACTGGAAATCACCGATATTCCGCAGAAAATTGGTAAGTAACTAGACTGGCAAAACACTTTCCCGAAGCAAGACGAGTAGCCAAAAATAACAAAGTAAGCACATAAGAAACTTATAAGAAGCCAAAAATACGATTTGTTTCTTGGGCTCCTTGACGAAGTGAAGACTCGAAACTCTAACAAACTAACATATTAATAGCATTTTTGCTCAATCTGAAAATGAAAAAAATTGACAAACATGTTACAACAGAAAATTGAATAGTGCAAAACATGCAACCAGACACACGCAGAAGAAAAAACCTTGGATATGGTAAAGCGTCTTTAGGCTAAACGAAGACTGCAAAGACCGAGAAAATACATCCAAATTCTCTACTGTTGCTGCCGGAAGGGGCAAACTTTGCTGAAACTATCGGAGAACAGCAAACTGTAGCGGTATCCATTTCCGCGATACAGATCTGGACAGGTTTGGGCAGTTCCGGAAACTGTTTTCTTGATGCCCAGACTTGAACCCAATTGAAACTATGTGGGAAATTATCAAGAAAATATTGCAAAAACAAGTACAGGGTCTTTCCTCCCAAATAGTGATATAAAGTAAACCTGAATATCTTCAAGTACAATAAACCGATTGTTTGCCATTTTAAATCAAAAAGACTACCAGAACGGGCCATTTTGTATGGTGATGATCTTATGCAGTTCCAAAAAAGCGCCAACAAGCTACCCGCGTTTTTGAAGCAAATTTTATTCAAACGGATTTTATTCCAAAGTGCCCACTTCACTTGCGTTCAAATTCACATAACATGGCCTTTACTGCCAACCAAGTCGTGTCATGGTTGGCAACCAAATTTCAAGATCGTATCATCAGCCGAAGGAACCCTATCCGCTAGCCCCCGCAGAGCCCCGACTTGAATCCGCTTGATTACTGGCTTTGGGGTCTGTCGATGCTAAAATTGCCACAGGCACCCCTAGAAGTGTTGGTGATCTCATAATTGCGGTTGATGATGTTTGCAGAAACATATCTTCTGGAAAAGTTATACGTGCAGTAGAAAACTTTCGTTCACGAGCTGAAAAATGTATTCAAGAGTTTCCAGAATTTATTGTAACTGTACACTCTAAACAATTATATTACGCTAAATGGCCCGATATTATCTTTTATGTGCCAGAAAATCAACTTTCAATGACTAATTTCCAAGAACTTATAGGGTTAAACTTTATATCACTATTTGGGAAAAACCCTGTAGTTACGTGGCAAAATTTGGAGATAGAAGTTGTTGAAATTAGGGGAGAAATTGATTCAAAACAGTCACACGAATTTAAAATTCCTTTCGATTCGTTTGGAGAAGGTTAAATCAAACAAGGGCTATTTTTGGCTAACAACAGCTTTGTTGTTAGGTTTAGAATAGTTGATTTTTGACAGAACTTAGCTTTATTATAAAATCGGGAAGTGTACGTAGCTTTTTGTAACCAAAGTGTATTCTTGTTTCGCTTAGAAAACGAGGCCATCCATAACAACTTATTACAAAAGGAAAACTGGACTTTCTATGTCATGTTTTTGACTATCGACTTCCAAAATAGTTGTTTAAATTGACGAAAAATTATTGAAGTGATTTCTCGCATACTGAGGAATGTTTCGAGAGAAAAAAAATGTACTTGAAATTCGAATTTGGCATGCGCTGTTTGGTGGCAGGTATTGAAAAAACATGGAGAGAACATATACTGAAAGGAAAGAAAATCTAGCGTAGAAAATTCTACGCTAGACTACCTAGCATATTTTACATATAACAAAAATATTGACATACTGATAATTGATCACGAAACTTTAATAATTTCGTTGTGCGTTCGAAATTTTATTAACAACCCAACTTAATTCTTCTCCAATTCTCAAAGCTTCCAATTGATAGAGGCTCGCATTGAAATTGTTGGAGTTTGTGGCAATTTGGCGTGTTGAGTTAGAAATTTTCGGGCAATACTTTTCAAAATCAAATTAGCAATCAAATCTGCCCATCAATTAGGCAAATTTTGCTTCAAGTTCCGAAACTTAGATAGAAGCAGAGTATGACGGAGATCATCGCCACGCAATTCAACACCATGCATCGCCACAAAAGACCTAGTTGAGCATCTCAGGCCATTTCTTCTGCTTCAACTCGTCACGATCTTTACTCTCCTCGTTATTAACCCTTTTTCTGCGAAATGCATCCTGTTTTGAACTGAAAAACTTGGATAACAACGTTTCAGAAGTGAAACTTGTCAAACTTGAGCTTTCTGATAACTGTATTGAGGCATACGATGGCAATGTGAAGAACGATAGTGCATATGAAGTATGCAAATATGGGGAAGTTGAGGGAGTTTGCGGGCAAACGGTCAATGAGGGAGGTCAAGTTCACCATCTGGGCCAGCAGGAGAGTCGCGATGAAAGACACTCTCTAGGAAGGAGTCAAAAGGAATGAAGTAAGTCAGGGTGGACAATAAATATAGGGTCACAGTAGGGAATACCAAGATTAAAGAGACATCAGTGGAATAGGTTTGGTATGAATAATTTCCATTGTAATTTGTTTTGATATATTTCCGAATAGGTAAACAACTTCCCACTGTTGGTCGTTCGCTAAATTCTGGTAGTCGTCCTCAGAAGCAGCATATTTTCTTCGGAAGCCGAGAAATGTTAAATATTGGTAATCTAAAACGCATCTAAAACCGTGAACTGAAGTCACATTGTGACTACCCGGTAGACCAAAAAGACAAGGGCCTTGTCTTTTTGGTTGCTTCAAACAAACCACTCGAACGAATATATTTTTGGGAGTTCTGTAGCGGAATAAGGTTTCAAAATTTTAATTGAGATTCTTCTTTAGGTTCGTTGAATTTATGAAATTATGGCTCAGAAGTGGTTTATGTGTTTAAGTGTGAAAAATATTAGGGTCGAGTTTAGGATCTGTTTGAGAGCGTTTCAAAATGCTCTCATTTTTGAATTATTTCTCAGCAAACTTTAAGCATAACGTGTTTTGGTTAATATTTAATCTACTTTTTGGTCCTCAATGACATTTTTGCTGTTCATGCGCTTTGATTTTAGGATACTTTTCCTCCCAACTTTCTTCGAGATTGAAGTTTTTTCCGAAATGAAACCTCTGGGCACAATGAGCCTATCGACGCCTTGAAACTGAGTTGTGTCCCAGGTGCCGGAGGGCGAAACGTGCACATCGTTTATGCAGAATCGCACTCTCGACCGCAAACCGAGAATCTGGTTCAGAAGGAGTTCCGTTTTGACTGTTTTGTTCTCAATGTCCAAAGGGGGGAAACGCTGTGGGCGTCCGACCCTCCAGGTGTGTCACAAGTTGCTCATTCGTTGCAGAACCCAATTCATCGCTCTTGCAGACACTGTCAACGACAAAAATAGCAAAAACATTTTTGAAATCTCCTGTGGGACCATCGTTCAAAAATGTTGGTTTTGTTTGCTTCATCTGCTGACGGAAATTTCACCTGCAACTGATTGAACGTTTATCAAAGTTTCAAAGGAAGAATCTATCGACAGAACTTGAAACTTGGTTCTACAACTTCTAGATTGCCGCCGGCGCACAATATTCTAAAGTTTATCGTTTTCAACTCCCATAAACTGTAACTGTTATTTGAATCAATCCCAGAAACAACTTCAGTTTGAGAGAAGGTCTTTTGATACAGTGCATATTTGATGCCACTTCTTTACGCAACAAAAAACAAAAGGAAAAAAATCGGCAAATTTGGTGCTTCATAGTCAACAAAAGCGGCAACTTTCAAGAAACAATTTTTCTGCTTTTTCATCTTCATTACTTTCAATTCACACCATATCACATAAAGGACGGCACTTGAAAGGATGGTTTCTTCACAATTCCGAACCGCTCATGTTTTGCTTTCTTAATTGAAGAGATAAATTAAACAGTTTTTCAGCTTTCCAAAGAAAATTTAGCTTCGAAATTGAACAAGTTGCAAGAATGATTTTGATGAAGGAAAGCATTACAGGTAACATACTATAGAAACTTGGAAAGTCGTTTTTCAGAAGTTATGTAATAAGCAGTGTTTCACACTTTATTGCTGCCTCTCAGGGCCCAACTTTTCCCATGGTCATCCAATGCTATATGCTGTATTTTATCATGTATATACTTTCCCTGGTACGTCGGAGAGAGCAAGAAGCAGAGAAGAGCGAGGATCTACTCAAGCTGGCCGAGGAGATCCTGACTGTCCCTGGGAAACACAGCTGAGACGAGCAAGGTGACCCCTGGCATCCACATAAAGTCACGATTGAATGGTGATGATGAACCCACTGTGCGCGGAGGAGGCAAATAGTCAACCCCCTAGTGTCCCAGGGTGCCTGGAAACTCAACCAGACATGTGGAGTAACCATACTGATGCGACACTGGACCATTTGAAGTGTACCCATTTTGGCTGATTTTCCGTCCTTTTTGCCATCTTCCAACCTCCGTAGAGCCTCTGTGAAGCCCCAGAGGAGCCAAAGTTCCTAGTCAAAGTGACATTCGAATTCCAAGATGAACACGGAAAAACTTACAGAAGTGGAAAAGGGGCATCCAACATCAAAATCTGGCTCTATTGAGAGGTCCCACTTTTCTGGGTCTGTCAACTACGGAGCGCCGGGAGGATAAGACAGCCAAAGACAGTGACTTTTTACGAAAACCTTGGTCGCTCATGCAACATAGATCACCCTGAGTGAGACTGGTCCAGCGCAGGGGAGACGACGGAGTCCACAGCCACAGCTTACCTGGACTAACCAGAGGTTCGCAGGATCAGAGAGGAAGTGTGGGAGTCAACAGACGTTGAACAGTGACCCTTGCGGAATACCCAGTGCCGAGAGTCAATGTCAAGTGCAAGTGAATATGAGCTATGGAGGTCGACCAACACCAGTCCCCATCAGCTCCCATTAAGCCTAATGAAGCCCTACCAAGGTCAACTCGATGTTCCAAGGTCACCAGGGGTCGAGAGACGACGATTTGACACCAGCCACTGGCCAGTGCATCACACCATCTGATGAGGAAAATCTGCGATCTTCGGCATCTTCCAACTCCTGTAAAACAACAACGAAGGCCCGGAGACGAAAAAATTCCTAGTCAAACTGTCCTTGATTTTGTAATAACTGTGCCCAGGAACCCCTGGAGGAAGGGAGAAAGTGAGGGCTGAATAATGAGGCTATCTATGGGTCCCAACATTTTGGTCTCGTCAACTACACGATCTTTTGAGCTCCAGAAAACCGCCTGATTTACCTTTCCGGACTCCCGTCAGCTTGCGAGGGGAATCTTCTATCCATTCTCGATACGCCAGTTTTTACAGATCAGGAAAATACCAACTCAACGTTTGTAACCAAAGTAACCAAAGATGGCTACTTTTCATTGCGACTCTTCATGCAATATAGATGACCCGGGGTGAAATCCAGTCAGAAGCCGGGATACGACGGAGTCCATCACCATGGCCCACTCAGACCACCCAGGGGTCCCCAGGACCAACCAAGGAGGAGTCATGATAGGAGGCCAGCATTGAACATCGGCCCTTATGCAATGATCAATGTCGGGAGTTAACTTCATTCGGAAAAGACTAGAAGTCCTGAAAGTCAGTCAACATCGATGAATACAACCACCCACCACGTCCGTTTTCACCCTGTGGGAGTTTCCTTGAGGTTCCAAGGTCTTTGGGAACCAGGAGACGACAATCTGATGTTGAGGTCTGGCTCATGTTACGTGTCGCCCAAGGTGGAGAATCTGCAATCTTCGGCATCTTCCACTCCCGAAGATCATCAACGAAGCCCCGGAGGAGCCAAAGTGCTGTTAAAATTCCATTAAATGTCCATGGGAACCCTCGGAAGTCACGGGAGGAGGCGAAAACATCAATATATGGCACTTTTGATGCGCCTATTTTTCACGATTTTGCCAATTACGCGATCTTTGTACCCATGGGAGTTGACATCGACGACTCTAATTGACTTTTCTCGTGGTGCGAGAGGAAGTGCCTTTCCAAGACGTGCACGGAGAAGCTTACCGCGATCAAAAAGGCGTTCCCAACGTGGAGATATGACCAGTGGAAGATGCTTACTTTTTGACGAAATCAGTCAGTCAGCCGAGACCAGGGGTTCTGGAAGAATGTGTTCAAGGCCTTCCAGTTGTCAACCGATGGTTCCCAACGATGCTACACCCTGCGGGAGGCCCTGGGAGATGCAGAAAAAACGACGATGAAGGCATTTTATCAACACCTGTAAATGGGCGTTTTACCTGAAAATAGCCAAAAACACCAAAATTGGCCAATTTTGATCGACGATTGCGAGGGCCCCACTGGACGCAAAGTGATCTAACAAGTAGCGGAGGCCTCCCGACGGGTTGGAAACACTTCTACATCATTTGTGACGCCGGGAGACGACGGCAACATTTCTTTCTGAAAACCCCTAAGTCATGGTTCCACCTGGTCTTGGTTCACTTATGGAGATTGATCCGGATTCAACGATAAGACGCGCTAGAGCAGGACGGTGACAGGACGCCAGATTCAGAAACTAGAGATGCAAATGGAGATGACGGTCTTCACCGCATGTCAAAACTTGCCCTGGGTGTCGAGATATTCAAGTTCAAAGTTTGTGTGTTTGTAGCTTTTTAGGCGATTGTCAGAAAGGAGACCTCCCGGATGTAATTCTGGCATAACTTCACACCCAGGCAACATTTTTCCGATCGGCAAGAAGTTCTAGAGCTTTGACTACTAGACGGAGGTGTGGACACCAAGATCACATGGAACGGTGCACTCAGTGAAATATGGTGGTCAATTGAAGTCTATGAAATACCCGCAGACGCCAATTGACTATGTTATAACTCGTGTTCCAAATTTACATGCAGTTGAGTTGCCGCGCACTTTTGCCGCTAGAGGTCGTCACTAGTCGTAGCCAATCAGCGATGAGATGACGTGACATGACGTAATGGATCACGGGACTTGCTCAAATTTGATTGGTTGAACTAATAGTATGTGTTAGTGATGCCACGGGTGTAGATACCGTGTCGCTAGCATGCTTCCAAATAGGTTTCCCTCGTATGTTGTGGCTTCGGTCGCGACCATTTTGCTGGAGTAAAGATGGTTATCAAAGTCGTGAGTACGTCAGTCTTGAAAGATCACTAAGATACCCTGGTATCTTCCCAGAAGCGGGGACTCCTAATGCAACCAAGTTTCATCATCAAAAATCACCTATCTCCTTGGTCCTCAAGCAGTCTTGATAGGCTGATGAAACGCTGTCAACAACTTATAAGCTGTTGCTCGTTTGTACCCAAGTGCCTCACAGTTTTATTGAGGAAGTTTATCTGTTGTCAAACCCCCGTTAAAAGTTAACATCTGCGTCTACTCCCTGGTGACTTTTGATGTGTGGTGTCACGAAGAGGGAATGAGCTAGCCCAGCCGATTGTCATGTGAAGTGATGGAGAACCCGGGGTACCTAGACTACACTTGCAGCACTGCTTACTACATTAGGCACAAAAATGCTTTCACCTTTGCTCACAAAGAGGAGCAGAGGATCTTCAAAGATCTTCTGCCCGCCAAAAGTTTTGGCGGGTATTTCCGCAGTTTTGGGCGCTGTGGCATTACTAGTTGCGGTATCTTCTCTGGCCTTTTCAGCTTTCTTCTACCAGCAAATCTTAACTCAATACAGGTCAAAACCAGCTGTCTTTTCTATCCAAATATCCTTACTTTTCGGACAGTCTGTGAGTCCCATCAATTAAGTCTAAATCTTTGCCGCAATTTGATAAATATTCTCGTGTATTTTCAATCGCTACTTTCTCGACTGGAAGTTTGACAATTTGTAGTTTCAGCGAATTTGACCTCGAAAGGAACAACAAGCGATCGGACATGAGCAAGTTTTGAAGCTCCAATGTCCCATCACGTTCGTATGACCTTCCAATAATCTGCATTCTACAGTGTGAACAAATTCACTTGAACTTTTTTACCACGGTATACAACAGTTACCATAAAATTTTTGAGGTGCTTGTATACGGTTTCGTGAACACTTGAATTTAAAAAGCCATGGTTCAAACAAGTCTGCTTCCGAGGCATCTTAAAACGAGTCTTGGTCTTGTGATGCCCTCACAAACCCAAAAACAGCAACATCTCTGTGTTTATTTGGTTTGAAAACAAGTTATTAATATCATTTTTAAATTAAGAGATGAGGCTAATTTGCAAGTCGAAGCTGACACGCCTGGCAACTATTCAGACCCGGATGGCACATAGACAGGGCCAAAACTCGAGAGGAATCAACTGCAAGAAACTGTTTAGTTGATCAATCCCAGAAACAACTTCTCTTGGCGGCAATTTGAAAGAAGATCTTTTGATAAAATGCAAACATGTTCCACGCGGCTTATTTACGCAACAAAGAGCCAAAGAAGAAAAGAAATGGTAGAGTCGGCGCTCCATATTCAACAAAAGCGGCAACTTTTTAGAAACAATTTTTCTGCTTTTTTCATTATCTTCGCATTTATTATACACAAATCAGATGAAACACGGCACTTGAAAGGATTATTTCTTCACATATTCCGAACCGTTCATATTTTGCTTGTTTGAGTGAAGAGATAAAATAAAAAGCATTTTCGGTTTTCTGAAGAAAAGTTAGCTTCAAAAATCAACAAGTTGCAAGAATTGTTTCAATGAAGCAAAGCAATACAGGTAACAAATTATACAAACTTTGAGAGTCTATAAGACTTTTAAAGAGTTGGAAACAGACGTAGTTTCAGCCATTCACACAAAAGAAAGCCCGTCCGGAGGGTCCTGTGGGAACATTGCCGCTGTTTTGGGTGCTGTGGCATTGCTAGCCGCCATCTCTTCTCTTGCGTTTTCGGCTTTCAACTACCAGCAAACCGCAATTCAATACAAGTTAAAATCAGCTGTCATTTTTATGCAAAAAGCCTTTTTGTCACCCTGTACGTATGTTCCATACTCCACGCTTGGTTCACTATCCGAGCAAGATTCCCACTTTCGGGAGTGAAAGTTTCACACTCTGTCGTTTCAGCGAAGTTAACCGCGAAATGAACAAAATACGGGAAGAATCCTTGGCCCAATTGAGCAACGACGTGGCATCGATTTCGAAAAACGTTGAAGAAATGAACATGATGGTGAACAACCTGGCGGCCTTGTTTAATATAAACTCCCTTTTAGGAGCGGAGTTTGGTTAGTCAACCTTCCCTCTTTTTAATTAAATGTCATTCGGCCAGTTGCAAGAGCCCAGTTTCTGCTGAGCTAAAAGTGGAGGGCGCCACGCCACCCTCGGTCGAAGGAAGCGCCTATTACGCCCCGGAGAATTTGATTGACGGAAACACAGACCGGAACCACCTCCGCGGATCCTGCTACTTCTCCATGAGTCCCGGGGACCGCCCCGAAGATATACAACTTCCTTATGCCAACTTCACGATGCCCAAAATGAATGTCGTGCGAGTCGAAATACTCGCCCGTCAACCAACCAACAAAAACAATCTCTACGAATTTTACGGTAAAATAAATTCGGAGTATTTGTATTTCCTTTTCGGGTTTTGTGGCATTAATATGTTTAGCCAAAAAAATATCGGCTGCAATCTGTAGCGATTACGTCAGCTGCCAGTACTGCTCTGTGACTAACTTGGAAGATTTCGAGGCAGGAGATGCTTGGCTTCTCTTCGATTGTTCTGAGAGAGAAGGCACTCGGTTGGTCTTGTCGTCTTCACATCGAATTGATTTAAGTACTCTTGGTGCATGCGAAGTGAGAGTTTTGGGATATAGAAGGAACGGTACTGCAACACAAGGTTTGCCTATGACATTTCGAATCCGAGTTTCAGAACGCCAAGGCTCAAGCCTTTCCAACATTTTTAGAGGATAAAGCATCTCTGCAAGTCGAGGCTGCAACCCCTGGCAACAACTCAGACTTGCATCCGAATCGTTTCGCTGCTGAAAACTTGCTTGACGGAAACTTGAACCGGAAACTCACTGACAATTCCTGCTTCGTAACAGTTGCCGCCGATAAACGACCGGAAGAATCGAAGGCGCCGTATGTCAACTTCACAATGAGTGCCCCGATGGAACTTGGACGTGTTGAGGTTCTGAGTCACTATTCTGAGCAAGAAAACGGCTATGGCGAACTTGAAAGTTAGCAATTGTTCCAGTTTCACTCGTCTAAAAAGTATAAGCGCAATTTTGCTGTTAAAATTCGATTATACGTCAATATACAAAAAAACGAATGTAGTCGAACCGAACGTTTTTTTCGGTCTTTTGACCGATTTCAGGACAAGATTCCTATCAATAATCGGTCAGAAAGGAATCTTGATTTGTCCAAGGGGTATCAGCAAGCATGATTTTGAATCCAACAGAGACTGCTTAAGCAAGGAAAAATTGAATTGACGATCAAAAAGAGATTTTTCTCAAGATGCAATATTTTGAAAACTAGGACGTAATCAAGATAGCGCGCCATTTTGTTACGCATGGAAGCGTCCTGTTTCAGTGACAAAAATGGGTGTGGTGGCATGTGTCGGTCACACTATCTGTGGCGAATGTCGACTCATCAATGCGAATGAGTACCTGGCCGGAGCTTACTGGCTCATTTTCGACTGTGCTGACTTCGAACAGAAGCAATCAGACAGGGTGGTGCTCACTCACTACGACACAGACGCTGATATAAAAGCCTGCGAAGTCAAGGCATTCGGAAAAGGTACTCTTTGGTCAACTGCCATTCGCAATTTGGATTATTTGAACAATTTTTATTCATTTTTGCAATGTTTCAGTTGCGGAGTCAGTCTAAGCGCTGATTGGCTGACAATTTACTTCCCCGTGCGCTACAAACGCATCCGTATTTTGTTTTACTCCTTTTCACAATTTTATTTTCCCCTCAACTTACTTGAAGAAGTCTCAAGTTAGCTGCTGAAAACTCACCTGTTCTCTTAGATGTTCCAGATCCATATAACTCTATAAAATATGATAAAAACGAATAAAACAAATCTCACTTCATCTTTTCTGAGGAAACGAAACGTATTCAGAAAAGATCAAAAAGGACAAATTGTGTGTTAATTGTTGGAATTATTTGACCAAAACAGTATCATTCATTCTAGTAACGATAAAAGTCGCGTTTGTTCTGTTCGAAAACAGGGTTGTATGCCTAAAAGAGACTGCCCTCTCTTCTGGCTGATGGTTTGCTGGCGGTTCGAGGAAGCTACTGCCCCTAGTAGCTAACTGACTGCCAGAAGCTAACATGCTAACGTTTGCGTTTTTGCCAGTGTAAGTTGACTCAAAGGCGAATAGAAACAATTTCACACCCAAAAATACAAAAACGCATCCTGGAAGTATTCGAGTCATAATTCGGGGAAAAATCAACGCAGATTGAGGTAAATTAAGCTGCATTCGTCCACGTGTTGTTGCTAATTGTTAATATGCCGTCATGAAGCAAAGTTTTCATGAACTGACAAAAACGGTAAAAAAACCGTTTTGAGGAAACATAAAGGAAAACAGATGAGGAACAAACTCTTAAAAGTTGAACAAAGTTAGTAAATTTACTCTGATGGATTTCAAATTTTGAATTCTTTTAATTCTAATATAATACTTTTATTTTAATTTTAATCGCTAAATCTTTAGTTTCCACAGTTTTGAGGGGAGACCAGCTAAAAGTATGCTGAGAAGTATGTTTCAAGGACGTTCAAAACAAACTAGTTTGTCAGTTGAACAGAGTTTAAAATTTTTAAAAAAGAAAATAACGACTCAAGAGTTTCTAAAGTGGCCCAAAGCAGAGTTTATGAGTCACTGTTTTGAAGTTTTCTTCAAGTGTTTTCTACGTAGCAAAAAGTGTCCAACTGGGTACAGTTTCAGCAACTAAAAAAATTTAGGAGACTATATGCTCCTAAGTGATAATGGCGATTTATTAGACTCAGCCTGATTATATTTTCATCGTTCAATTGACAGAATGTAAACTAACAGAGAGCGACTGAAAGACCGAGCATATATAGTTGCTGTGATTCATTCCAGACTTCTTTTTAAAAACGTACAAGAAGAAAAAAAATTCATACAAGAAAGTGCACTTTGCAGAAACAACCCAGTGAATTGAACCTTGCAAAATCTTGCCTGAACATGCAAGATCTTGTTTGTGACCAGACTTCTTGCAAAATCTTGCATAATCTTGTTTGTCAGGAAAAACAGAAGAATGGAAATTCAAGAGAAACAAGGTCTTACCTAGAATTTCAAGATTTGTGGTTTCGGAAACAAGATATTTGCAAGAAATGAAAGAAAGACTTTCTTGCGAAAACTTGGCAAGAATTTATTTTCTCTCAACTTACTTACACTCTTCATGCTCGAAAATGTCATTTCTTTTCAAGGTCTTGTCATTTCTTGTGAAAATCTTGTATTTTCTTGTCAAGATCTTGGCAGTACATGGAACAGCATGTTTTCAAGGAAAATAGTTTCCCATAAATCTTGGCAAGACATGAATTTTTTGTAAAATCTTGCGCTCATCAAGATTTTGGCAAGATTTCTTTGTTCCTACCAAGATTCTTGACAAGATTTGCACGATTCGAATCACTCGGATTGTTCTACATTGACAATTAGAACTTATAATTTATAATATTCAGCCTTTCTGTCTCTATCAGCGTCCCCTCAAGGAGGTTTTGCCCTACTGGGCATGTGGTGTGCGTTTTTCACCTTCGCAACTTATTCTTTCAATCTTGATGCACCCCCGCCGAAACCAATCAGCGGGGAAAGATCGGCAGAATAGCGAAATGGCTAATCCGGCCTGTCCAATTTCTTAGTGGATATTTCATAATGGTTATCCAGTTAGCACGTTACATCGTTTAGTGAACAATGACACTGTAACGGCAAGGTGGCGACTAACATTCGCAATTTTCTTCATTAACATTGCTAGCTGCTCTTAAAAGTCAGCTTGGGGTCCACAAGCATTTCAGTCCCCTCTTTCTCCCGTTCAGGTTAACTAAGCTAGGGGGTTTGTGGCCCACATAGCCTAACTAGCCGAGGCTAGCCATAGGTAAAGAACTGGGCCTGTTCACGTTAACTAAGCTAGCAAGTTGGGAAAACCCACATAGCCTAACTAGCCGAGGCTATCCAGATGTAAGAACAAGATTTCTGTATTTTTTGTTACTTGATGAAGTACTGCAGCGCTTATTGGAGCACGAGTCGCTAGAAGGAAAACAAGATTGTAGTAAGCAGTGCCGCTGAGGGCAAGTTGTTCTCTCCCACCTCGTCCATCGATCTTTCTTCACTCTTCCAGATGGATGAGGTGCTCTTCGGCTAGGAGTGGGCAACTTCCTTCAGGGGAGGCTACAACTTAGCAGCAGTGCGTCTTATTAACTTCCTGGGGACCTTGAGGCTAGCAGAGGTACGAGGTGAGCTTTGATGATAAAACTTAGTTGCAAGGGGACTCTACTGTGTGGGGGAGGCAGGCTCCAGACTTGGGGTGGTGTCCAAATCTCTTCATCTTCTCCAAGGTTTGCATCCTTCAGGCCCTTGGGGTCCACGGGGAATGATCAAGTCCATGCGAGCCAGGGAAACCAAGCCAGTTAAGGCTATCTATATCTGACCTTGGCATGGAGGCAACGGCACTCCATTGAACGCTGTCACTTGACCACTGCCCGGGACACAATCAATGAGGGTCGGGGGACGACCAGACACAAGTTAACGTAGTGCGGTCGACACCCGAAAAAATCACAATTGTTGACACAAGTTGGTAGGGGGTCCTTGGGGACGGTCCCCGTTGAGGGGTGCACCTAATGGCGGAGGAGGAGAGGTGCCACATGGGCGAGGTGGGTGCCGCGAACGACGAGGTGGGTGCCGCGGACGACGAAGTGGATGCTGCGGACGGCGAGGTGGGTGCCGCGGACGGCGAAGGAAGGGTGGCTCGAGGCCATGTGGGGTGCCGCGAGACGCGAGGATGCAGAGTGGGGGTCGCTCAAAGGCGGGGGCACGGGCCCCTTACTAACCTGAGCACTCTCGCGGGTCCGGGGAGCGCGCCTAATAAGTTCTCAACCTTCTCCTCGCAGAGCAAGAGAGACAGGAAAAAGACATAACCTAAGTGCAAAGTTTGAATTTCTATAAGATATTAATAACAAAGTCCCGCGCATCGTAAAAATGGGTGAGGAGAAATTTACAAGTTAAATATTATTAAAGTTTAAGTATGCGGAAAGTTCCGTCAATACGGACCGACCGTTCAGTGCGGTGGTTAAGCTCAACTGATCTTGAATTCTGGAGTTCGGAGTCGCGAGGAGTCATGGAGGAACCGACCAATCAAGAGCTTACAACTGGCATGACGTGGCGTGATGTCGCGAGCCGAAGTGCTCTGATTGGCTA
>JAAUXW010105783.1_pt1 | contig 15024 bp, 11 predicted proteins | sample 7278141 | NCBI WGS metagenome assembly JAAUXW01 (sample SAMN14350115, study PRJNA611818) | marine sediment metagenome | isolation source: surface marine sediment (2.1m) | place: French Polynesia: Moorea | collected 2018-08
GGCGGTGCGTTCTGCAAAGAGGGTCATCAGACGGTCCTTTCCATGGTGCCGGATTTGGGGGCGCGATTATGGCACGCGGACGGTCAAAGATCAATCGATGCGCCCGCAAACCCCGGACGGTCAGGGGAGTTGATGTTTTAAATGCATTGGGCTACGGTTGTGCTCCGGAATTTTCGAATGCTTCTCCTCCACCCGTTTGGCGAGAGGTCTTGTCATGGAAATGGAACACATCGCCCGGCAGGCCAAGGCGGCAGCCATTCAACTGGCGGCGGCCGATACGGACGCTAAAAATCAGGCCCTGGCCAACATTGCCCGGGCGCTGAGAGACCAGTCCGAAGCGATTCTGGCCGCCAATCAGGCCGACCTGGAACGATCGACCCGGGAGGCGCTGGCCGCCCCGCTATTAAAACGCCTGCGCTTCGACGCCGTTAAAATCGACGAGGCCTGTGAAGGGCTCGCAAGCCTGATCAACCTGGATGAACCGGTGGGAACCACCCTGGGCGCCACCGTGCTGGACGATGATCTGGTCCTTTACCGGGTTAGCCGGCCCATCGGCGTGATCGGGGTGATTTTCGAATCGCGCCCGGATGCCCTGGTCCAGATATCGTCCCTGTGTTTGAAAAGCGGCAATGCCGTGCTTCTCAAGGGCGGCAGCGAGGCCGCCGAGACCAATCGGGTGCTGGCCGACATCATTGCCCGGGCCGGGCGGGAAGCCGGCATGCCCGCGGGCTGGCTCAACCTCATGGAAACCCGCGCCGACGTGGCGGCCATGCTGGCAATGGACGCCTATCTCGATTTGATCATCCCCCGGGGCAGCAACGAATTCGTGCGCCACATCATGGACCATACCCGCATACCGGTTCTGGGCCATGCGGACGGCATCTGCCATGTCTACATCGATCGGACGGCCGATCTGGAAATGGCGCGCCGGATTGCGGTGGACAGCAAGACCCAGTACGTCGCGGTCTGCAATGCGGCGGAAACCCTGCTCGTGCACGCCGAGGTTGCCGCGCAGATCCTGCCGGACCTCAAGGCCGATCTCGAAGCCAAGGGCGTCGAAATCCGCGGCTGCGAGCGATCTGCCGCCATCGTGGCGGTCAAGCCGGCCACCGAGGAGGACTGGCGGACCGAATACCTGGAACTGGTGTTGTCCGTTCGGGTGGTGGACAGCCTGGAGGCGGCCATCGACCACATCAACCGCTACGGATCAGGTCACACCGATGTGATCGTGACCAACGATTCGGAGCGCGCCCGGCACTTTATGGACCACGTGGACACCGCCGACGTGTTCGTGAACTGCAGCAGCCGCTTCAGCGACGGTTTCCGCTTTGGCCTGGGGGCCGAGGTGGGCATCAGCACCAACAAGATTCACGCCCGGGGGCCGGTGGGGCTGGAGGGGCTATTGATCTACCAGTGGCGCCTGGTGGGCAACGGCCAGATCGTGGCCAACTACAGCGGCCCCGACGGGCGGGCCTTCAAGCATGAAAAACTGGACAGGGATTTCGAGATCTGAAGAGATGGGCGGTAGTATCTGCTATAGCAGCGTAGGCAAGTCCCCCCGGGTAGCTTACGCATTTCATCTTCTCTATGGGAAAAGACGCACGCACCAAAACTGAGATACCGGCGGCGTTAGCGGCGACCGGTGTTTTTCTTGGCCTGTTCGATCAGGTCGATCAGGCTGGTAACCTTGTCAGACGGGCGGTGTCGTCCCAGGGCCTCGAACGCCTCACGGGTCAGGCGGGCGGCCAGATGGCCGGCCACGTCGAAGCGCTGCCACCAGCAGTCCAGGATCTTGAAGCAGGGGCGGTCATCCGGCCCCGTTTGGCGGCAGTAGCCGAAATTTACCGGGCCGCCCAGCCGGGGGCAGCGCATTTCAAGCTCGTCGAAGAACAAAGTAAAATCCGTAAGTCAGAATTCAGATCTCAGAAGGCAGAATGAGATGGTCGCATCCCTATCTCTCCTGGCTTCTGTCTTCTTTCTCCTGATCTCGGCCCCTTTTTAATTTCCGCTTTTCAGGCTCTCGGGTTTGGGGAAATCGGCGAACACCTGCTGGGAGGCCTGCATTTCCTCGTCCAGCATGCAGACATCCGTCAGTTCGCCCTCGAAATATTTGTCGTAGGCGGCCAGATCCAGCAGACCGTGGCCGCTGAAGCTCACAGCGATCGTCTTCGCCTGGCCCTCTTCCCGGGCCTGTCGGGCTTCCTTGACCACCTGGGCCAGGGCGTTGGTGGTTTCAGGGGCGGGGATGAACCCTTCACTGCGGGCCCACAGAACCCCGGCTTCATAAGCTTCGGTCTGGCGCACGGCCTTGGGTTCGATCAGCCCCTCGTTAACCAGCTGACTCACCGTCGGGGCCATACCGTGGTAGCGCAGGCCGCCGGCATGGATCGGCGGTGGTACAAAGGCATGCCCCAGACTGTGCATGGGCAAAAGCGGCGTGTAGCCGGCCGTATCGCCGTGATCGTAGACGAACGGCGCCTGGGTCAGGGTCGGGCAGGCCGCCGGCTCGACCGGGTGGATCGCGATGTCGCGGCCGTTGATCTTGTCGCGCACATAGGGAAAGGCCAGACCCGCAAAATTGCTCCCGCCGCCGGCACAGCCGATGATCACGTCCGGTGTCTCGCCGATCAGGGCAAACTGTTTCTGGGCCTCCAGCCCGATGACGGTCTGGTGCAGCATGACGTGATTGAGCACGCTGCCCAGCGAATAGCGGGTCTTGCCGCTGGTATCGGATACGGCAGCCTCGATGGCTTCGCTGATGGCAATGCCGAGGCTGCCCGGGGTTGCGGGGTCCTTGGCCAGGGCGTTGCGGCCCGCCTGGGTTTCCTCGCTCGGGCTGGCCACGCACTTCCCGCCCCAGGCCTGCATCATGGCCTTGCGGTAGGGTTTCTGGTCGAAGCTGATCCGGACCATGTAAACCTTGCATTCCAGGCCGAACTGGGCGCAGGCGAAGGAAAGGGCGCTGCCCCACTGACCGGCACCGGTTTCGGTGGTGATGCGCTCGATGCCGAAAACCTTGTTGTAATAGGCCTGCGGGACGGCCGTGTTCGGTTTGTGGCTGCCAGGCGGACTGCCCCCTTCGTACTTATAGTAGATTCTGGCAGGGGTTTGCAGGGCCTTTTCCAGTCCGCGGGCGCGCACCAGGGGGGAGGGCCGCCAAAGGCTCAACACGTCGAGCACCGGTTCGGGGATGTCGATCCAGCGCTCCGGGCTCATTTCCTGCTCGATCAGGTTCATCGGGAATACCGGTGCCAGATCCTCGGGGCCTACGGGGGATCCATCCGGCTTGAGCGGGGGATTGAGCGGAATGTCCGCCAGGATGTTGTACCATCGCCGGGGCATCTCCCGGGTCGGCAGGTCGACCTTGCGATCAGGCATGAACGTATCTCCTTGCTTGAGGGTAAAAACGGGACGGTCTTAATTGGTTGCCCCCCGTTTGTCAAGACGATGGGCCGGTACGGTCCCTAACCTTTTGAAACGGCATCGAATGTGATACGTAACCCGTATCCGGACCGCCATGATCCGCTGTGTCGTATCCGAACGCTTACGCTCGAGCATGAAGGCAGGAACCATGAAACGGATTCGATTCTTACCTGCGGTGGCGCTGGTGTTCGTACTATTGACCACCGCCCCGACCGTCTGCGCCCAAGACCCCCTCAAAATTGTCTACAACACGGGCATCGCCCCGCTCAAGTTCGAAGACGCGCAAGGTCAGCCTCAGGGGCTGTTTCCCGACCTGTGGCGCCAGTGGGGCCGCAAAGCCGGCCGCAAGATCGAATTCGTCCGGGTGGAGACCTTCGAGGAATCCCTCGAGATGGTGCGCAGTGGACAAGCCGATCTGCATGCCGGGCTGTTCAAGACACCCGAGCGGGAACGCTTTCTGGCCTACTCCGAGCCGATCCTGACGCTCGACTACCATATCTTCACCCATCCCAGCATCCAGCCCCTCGACAATCTGGACCAGACAGCCGGTCTCATCGTGGGCATGGTTCGGGGGGGATACACCGAGGAACTCGTGCGGGCCAAGGTTCCCTCGCCCTATATCGCCTTTTTCAGCAGTTACGACGACCTTTTCAAAGCCGCTCTCAAAGGGGAGGTCAAGGCCTTTGTGGCCACCAAAGTCAGCCTGCTTTACTTCCTGAGCGAAAAGCGGCTGGCCAATATCTTCAGTTTCAAGCGACAAAAACCCCTGTTTACCCAGACTTACTTCACGGCCGCCACCAAGGCCAGAGCGTACCTGATCGGGGCTGTCAACCGGGGCCTGCAGGCCATCAGTCCGGATGAACGCCGCAGCATGGAAAAGAAATGGATCGCGCGCCGGGCCAAGACCATTCCCACGGACTTCGCCCTGAAGCTCACCCCGGACGAGGCCGCCTACCTGGCCCGCACCGAGACGATCAAGGTCCACAACGAAGCCGACTGGGCCCCGTTCAACTTCATCCAGCAGGGCGCTCCCCAGGGCTATTCGATCGAATTCATCAAGCTTGTGGCGGCCAAGACCGGTCTGGAGATCGAATTTGTATCCGGCCCCAGTTGGGACGAATTTTTAAACCAAATGAAAACCGGTGAGCTGGACGTCATGCTCAACATCGCCATGACGACGGAACGGCAGGCCTTTCTCACCTTTACGCCACCCTATCTGCAGATGATCCAGGCGCTTTACACCCGGGACGACTTCCCCGCGGTCGAGCGCATCGAAGATCTTTTCGGCCGGCGCATGGCCGTGCCCCGCGGGTATTTTCTTCAGGAGGTGCTCCAGGAACGCTATCCCCGGATCGAGGTGCTGGAGGTCAAGAACACGACCGACGCCATCCTGGCGGTTTCCACCGGTAAGGCCGACGCTTTTTTCGACCTGATGCCGGTGGTCAGTCATATCATGAACCAACTGCAGGTCACCAACCTCAGGGTCGGCGGCGACTTGGGCATTGCCGAAGGTAAGCCCATCCCCCTTCATATCGCCACCCGCAGCGAAGATGTCATGCTGGCGCGCATTCTCACCAAAGGCATGGGCATGATCACCGATGGCGAGCGGCGCGAACTGCACGCCCACTGGATTGAGCCGCGGGGGGCGGCCCCTAACCCCGTCGATCTGACCGAAGCCGAAAAGCAGTGGCTGCGGGACCACCCCGAGATACGACTGGGTGTCGATCCCACTTGGCCCCCTTTTGAGCAGAAAGATACCAGTGGCGAATATGCCGGTATCACCTCTGACTATGTGCGTCTGCTGAACCAGCGGCTGGGCACCCACATGCAGCCTATGATGGGGCTTTCGTGGACACAAGTCCTGGAAAAGGTTAAAAACCACGAACTAGATGTCGTGCCATGTATATCACCCACGCCGGAGCGGGAGAACTATCTCCTGTTCACCAAACCCTACCTGAGCTTCCAGATGGTCATCGCTACCCGACGGGAGGCCCCTTTCATCAGTGGCCTGGCGGATCTGAACCAGAAGGCGGTGGGGGTCGTCGAAGGCTACATCAGCCACGAGTCGATCGGGCGCGACTATCCGGACATCGTCCTCAAGACCTATGCCAACGTGGAGGAGGGGCTTAAGGCCGTGAATCGGGGTCAGATCGACGCTTTCGTGGACAACCTGGCCTCCATCACCTTCATCACCAATCGGCTGGGCCTGGAAGATCTGAAAGTGGCCTCGACCACCGAGTACACCTTCGATCTCACCATGGGGGTGCGGCCGGACTGGCCTGAACTCGTCACCATCCTCGAGAAGGGATTTGCAACCATCGGCAAGGACGAGCGCGCCCAGATTCACGACCGCTGGATCAATGTGATCATCGAGCGGACGGTGGACTGGGACTTTCTGTGGAAAACGATTGGCAGCGTGGCGGCCGCCGCCACGGCACTCTTGCTGGTGATCCTCTTCTGGAATCGCCGCCTGGCCCGGGAGATCGATGAGCGCAAACGGGTCCAGACCCAGCTGACCAAGCTCTCCCAGGCCGTCGAGCAGAGCCCGATTTCGGTGGTGATCACCGATGCCGACGGACGGATCGAATACGTCAACCCGAAATTCGTCGAGGTCACGGGCTATTCGATGGAAGAAGCCCAGGGCCAGACGCCACGCATCCTCAAATCCGGCGAGGTTCCTGATGCCGTTTACGAAGAAATAAGGCGCACGATCAACGCCGGACAGATCTGGTCGGGGGAACTGCGCAACCGCCGCAAGACCGGCGAGCTGTTCTGGGAGCGCGCGGCCATCGCACCGATTTTCGACAACGGCGGCGGGATCACCCACTTCGTGGCCCTGGAGGAGGACATCACCGAACGCAAAGAACAGGAGGAACGGTTCCGGGCCCTGCTGGAGGCGGCGCCGGATGCCATGGTGATCGTGGACCGGGAGGGCGTCATCGTGCTCGTGAACTCCCAGACCGAGACACTCTTTGGGTATCCTCGCGAGGAGCTTCTGGGGCAGACCATCGAAAAACTGGTTCCAGCCGATAAGCGCGCGGGCCACCCCGCCCTGCGCGATCAATATCTGAACCAACCTGTCGTGCGGGCCATCGGCGAGGCCCTCGATCTCACGGCCCAGGCCAAGGACGGCACGCTCATTCCGGTCGACATCAGCCTGAGCCCGATCGAGACCCGGGAAGGCACGCTGGTGGTGGCCTCGGTGCGCGACATCACCGAGCGCAAAAAGGCGGAAGAGGCTATCCGGGCCCAGAAGGATTTCGTAGAAACGGTGATCAACAGCATCCCGGACGCCATTTCGATCCTCGATGTCGAGACCGGGGCCATTGTCGATGCCAACGAGGCTTTTCTGGCGGAATTGGATAAACCGCGCGAAGAGGTCATCGGCCAGTCCTGTTTCGAAATGACCCACGGGCTCAAGGAGATCTGCGCCCCCCCGCACCACGAATGCCCCATGCTGGTGACCATGCGCACCGGGCGCAAGTGCATGACCGAGCACGTCCACACCGGTCCCCGGGGGGAGAAACTGATCATGGAGGTCTCAACCTTTCCCATCCGCGCCATGGAAGGCGCCGTGCATCAGGTGGTCCATGTGGCACGTGATATCACCGAGCGCAAGCAGGCGGAGGAGAAAATCAGGGATTCCCAGCGGCAGCTTTCGCAGATCGTGAATTTTCTGCCGGATCCGACCTGGGTGGTGGACTGCGACGGTGTGGTGGTCACCTGGAACCGCGCCATCGAAAAGCTTACCGGGGTGGCCGCCAGCGACATCATGGGGGAAGGCAACTACGCCTATGCGTTGCCCTTCTACGACGAACGCCGTCCGGTGCTCATCGATCTGGTGCGGGAATGGAACGAGGCCTACAAGGAGAAATACCTGACCGTCAAAAAAGACGGCGAGAACCTCAAGGGCGAATCTTTTCATCCCCACCTGGGGGACGGGGGGGTCTATTTCAACGCCACGGCCAGCCTGCTCTATGACACGGCCGGCAACGTCACCGGCGCCATCGAATCGTTGCGGGACATTACCGAAAGCAAACGATTGCAAGAAGAACTGCTCCAGGCCAAGCAGGTGGCCGACGAGGCCAACCAGGCCAAGAGCGATTTTCTGGCCAACATGAGCCACGAAATCCGAACGCCCATGAACGCGGTGATCGGCATGGCCCATCTGGCCCTCAAGACCGATCTGACCCCCAAACAGCGCGACTATGTGAGCAAGATCCAGGCATCGGCCAATTCGCTTCTGGGTATCATCAACGACATCCTGGACTTCTCCAAGATCGAGGCGGGCAAGCTCGACATGGAGGCCGTGGACTTCAACCTGGAGGACGTCCTCGAGAGCCTGGGCAATCTGGTGGAGGTCAAGGCGGCCGAGAAAAAGGATCTGGAAGTCCTTTTTTCCACCGGAGCGGATGTGCCGCGCTTTCTGGTGGGCGATCCCCTCAGGCTGGGCCAGATATTGATCAACCTGGTCAACAACGCGGTCAAGTTCACCACCAAGGGCGAGATCGTGGTCTCCACCATTCTGGAATCACGCCGGGAGCAGGACGTGATCCTGCGTTTCACGGTCAGCGACACGGGCATCGGGATCTCCCCGGAACAGCAGGCCAAACTGTTCCAGTCCTTCTCTCAGGCCGACACTTCCACCACCCGTAAATACGGTGGCACCGGACTGGGCCTGGCCATCAGCCAGCGGCTCGTGTCGATGATGGGCGGAGAAATCTGGGTCGAGAGCGAGCCGGGCCGGGGCAGCCGCTTCATCTTCACCGCCCGCTTCGAGCTGGGGGCCGAAAAGGCCAAGAAGCAGTTCGTACCGCACGCCGATATGAGGGGTAAAAAAGTGCTGGTGGTGGACGACAACGCCACCAGCCGCAATATTTTCCGGGAAATGCTCGAATCCTTTTCCTTCGAGGTGGCCCAGGCGGCGTCAGGCGAAGAGGGCCTGAGCGAGCTCGAGGCGGCGTCGGCGGAGGCGCCCTTCGAACTGGTGGTCATGGACTGGAAGATGCCGAACATGGACGGCATCGAAACCGCCCGTCGAATCAAACATCATCGATCCCTGGCAGCCATTCCGGCCATCATCATGGCCACGGCCTACGGCCGCGAGGAGGTCATGCGCCAGGCCGAAGACGCCGATCTGGACGGCTTTCTGATCAAACCGGTCAACGCTTCCGTGCTTTTTGACACCATCGTGCAGGCCTTCAACCCGGAAACCCCGGAAGTCGGCCAGGCCGGCGAAGGCCCGCTGGCGCCAGAGGAAGGTTTGGGCCGCCTGGCCGGGGCCCGCGTGCTCCTCGTGGAGGACAATGAAATCAACCAGCAGGTTGCCAAGGAAATCCTGGAAGGCATCGGTATCGCGGTGCATCTCGCCGACAATGGACAGGAAGGCGTGGCGGCGGTGGCCCGGGGCGATTTTGACGCCGTCCTGATGGATATCCAGATGCCCGTGATGGACGGCTATGCGGCCACGCGCGAAATCCGGCAGGATGCGCGGTTCAAGAATCTGCCGATCATTGCCATGACGGCCCATGCCATGGCCGGGGATGCCGAGAAAAGCCTGGCGGCCGGCATGAACGGGCATGTGACCAAACCAATCGATCCGGATCAGCTCTTCGCGGCGCTGCAGAAGTGGATCGATGGACCAGCGGCGCCGTCAGAGCCGCCTGGTGGGCCGGCCCCTGCCGGCCTGGCGACGGCCACGCCCGACGAATTGCCGGCCGAGCTGCCGGGTTTCGATCTGGCGGTTGGCCTGAAACGACTGCAGGGCAACCGGCAGCTCTACCGCAAACTCATTTTCGATTTCGCCGGCAAATGCCGGGGTGCCGCGGAAGAGATTCGGCAAGCCCTTGCCAGAGGGAACCTTGACCAGGGCCATCAACTGGTGCACAGCCTCAAGGGGGCGGCCGGTAACCTGGCGGCCGGGGGCGTCCATCAGGCAACCCTGGCCCTGGAGGCGATGGTCAAAGACGCAGCGACCGCCCCGGCGGCCGAACGGCTGGACCCAGCCCTAGCCCGATTGGAGGAAAGCCTCGCCGAAATCGCCGTGGCGGCCGAACACCTTGGGCCACAGCCGGAAGCGCCTGCGGCGGCCCCGGCCGCTGATGCCGCCGCGGGGTTAACGCCGGAGCTTCGTCGTGCGATGGCGGGGCGGATCCGGGAAGCGGCGGATATCGGAGATGTGGGGGCGCTGCACGCCATTGCCGCCGATTTTGAAAAAAAGGCGGACGCGGCCCAACCCTTGAGCCGTCGTCTGGTGGGCCTGGCCGCCGACTTCGATCTGGACGGCGCGCTCCAACTGGCGGAGGAGTTGGAAGCGCAGGATTGATGCCGCAAAGCCGCCCACCTTCATTTAACCTATTGGAGGGATACGCAAAAAGCCCGATAGCAGCGTTACGCTTCATCCCTCGTCATCGCAGCGTACCTTCGTACGCTTCAGTCCTCGGGACTCGCAAACCTCGCTATCGAACTTTTTGCGCATCCCTCCTTAGAAGAAGGCTTCGGTATAGACCCGGGCCTCCGGAAAGCCATCGTCGATGATTGCGAGAGCATCGTGGATCATGGCCATTCGGCCGGCCAGATAGAAATCGCAGGCGCATGGCGGAACGTGCTCCTGCAGAAACCGGGTGACATAACCGTTGAACGCCCCCTCGGGCGGCGCCGGATCATTGCTCAGACAGGGGACATAGCGCCCCGCGGCCGCCTGAAGCGTTTCGCGGTAATAGAGTTCCTCGGCCGTGCGCACGCCGTGCAGCAGCAGTGATGGCCGAGCCCCCTCGTGGATCATGGCGGCGAAGGGGGCGATTCCGGTGCCGGTAGCGACCATAACCGCCTGCCGCTGACTGTCGCGAAGCACAAAATGCCCCTCCGGCCCGGTAAACGTCAGTGCGGCCCCGATGGGAAGCTGGTCGAGAAGAGGGGTCACCCGCCCCGCCGGGATCCGGCGCACGAGCACCGCCAGGGTACCGGCGCCAGGGGGGTTAACAAGGGAATAGTCCCTGCCGATCTGGCCGATCTGCAGGCAAATTCTCTGCCCCGCCTTGAAATCGAAATCGGGCGGACGGCTCAAGCAAAGCTCGAAGGTGCTTGTGGTCAGTCGTCGTCGTTTCAGAAGCTGGCAGGACCAGACCCGATCCTGCATTGACTGGTCGTTGGTCGCCATCAACCCTTCCAGATTTTTTCGGTGGTGCTGGTGACGTGGTTGCAGTAGCGGGCCAGCACGAAGAGGTAGTCCGACAGACGGTTCAGATAGCCCAGGAGACCACGGTAAGCCTGCCCCTCGGCCTGGTCTTGGACGGCGTTCTCCCGGCAGAGGCGCACGACATGGCGTTCGGCCCGTCGGCAAACGCAGCGGGCCACATGGCAGGCGCTGGCGGCAGGATGGCCCATGGGAAGGATGAAATGGGTCAGGCGGGGCAGGACCTCATCCATCTGATCAATCGACTGTTCCAGCCAGGCGGTTTTGGCGACGGGTAGATCCTGGAAGGCGGCGGATTCAGAATTGCCGGGGGTCGAGGCCAGGCAGGCGCCGATCTGGAAGAGATCGGTCAGGATCTGCTCCAATTGGTTCACCTCGCGGGTGCAGCCATCGGGCATGACGTTGAGGATCGAACCGATCAGCGCATTGAGCTCGTCCACATCGCCATAGGCTTCCACGCGCATATCCGATTTTTCGATGCGCTCCCCACTGAAAAGACTGGTTTTGCCGCGATCCCCCGTTCCCGTGTAAACTTTCATGCGAGTCCCTTCTTTTCAGCCCTATGGTGGCGGATGAGAGGGCCGCACCGGCAGACCACCACCCGGTTAAATCCCGCTTACCTTGACCCCCTACCATACGCTGCTGACAAGGAAGTAAAGGGCCACCCCCTCCCAGAAAAAGTAAAAGGCATAGTACCAGAGTTTATGGGCCAGGCCAACCAGAACCAGGAGACCGAACGCTCTCAATCTAATGATCGGTACGGCAGGGGCAAGCCGCCGGGCCTTGAGCCGTTCGGCGCGGCAATGGGGGAGGAAGGCGGGTTTGAACAATAAAGACCCGCGGTATGGCCTGATGCCGTCCATACCGCGGGGTTGTTTCTTGGGGCGGGCGGGTGGGTTTTATTCCTGAACCTTGAAGCTGCCGGTCGAGGCCGACAACTGTTCGGCCGTGGCAGCGTTCTGCTGGGTGCCCCGATCCATTTCGGTGACCGCTTCGTTGATCTGGCGGATACCGCTGGTCTGCTCCTGAGAGGCCGTAGCGATATCGTTCATGAAACCGGCCACCTTGTTGGCATTGTCGACCATGTCGCCGAAGGCCTTAGACGTGTCGCCCACGAGCGCGCTGCCGTCGCGTATGGTCTTGACGGTATCGTCGATGAGTTCAGAGGTCTCGCGGGCGGCATCGGCGGCACGCATGGCCAGGCTGCGGACCTCGTCGGCCACCACCGAAAAGCCCGCTCCGGCCTCTCCGGCCCGGGCCGCTTCGACAGCGGCATTCAGGGCCAACAGGTTGGTCTGAAATGCGATTTCATCGATGGTGTCCACGATGTTGGCGATCTTGGTGCTCGATGCGGTAATGTCCTCCATGGCGGTGGACAGGCGGTCCATGGACGCGCCCGCACTCTGGGCCTGACCGATCGCGGCGGTCATCAACTCGTCGGCCTGGGTGGCATTGTCGCTGTTGCGGCTGGCCATGGCGGTCAGTTCCTCGAGGGAGGCGCTTGTTTCCTGGATGGCCGCCGCCTGCTGCGAGGCGGAAGCGGCAACACCTTGCGAGGCGGCTGCAATTTCGCTGATCATCTCACGCAGGTTTTCGTTGACCATATTCATTCGCGCGCTCATATGACTGATTTCATCCCGCCCCTGGACCTCGATACTGTGGGTTAGATCCCCCTGGCGCATGCTGCCGGCCACTTCCAGAACCTGCCGGATGGGCCGGTTGACCAATTTATGGAACAGAACATAGATCAGGACCGAAAGCAGCAGGGCGCCGGCAGTCCCAATCAGAATGCTCTGGTTGCGAAGGCCCTGGGCGGCCAACTGTGTGGCCTCGGTAGTGGTGCGGACATGGATGCCGCCCAGGATTTCCCGGGACTGGCCATGGCAATGAAAACAGCGCGACTCATTGCGGATGGGTCGATAGATGCTCAGATAGGGTTTGTCCGCAATGGTTTCGGGAAAGGCTTGTTTGGGCACGGTTCCCCGGGCCAGCATGGCCTGGACGGTATCCAGGGAGGCTTCCGAATGGGTAAACGCCTTGATGTTTTTCCCGACCCGCTCGGCCTGGGTGGTGAAAGCAATGTCACCGTTGAAATCGAAAATATGAACCTCCAGGCCGGAAGCTTTTTCGCTCAGGCGTTTGAACTGGGCCCGGACCTCGTCGTTGTTGCCGATGGCCAGCGCGTCGAACATACCGCCTTCGATAGCCGTGGCCGTGAGGTTGGCGTTCTGCTCGGTCTGCTCGGCCAGAATCCGGGATTGGGCGCGGACGTTGCTGAAAATGATCAGACCAAATACCATGAGAACGATCGGCAGCAGGGCCAGCATGACCTTGGCCCAGAGATGATGCTGAATGGCGGTAAAAATCCTTTTCATTTTATCCTCCGATCACTGTTTAATGCGCCCCGCCGAACAGCAGCGGCTTGAATTTGAAGTTGTCGACCCTTGCGGCATTGTGGCAGCGCTCGCAATCCGCCGGCGACAGTTCTCCGACGATGTCCTCCGGATCACCGGATTCGACGTGGACGCTGCCGGGACCGTGACAGGATTCGCAACCCAGATTCTGAAGATGGGGCGTTTCCGCTAAGGAGGTGAATCCACCGGGCTGGCCGAATCCGGTGGCGTGGCACTGGAGGCATTCCATGTATTCGGCATCCGTCAGCCCTTTGCGCATTACCTTGACGCTTTCATAGGAGTGGGCTTTCTTCGAATGGGCGGTATAGCTGTCATAGGCCTCCTCGTGGCATTCCTGACAGGACTCGGATCCCACGTAGGTACGGTCGTCAGCGGCCGCCACCGGCAGATGACCGTCGACGAAAACCAGTCCGGGCAGCCCGATCACCGCTGCCAGAACCCCTATAACGAAAATGTGTTTCGAGATCATGAATTCCCTCCTGATCAATCGTTACGGCCAAGGTCATGCGCGCCCGCCAGACACCGTCTTTGTGCCAGCACCGCCGAGCCCTCTCCTGCCCATGGCGGCCCGGCGTCCCCGGGCAGGGCGCACCTCGAGACCGTGTTGGTTGGCCCCTCTATCGTCTGACCATGAATATCGGCCGATTATAGGCAGACTTTAGCCACGCCCTGGCACCCGGGGCGGACATTGGTGGGGGGGATGATGGGATCAGGATAAAATTATCAGGAATGTAAAGGAATTGGGATATCGGTCCGATGCCTGAAAGGTGGCCTTCGGCCGGGCGGGAGATAAACGTCGTGCGACGGTGGACCGGGGTCGGCCAGAGATGAGAGGCCCGGGACGTTGCGCCATGGCGCCGTTAGCCGTCCAAGACGTGCCGATCGAGGACAAAACAGGTGAAACGGCCCTGAAAAACTGCTTCCTCGTCCCGGGAGACGGTGACCGTCGCCTCGTGCTTCCGGCCGTCCACGGTCTCGACCCGGGCTTCGGCCACCACGTTTTCACCGGTGCGAACGGGTTTCAGAAATCGTGCTTCGGCAGCCCCCAGCACGACGTGGGGATCGTTGACCGCCAGCATGGCCGCATAATCGGCCATACCGAAGATAAACCCGCCGTGAACGAGGCCCCTGTCGTCGGCCGCCATCCGAACGGTCGTCGTCATCCGCAGGCGGCAGTAATGGTGGCGCACTGCTTCCGGATGACCGCAAAGTTCGGCATCGATGGCCAGATGGGTGGCAACCTCCATTTCTAATCTCCTCGGCCGTTCCGTGATGCTGGTTCAGAAGGGTTCTTCCTTGAAGCGTTCGGGAACCGCTCCGCACACCGGGCATTTGTCGGGAATGCGCTCGGCCGCGATATAGCCGCACACCTGACAGACATAGTAGGAGCAATCCGCCCCTGCGGACAGCTGCTTCAAACGCTGGGCATGATTGGCGTTGACCTGTCTGAACTGCTGCAGGGCGGCCTCGGCGGATTTGTCGCCCGCCTGCAGGGCCGCCTCGCGGGCCTGGGGGTAGATCTCGCCGGCGAGGGCCTGTTTGGCCCCCAGAAGGGTTGCCAGGTGATCTTCGACGGCACTGATTTTGCCGCGCAGGTAGATCAGACTGCGCCGGGCGCTGATCTCCTCGCCCCGGGCCATGGCGCTGAAGAGCCGGGCGTTCTGGGGCTGGCCGTCTTTCTTTTCCTTGGCGGCGTAAAGGCGGTTGCGGGCGGCCGAGGCCGATTCCCGGGCAAAAGAAAGTTGCATACGGGTCTCCAGTTCGGATGCCATGACCTGTTCTCCTGACATTGGGTAGCGATGGGTTTGCGGGTTAGGGGGACGCTGACGAGCAATCAGGTTCGTTGTTCGTAACCCGATTCGAAAAAGAAGTAAACGTTTTTCGGTGCCCGGCGACGATCATGGATTCGGCAGGCGCAGGGCTCCGAAAAACGTTTACTTCTTTTTCGAATCGGATTACAAACAACGAACCTGATTGCTCGTCAGCGTCCCC
>JAAUXW010176338.1_pt1 | contig 14948 bp, 24 predicted proteins | sample 7278141 | NCBI WGS metagenome assembly JAAUXW01 (sample SAMN14350115, study PRJNA611818) | marine sediment metagenome | isolation source: surface marine sediment (2.1m) | place: French Polynesia: Moorea | collected 2018-08
AGCCAGTTTCCCCGCCGGTTTGTCCTCCTGGATCGGCGGGGAAACTGGCTGCGGTATGCTCAGGAGTGGGGAGGATAGGCGCAGCTCTCCCCTTCATTATAACGGCGGTGTGGGGTGTTGCAAACCCCGCCGCTTTTCAATTTCCAGGAAGTTATAAGCGTTATAGGCAATGGTGCCGAGTCCGAAGAACAGCAGGAACAGCCGCATCCAGTCGGGCGGCTCCTTGTTGAGCGCTCCCAGGACCGTAAGCGGCCCGAACACCCCGACATCGAGCAATCGCATAGGCTGGGCCTTGATATCCGCGTCCAGGGCCGCTGTGGGCGTCACGGTGGGCAATGTCGCCAGTTTCAGCGGCTGCGAAGGGGGTAGGGCGTGCAGTTTCATTAGTCTACCTGTTCGGCGACGTTCTGGAGGGCTTCAGCGAGGGATCCGAAGGGCACCGGGTTGCCCGCTTGGGTTTGTTTGGCGATATCCACGCGAAACAGGTTGAACCGGTTTCCTGCTACCTGTTCGATCACATAGGCAAGGTTGTCGTCCACGGGATCGAGAATCACGGCCGCGTCGAAATTCCCCACGGGCACTTGTGCGATTAACGGGTCTTCGTCTTCGTTCTCGATCAATTCGGGCTCGATATTCACGGGCACACTCCTATAGTCACGTTGCAGGTCTCGCCTGTGTAGATTATACACCCTTCGGGGTTTTCTGCCGAAGTCCCGACATAACACCCGCCCCCGTCCGCTTCGATATCGGTAATGAGCCCGTTAAGCGACAGATCGCCCTCAAGGATAAGGGCGCGTTTTTCGATGGAGTCACACGCGGCAAGTAGGAAAACGAGAAGTAAAAGCGACCAACCCTTTGCGATCTTCGCTAACCGGGCTTCTTTAGGCTGGTCTTTTCTCTCCGGAAGATCCCCGCACAAATCGCGCGTGGCGCTCAAGGGCTGGGGCTCAAGGATCGCCTCATTGATTAGCTTAACGGCCATTGTCTCGAAACCTTTAGCGGTTGGCCGCCATAAACAGCAAAATAAACCCCACGGGCAGTGCCCAACCTTTGTTTGCTTCCCACCAGGACATTTCCCGCCCGCCGGTAATGCCGATAGTCAGGGGTTGGCGGGGGAGTGCGGGCGACCAATCGGGGGGCAGCGGCGGTCCCATAAACTCATCGTTCTGACCTAGTTTCATGGTTGCTCCTCATAGCCTGGTGGCTGTTCGTGTTTCCACAGGTCGATGTTTTTTTGTGCTGCATCAGGTGAATAATATGCGTTTCCACGCGGGTAACCCGGGTATTGATTTTAGCCAATACCACAATATTAGCAATCACTTGTCCGATTAGGAACAGGATCACAGTCACGATTAAAGTAAGTAGGTTCGGGTCCATTATTTTTCAAAAGTTTGCCAGAATTCGCTTTTGTAAGGATCGACCACAGGATAAGTATGTCCATCCTCGGTTATTAAAAAGAATCCCTCATAATCACTGTATCCCATTGCGTCCGCTTCATGCATACCGGCAAAGTGTAGTACTTGAGTTGAATCTTCATTATCCGGTATGGAAAACTGTTCAAAAGTTTCGCCCTCTTCGTCATCAATCCAAAATTTCATCAGATTAATCCTATGTCGCGTTTAACATCCCGGATATACCCCAAAGTAATCGAGGGCGCGGCGTACACCCCTTTACGCCGCACGTTGGTCTCGCCCCAATTATACGCCGCAATCGCCGCATCCCAGGAGCCAAACTCGTTGTAGTAGCGGCGGAACAGGCTTCCCGCGTAGTCAATGGAGGCAATGGGATCATAAGCGTTCACCCCCGGGTGCCAGCGGGGCGTGATCTGCATCAGGCCAACTTCACCGCTCGCCCCGCGTGCGTTGGGATCATAGCGCGATTCCTGGTAAGCGATACGCGAAAGGAAGCCGGGAGGTAGCTGGTAACGCCGCTCAGCGGCCCTAAAAGCGTAATCGTACCCTTGCCCCTCGGGTGGGGTTATCCATCGTCCGGCGGTAGGAAAAGCGCCCCCGCGCGTACTGAACAGGTAAAGAAGCGCCCCTGTGATGACGATTCCGGTAGTCGCATTCATACCTTGAGTCCGAATCCGCCGCTGCAACGGGTGGTATTGGTGGTTACATCGAGTACGCGGATTCGCAGAATATCCAGCGGTTGCAGGCGCCCACAGTCCGGGTCAATGAGTATTTGCGCAAAGGTTGAGCCTTGGGCGTTCAGTTCGATGGTATTGAGATTACGGACCACGCCATCACTGGTAAAGAATCGGTAAGGATTGACGATCAGTTCAAAATCCGCCTGTGTTGCCGCTTGCCGTCCAATGGAAGCGTACCAGGTCACAAGCCTTAATGCGGGCCAGTTGCCCGGGTTGCAGAAAATCGCCTGCAAGGTCTGCCCGGTATCGGGCGCCATCTGGGAGACCACAAGGGCGCCGTTATCGGTCACGTTGATAGTGCCCACGTTACGCCCGTTCGAGCCTGCGGTAAGCCCTCTCATGCGGTTGACAAAGGCAAAATCGTTAAGCGCAACAGACGCGAGACCGTTCATTGTGATATCGGTCTCGATATAATCCCCGTTGGTATCCACGCCCTGCACGTTCACGGTACGCAGCCCGGTTCCGGCGGCGGTATCGGCCGCGTTATCGGATGCGATAGTCAGGGGTGGGGTGATAGCGGAATCATCCAGGATACCGCCCGGCGTCCAAATGTCTTCGGGCACCGTTCCGGTATCTACATCGAAGTTTTTTCCAAATTTCTGCACGGCGTATTGACAATTTCCGCCGTCAAGGATTGGGTTGATTTCCATCAGTTCTCGATCCCCAGTCTAACTAAAAGACATTTAGCCTTTGCCCCCTTGTTCTGATCGAATGACCGCCCCGTTCCAAATCCGAAATCAACAGCGTCATTTGTACTGTCAGCCCTTGTCGTTGAACTCCAAACCTCGATACTCGACCATACAGGAAAAGCAGTAGCATTCGGAAAGCTCGACCCATTTTCACGTATTGACAAGGTGGCTAATTCGTCGATGTTAGCTAACCGCCAGTCATTATATCCCGCCAAATTTTGCGCGTTCGCTTCGTCGCAATATTCGAATATACCGCTGTCTGAACTTCCCCCGGGCGGTGTGTCCCATTCTAGATCATCGGTTCCACTATTTCCGAATACAGCACCTGAAAGGGTTCGGCTCCACATTAAATTAGTGGATTTATCATAAACACACTCATTCGATTTCGATTCGGTATTCCCCTTGAGTGTTATATTAGTCGTTCCCGAATACTGTCCCGTTGTAAGAACGACATACTGCGCGTCCTCTTTTGACTTATTAATCCCCCTCTGAAGCACGCCATCATCCTGTGACGTTGCGCCAGCGGGTGTATAGTCGGTTGTCTGGCCCGTTTTCAGCGTTGGTCCGAACGTATAATCAAGGATATCGGCGGTCATGGTAGTATTTCGGGCGGTCTTCCATCCTCGAAATGCTTTAAGGTCTGGTCACTCAGAAGCACGTCAAGTGCATCAAAAATGCGCGTCCTGATAGTGTCAATGGCTCCACTGGCATAATATGTGTAGTCGTACACATACGAATAGGTATCGGTAAGCCGTAGCAATTGCTCGCGGGTCTTTGTGACAGTAAACGTTTGAACGTCCATGTCATCAAATTCCTGATAGGTAACCTTGGCAACATTATTGGGGATTTGCCGCGACAGGTTTTCCAGGACGAGCGTCAATTGCTTATCGGAGTTATCGATAATCAGCCGCTTGAGTGATCCATCTGGATTAAAGGTTCGGGTCTCAGCCATCTTACACCACCAAGGAAGCCCCGACAGAATACGTAATACTGTCCGCGTCGGCATGCGTGACAGATACGCGGTAAGTACGCGGCAGAATATCGGCAGCTGCAGCGTTGGCAACCGCCCCGATGCCGGGGTAGAGCTTGAGAACAGCCGTAGAGACGGTAGTAATCGCAACACTGGTCAGTAGATTGTAGTAAGTCCCGCTTACGGGGTCTTTGCCTTGAATGTTTACGGTAATCGAGGGCGTTGCCGTGACCGCCGTAACATCGATAAAGAAATGCGCCCCGCGTGCGTTGTAGTTGGTAAAGTCCGCGCTGTTCGTGGTCGTCGTGCGTGCGGCACTCGCAAGGATGGTCTCGGTGGTATTCGCCCGTTCCCTATCCCACCCTGAACCATTGAACAGATGGCCCGCATTACTGACGGCAAACCCTTCCAGATCACTGTTCGACCGATTATCGCTTTCCGGCGTAATAAAGCTACTCGCCCCCGAATCGCTTCCAAGGGCCACATAGAGAATACCGTTCTCCGTACAGATCAACGGTTTATTCCGGGTCTTTTCCGGGTTGGCGATATCGTCTTGTTGTTGACCCCACAAGATTGAGTTAAACCATTTAATCATTGCGATACGCTCCCGGTTTCGGTCTGACTGGCAACCTGGAACGCAAGCGGCAGACCGCGTGTCAGCAGGTTGTTGCCGTAGAACATCACATTGAAATAAAGCGTTCCGCCATTGCCCACGGCCGCGATACCCGCGTCTATTTCGTAGTTGATGAACACGCCGAAAGTCTGCTGTTCGAGCCCCAGTACCCAGGTCGGAAAATCGTAGGGGTTGACCACGGCGCCTAGTTCCATGTCCTCATAATCGGGAACTACCGTATCATTGACCAACAGGGTGTATTTGATATCGGTAAACACTTCCCCGTTATCCCGGGCGATATCATCGAACGCGACCACATAGGCGGGCTCGACGGCAAACCCGCGCCATACACCCGTATAGCCTGCGGGAACCGTATATTCCACCGTCACGCGGGTACTGCTGGGATCGCCCAGGTCAACAACGAAGTTCGCGCCAACGGTTTTATTGAAGTCCCGGGCATTGATGGGGCGGCCATCGTAAACGGATGTCACCCCCAGTGGTATCGTTACCGTACCGACACGCCCGGGAATATCCGAGATACGCGCTTCGCGGGCGATATCCATCGGGATTCCGCCGCTGCGCCGCCCCTGTATGAGCGTACCCGGTGGTATGAATTCCGGCTCCGCAAAATCCGATCCCGGCTCATTACGGGCAAAGGCTTTATCCTGCGGAAGATCCCCTAACCCATCGGGTATGTCTTGATCGAGTTCGGATTCTCGATCTTCGAATTCGTCATTCATAATAGACCCCTGAAAAGTGGGGCGTCCTTGCCCCTCCCCGGTTAACCACCCATCCGGAAGACCTTGTATCCGATGAACGACAAACGCAGATTATACGTTGTACTCGCGCTAAAGTTCGTCACCGTGATCGCAATGGTCGAACGGGCTAGAAACAGTTTCGGCGTGGGCAGGATAAACGGTAGTTCACCCGTACCAAACAGGTTCGAGACCGGCGCGGCCGTCTCCAGCAGATCACGACCGGAACCGGTGTCCTTGATCTGTACCGTCATCAGCGGGATTACCCGGCTTGAATCGGTCTGTACGGCCGCCGAAATGTCCGCGAAGTAGGTAAGCTTCTGCATGACAAAATCGGAATCGGCCTGAATATTGATGTTGCCTGTGGCGGTCGCGCCGTTGGCGACGGATGAAAAGTCTTCCTCATAGATATAGAAGTCTTTCTTTACACCCTGATCGGCGGTTTTGACATCCTGTCCCAACGCAGCAAGGCGTTGATTACGTACCGATACCGCATCTTCAAGCCGTCGCATTTTAGCCTGTAAGGCTTGTCGTTCGTGTGGCGTCATAGTCTTTTTCCTGTGGTTACTTGGTTGGAGCCTTTTTGGCACCAGGCCAGTACAAGTAAAAAGGAGGCGGCCCCGAAGGGCCACCACCCAATGATGAGCCTTACTGGCTCTGACGGTAGAGAATGCCGTCGAGAACGACGAACACTTTAGCATCCGCCCCGGAGGGCAGTGCCACTACGGCGGGCCAGTTCAGCGCGACAGTGAAGTTTTGGTTTGGCACCAGCAGAACCGGCGGGTCGAGATAGTACGGACGCCCGCACCAGGCCGCATAGTCCATTGTCTGCTGTTGATCGGCGGCGGTCGCTTGCGTGAAGTGAACCGCAAAACTTGCATCCAGCTTGGTTTTCGGCGGGAACCGATTTAGCGGCGCTTCTTCCAGGTAGGTCTTGGAACCGATAAAGAAATTCAGGCTGCCCGACTTGGCGACCGTGTACACGTCATTCGTGAACTCGGATTCGGTAAGGGTTGTACCTTCCTGCACCGGATCCACCCCTGGATAAAGATAAATCTCGATTGACTCTACCAGGAAATTTTTGGGCTGTGGCAGTTGACCGGCCGACTCAATGTTCGTATCGGCGGCGGTTTTGGAAGACTGACCGCGCGGCGTCTGGAAAAACTGTAATTGAGTTTGTCCAGCGGCCGCATAGGTTGCGGAGTCATAAAGTGACTGGCGAATACCTTCATATTCACCGCGTCGGTTGACATCAAAGCTTTGCAGGTCAACAAGGCTTGGTACATTAGAGTTTCGCATTAGAATGTTTCCTCTTTTCGCTTCGTCTGCGAACTGTGGTTATTTACAGCTTACAGGCTGGTTAAGCCTTAGTAATAATGTCCCATATTCGATTCATTTTCGATACAGGATTCGGCTTGCGTGCGGGCCATTTGTGCGGCTGACGGACCCGCAAAGGGTTGGTTCAGCGTGTCAGCCGCTAGATAAGGGTTTGCGGCACCCTCCGAGCCCACATAGGCACCCATGCCCCCGACATAGGCCCCGACCCCGACCGGGGTTCCGGCGGAGTAGTAACCCATTCCATCAAGCGGCACTTGCGGCATGAACTGTTGGGCAACTTCGCGCATACACCCGTGAATGACTACGGTCATCGCACCCTTTGTCATCTCGTCCGCCGTTTTGCGACTGGCGACCATGTTCACCAGATACCCCAGACCGATAGCGCCAACGCCCTTGACCACATGGCGGAGCATGCCGGTCTTGAGGTTCATTGGGATCGGGAGATACCCCCAGGCGATATCGAGGGTAAGGGCACCGGCCGCGCCCATAAATGCGGGCTGAACCACACCCATGATACCCCGGCGTTGCGGGTTGCGCCGTCTGCGGTGCATCGGGTTTTTCCGACGCAGTCCGTAGGTCGGCACTCCAAAGGTATTCGCGGGATTACGCCTGCGGACTCTGCGGCGGGCGACTCTGCGCCTTGCTCTGACAGGAGCCTTGCGAGCGGCCCGGCGGCGGGTGGTTTTGCGCCGTCTACGGCGCGGATTGATTAACAGCATTTCGGCCATGTTATCACCTATCTATGATACCTCTTTCTGTGAATCTATATGACCCGCCGATCAGATAGAGAACACGCCCGTCAAAGGAGGTAACAAGTAGCGGCCGAGCGGATTTTTTAAATTCGTGAATGTATCTTTCGGTTTTACCGTCCCTTACGGTGGTGTATAGGATACCGTCGCATGGCCCGATTCTAACAACTTCCTTCGCAATCGGCAATTTAACACTGTCGATATATCCAGCATCATGGCCCGTAAAGTCCTCATAAAGCCGAGCCCCTTGATTAAGTCGGGCCTTGCTTGAGGGGGGTACGGGGTTTCGGCCACGATTAGTCCTTACTTTTTTTTTACCGCACGGTTCGAGTGGATCGCGACCTGTTTACCCGTCGCTTTCGCCAGCGCGTTCCCCACCTTTCTCGCCTGTCCCAGATCAGTAAAACTGCAGGCTTTCGCAACGCTTGAGGTTAGCCCGGCCCCGTCATAATATCGGTTGCCGACTTTAAGCTTGTAGCGCACCGGCCCCGGGTTGGTCTTGCGAACTACGGTCTTTTTTGAAACGCGAAGCTTGCCTGTACGCCTTGCGGGTCCGGATACTCGCCTAACCGCCCTTTTCTTCGTTGCGCGGCGTACCGCCGTTTTCTTCGTGCGCTTTGGGCTTGCCGCTTTTTTTCGGCTAACTCGGACCTTCTTTTTGCTGCTGACTCTTGCCATTGCTCCACCATTGGGGTTCTCGTATACTGTCGCGTCGATTGAATGTTGATTGTTACGCAGTCCCATTAGCGCAAAATCCTTAATAACCTTGGCGCGTGTTTCTTCGCTTCCGTGGCGACCGTCGCGGGTTTTAACGTCGATACGCGCTACTGTCTTTCCCGTTTCTTTTTCGACAACGATCACTTTTCTGAAGCGATTTCCGCCCGTTGTTCCATAGGCTTTGTCTAGCTTCATCTTATACTTAGGGTTCAGCGGCGCTAAATCCATCGGATTATCCTTTCTTGGCGGCCCTTGTCCCCGCCCTTTACCATACCGTGATTGTTCAGGCGATTTACCGTCCCGCCGTGTTCTGATCCACTCACCCCTTAGCCCTCTTTCCCGTTCGTCGTCGGTCATTTCCCGCACGGCGACTATTTTTTGACCACCCCTTTTTTTGCGGGCCCTTGCCTCTTTCGCGGTGCGGGCCACGACTCCCGTGTTTCTGCCCTCGAAGAAATAAAGCTTGTGGCGACTCATTTTTTTCAGCCTGTTCTATCTTGGGCGGAAACATTTCGCTCAGTTTTTCGATATTTATCCACCTACGTAATGCAAACATAAGCGTTCAAAACCGTAACTTCTTCTGCGTAAAAAAATAAACCGCCGCCCCGACCGCAATCCACGGTCCCAGCGTTTTCAGGCCACGCTCGATACTCGGACCAATCCCGGGCTGCTGCCGTCGCATGATCTCAAGGGATTGTTCCGTCGAATACCCTTCCGCCGCCAAGCGTTCCATCTGATCGTTTTCGGACAGATAATCCTTAAACTTGTTGATCCCATACGTCACACCCGCCACGGCCCCGGTAATTGCCGCAACCGGGATAAACCAGACCACCCCCAACCCTTGCAGGTTCGCGTTGGCATCATTGCCGAACCAATCCTGGTAACGGGCATAGGCCGCATCGATTGCTTGCGTCGTGTTCTCGATGGTCGATTTGATCTTATTCCCGATACCCAGGATATTGCTGCGCGTACTGGCAAGCTCCGGCGTCTGCGGTGTGCTGTACTGTACCCGGTCATACAGTGTCATGAATTCCGCCGCTTTGGCCTTGAGATCATAAACCGCCGATTCCCATTCGGTTGTATCGAACAAAGGCATAACGCCCCCTAGCGCCGTCCCATCATCGTAAACAACAAAACGGCCCCAATCGCAAGACCCCCGATCAACAAGAGGTTCTGCGTTTCCTTCGAGGGGGCGAACTGGCGCGGGTCAATTTCGTGTGCGATCTTGACCGTCGGGGCCATGTAGCGGCCCGGATCCTCAATCGGCGGATAACCGCGTGACATCCGCTCAATTTGCATGTCGGTAATCTTGTCCTGCTGTTTGTAGGAAAGGTACCCTTTAGCGACGTCGGTGGCGGAGCTGGCGATTTTCTCCCACCAGGCCGGTTCCGGCTTCGGTGTCGCGGCCGGTTGCAGGGTTGCGGCCCCGCTCCACGTTGGCGCACCGCCCGCTGTCGGTAGCGGCGGCGTACCAGACCAGATGTCCGTAATCGTCTCGAACTGTCCGAGCCCGTGTGCTTCCGGACCCAGACCGCCCATTGCGGCGGGCTCAAGTCCGCTCAGACGCATTGCAGCAATCGGCACGCGAGCCCGTTTCAGGATCTTCGCACGGGAGCCCGGATAGCGTGATTCCATCCAGTTCAGGAATTCACGCCCGGCGGCATAATCATCATTTTTCACGTTAGGTCCCCTTCTTGGGTTGGCGGGTAAATAAGAATAAACCGACTGCCGCGGCGGCCGCTACCGGAAGCCAGGGGAACCCCTTTTCCCGTTCGGTCATAATCGCCCGTTCCAGCTCCGGACTCGACGGCCAATCCGCCGGAATCATCGGCCCCGGCCCCGGGTCCGGCTCCGGGATACCCGGCAACGGTGTATAAGGCTCGGCGGGTGCACTCGGCGCCATTGCGGGGTAACCCGTAGGGGCAGGCTCGGAAATCGCCGGTTCGGCCATCTGTGCCGGACTTGCGGTCTGTACGGGTGCGGCCTGTACCGCCGCCCCCGGACTTGCCTGTTGCATGGTCAGCGTGGGTGAGAACTGTGGGGTAAAACTTTGCTGCATGGTCGGGCTTACGGTAATCGCGGGCGAGACCGTGACGGAAGGGGCCGGTGCAGGCGCCGGTGCGGGCGCCGGTGCGGGCCGTGCAGCCGCGACACGCGGAACGCAACGGTATTCTTGCGGTTGACTGGGACCGCGTGGCATAGCCATTCTCGAATAACCCGGCGGACATCCCCCACGGGTAATAAACGAACCCGGCGGGCCGCCATAGCTACCCGGTTGAGACGCGGCGGCCGGGGCGAGTGCAACAGGGGCGGGCGCGGAAAACCCCCGCCGCGTAGCCGGTGCCCGGCCCCGTGAAGGGCTTCCGCCGCCTTGTGAGAACTGTCCGAGTTTCATTTACTTTCTTCGGCCCTTGCGTCGATTCATTACCGTAATCGCCCCAATGGCGCCCACAGCTAACAGACCGGCGGTCAGAAGCTTGCCGGTCTCAGTCTGCCCGCCCGCCCGGTAAACGGTGGGCATGGCCGAAGGAAAGGCTTCAGGAAAGCCCGGGGTGCGTGATCCCACCGGCAGGGGCCAGTCGCCGTAATCCGGCCCCGGGTAGGTGCCCGGGATCGGCGGAAAGGCGGGCCGGTTCAGGGGACGGGCGACCTGTCCCGGGCTTGCGGTTTGCGTAGGGGCGGCTGTGACTGTTGCACCCGGGCTATCCTGTTGCATGGTCATTGTGGGAGAGAATTGCGGGGTAAACGCTTGCTGCATCACAGGCGAGACCGTCACCGGACCACCCGGCCCCGGTACAGCCCCCGGCATACCCGGTGCACCCGGCCCCGGTCCCACCCCCGGCGGCCCGCTACCTTTATCGAGTAGATCACTGGCCGCCCCGGTGACGAAATCCAAAGCCGTGTCGATAAACCCCAGTCTGTTCAATTTCATATCTCGAACCCTTTACCCGATCCGTTGTAGATTACCATACGATTAACGACGCCCGGCGGATACCAACCCATTTGCACCGGCTCGGTAGGGTCGAGTGCAACCCAGCGATTGCCGATTTTCGTTTCAAGTATAACATGGGAAAAAACGCCCGGTTGCAGTGCAAGCGCAACCGAGCGGGTTTTGTGGCCGATGGATTCCAGCAGGGAGGCTAAAAGAACAACCTTATCATCACAATCGCCTTGACCTAATTCGAGTGTGATTTGTGGGGCGGCAACCGTTTCGACTTCGTTGATATCTTTTATGTAGCGGATGCGATCACGAACGAACGTAAAAAGGTCGTTCACTTCCGCCGCATAGGCTTTCTGGCCGTTGTGGTAGACCAGATCCATTGCCTTGCGGCGAATAGTGAAATCCTTTTTTCCTTCACGGATCAAGTTTTTCATGATCCGCAAGGTAAGGTTTATACCGGCGGGACCGTCAGGGACTTTCTGTAAGCTCGCTATTCCCTGTAGTTTCATCCAGTGGAGGTTCCTGTGGCGGCGCAATCGAGATTTCTTCGGTTATAGGTGGGGATTTACCATCTTCGTTTTCTGTTGTCAAGTTTGCATCGGAATCGGGCGCCATGCCGAACATCTGTTTCAGTTCCGCTTGCAACGATTCAAACCACGGCGCGTGCGCCCTTACATCGGGGTTGAATTGCGCAAGATAGTCCAGCGCATCCGCACGGACAATAAACGTCTTGATATCTTCCGGCGATACCAGCTCAGCAACCATGTCTGCCATAAAGCCCGGGTCCGCTTGTTGCGCGGCTTTGATTACTAGAAAATCGACTTTCAATTTGAATTCACGGAAAGCCCGCTCTTGTTCTGGCGTCATACTGTTTTGCTCCGGTTGTTGAGTAAGTTGCTGCTGTGGCGGCTGCGTGGGGTTCGCTTGCGGGTTTTGCGGCAATTGCTGCGCTTTGATCGTCTGTTCCGTTTTGGCGGCCTGTGCCAGCATAGGCAAGGCTTCCCGGGCAATCGATATCATGCTGTCGTGAATGTTCTTTTCCGCACCACCCCCGGCGATATCCTTAGCAATCTCGATACCCTTGACGAACATATCCATAGGATTATTTTGCTGTGGCTGTAGAAATTCCTTCATCTGTACCATCGCACCCATCATGGCGGTCATCATGGCAACGGGATCGGCGGCGGGTTGTTGGGGTTGGCGCATGGACTCTTGAACCATCTGCATTGTCTGGCGTTGCTGTTCGGCCATTGTCGCCACCAATCCCGCAAGATCCTGTTTACTTTCGCGCATCAGTTCGGTAACGGGTTTTTTAAGCGGTGTAGCGATATTGAGTGAGCGGCGTTTCCGCAACCGGTTCTTGTTGTAGACGGCGACTTGATATTCCCCCGGGCCAAATTCGTCCCGAATCTTATCAAGTATCGGCAATTCGGACGGAACAGCGGAAAAACAATGCTCCAGCTTGCCCTTGTTAGGAATCACCCGCTTAACGAATATCCGGAACTCGGCATCGATATCATCCCCACCGAATTCCGCGAACATTGCGGCCAATTCGTCGTCGATTACTTCCTGTACGCTCGAAACATCTTCCGCTGTTGCGTCGATTACTTCGGCTTCCTCAATGTTTTCATGGTCGCCGGTTAGCCGTTTTGTCGCCATAATACCCCCTGATTCAATTCGATTAATTCACAATCCAATTCGAAGTATAATTGAATTAGATGCATAAAAAAACCCGCCCCAGACCAGCGGCTACCGGTTTAACCTGGGGCGGGCGTTGTTGTGCATTTTCCCAACTATGTATTTACGTTATGCGATAGAATCACCCCCTTTGGTGGTTGTCTTGATCTTATGAGATCCGCACGCGGGCGTGTCCGGGGTCACGCTGGGGCGTATCGATACGATTGAAAGATTCCCCGGGACCGTTGGTATCCCTACCGGCAACGGCGGCTTGTAGTAGCATTGATAAGTCCGCGCACCGGCCGACATTGGATCGCGCTCCCCTTCGTGCATATAGCGGCAGTTGCCGCAAGTGAACGCGCCCACCTACGCGCCTCCCTTCCGACCACCGCGCGCGGGCCGAGCCGGTTTCGCCGGCTCCGAGTCCGTCGTTTCTTCCGGATTGCCCAGCAAGGGAATCACTTTCATATCCTGGAGTTTTGCCCGCATACGGGCTACCGGGTCTTCCCCTTCAGTTTCGGTGACCGATTCCGCCACCCATTGATAACCGCTGATCGCTTCATCATCGCGCCGTACGCCGACCTTGAGGGCGAAATCTACGGACGAAACCCCTTCTCGGGTTAGCGCATCTTCTACCAGTTCTTCGGCGATCGGCGGCAGAATCAGGTTCATAGACGTAAACATTTCGCCCGTTTCGATGTTGACGGCTTCGAACTTGCCGCGAAACTTGAGATAGGGGCCATAATCCGTTTCGCCGGGAATGGAGCGGTGGGTATTGCCGTATACCGTCATGAGCCATATCGGATCACCCTCAGAATTGATGATTGCCTTTTTATCGGGTTTGCCGCATACGATCCTCGCGGTGATTTTTCGTACCATTGCCATAGTTTACTATCCTCGTTGATGTTGATTCGGCAGTGTTTGATAAGGTTGCCGATTACCCTTTAGTCTTTTCTCGCTTTCGGAAGTCCGCAGTTCGTGCAGACCCAAATGTTTTGAACGCGGTTATCAAGCACGCCTTTTGCAGCAATAAACTTCCGGCCCTTGCACCCTTTGCAGCGCTGGAAAATGTTATGCTCTTGCGTGTGTTTGTCGATGCCGGTTTTTTCGTCGTTGGTCATTTCCTATCCCATATATTCAAATAGTTTAAACTGTTGCTTACAATTGCGACACTTTATTATAACCCAGGTATGCGGTATCCATTTAACGGGGTTAGTGTTTAAGCTTTCATATCGTATTGCATGACAGATTGATATATTATTCGAACCACAAGAATTACAACGCGCTGTAAAGTTTTTTATTGGCTCTGCATGATTCCACATAATCTGCTGTGCTTCACGCGATACAGGGTCATCGGAAGAATCCAGTTCAGTCATGAAGTGGTTCATACCTTCCCCCGCATATCTTTAGCCGTTTTGGCGTTCATGACGATTTGCCGTTTGATCTGTTTGGGGTCCGCGCCGATTGTGTAACTCGGTACAAGCGGATCATATTCGATCATCTTACCGCGACACAATGCGTAGATTTGCCAAGCTCTGAACTTCACTCCCTTACTTGCGATTTTAAAAGGAGCTATCTTTTTGTCAAGTTTTTTTCGCTTTTTGTTTTTGTTCTTATAGTCTGCTTTTGAGTACTTAAACGCATACATTTTTTTCCCAGCTATCGCGCCCTCGCTGAAATTTCCTTCAATATCCCATTGTCCCAATTCCTTTCCCAGCGTTACGCCTTTTACGTTATGCGCTGCGATCGAGTCCGTATCACAATACAGAACGCCTTTACACTTGCAAATGTTGCGCCAGAGTTTAGCGCGTACATAGCCGGTAATGCTCGCAGCCGTCACTACATTGTAAAAATGCATTTGTTCTTCCTGCAGTTTTCGCGCCGCCAAGATATGCGGCCCTAACATGCCCGCAAACTGGTAGCGTTCAAAATCTTCCATGTCCAGATCAATCACGTGCCCCCGCTTTGCCGTTGCCGCATACGCCATCAAATCCGCGAACTCAGGATCAACTAGCATGTATTCTTTATACGCCTGTGGGTTAGCCGCGTACTTCCCATATAGGCTATTCATTCCTAATTTGTCGAGTAGATCATCCTCCTTGTTACCGGCCGCCTTCGCGGCTTTCCTGTGCTCCCACAAGGGCATGATGTAATCGCGGAAGTTTATGGTTTCATCGAACCGATAGATTGCAAGTACTTCGGTAATTTCCAGCGTACCAGTTTCGAGACCGGCGTTAACCTCCCACCCAGTAACGTGAAATGTTCTTTCACAATCGTCATTCGGGAAAAATAACGATCCGTCCATGTCACGATACGGTAATGCCCCCTTGGAGATCGCTTTAATCGAGAC
>JAAUXW010268978.1_pt1 | contig 14884 bp, 7 predicted proteins | sample 7278141 | NCBI WGS metagenome assembly JAAUXW01 (sample SAMN14350115, study PRJNA611818) | marine sediment metagenome | isolation source: surface marine sediment (2.1m) | place: French Polynesia: Moorea | collected 2018-08
AACCGCCTTGACTCGAAGCGCCAAACACCGACTCGAGCAAGGAACCGGTGTAGACGACGCTCCCGACCGCCTCGATGAGGCATGTTCCGTGACGGACCTCAGAATGCGGTCACACGGGCTGTGTTTGGGTTCCTCGGTGTCCGTCCGAGAGTATCCGCGGCGCAGTCAGGTAGCAGGCATAGTCGGTGAATCTTCGCGCAGTCGTCCGTGCACCTCCGTGTCGGCGTCGATGGCCGGGCCTGGATCGTGGTGAGCAAAAGCTGAAAGGCAACCGTGCGCGGCGTGCGGAGGCCATCACGGGCGAGGTAGGTTCCAGGTTCGATCCTTTCGTTCCACCCGGCTGCACGGCAGTCTACTATCCGCCGTACGGCCACTCGTACGGCAATCCGGACCGTGTCTCCCCTACCGGCCAGACCGGCTGGCAAGGCTTCGGATGTGTCAGCCGCTGGGTTGCCACTCCGGTCCGGGGACGTGCCTCGATGACCGCGCTGGGCACGCCAGGCGAGTTAACCGGGTAGGACACGTACATCAAATTCATTCGAACGTCGACAATCGGCCGGTCCGGGAACCGTCAACGGAGTCGATCGAACCCACAGGAGAGGACCCGACATGGCCAGCGCCCATAGCCGTTTTCGAGGCGTCGCACTACTCAGCGCGATGACCGTGTTCGCCCTGGCGTCCGCCTCAAAGGCCGATGAGGCCGCCAGCGCTGCTTCGACGCAGGCACGCGTCGTGCCGGCCCTGACGGGTGAGGTGTTCACGGGCGACCTCGAGGAGATCCGCAAGCGCGGCACGCTACGCGCGCTGGTCTCGTTCAGCAAGACTGATTTCTTCCTCGATGGTGCGCGTCCACTCGGCCTACAGGCAGAGCTTCTCGCACTCCTGGAGAAATCGCTGAACGAGGGCGTATCGCGCAAAGAGCGCGGAATCCGCGTCGTCTACGTACCGGTGTCCTTCGACCGCTTGCTGCCAGCTCTGGTCGAGGGCCGCGGCGACATCGCCGTGGGGACGCTGACCGTCACAGACGAGCGGGAAGAGCTGGTGGACTTCGTGGTTGACAAGCGCGACCGCGTCGATGAGCTCGTCGTCACCGCCAAGGGCGTGACGGGCCTCGAGGCGATCGAAGACCTGGCCGGCCGGCAGATCCACGTCATGCGCGGCAGCAGCTACGCAGAGCACCTGCGGCGGCTCAGCAACCGTCTGGTAGCGGCCGGGATGCCGCCAATCGACGTGCGAGAGGCCGCACCGAATCTCGTTACCGAAGACCTGCTGGAACTCGCCAATGCCGGTGTCATCGATATCACGGTCTCGGACGACTACAAGGCGAAGCTGTGGGGCGAGGTATTGCCCGACATCAACGTTCTCGACGCCTTGAAGGTGAACGCCGACGGAACCGTAGGATGGGCCGTCCGGAAAGAGAACCCAGAGCTCCGCGAGGCTCTCGAGGGATTTTCGGGGAGCGTCCAGAAAGGGACGTTGCTCGGCAACGTGCTGCTGAAGCGCTACTACGCGAACACACGGTGGATCAAGAATCCGCTCGCCGACGAGGAGCGCGACAAGCTCGACGCACTCATCGGACTCTTCCAGCGCTACAGCGAGCAGTATGAATTCGACTGGCTGGCGATCGCGGCCCAGGCGTACCAAGAGTCCAAGCTCGACCATAGCACCAAGAGCTCCGCTGGAGCCGTCGGCATCATGCAACTCCTGCCGAGCACGGCGAGTGACCCGAACGTGGCGATTCCCGAAGTCGAGGATCTCGAAAAGAACATCCACGCCGGCACGAAGTACATGGCGTTCCTCCGCGAGAGGTACTTCAACGAGCCCGAGCTCGACGATGAGAACCGGTTTGCATTCACCTGGGCGGCCTACAACGCGGGTCCGGCCAGGGTTCGGCAGATGCGCAAGCGAGCCGAGGAGATGGGCCTCGATCGTAATCGCTGGTTCGGCAACGTCGAGCACGCTGCGCTCGCGATTGTGGGCCAGGAGACCGTGCGCTACGTGAGCAACATATACAAGTACTACGTGACGTACTCGCTACTCGAGCAACAGCTTGCGGAGAAGCAGACGGGGCTCGAGACGCTCTCCGATGTCGAGAAATGAGTGGGGTTCCACCGTTTTCTCGTAGGCCTGTGGGTGGCCAACACGCGCTTGATCCCAGGTCATTTCTGGGTGCAGGTCCGGTGAGCCGAGCAGAGGAGACGAGCGAATTCAACAAGATGCCGAGGCCCCTCGACTATGCCGTGAATCGAAAGCGCTCGCGTGTCGCGTGCGCCGCACTGGCGCTCATCGTCGTCTTTCAAGCGCCGCTCGCAGCCGACTGGCAGCCGCTCGAGGTCGAGGTCTGGAACCCGCCGTTCAACGACGAGCGAACGCGCGAGGCTCGCACCTACGAGGCCCTGGAGTCGGCTTCCGAGCGCTGGCGGATCTGCGCGTCAATCCCGCACTTGAAGGATGCATACTGGGCCGCGGTCAATTTCGCACTGGTCGACGAAGCCAAACGGCTCGGGGTCGCACTGCGCATCAACGAGGCCGGGGGCTACGACCACCTCGACGTGCAGCGCGAGCAGATCGAGCAATGCATGGGTAGCGGCGGCGACGGACTCATCGTCAGCGCGATAACGCTCGACGGCGTCGACGACCTGATCGCTCGCTATGCCGCCGCCGGCAAGCCGGCCATCGACCTCATCAACGGTGCGAGCTCCAACGCGATTGCCGCGCGCGCCGCCGCGGACTTTTGGGACAACGGACACGAGGCCGGCCTCTACCTCGCCGCGCTCCAGGCGGGCGGCGACGGACCGCTGCGGGTAGCCTGGTTCCCTGGCCCGCAAGGCGCCGGCTGGAGCGCCGCCGGTGATGCAGGACTGCGCGCAGCAGCAGCCGTGGTCGGATTCGAGCTCGTCGCCACGCGCTGGGGCGACACCGGCCGGGCGGCGCAGGCCAAGCTCGTCGAGGCAGTGCTCGACACCGACCCCGCGGTCGACGTGATCGTCGGCACCGCGGTCACGGCCGAGGCCGCGGTGGACGTGCTCAGGGCGCGAGGGCTCACCGACTCCGTCAAGGTGATGGCCTACTACTACGGACCCGGCGTGCACCGAGGGATTCGCCGTGGCCGGATCATCGCCGCACCGACCGACCAGCAAGCCATCCAGGCACGCATCGCGATGGACCTCTTGGTCCGTGTGCTCGAGAAGAAGCCACATCCGAGGCATGTCGCACCGAAGGTCACTGTGGTCGATCGCGATAACGTTCGAAGTTTCGATACCACGACGTCGCTTCCACCGCGCGGGTTCCGCCCGATCTTCAGCGTCAACGACTGGGAGTGAGAACAGTACACGCAAGGCAGGGTCGGAAATGGTCAGCGTCCGCGCGCTGATCCTCGGATTCATCGTTTCCGCTGGGCTCTCGGGCGCGGTGTTCCTCAGCAGCGCCTTTCGGTCCGACGCTCGCGAGGCCTGGGAGTCCGAGGCGGAGCAGGCCGCGCGCTGGCTGTCGGGCACGCTGCTCGGTTGGCTCGAGGAGAGCTATGCACCGCTGTCCGGAATGGCGGTGCTCGTCGAGAACGCCGAGGCGGTGTCCGAGACGGAGTTCCTCAACGCCTACGACGCGCTCGAGAGCCGTTCAACCGCGTTCTTTCTGGATGCCGTGGCGGTCGCGCGCCCGCGCTTCGCGGGTACCGCGTGGTCTGTGGACATCTCCTCGGACCGGCTGAGTCTGCTCTCGCCTGATACGCCGCTCGCGAAGCAGCCGGAGATCCTCGACGCGGTCCAGGTCGCCCAGATTCGCTATGGTCAGATCGTGCTCGGGCGCCCCGTGCGCACGGATGAAGGCGCTCTCCTCTCTCCCGTCGCGCTGGCCACAAGAGCGCCGGACGGCGAAGTGGTCCTCATCGGGCTGATGAACTATGACGCCCTGGTAGACGGACTCTTCCAGATTCACGCGCCACCGGGGATGGCGCTACGCATGGATGGACGCTTCGCCGACGCCTCCGGCCTCGGCACGGACCAGCACATCTTCGGGGAGACCCCAGCGAGTTCGTTGTACAGGGTAACGACCCGCACGGTCAGCGCGGAGGCGGACGTTTCCATCGCATGGTACGTCGATGCCGAGTTCCTCGGCGGCCCGCCGGATACGCTCGCGGACTTCAGCCTATTCGCAGGTGTCAGCGGGACGGTCCTCATCGCCCTGTTCATCGGTTTCCTCTTGCGCCAGAACCGAGTCGTCTCGCAGCGGGTCGACGCTGCGACCGCCGAGCTGCGCGAGGCGCGTCACGTCGCGGAGGACGCGAGCAGGGCGAAGTCGGACTTCCTCGCAAACATGAGCCACGAGATCCGCACGCCGATGAACGCCATTATCGGCATGGCGCATCTCACGCTACAGACCGACCTCTCCAGCAAGCAACGCAACTACGTCCAGAAAATACATCGCTCGGCGGATTCTCTACTCGGCATCATCAACGACATCCTCGACTTCTCGAAGATCGAGGCGGGCAAGCTTGACATGGAAGCGATCGACTTCCGCCTCGAGGACGTGCTTGACAATCTCGCCAGCCTCGTGGGGCTCAAGGCCGAGGACAAGGGCGTCGAGCTGCTCTTCGACATTGATGTTGGCGCGCCCATGGCGCTGGTCGGGGATCCGCTGCGCTTGGGCCAGGTGCTGGTCAATCTGAGTAACAACGCGGTGAAGTTCACCTCGCGGGGGGAGGTCGTGGTTACCGTGCGGGTCGTCGAGGCTCAGGAACGTCGCGTCACGCTCCAGTTCGATGTCCGCGATACGGGACTCGGCATGACCGAGGCACAGCGCTCCAAGCTGTTTCAGTCTTTCACTCAAGCGGACACGTCGACCACCCGCGAGTTTGGTGGCACGGGCCTCGGGCTCGCAATCGCAAAACGGATCACCGAGCTGATGGGCGGCGAGATCTGGGTGGAGAGCGTGCCGGGCGAGGGCAGCACCTTCTCGTTCACCGCGCGCTTCGGTCGCCAGCCAGCCATCGCCGAGCGCCGGCTCGAGCCGAGCGGCGAGCTCGGCGACCTCAAGGTCTTGGTCGCCGACGACAATGCGGCCGCGCGCGAGATCCTGACCGCGATGGCCAATTCGTTTGGCTTTCGCGCCAATGCGGTCCCAGACGGACATGCCGCGCTCAGCGAAATCGAGAGCGCAGCCGCCGCGGGCGATGCCTACAAAGTGGTGTTCATGGACTGGAACATGCCGGGACTCGATGGTGTCGAAACGGCCCGCACGCTGCAGCAGCGTTCACAGGATGCACCGACGGTGGTGATGGTCACTGCCTACGGTCGCGAGGAGGTTGCGCAGGCTGCCATCGACCTTGACCTGGGAGGCTGTCTCACCAAGCCGGTGAGCCCCTCGGCGATGTTCGACGCTATCATGCGCGCGAGTGGCCAAAGGGTCGCGCAGAGGAGCCGGGCGGCCGGGCGCCAGGAGGAGGAGAGCGAGGCGGCGCGCTCGCTGCGCGGTGCCCACGTGCTGCTGGTCGAAGACAACGAGGTCAACCAGGAGCTCGCGCTGGAGCTGCTCTCGGGCCGTGGCGTGCTGGTCGAGGTTGCCGGGAATGGCAAGGAGGCGCTCGCAATACTCGCCGAGCGGCGCTTCGACGGTGTCCTGATGGACGTGCAAATGCCAGTGATGGACGGCTACACGGCGACGCAGGAGATCCGCCGCGTCGAGGCGTGGCGAGAGCTTCCCGTGATCGCCATGACTGCCAACGCGATGGTCGGTGATCGGGAGAAGGCGCTCGCGGCTGGCATGAACGACCACATTGCCAAGCCAATCAACGTGCGCGAGTTGTTCTTGACTATGGCCCGGTGGATCGAGCCTTCGCAACCCGACGGCGCGCCCGACGCCCGGCCGACCGGGTCTGTTCCGCGGGCCGTCGCCGAAGCCACCGCGAGCGACGAGCCGGTGCCCCTCCCGGAGGCCGCCGGCATCGACACCGGTGCGGGGCTCGCTAGGGCTAGTGGCAACGTACGGCTGTACCGTCGGCTGCTAGGTAAGTTCCGCGACAGTCAGGCAGACTTCGTTGCGCAGTTCGACGCGGCTCGCCGCGGGGATCCGCAGGCCGGCATTCGCCATGCGCACACGCTTAAGGGGCTCGCGGGGAACCTTGGCGCGCTCGAGGTCGCCGCCGCCGCGGCCGAGCTCGAGGCGGTCGCGGCGAGCCACGACGACGCGGCGATCAACGCGGCGCGCGAGCAGGTGGCCGGCACGCTCGCGCCAGTCATCGCCGCACTCGAGGCGCTCGACGCGAGCCCCGCATCCGTCACCATGACTGAGCTCGACGTGGCGGAGCTGAGCACGACGCTCGCGCGGCTGCGCGGGCTGCTCGAAGACAGCGATGCGGAGGCCTCGGAGGTCATCGAAGGGCTCGTCGCTCAGCCTTTGCTTGTCGCCCACAACAACACGTTGCAGGCGCTGGCGGCTCGGATCGATGACTTCGAGTTCGACGAGGCGCTGACCTCGCTCGACGAGCTGGAGCGCGCCCTTGACTCGACGGCTTGAACGCGATGAATGAGGGGAAGGCCGTTCGGGCGCCGACGCTGGTTTCGAGTACAAGCCCGGCGTCTCGAATCGACGGGCTGCCTCTGGCGCCGCCGTGAACGACGCCAGACGGAAGTGGTGCAGATGCGATACCGCCTCCGCGTAGCGAGGTCTGAACGGGTTCAGTAGGCGTTGTTTTCCCGCACTGGATGAAGAAGCCAGAGGATGAACAGTAGCCCAGCCGGCCAGGTCAGGCTCCAGGTTCGATCCTCCCATTGAGCCCGGAATCGTTCGATCCTGTCGTAGGTATTGTGGAGTGACGACAAGTGTCTGGCGCTGGCTCCCTTCGCGCCTCCTCGATGCGTATATCAACTCTCTACCCGATCCTCATCGCCGGCCTCACTCTGATATCTGCTGCGGCGGCGGGCGTCGTCGCCTACCGCGTCGCCGAGAGGGCGCTCGTGGAGGTAGCCGAGTCAAAGCTGGTGGCGCTGCGTGAGGCGCGTCGTTCGGTGCTGGTATCGACGCTCGCGGAACTGAAGCGCGATATCGAACTCCTCGGCTCGAGCGAACTGATTCGCGTCGCGCTGCCGGCCTTCCAGCGCGGCTACCGGGCGCTCGGCGACGACGCCGGTGCAACACTGCGTAGGCACTACGTCGATCGCAATCCGCTGCCCGTCGGTGACCGCGACGGCTACCTCGATGCGCGCGACGGATCCGCCTGGAGCGTCGCGCACAGGCGGTTCCATCCCTGGCTCCGCCGCTTCGTCCGCGAGCACGGCTACCAGGACCTGTTCATGTTCGCCCCGGACGGCACCTTGCTGTACTCGGTCTTCAAGGAGAGCGATTTCGCCACTGGTCCCGTAGACGGGCCCTGGCTGGGAACCGGGCTCGCGATCGCGTTCGAGAACGCCATTGCCCAGGTCGCAGACGCGCCGCACCTCGGCGAGCGGACCGAATACGCGGGCGCGGCGCTGGCGCTGCGTCCCGCGAGCGACCGCCGCCCGGCCGAGGTCGGCTTCGTCGACTTCGCACCGTACGCGCCGAGCTTCGGCGCCCCCGCTGGCTTCGCGGCCATTCCGGTCGTGGACGCGGGCGGGGTCGTGCTCGGCGTGCTCGCCATCGAGCTGCCCATCTGGCAGATCGACGAGGACATGCAGGCGGGCGAGGGCTTCGGCGACAGTGGGCAGACGTACCTCGTGGGTCCGGACGGTCTCATGCGCAGCCAGTCCCGCTTCTCGAGCACCTCGACCGTGCTCAGCACCTCCGTCGACACGCGAGCCACCCGGGCCGCGCTCGCCGGCCAGACCGGCGCCGGACGGTTGCTCGACTATCGCGGAGAGCTTGTGCTCTCCGCATGGGCACCGGTCTCCTTCCTGGGTTCGCGCTGGGCGATCGTCGCCGAGGTGGAGTTATCCGAAGTCCTGGCGCCGGTCGCCGAAATGCGCTGGGCGATGGCGATGGCGGTCGGCGCGGTGATGCTGGCCGTCTTGCTGCTCGGGGTGGTACTTGCCCGTCGTCTCTCGGTGCCAGTCGTCGCGATCACCCGGGCGATGGACGAGCTCGCGGAGGGGGAGGTCGAGGTCGAGATCCCCTACCGGGACCGTCGCGACGAGGTCGGCGAGATGGCCGCTGCGATGCAGGTCTTCGAGCAGCGAACTCGGGACCTGCGTCGCGAGATCAAGCTCCGGACCGAGGCGGAGCAGACGGCCCGTGAGATGCAGGAGGAGATCCTGCCGCGCGGCGAGCACATCGAGCGCTACGAGGACCGCCACCGGATCGCCATCGTCTCGCACTTCGAGCCGTCGTCGACCTTGAGCGGAGACTTCTGGGGCATGGAAAGCATCGACGAGCACCGGCTCGGCGTGTACCTGGTCGACTTCGCCGGGCACGGCGTGAATGCCGCCCTGAACACCTTCAGACTGCATGCCCTCCTGGGGCATCTGGGACCGATCTCGGATGATCCTCGCGAGCACCTGCGCGAGATCAACCTCGCCCTCACTCGGATTCTCTCGCGCGGCCAGTACGCCACGATGCTGTGCGGCATCATCGACACGCGACGGGACGTGTTCACGTACGCCGCAGCGGCAGCCACCCACCCGCTGATCGTGATGCCCGACACCTCCGAGCCGATCCTGGCCGACAGCGCCGGGCTACCCCTCGGGCTGTTCGAGGACGCCGAGCACGATCTGCGCACCGTATCTTTTCCCTCCGGCGCCGCGCTGGTCCTCTACAGTGACGCACTCACGGAGTCGCCGGACCGCGACGGTGTACGGCTGGGCGAGGAGGGGCTCGTACGCCTGGTCGCCGAACACCTCCAGACCAGCTCACCGGAGCTGCTGCTCGACCACGTCATCGAGCGCTTCCGCGCCGGCATCGACACCGCCGTGCCGGACGATCTAACGCTGATCTCGGTCTGGCGTCGCCGTTGATCGACTCGATGCGTGACTCGAACGGCGCGACACTGTGCGTGGCGCCGGGGTGGCAGCGACGTACCTGGTGGAGACGCGATTGGACTCTTCGAACTGCGCCATCGAGCCCCGTACCGCAGCTGTACCTCACTGTACTTTTTGGCAGTTATCCACAACCTTTGCGCAAACGTAATCACGCGTAAGCAGTTGATTGACAATGGTGGGCCGTGCAGGGATCGAACCTGCGACCACCTGATTAAAAGGCAGGCGCTAACGCTGTATCACTATGTTTCGTAGGCGTTCACTGCGTTTCATTGGCGATTCTTTCGATACAGCGAAAATCGGGGCGGAAGAGCGACTTACGCTACATACGCGTTCATTAGCGTTCATACGCGCGACTAACGACTGTACCTCTGCTGTACCTCGCGCCCGCGGTAACCGACCGGTGGCACGCTTCCTCAGTCGACTCCGATGATGCACGCCCGTACCCGCTCGTCCGGTGGAGGCTGCACCGGGAACTGGGCGAAGCGCTCGATCAGCTGGGGGACGAGGTCTTCCCGCTGCGCATAGAGATCCTTGCGGATGTCCTTGAGCAGGAGCGGCTTCTGGCGGCGAGCCTTGAGCCGCTCGTACCAGGTGGGTCGGATCATCTCGAGCCAACGCGCCGCAACCTCGTCCCAGTCCGGCTGTCGCTCCGGGTCTTTCGACCGCAGGGCCTGGAGGAGGACGTGCAGGCGGTCGACCGTGTCGCTCTCACCCGCTTTGGAAGCCACCTTCTGGAAGTGGTCGACCACGCGTTCCATCTCTTCGATGGCACGCTGTTTGCGCCGCGACAGCAGCCGCTGCTCGGCACGGCCGAGCAAACCGAGGAAGCGGCGGAGAAGCGCCTCTGCATGCCTGGTCATCGGGAGGTCCTCGGTCTCGTCGGTCAAGCGTTCGCGGAGCCCCTCGCTCACCGCGTCTAGCTCGAGCACGGGAGCACCCGAGGGCGACGGGAGCAGCACCCACCGGGGCGCTCCGCCAGCCCCTGCGGCAAGGCAGAAGAAGGCCCACGGACTCCTCGCTCGTACCAGGCTGACCCGGGACAGCACCCGCGCCGTGACCTGCCGGTAGTGCTCGTAGGTCTGCTCGTCCACCAGCGCCTCGTCGCCGCTCACGATGGCGCGCACGGACTGGAAGGCGTCCTCGATGCCATCCCACTGCTGCGGCTCGGCCTCGGCCTCGAACTCGCGGATCAGCTCACTCGCCCGCAGCGCGCGTCGCTCCGCCTGCATCTGCTCTGGAAGTGGCAAATTGGAGCCGAGTAGATTCTCCACCGTCTCATAACGCTCGATGAAGCGGTCGTCGGTGGACAGGGCAAACTCGCCGGCGTCGTCCGGCCACCACGCCTCGATCGCGGCGTGCGGGCTGTCCATGCGGTCGACCCGTCCGACGCGCTGCTCGGCGATACGCACCACACTCGGCATGTCTAGGTGCACGATGCACGAGGCCTGCTGCAGGTTGACGCCCTCGGACAGGCTGTCCGAGCACAGGCCGACGATGCCGCGGGCCTCCGAACCAGGCGCAAAGTCCCGCAGCAGCCGCTTCCGGCCGGTGAGCGCATCGCCGGTGGCGACCAGGGTCTTCGGCCCGCTCGCCTCCTGCCCCAGGAACTTCTCGACCACCGCCAGGGTGATAGGCCTGCTGTCGAACGCGAGCACGAGATCGTGTCTCTTGGAGAGCTCGGCGAGCTTGCGGGCCTTTTCCTGCTCTCGGTGATCGCTCATGCGCGCGACGCACTGCAGGATGCGAGCGTAGAGGCTGCGCTCGCGAGCGCATGCCGCGCGGTGTACGTCCGGGTCGCGCAGCCAGTCCGGAAGCTCGATCGTCATCCGATCATCGGGGACTTGCCCGGCGAGCTCTTCGAGTCGTCCCAGCATGTCGCCGGTTGCGTTCTTGCGGCTGTACCTCGGGAGCTTCGCATGTTTACGTGCCTGCTCCGTTCCCTCGATATGCTCGATGAGCGCTGCGCGTGACGACCGGAGGGACGCCATGATCGTGTACCGCGCGAGCTGTTTCGCCGAGCGCAAGCGGCTTTGGAGATACTTCGACTCGCTCCAGCCCTGCTTGCGAAGCACCTCCGGTAGCTTCAGCGGCTTCTGAAAGTGCGTCACTCCCCAGAGCTCGTCCGCGAGCTCGCCGAGCTCCCTCGCCAGCTCCCGATCTTCGACCGGCTCGTTGAGCTTGTAGACCTGTGGGTGGTGCTGCGGAAAACGGCAGCGTTCTCCCCGGGCATCAACGTAGGCGCCGGGCTCGCGCTCGATCAGGCTGTTCAGCATCCGCTTGGTTCGGCGAACTGTGAAGCGCTTGATCTCGGCACGCAGCGCATCGCGTTCTTCGTCGGTCAGATTGCGGTCCAACCGGCTCACGCCCAGCATGCGCTGGAAGGTCTCTAGTGTCGACGAGGCGAGATTGTCGGCACCGAGCAGATCGGCGATACGCAACAGGTCCGCCACGCTGCGGTTAATCGGCGTGGCGGTGAACACGAGCACGTGATCGGCCATGTTGCGCAGCAGGTGCTGGGACCGTTGCGACGCGACGTTGAGGAAGTTGTGCCCCTCGTCCACACACAGCACCTGCGTCTGGCGAAGCGACGAGATGAGTCGGTCGTGACCAACGCTGCGCCCGTGACTGAGGGTCCCGTGGGAGTAGACATCCATTCCGGCGCCCGCGGCGTGAGCCTCGTCGCGCCACAGTTCACTCACGGCGGGCGGGCTCACCATCAACGCCGTGCCACGGCGCATGCGGCCGCTTCGCAGGAGCTGATCGGCGAGCGCCCGCAGCAGATGGCTGCTCATCCGGGTCTTGCCGGAGCCGGTCGCGTCGGCGACGAGCAGACTGCCCTGGCGGGCGAGGATGTAGAGCGCCTGCGCGATGCCCTGCCGCTGTGACGGCCAGAGCGCCGAGGCGCCGGGCAGGTCGTGGTCTAGGTAGGCCCGAGCCCAGTCGCCTTCAAGCAGCTCTGCGCAGGCGCGTGCCAGTGCCTCGTCCCAGCTGACGACCTTGAGCAGCTGGTCGAGCAACGCGAGCAGCTCATCCTTGTAGTCGACGCCCATGGACCAGTAGTTCTCGGCGACGGTGCGCAGCTCGCCGCAACGCTTCGACTCGCGGGCGTGGGAGAAGCGAACGTTGGCCTCGAGCTGGCGATCGAGGCCTGGGCGCGTGAAGTTGCTGGAGCCGACGGTGACGGCCTCGTCGCCGCAGTAGATCTTCGCGTGCAGTCGGTTGCCGCCATCAGCTAGGTAACGCGCCTGGATGCGGCCGGCCTTCAAAGCGTCCATGAAGCTCACCAGCTTGCCGCTCAACAGAAGCGAGAATCCGCGGGCGAGCCAGTATTCCTGCACTTCCTTGGGGAAGGCGTCCCGCGCGAGGCGATACTCGTCGCGCCGAGACGCGAACGGCTCCTGGCCGAGCAGGAAGCGAAGCGTGCCCTTCTCGGTTGGGTATGTCGCGGCGGTGTCGATGAGCTCGTCGAGACCCGCGAAGCCGGTCACAATCAGCGGATCCGACGAAGCTCGCAGGTCCGCCTCGACGGCATTCCGCACCCGCCGCTCGCGACCAAGGTTCAGTGGAACACGTTCCTGGGCCGGCCAGGAGAGATCTGCGCGGGTGCTGAACGAATCGCGCCTGTCTGCGAACAAGTCGAGAGTGGGATTCCGCTTGGTACGGGAGACCATTACCGAGTTCTCAGACCCGTGTTCGCGCATCAATCAGTTCAGACCGAGCGTTGGCGGCCGTCTGGTCGACCACCGCCAACCCCGCCTCGAGGCATCTGAGGTCGCGATCCAGCGCCGCCCTCCGGCGTTCGCAGACCCCAACGGCATCTCGCGGCCACGCGATCTCCGCGTGCAGCGCATGCCTGCTCTCAGCAGTGATCGCGTCTGCCGTTCTTCCGAATCTCATAGCTAGTCTGTGTAGCCCATTGGTCCGTGCAGCATCGTCGACTCAGTCGAACGGGCGAACCCATGGGCCGCCCGGCGGCCAGAATTCCTCGCACTCCTCCCCCGAGGATCTCGCGGCACGCAGTGCTGGGCGGAGGAAGCTCCGTAGCACGCCTACTGCGTTATCAAGCGCAGGCTTCGGGGGTCCGGCCTCGATCTTCTCGGTGAACGCGTTCCATTGACGGATCTTCTCTTCATCCTCAGCGAACTCGGCCGTGAGCCCCATCGGAATCTCCGTGGGAATCGGCGTCTCCCGCCGCTCGAATGTGGCCCGAATCGCGGCCACGAGAATCGAACCGCGGATTTCTGCGTGCGTGGCGAAGGTCCACAGATCGTAGTAGTCCTTCATGCGCGAGTTCGCCATTCCGAGCACGGTCAGGGCCTGAAGCTTCTCGGAGATGACCGTGTAGATCGGGTAAGCGCGCACCGTCGGTGCCGGGAACTCGAGCAGCGTGGGAAAGGCTATCTCTTGCGGATTCGGAACAATGGCATCGCCGAACCCCACGTCCACCTGGAGAGGGATCTTCGCACCCGAGAGCGTTGCTCCCAGGCGAATGCGAACTCCGTGATACGCGTTCGTCTCCCGAATCGGCGCGGCGTTCACACTTTCCGGATCGAAGGTCAGGCCGTCATCGATCACCGATTCGGCGCAGATGGACCGGAAGATATCGGCGAGGCGCTCCACTTCGGGCGAACCAAATCCGAGGAGGTCCACGTCCCGCGTGGGTCGCATTGGGATCTCGTGCCAGATCGCAAAGAGCGTTGCCCCCTTGAGCACGAACTCTGAGCTCCACCGTGAGCCACCGAGCCGAAACAGCAGCCGCTCGACTCCGTACCGGGTCAGCAGCAGGTCGAACGGTTCGCCGGTCGCGCGAGATGCGTTGAGCAGTCGCTGACGGACCGAAGCCGCCGTGTCCTTCGGATTTCTCGGCGCCATCACTCGAGCGATTCCAGATACGGGCGCATGACATTGGCGACGCGGCAGATCTTTGCGAAGCGCCAGAGCTCGTCCATATCGGCTCGTCGCTCACGCCAGCACTCCCTGAGCGCTTCCAGAGCCACGTCGAGTCCGATCTTGCGGCGAAACTTGAAGCAGTCCGCGACGGTCTTCCCCGGGCCGTAGACGGGAACCCGGACACCTTCGATCCGGTGTAGCTCGATACCTTCGGTGAGGGCCGGGCCGGAGAATCGGACCACGCGCAGCCGCAGCCCCGGGCCCTTCGGCTGTCTGGCCTTCGGACCGATGGCGAGCCAGACTGCGTGCGGCGACTGGGTCGTGAGGTCGTGGAAGCGAAGCGCGGAGAGCAGGCATACGGTCGCCCCCGGCACGCTCTTGGCTGCCACGGCGAGGCTGTGATGCTCGCTTACCTCGGAGCCTGCGAGGATGTAGAGCCCGCGACCGACGCGCTCGACGAGACCGCGCCGCTGCATGCGACGGAGGCACTCCCTGGGGATCCCGTGAGCATCGAGGTCTCGCGGCCGGAGCACTCCGTGCCGCCGGATGAGGTCCTGGACCTGCTCGCTCTGCGATTGGCTCATCGAAGCGGATATGATACAAAACGTCGGTGAATAGTAAGATATTCCGACATTACGTAACAGCACTTCGGCGGTTGTGAGGAGAGCTGACCGCTGTTCACATTGCAGCTCGGACCTACCTGATGCGCTTCTGGGTCGGCATCACTGACGGCGACTGGTTCGAGACCTTGCACCGGCTCCGCCCGGACGAGGTCAACTTCTGGCAGCCGAGCGATCGGCCGCCCCGCACGATGGAGCCGGGCTGGCCCTTCCTGTTCAAGCTCCACTCACCAAGGAACTACATCGTCGGTGGCGGATTCTTCGTCCGGTTCACGGTCCTGCCCTGCTTTCTCGCGTGGGATGCGTTCGGCGAGAAGAACGGCGCCGCGGGCCTGGCCGAACTCATCGCGCGCACCGCGCGCTATCGGAAGGCCCCGCAGACGCCCGGCACCCCGATCGGGTGCAACGTTCTCACCGAGCCGTTCT
>JAAUXW010014286.1_pt1 | contig 14862 bp, 10 predicted proteins | sample 7278141 | NCBI WGS metagenome assembly JAAUXW01 (sample SAMN14350115, study PRJNA611818) | marine sediment metagenome | isolation source: surface marine sediment (2.1m) | place: French Polynesia: Moorea | collected 2018-08
CCCTTAAAACTTTTCTGGGCTATATATCTAAAACAAGCCAAAAACAACAAAAAAGAGAAGCCAAAACTTAAGCAAAAAAAATAACCATGGGGGGTCCCCCACAACAAAAAACACGCCACAAAAACTATTTCTAAACCAACGCTCTTCCCCTAGAATTTAAACAATAACCCCAAACACCCCCTCCCACCAGCAAACAAAACCCAAACACAACTTATATTTACTAAAAAAAAAAAAATTAAACTCACACCTTCTTATTAACAACCACCACAACAACACCAAAAACTATTTTTTTTTTTAAAAAAAAAAATAAACCCTAACAACCCTTTAACCCCGAACTCACCCCCTACTCCTACATACATATATGTATATATATGTATATTACATATAGGTTCTGGGGGGGAGGATTGGGGGTAGGGTGAAGGCCCCCCCTCCCCCCATAACCTATATACAGGGCTTTATTAAATTTTCTAATACATTTTATTAATGGTCTTTTTTATACTGCTTTCACTCTTCTTTTTTCATTCACATATTTATTTTTTCTCAAAACCTATAGCTCTAATACATATAATAATATTATATACTTATATTCTTTTTTTTTTTTTTTTATTTTTTATTTATAACTTAAACTAATACATAAAATTTAATATTTTAATTTTTAACCTTTTAGCCCCAAACTAAAAATGCTCAATTACAACAAAAACTACTTATAACACCTTCCAGTGCTATAACCAGCTACAACTTACGTTAACTAAAAAGGTGATGGACGGAAAGTACCAAAATAAAATAAAAATTCAATTCTCCGTAAAAAAGAAAATTACAATTAAGTCCTGTTTCAGCTTCTAATAATAAAAACCTCCAATTTAAATATTATACAAATAAAAGTGACTCAATAAAATTAAAGCATCTTCTAGATTTTGATTTGATTTTATACCTTTCAAAGCAGTACAAAAGCTTTCTATAAGCAAATAATCACAACAATTTACACAACAAAAACTTTAACTAAAAACGAGGAGTATCGATTAATTAACAAGTCCCCCTAATATTTTTATCCTCGGCCTTGTTTTTTTACTTTTTATTTTTAAAATACTACTAAATTTATTTAAGAAAAATAAAAGGGTCTCTAATCCTTGTTTTATAAAAAATTTTTAACTTTATTATAACTATTCTTAATAATATTATTATTACACTAAAAAAATAAAAACCTTTCTTAAATAACAACAATAAAGATAAAACAAATAAATTAATAAGTTTAAATTAGTGTAACCAACGCCTCTGGCACTAAAAATTAACTAACCTACAAAAATAGAAACTTTTATTGTTTTTTACACTATTAATGTCAAAATTTTAGATCATTCAAAACACATAATAACTAAAACCTATCCAAAATCAAAAAATTAAAAACTAAAACTCTTTTTATAAAATAAAAACCTGCCCTCTTTTATAGAAAAAAACCCCCTTAAATAAACAAAAGAAAAATAAAATCCAAATAACACAAAAAAGAAAAAAAATAAATAAACTCAAGAATAAAAATAAACAACTAAAATTGGACTAGCCCCTTTAGCTTGCAAAACTAACATACTACTCATATATACTAAAAGCCCCTACTTTAAACAAAACAAATTGAACTCTGAGAATAAGTATGGTGCCTAGCCGGGAGTCCTACCCTTCATTCTATAGAATGACAAAGGCTCCTCCTTACTCTCACTCTACGCCTATACATTATAGCCTCTACTAAAGAAACAATCAACATAAATAAAGCTAACAACCTTAATAAACTACCATAAGAACAAACCATATTTCATAAAGAAAAAATATCAGGGTAATCTCTATAACGACGAGGCATCCCCTGCAAACCCAAAAAATGTATAGGAAAAAAAGTTAAATTAACCCCCAAAAATATAATAAAAAAAATAGCTACAGAATAAGAAGAACTAAAAGAAACCCCAGTTATAACAGGAAGCCACAAAGTAATTCCACAAAAAATAGCAAAAACAGCCCCTAGCCTTAAAACATAATGAAAATGTCCCACAACATAATAAGTATCATGCAAACAAATATCAATACTTCTATTTCTCAAAACAATCCCCGTAACCCCCCCCACTGTAAATAAAAATAAAAACCCCATCACTCAAAACATTAAAGGAGACCAAAAAACTACACTACCATAAATAGAAGCTAACCACCTAAAGATTTTAATACCAGTAGGAACCGCAATCACCATTGTAGCAGAAGTAAAATACGCACGAGTATCTAAATCAAGACCAATAGTAAACATATGATGGGCCCATACAACACAACCTAATAAACCAATAGACATAATAGCATAAACCATACCCAAAGACCCAAAAACTTCCTTTTTCCCCCTCATAAATATAATTCTATGTCTAATAATACCAAAACCAGGCAAAACTAAAACATAAACCTCAGGATGCCCAAAAAATCAAAATAAATGCTGAAATAAAATAGGATCCCCACCCCCATTAGGGTCAAAAAAAGAAGAACTAATATTTCGGTCTAATAAAAGCATAGTAATCCCTCCCGCTAAAACAGGTAAGGATAAAACAAGCAAAAAAACAGAAACAATAATACCTCAAACAAAAAGACTAACCTTCTCAAAAGTAACTTCAACCCTTCGTAAATTAAAAAAAGTAACCATAAAATTAATACCCCCAAGAATAGAAGAAGCACCAGCTAAATGTAAACTAAAAATAGCAAAATCTACACAATTTCCAGGATGCCCCAAAGCCCCAGATAAGGGGGGATAAACAGTTCAACCTGTTCCAACCCCCCTCTCAACTATAGAAGACAATAACAAACACAAAATAGACGGAGGCAACAATCAAAATCTAAAATTATTTAAACGAGGAAAGCTCATATCTGGACAAGACAACATTAAAGGTAAAAACCAATTACCAAAACCCCCAATTAAAATAGGCATCACTATAAAAAAAATTATTAATATAGCATGCGCAGTAACAACAACATTATAAATCTGATCTCTTCCCAAATAAGACCCCGGAGTCCTTAGCTCTAAACGAATAATGAAAGAAAACCCAGCACCTACTACACCCCTCCATACGCCGGTAATAACGTACAAAGAACCAATATCTTTATGATTAGTAGAAAACAACCAACGTATCATTTATACAATGCTAGTATGAATATTTTTAAAAATCTTAATAGTTATCTTTATTTTAATGGCCATTGCCTTTTATACTCTTATAGAACAAAAAATTCTTAGTCTTACACAAAATCGATTAGGCCCCAATAAGTTCTCTTTTCAAGGAATTCTCCAACCCCTTTTAGACGGAGTAAAACTAATTTTTAAAGAAAACTTAAAACTAATAAAAATCTTCATAAAAAAACCCCTTTTCTTCTCAATAATTTTATTTATTTTAATAGCACAAATATGATTTCTCATCCCCAATAAAACAAATAACATAACAACCATCTATAGAACTCTCCTTATCCTTATTCTTTTAAGTATTATGTCTTATTCAATTTTAATAATTGGTATTACAACAAAATCTAAATTTGGTAGACTAGGTAGAATCCGAGCCTCAGCTCAAACCATAAGATATGAAATCAGGCTGGCTTTTATTCTCCTATCTCCTCTTATTCTTTGAACAACTCTCTCCATAAAAAGAATAAAACTTTGATTAAACCCTAGAATCCTACTATTTATTTTCTGATGAATTACCTGCTTAGCAGAATGTAATCGAGCCCCTTTTGATTTTGCTGAAGGAGAAAGAGAGCTTATTAGAGGGTTTAATATTGAATACTCAAGCCGTAACTTTATTTTCATTTTTCTAGCAGAATATGGAATAATACTTGTCTTTTCACTAATTACAACTAGCCTCTACTTCAATAAAAGACACCTAATTTTTATTCTCCTCATTACTAGCTTCCTAACAATTCGAAGAACATACCCCCGTTTTCGCTACGACATGCTTATAAAACTCTGCTGAACACTAATCCTCCCTTTGTCTATACTAATATTTTTCTTTTTTATAATTATTAAATAAAACAGGTAAACGAATAATCGTTTATAGCTACGGACTATACTTTAAACCCTGTTTTAAAACTTTATAGCCTTTGTCAAGCCTCTTCATTATAATTTAAAACCAATAAACAATAAATTAAAGCCTGTATTACACAAACAAACCCCTCATAACACCCCAAAAAGAAAAAAGAAAAAATACCAAATCCAAACCCCTCCATCAAATCAAAAAAAAGCATCCCCGCCATAATATTAACTATTAAACGTAACCTTAAAGTAAAAGGACGAACTCCCAACCTGACTAACTCAATAAAAAATATAGGTAAAACACCAAAACTCCCTACCCCCAAAGGAACTAAATGACAAATTAAGCTCCGCCCATTTAAACTTCCTCAATACAACATAATCATTCCCCAAAACATTAAACTCAAAAAAATTAAACACAAAGGCCAACAAGCTAAAATATTTCAACCCCCACAAAGCCCATTTAAATTAGAAAAAAGTATAAAAAAAAAGAAAACCTTAAAATAAGTCTTATCCCAATCCATACCAAAAGAAACTACCTCAAAAAAGAAAAAAAAAAAAAAATTAAAAACAACACATTTAAACCCCTTAAATCAAACCCTATTAAAAAATTTTCCTGACCCAATAAAATACACAATGTCTTCTAAAACCTTAGTCGCTTCAAAACTACACTCTCTATTAAGCTACAAAAACAATACTTCTAAGCTTTTTCATTCTACTCATTGCTTTTCTTATTCTTTTCACAATAAAAACTTCCATTCTCAACCTCTGACTATGCTTAATACTAAGAACCTTCGCCACAATCTTTATTTTTTCCCAAAGAAAAAAAGAAATTAGATTTAAATACTTTTTTATTCAAGAAGCACTAACTCTACTCCTTCTTATCTTTCTTACAACAAACACAAAAACCTTTATTATTTTGATATTACTCCTCATAAAAATGGCATCCCCCCCTTTTCACTATTGGGCTCTTGACATTCTTAAAAAAACAAATAAAGAACAAACAAATTGATTTTTATCTTTTACAAAACTAGTTCCAATAACTCTTTGTTTTCTTTTTACCACCTTCCTATTAAACTTTTTATTCTTCTTTATTTTCCTCTTATCCGAAACTCTCACCTTTATCTATATAGAAAACCTGAAACCTCTAATTTTTATAACCTCAAACAGAATAAACATACTTTTTATTCTCCTTTCTACCTTTTCTTTCTTCCTCGCTACAACAAGCTTCTTATTTTATCTCCTTTTTTTATTAAAAAACCTAACAACAGACAAACTTAATAAAATAAAAAGAACTAAACTCAACTCCTCATTTATCTTAAATATACTCTCCCTGCCCCCCACTTTCTTTTTCTTTTTTAAACTATTTCTTATCCTCTTAATTGCAAAAACGTGAAATCTTTTAATTGCACTCTCCCTCCTTTTCTCCCTCTTAATATACCTCTCTATTTTAAAAACAACAGAAAAAATAATCATACGAAACTATATAAAAAAAACTAAAAAAAGAAATACAACAAGCCCCTTACTTTTTCTCTTCATTTTTTTACTTGCTCTTTTTTAGTAAAAATCTCTAAGCTTTAAACTTAGCACATATAATTCTGCCAAACTAAAAAAGTAAAAATTCCTCAGGAGTATGAATCCTACATACTTTAATATACTACTTTACACCCTTAAACTCTCTCCTAAAAAACGAAAATTTTTAATGCAACAATACACCAACAGTTTATACTCTCCCTAATCAATACTTAAATAAACTAAAAGAAACAACCTCCACACAAATAGGTATAAATCTATGATTTGCTCCACAAATCTCTCTACATTGACCATAAAAAACTCCCACCTGATTTGAATAACCTTGAATTATATTTAAACGCCCAGGGTTTGCGTCAACCTTTAAACCAAAAGCAGGCAAAGCCCAAGAATGAAGCACATCTGAACTAGATACAATAAAACGAACTAAAACATTTAAAGGTAAAACAACCCGCCTATCTACCTCTAAAAGACGAAAATCCCCCGCCTCTAAATCAAATAAAGGTTTTATATAGCTATCAAAAGAAACCCCTTCAAAATTTGAATAATCATACCTTCAGTACCATTGGTGCCCCGTCACTTTAACTCTCAAATCCGGCACTTTCTCTCTCTCATAAGAGTATAGCAAAACTATACTAGGCACACCAATAAAGAATAAAACAATAATTGGAAAGCAAGTTCAAAAAAACTCCAAAAGAGAGTCCTCAAAATAAAAAGACCAAGTAAACTCCTCTAAAGTCAAATAAATTAACCAGTACCCCACTATAAATAAAATAAAAATTAACACTCCCAAAATTAAGTCATGAAAACAATCTAATTCATAAGAAATAAAATTAACCATATTTTGCAAATTCAATCCACCCCACATTATAATTAAAAATGAAGGCAACACCTAAAAACTGGTTAGAAGCCAGCTCAACTATCATTTTTACAAAAGCCAACTTAACTGCCCCCAAACTCACTCCAGCCATAAAGAAAAAAATAAAAACCCTAAAAAAAGAAAAAAAGAAAATCCTCCTCTTTTAAAAAAAAGCAACCCCACTAAGAATAAAATCTCCAAATCAAACAAAATAAATAACAACATAATTAAAAAAAACCTTAAACTAAAACCCCCTAAAAAAAAACTATACCTTGAAAACCCGGACTCAACAAAAGATAAAAAATCTTTATTTATATTTTCTTCTCTCAATAAAAAAACTAATAATAAAATAGCACAACCCAAAATAAACAAAAAGCAAAACAAAAAATAAAACAGATACAATAACAAGAGGAAAACCTTTTTAGTCTCATCAAAACTACCCAATATAACATTTGGTTTCTTGCCCAACAAAACCAATTCAAATAAACCTCTTGTGTGTAAAACAAATGTACCTGACTTATACTACTTTGAAATTTTTACCTTTAGAGTGGAAGACTAAAATGCAAATACACCAAAATAAAGAAAAAAAAAAAAGAACCTAACCTCTAAGGCTGCAACAAAGAATACACATTTTATACTAAATTCTTACTTAACACCTGATGAGCCAAAAACTCTCCATTCTCTTTTTTAAACTAATAAGCAACACCAAAACCAACACTTTCTTTATTACCACAAAATAACATTTTTTATAAACTAAATTAGCCACTGCCCTACAAAAATACTCCTAAAAAAAAAATATTAAAACACCCTAGACCCCCTAAAAAAACTAATCCTAACTCTATAGCTCCAACAGAACCCCTCCTTCCTTCCCCCAACCTTAATACTATTAAAAAGTATAAAGAATAATAACAAACAATTAATATGTAAAAACTAAATAAAAGCCCCCTAAATCAACTAAAACTTGATAAACTATAAATAAAAACCAACTCCTGAAAAAAACATAAAGAAGGAGGAAAACCAAAATTAGACACAAAAATTAAAATGTTACAAAACAAAAAAGAAAGACTTAAATAACCCAAACCTCGTAACCAATACAACCTCCGACTAAAGACATAATGAAAAATAAAACCTACAAGTCAAAAAAAAAGAGAGGCCCTTAAACCATGACAAAACATTATTAAATAAGAAAACCCCTTAGTTAGCTTCATATAAAAACAAACCCTAAAAACCATAAAATTTATATGACAAATTGAAGAATAAGCAATTAAAGCCTTACCATCTCTCTGACAACTACAAATAAAACAACCAAAAAACATCCCTAAAAAAGACAAAAAAAAAAAAATAATAAAATAATACCTAAACCTAAAAAATAAAAGACGACACAACCCTACACAACCCAACTTTAACAAAAGCCCAGCTAAAACAATTGAGCCTAAAGAAGGAGCTTCAACATGAGCCTTTGGCAACCAAAAATGAAAACCAAACAAAGGAAACTTAACCAAAAAAACCATTAAACCCCCTCAAAATAAAAACCCACTACTCCCCTTCATAAAAAATAAACTCATAGGACCAATAAACAACCTTAAAAATACAATAAAAGGAAAAGAACTTATTAAAGAGTAACACAAAAAATAATATATAGAGCTTAATCGCTCAGGTTGAGACCCCCAAACTAAAATTATAAAAATAACAGGAAACAAACAAAACTCAAAACTTATAAATAAAAACAAAAACCTAGAACTTAAAAAAAACAAAAAAGAACCAAAAAGAACCAAAAAAAAAAGAGCCCTTATCCCCTCTAAACAAACAAATCCCACTAAACCTACAAATAATAAAAGAAAAACTAAAACAGAAACCTCCTTACTATAAAAAAATAAAAAAACACCCCTCCAACCAAAACCAAAAAAAAAAATAAAAAAGAACCTAAAAAAAACTAAAAAAAGAAATCATCATCAAAAAAAAACTCTAATCATTATTAATTCTCAAAGACACACACCTCAGCGCTTGAAACACCACAGTCACAATTAACCTACATCTTTATACCAAGCCCTCTTGCATCAAAAACAAGTATGCAAACTACACTAAATATAATTTTAATAATTAAAAAAGTAAATTCCTTTCGTACTAAAACCTTTTACCTAATATTAACACAATAGAAAACAGTCTAAGTTGCCCCGACCTAAACTCATATCACATATTTTAATAATAGATGAACACTCTCAAAAATAAAGATTTTCTTCTCACCCTAACTAAAACAATACAACAACGAGGAAATTATCTTTTTTACGATACCAACTCATAAAAAAATTAATTCTGTTAGCTCTGGAGAAACTTATCTCTTATAAAAATAGAAAACCTAAATTATTATTTAAAACTTCCTACCCCAACAAAAATTAAAAAGTCCACCTATAACAAAACCCCTCAATACAAGTTTCCAAAGGCCTATCGTTGTTATTAATAAGCCCTGCATTCTTACAAAACCTTTTAATTCAACCACAAAAATATAAAAAACAATACAAACCAATCCTTTCATTCTAGTCTCCATTAAAAAAACAAATTATTTTGCTACATTAAAAGAAACCCCGCTATTTATAAAAACATTGAGCAGAAAAAAATCTACTAAAAAATAAACTAAACCTGTAACTAACTTTTTTGACACATACTGAGTTCTTACACTTCTATTACTTCCTTTACTAAAGAAATAAAAATAAAAAAACACACCACTTATGTCTCTTCATTAAACTAACAAATAAATAAAATCAAAGCAAAAGTTTAATACCAAAAACTAATAATTTAATAAAAATAAAAACTCTTTTTACACTTCCTTATAAATAAACCAACAAAATCTTTCTTTAAAAACTAATATTATCAAAAACAAAGCTTTCACCTAACTAAAAATTTCTTCTCCTATTTTTAACTAAAAAGAACACTAATCTTAGCTAATTTTGATTTTAATAACTCTAAAACTAAAAAGCCTAAACCTCTCCTGATACAAAAGGAAAATTTTCAACTACCCCAAATTCTTTTAAAAACTTAAACCTCTAGTTTTACAAACTAACATTCCCTATAAACTAAATTTTTAATATAATAAACAAAAAAAAAAAAATAAAAATAAAAAAAAATAAAAAACCCCATAAGACCCTTTCTGACCTAAAAGCCCAAACTTCGCTCCACGAGAGATAAAACTAAAAAAAGATAAAAAAAAATAGTCTAAAAAATAATTAAATTTAAAAGGAACACCAACAAAGCTCCCTCTTAAAAAAAATAAAAAATCATCCTGATACCCTATCCTCCTAAACTTTAAAAAAAGAAAAAAAGAAAAAAAAAATATTATAAACAAAACACCCAACAAAAATAAAGGAAAACCCTTCTCAAATCCCCTAAAACAAAGAGGAGAAAATCTAATGTTATAAACATACCATCAACCAAAACTCACCCCCAATAAAACTAAAAAAAAACCACTAGCCCTCCCAAGCTTATTCTCTTCAAAAAAAAAAAAAGAAAAACGACCTCTTCTCAAAACCCCCAACAACAACCGAAAAGAATATAAAAAAGTAAAGACCAAGCTCAAAACCAACAAAACCCTACCAAAAAAAGAATAAGAACTAAAGCCCCCCCATATAATCAATAAATCTTTTCTCATAAAACCTCTTCTAAAACAAAGACCACACAGCCTAACCAAACAAACCAAAAAAATAGTAAAACTAAACTTTCTCAAAAAAAAAGAATTTCTATATAAACGGCTATCTTGCTTTCTCTCACAACTATGAATAAAAACCCCTATTTGTATAAAAAGACAACTTTTAAAAAAAGCATGAGTCAATAAATGACAAAAAACCAAATAATTAAAACCCCCACCCAACCCCATCATTAAAACACCTAATTGACTTAAAGTACTCAAAGCAATTACTTTTTTTCCGTCCTGCTCTGTTAAAGACATAACACCAGAAACAAATAAAGTTAAACTCCCTCCTATTCACATAATTAACAAACACCCTCTACTCAAAATCAAATAATAATATTTTAACAAGACAAAAATCCCTGCAGTAACAAGAGTACTAGAGTGAACTAAAGAACTGACAGGAGTGGGAGCCCTTATAGCTAAAGGTAATCAAGACCTAAAAGGGGCTTGGGCCCTTTTAGTAAAACAAAAAAAAAAAAAAAAGAAAAAAAAAGAGAGGATAAAGATGAAGCCTAGACCCCAAGTAAGAACTAAACAAAAAAAAACAAAAAAGTCAAAACAAGCCTGCATCCCCTAAACGATTTGTCAAAACAGTGACAAAACCACCATTAATTCTTCTTCAATTATTATAAAACTTAATAAGCAAGTATGAGCTTACCCCTAAACCATCTCAACCCAATAAAAAAATTAACCCCCTTGAATGCCTAATCAAAAAAACTATTGACAAAACAAAAATAAAAACTAAATTTATAAAAAAAAAAAAAAAAGAACTCTCCAAATAGTAATAACTATAAAAAAGAATTGAAATAAAAACAGATAGTAAAACCCCAACAAAACACACCTCAAAAAAAGACAACTCCAAACCTAATGAAAAAAAAGGAAGAAGATTAAAAGAATAGAAAAACCCGCCTAAAGGAACAAATAAAAAAAAAATAACAATAAAAAAAAGACCAATTACTCTCACTATAAAAAGGAAGCACCTACTACTTGACAAATAGAAATTCTCATTTAAACTAACCTTTTACAAAAACAGGGACACCCTTAAATTTAGCTTCAAACTAAACCTCTAATTCTTGCTGTGATAAAAACCAAAAACTTACAACATTTTCATACTCTCTTATACTAAACCACACTCCTAATACCTCTAATCTTTAAATCCTAAATTTAACACATACAATTCTGCCAAAATATTAAAACCCTCAAAAATAAATGAAAGAGTATAAAAAAAGCCAAACAACATCAACAAAATGCCAATACCAAATTGCTAACTCAAACCCCAGTATCCCTAAAAAAGAAAAATTATAAAGAAGAACACGCAATAAACAAAAAAATAAAAATAACCTACCAATTAATACATGGAGCCCATGAAATCCAGTAGCAATAAAAAAAACCCTCCCATAAACACTATCTATTATTGTAAAGCTTGATGAATAATACTCAAACCCCTGTAAAAAAGTAAAATAACCACCTAATAATAAAGTAAAACCCAAACTAACAGACGCACCCTTATTTCTCATCAAATAATGATGAGATCAAGTTACAGTTAACCCCGAAGAAAGTAATACCAAAGTATTTAATAAAGGAACACCTAAAGGGTTAAAACCAACAACCCCAACAGGGGGCCAAACCCCACCAAAAACAAAGTTTGGGCATAAAGAACTATGAAAAAAACACCAAAAAAAGGCAGCAAAAAAACAAACTTCTCTAAAAATAAAAAAAGCTATACCAAGCTTTAACCCGTCAACAACTAAAAAAGAATAAACCCCCCTACGCCTCTCACACATCACATCTCGTCATCAAACAAAAAAATACACCAACATAAAAAATGAAGACAGCACCGCAGGCACCCCCAAACCCAATTTAAACCAAACAATAAAAGAAGAAAAAACAAACAAACAGCAAAAGTTTAAAAAAAAAGGCCAAGGAGACATAATAACCAAATGACACAAGTTTAACATTTAAATCAGAAAACAACCTTTTGTGTAACAAACAAACATACTTTTTATAATAACTCTGAACTCTATAAAACCAACAAAGGAAGAGCAAACATGAAAAAAAAATATAAAAAACTAAAGACTTGCCTCAAAACAACATAAGGGGGCTCCACAGGACACCTCCCCAACCAAGTTAAAACTAAAAAAGAAACCATTAAATAATAACAAAAATAAGGAAGCAAATAACTAATAGAAGTGTAATAAGAATAATAGTACAAAAAATATAACCCAACAACCCTCAACACCAACAATAAAACCCCTCCTAATTTATTTGGAACACCTCGCAAAATAGCATAAGCAAATAAAAAATATCACTCCGGCTGAATATGTAAAGGAGACATATTTGGATTAGCAAAAATTCAATTTTCAGGATCCCCTAAAGCCCAAGGGTAATAAAACATAAAAAAAAAATATAAACAAAAAAGCACAAAAAAGAGTAAGTCCTTAGCTCAAAAATAAGGAGAAAAATAAATCTTTGAAAGGTTTTCATGAGTAAATAACACCCTAGTACTCCCAAACTCATGCAAAAAAACTAAATGAAACAAAACAATAGCCAAACAAATAAAAGGCAATAAAAAATGTAATAAAAAAAAGAACTTTAAACTTGCCCTACCAAGCAAAAATCTCCCCCAAACTCAAAACAAAATTTTATTCCCCAAAATAGGGATAGTAGTAATAAAACTACAAATAACAGTAGCCCCTCACAAAGATATTTGTCCTCAAGGTAAAACATAACCCAAAAAGGCCACCACCATAAATAAAATTAATAAAGAAGCGCCCCTTATTCACAACTCACCTATTCGAAAACTACCCTTATTCGCCCCCCGAAACAAATGAAAATAAAGAAAGAAAAAAATAAAAGAAGCACTATTCAAATGAAAAACACGAAAAAAAAATCCCCACCAAGACTCCCGAGAAATATAATCTACAAAAAAAAAAGACAAATCTATTAAAGGAGTATAATATAAAACCAAAAGAATCCCCCTTAAAAGCTGAAACATAAATCTTATCCCCAAAATACTCCCTCCATTTCAAAAATAAGTTAACCTTTTAAAAGCAGGCATATCAGAAAGACTCAAACCTCAAGAAACCATCCCAGTCACATATAATTTAAACATTTTACCCAACAAAAGAAGAGACCCTCGTCCCCCTAAAAAAAACAACATTTGAAACCAAAATAACAAGACCGCTTAATGCAGAAAGAACAATAAAACTTAAACAAAATAAAAATCCCCTATAAGACAAATAAACACTCAAACCAAAAATAAAAACCAACCTCAAACACTCTAAACATAAAAGCAAACCAAAAAAAGAACCACTAAAAACTATAAAAAGAAAAATAAATAAAAATAAAAACACCTTTATTATCATTTTTCCTATAACACCCGTAAAGACTTACCAATAAAAATATAATACTTTAAAAAAATTAAAAACAAGAAAAAAAACCTTAATAACAAAAATAGATAAAAAATATTAAATAAAAAAAAAAAAAAAAAAGAATCTCTCATACCCCTAAGACCTACACCCCCAAAAGAAAAACAAAAAAACAACAAAAACCCTATAAAAAACAAAAAAGACATTGGAAAAACCGCCCTCAAATTAGACACATAAACTAATAAAACCAACACCCCCCCCAAATAAACTAAACCCAAATAAATAGCCTTCCAATAAGAAAGACCGAATAAACAAAATAACAACCCAAAAATAAATAAAGAAATTATAAAAGAAGGAGATATAACCAAAAACATCAAAGAAAACAATAAAAAACCAACTAAGTATAAACTAAATAACATTTTCAAACCCAAACTTCTTTAACCAAACTAACTTTTTTTTTATAAAAAAAATAAAGAGGGGGGTTAGGGGGGAAGGGGGGAGGGGAACGCCGCGGGGCACCCGCGGCGTTCACCTCCCCCTTCCCCCGCACCATTAACTACCTTACAGAAACCCCTCCAATAAACAGCAGCCCTTTAAAAAATAATCTAAAGCTTAAAAATAAAACCTACAAACAAAACAAAATGAACCAAAGCCCATAAACTAACTTTTAAATTTTATTCTTCTTTAAAAACACCCCAAAATCAAAACAAAAAAAAAAATTAAAAAAAAAAACCAAAAGCCCATAATACAAAATAATAACACACCACAAAACCCCACAAGAAATCATCTTAAACTTACCACACCCCACTAAATTAAACAATAAAACCCTAAACACCCCTAAAACCACCCCCACAACAAAAACCAAACCTTAAAACTTTTCTGGGTTATATATCTAAAACAAGCCAAAAACAACAAAAAAGAGAAGCCAAAACTTAAGCAAAAAAAATAACCATGGGGGTCCCCCACAACAAAAAAACACGCCACAAAAACCATTTCTAAACCAACGCTCTTCCCCTAGAATTTAAACAATAACCCCAAACACCCCTAAAACCTACCCCCACAACAGAACCCCAAGCCCTTAAAACTTTTCTGGGCTATATATCTAAAACAAGCCAAAAACAACAAAAAAAAAGAAGCCAAAACTTAAGCAAAAAAAAAATAACCATGGGGGTCCCCCACAACAAAAAAACACGCCACAAAAACTATTTCTAAACCAACGCTCTTCCCCTAGAATTTAAACAATAACCCCAAACACCCCTAAAACCTACCCCCACAACAAAACCCCAAGCCCTTAAAACTTTTCTGGGCTATATATCTAAAACAAGCCAAAAACAACAAAAAAGAGAAGCCAAAACTTAAGCAAAAAAAATAACCATGGGGGGTCCCCCACAACAAAAAA
>JAAUXW010060841.1_pt1 | contig 14857 bp, 1 predicted proteins | sample 7278141 | NCBI WGS metagenome assembly JAAUXW01 (sample SAMN14350115, study PRJNA611818) | marine sediment metagenome | isolation source: surface marine sediment (2.1m) | place: French Polynesia: Moorea | collected 2018-08
GCACTCCTGCGTCGCGAAGCGCAGCGTTTGAAGTTCCATCTTGGTCAAAAATCACCAAACATGTCGGTAGTCAAATTTCAGGAACACTTCGGTGCTTGACTTGAGGTGGCAGTGGCCAACTATCCGTAACCCCCCCTTGGCTCAAGCTGCCACTCTGGCTCAAACGGCTAAGCCGAAGCCTCAGGTAGCCGTAGGAAGGGACAGTGGGAAGTAACTAAACAAGTAGGGGGGTGGTAGCGTGTGTGCGGTCGTCCAAGGCGACGACTGCCTTGCAGCAAGCCCTGCCAACTTAACCAACTGCCCGCGAACTTGTAGGAAGGGTCTTTGAGGCGTAACCAAGCGGTTAAGGGGTTCTTAGTGTGTGTATTGCTCATAAGAAGCAATCTACCAATTTTGTCACCGCCCTTGCCATTCCTCTGCCTCCTCTGTTGCACAAAGGACCCGAATAACCCCTTTTAGTTGGCTCTGCACTGTCTTTTTGGTTTTCTTGGTCATCTTGGGGGACCCAAGAATAACAAGGGTTTTTTCGGATTCGAGGAAGGCCAACTAAGCTTTGTGAAGCGCCTTTGCATTCTGATACTGCTCAACTTGACTCTGGGGAGTCGCACGGTATCGCAAGGTATCAGAGTAAACCTTATAAAGCCTCTGGGGAGGCTTAATTGCTCTGTCATAAACTTACTCAGGTACTCTTGGTATCCGCAGCATTTTGATTGCGCGTATTGTGCCAGCTGCGCTCCGGGATTGATTGAGAACTTCGTTCTCTCCCCACACGCATACCTTCCGTCTGTGAGCAGCGCTTGCCCTAAGGGAACTGGGTTTTTTAACTAAGAATAGGAACCTAAGGGATCTTTGCTTGAGAATTGCAACCTCAAGAGCAACCTCAAGAGGTCACGGGACTAGCAGTACCGGCCCTCGATCCGTAATCCCTACACCCTTACATTTTTAGGGCATCCTGGTTTGCTTTACTACGGGAGTAAAGTTTACCTGGATCCTCAATCTCTTAACTTAGTTTCTTTAATATCGGGAACTCGATTTCCGTGCGGGTTTTTTACTGCTCTACTACCCGTAGTAAGGCAACAACCACTTCTTATCCGTCCATCTTAAGCTTCTTGAGCTTGCTTGCCAGCTGGCAAGCTATCTCGGGGAACTTAAGAAAATATTGGATAGGGGGGATTATTTTACTACTGAGCGACTGTTAGGGGTTTTAGTTTGGGTTTGTCTGGTTTTTGTACTTTACTAAGGGTAGTAAAGTTTTGCCGACTACCTCATAACAATCACAGATAAGTCGCTTATTAATCCCAAGAAACATAACGTTCGAGGATCAAAGTGACGGGGCAAGCTGCACCGCACTTTACTGAAACAATCGTGGGTAGTGGTTTTTGTTACTATACATAGGGTGTATAGCAGTGCCGACCTGCCCTCACCTGCTTTACAATGACGACTCCTCGTCCTAACCAGATAACCCTCGCTGAAGTTCCGCCCAGAGAGGGAGATGCTGCAGTTAACAACCCGGAAGAAATGCACGCGAGAGCTAAGCTGTGTCATATCGCAGCGCAGGATGTATTGCAACCGCTGGGGAATTCTGTTGACATTTTGTTCTCAATTGCGCCCAGCGCTCATTCGTCCTTTTCAGTATCCCAACCGAACAGAGCTAGCTTGCTGACTTATGACAGCAGTGACATTAGGAAAGTTGGGAGTGCCTTTTCCCTTGCGCAGCATGTTGCCCTATACGAACCGGGCCGTAACCATGTCAAGCAAATTTTTGGACAGCTTAAGGGTGATACTTGTACATGTTATGTCTTCTCCTTGCTGGATGCAGATTATGGGATTGATTCTGCGGTAGTATCCTTGGCCAAGAAATTTGGGAATCCAACTGCATATAAGCTAAAACATGTTACCTTGGTAGGGCAAGGCATTGTTGGCAAAAAGAGCTGGGCAGTGTATTGTGCCCTATACCAGCCTAACCAGCCGTGGAGTAGAATACACCTCAGCGCCGCATTGTCAGCCAGACTCCCAATACCTGAACATGCCTTGGTCTTTTCTTTCGATATAGTAGGAACGACCGGGGTGGTCCCGGAAACATCGCTTAATCCTTTCATTCAGTTGGGAATGACTGTATGGCCAATTAAAGGGGATACGCCGATTAAGGTTATCGCTATCAAGCCACAGCAGCTTCAAAAATTCAGGGTATCCTGGCACTCGCAGAAACCCATGACTTCGCATGATGTACGAGAGGTACTCGAGCACCTTAGAAGCCTAGTTAGGACCGCAAATCGCCCAGGAAACCAGGGTGAACTGCAAATCTTCATAAATTGCCCTGTTGTTGGGAAACATCAAGTAGTCGATTACGACTATATTGACGTCCCTTGGTCCTTTAAACACTATAATAGGCAGCTAACTACGGTCATTCATGAAACGCTCCGCAGCTGTGAAATCCCGCATTCCTTCCATAAATTTGGATTACGGCTGTACACATCCAGCATTATGTTCCAAACGGCGAACAATTCGCTCAGGAACAATGCAGGCATAGTTATGAGAGACCAGCAGATCCATGACGCCTACAAAGTGACCTTTAAACCAAAGATTAACCATGACATCGCCTCGCTCGAGGTTTCTCTGCAATCAGCAACCGCAGACTGTTATACGGCCATGCAGCTCGACCTTTTGTCGCACAGGCCGGAAGCTGATACGTGCCAGAAAATCTTGTCGTCCATTTCTGCTGGTTTTGTCTTTAAGACAATGCTCACGACGAAGAATGCTCAGGGGCATATTAGGCTTGTCGCCGTCTTTGATATACCCAGGGAAGTATCAGACGCCGAGCTATGCAAAGTCACCTCAGCTTCTATACAGGGACAACATTTTGCCTTCTGCATCTCCCATTTAACTGAGGTCGCGAATGTTGCTTGGCGAAGGGATCCTATGTCGGCTAGATTTGAAAATCAAGTGTTACACTGGAGGAATTGCAGGGACGACCGGCAAGTCCCAGGCAATAGAATTGGAGCTCTTCTTCCTCCAGAAGAAACAGACACTAGTGCCGTGCGAAGAATGCATACAGCGTCCTTCGGTAGATATATGGATTACACATACTACCACTTAGCCGGTGAGAAGGACATACCACCTACAATACTCCTACAGTCCACCAATCAACACACCAGCCAGCTTGACCACATGAGTATGATACAGCATATTGTCCAAGCCAGTACATTTGACGCGGAATTCTATGAGCCAATCATTCAGCAAGGAAGAATTGAGGTTGGAGGACCCACCAGGGCCTTGGTTGGAGAAACGGGCTTTGTTGTTATGCAGTACACCAGGAAAACATTGGTGAACATACCATATTTCACCGGTAAGATGGGTTGTATTAATGTTTCGGAGACAGGAACGCTGTATTTGCAAGTATACAATCAAGCAGTTGTCATTCTCCCCTTGCCCAACAATGGTGACTTGTCAGCCTTTTTGGGAGCTCCGCCTGACAGGCACGTCACTTACCTTCTTAAACCAGCATCAGTCAAAAGTGGCATAGTCCCTAATTGTCTTCCTCCTGTACTTGATAAGGCTGACACACCATTACATAATAATCAAATGCAGGTTGATGCAATTGCTGCTAGCCATCAGAGCCAGGTTGCCAATGTCACGCTGGGGACTCACCCCAATAATGCTCACCTTCCATGGAATGAAGAGTCTATGCGAGCAGGAGGAAGTAACAATTCCTTTGCGGATATTGTTCTTCAAGCATCAAGAAGCTGTGTCAACCAAGAAAAGGAGCATGACAATAGCGACTTTAGTATGGAACAGGCCGATAAAGCCTACAGGGTACCCGCTGCCGAGGACGCATCAACTGCACTTGAAACAAATCCAGCGGTACAGGATCCTTACTTGGAGCTAGCCCAGATAGCTCCTTATAACACCGAGGAAGCTGGATGCCCGATACCCATTTTGCCTGCGCCCTTGAGCACGCCTGATATTAACCCCCAAAGTAATCCTACAAGTAACTCGGGTATTAAGAAACTCGCAGAATCGCGCAAAATCAATGAACATGAGGATGCAGGCTTACCTGACACGCTTAAAGAGCAGTCACCTCAATACCATACAGGTCAGAACACATCACTGACCTGTCAAGGAGGAGCGCACGCATCCGCAGGATCCAGCACGTTGCCTCCTGATTGCAGGCCGCTATATAGTAAACCATATGCATCGTGCCTGGGTTCCGAACAACCTGTTACGTTACCACCGAGTTTGCGTGCGCTGCCTGAAAAAGTCGGTACTAAAACCTATGGCCAGTCAGCTGAGTTCCTTGCATCGCTGACTGGTGAGTCGTCGCCCCCTCAAACCAAAGTTGGCGCTAAAATAGGTAGTGACACCCAATGTGAAGTCACCCAATCAATTGTCGCTGCCGCTGCACGCCATATCCCTCAGCTCGACATGGCGAAAAGCCTCCCCTCATGTGACCAGCGCTGGTCCGCAGAGGCCCTTCCGGCTAGCAGTCTCAAGCCACCTATAAAGGATAAGCAGACTGAATTTGGAGCTGCTAAGGTTAACGGCCATAGGATTCATAATCCTACATGCAAATTAGGGCAAGACGCTATTCTTAAGTCATATTACTGCGCGCCGTACGCAGTTTATAGGATTATTTCTTTTGCGTCCTTTACAATCCAAATGGCGAGGAGTTTTCCGCAGCATTCGAGGCAAATCGCGCTACTTTCCTCATCTACAGGGAAATCATTAGATGAACTTAGCCATTATGGCTTACAAACTCAACTAGAACAAGTGTTGGATGGCTTGGGTGGCAAAGTCAGGCAATTGCTCACTTTCCAAGAAGCCTTCAGTGAAGCAGTTGCCCTGCTCCCCCAAACGTGGAAGGAACTCTTTGCAGTTAAGTGGCAATGGCAATGTAAATGCATTATGGAACCACGGCAAGGGGAAATCTCTATCTTTCCTTTGGTTATTGAAGAAGGTACTACTCCCTTTGCGGTTTTCCATAATCTTGCAGCCATTGTTACCACATCAATCTTCCTCCACATCGATCAGGCCACTAGATGCGAATGCGATAAAAAGCTTGGACAGTTGCCGACGTCTTGTTTGCCCGAGATCCTCGTCACTGAGTTCCCCAATGCCTTCATGATGCCTGCCGATGATTGTGCCTCCGCCTTGGCAGAGCATATGAACACGCATTATTCACTAGAGAATAAGTATATGGTTGCAGCTTTAGTCCTCTATCAGGATAATCCTAAACACTACCTGGTTCTGGAGAACGTCCAAGGACAATATCTACGACTAGTGGATTCTCTGAAAGGAGCTACAGTCTTTCATGACTTGTCGCAACTTGCAAGTAAATATGTAGTTGCTACAGTTATGAGGAGGGTTGCCAGCAAGAAAGCATATCCCGCTATCGCGCTGCAGGACCGCTTTTATGATCGATGGGGATGTCTCCCTTCTGGAACCAGTAGGCGCAGGAATGCAGTTGGATGCCTTTCCTACGAGGAAGAAATTGCGGAAAACTGTATGAACGAACCTAGGGAGGCAAGCTCCTGCATGGAAATACCCATTCAGAATGAGCAAACAGCAGCACCCGTGGAGAACACCTCACCAGTCAGTCTTTCTGCTGACCCTGTGCCAAACTTGAGCTATGCGGATAACAAAGTTGATGATTTACCTAGATGTGGACCTGTCAAAGCAGCGAGTGACAACCCAGGAGCTATTCAGGCCACCCCTGATGAAGAAATGGAAAATTTCCTCATAGCTGCTTTTCTCGATCAACTGTATGGCTCTGGAAAGCTTCCGGACCAAGCGCAGCAACCAGCAGAGCAATCAGCAGAGGAAGTAAATCAATCTGAAATTCGTCGGGGTAGCACCAACTGCATCGAAACTGGGGAGTTGCATAGGTCTACCCAGTCCGCAGAAGGCAACGCACAGTCACCGCTGCATACTAAAATCCCGCAGGCACAATATGCTATCCATGGGCAAGAGGAAGCAGAAGGTTTAGGAGGCTCGTCCGTACAGACTCCGCAGAAAGACAATCCATCTGCAATCACCCCTTGTCGGGAGACTAGGCTATCTACGGAAGCTGCGTTGAAGGTAGCATCTGGAAATCATTGCTCGCATAAACATGAGCGCACAGTTGCCCCAGCATCGGACAACGGGGTAATAAACATGCAGGAACCACCTAGCGAGCAGGATCATGACACAACAGGGGGTCAGAGACACCCGTTGTCGTCACATGGGTGCCAAACAGGGAAAGAGCATAGCTTAAAGGAGCTGCAACATGTCCAATCGGTTACTGCCCTGCACGCTGGGGTAGATGGGGGGCAGAGCCACCTATCTACTCGACACCAGGATCCTCCTGATGAGCAGGAACCATGTGAGGAAGGAATAAACAACCAACTCGGTGGTTGTGACCTTGATCCTACACTAGAAGACGAGCTGTCAGAAGGCGCGTCTTCGGCGACATTGCTCTCAGAACTTTTCGATGATGATGAAATACAACCTGCCGCGCACGATGCAGCCCATAAATCGCGCCCCATCAAGCACTCTTCCTCTGACGCCCAGTTACAAAAGGCGTTAGAAAAGAAACTAGGACGCCGCTCGAGATCCAGGCCGACCTCGGATGCGGGAGCGAGCGCGTCGCAGGGCCATAAGGGCGGCAAGCAAAGCGGCCAGAAAAGACGGAGAAAGAGCCGGCGCTCGCACAGCAAGTCAAGCCCGTCAAGGCCTATTAAGCAGGATATACGACCCAGCATCCCCCGACACAAAAGGAATCTTATGCCTAAGCAGGCTCCTTACCCCGGTAGTCGGTCCCTGCCCCCAGTCGGCAATGCATCGATCCGCCAATATGGCCAGGAATGTAAGTATTTGCTTATTTCATTCTTTGACGGCTGCGGCTTCACTAGGAAGGTAGTAGAGGATACACTTGGGCAAAAACCAGTGGCTGTCATCACGGCGGAGTGTGAACCGCACTTGCGTACCTTCGTTGCCGCCAAGTGGGGCTATCATTTGGACCAAGTATGGGCCAAGGACTTTGACGGCATACCCTCTATTTACCTTGAGGATGTGTGGAAAACCTTAGCACATCAGGCAAAAATCCTACGTGAAGCGATCTCTCTTCTTAATTGTAATCCGCCGGAAAAAACCTTGATTGTTGTCATTGGTGGATCCCCCTGCCAAGATTTAACATACGCAGGCAAATCAGCGCAATTAGGGGTTGTGGGGTCGCGGTCTGTTCATATCCATGTTTTTTACGCACTCTTCTTGGCGATCCAGCAAGTCTTTCCATGTTTATACGATAGGATCTTGCCAGTCATTGAGAATGCTGGCTCTATGATGGAGCAGCACAGGGATTACATATCGACCATGTTCGGAATTCGGGATAACCAGCGGCATATGACCCAAGCCGGTGATTCGGGTCATGTCAGGAGAGGAAGACTCTTCTTCACGCGCCTTATCAAAAGCATTGTCCCAAAAGCCAAAGAAAGAGCTAAACCCTGGCAAAAGGGTTGGGTTCCCTTACTCAGAGATGCTGCCTTTCCTTGGCTCCGCACAAGAGGAACAGCACCAGGAGGAAGTGCGATCCTCACGGCCAATGCCTACAGGCCGCAATCTTTGCTTTATCACTATAAAAGTTTCGGTGGCAAAAATCGGCTCTCTCTCCTCGTCAACGAGAGTGGCCACCCTAGAATCGAGTGGGCTAGGTACATGCCAGAAGCTGCTGCAAAAGCGTGGCTTGCCTATGTTGATCAGGTTAAGCGTGGCAAAACCACCTATGAGGTACTAGACCCTCTAGTCCCCCAATTCGCTGATGCAATGGCAGGAGAGAAAACGCAGGGTGCTTACCCCTCTTCCCTAGTTAACCCGCCATTTAGGGTACCGAATCTCTCTGAGATGTTGCGGGATACCGGTTTTAATAGCTGGTTTGCAGACGGGAGCAACCTAACTGAGCATCAAGTGATCGATGCCGTAGGCAACTGTTTCGTCCCCTCTATTCTTGCCTCGCAATTGGGAGGGATGCCAATTAAAAAACTGATTCAGGTATTAGGCGATGTTGAAGGCTGCGCAATGTGGCAGGTTCAACCGTGGGAGGCTTTCCACAAGGGCTGGTATGATATGATTGACAAGGTACAAGCACAAATCGCCGATAGGAAAACCGTTAACTACTTGTTACATCGCATCAGTGACCACCCTTTTCAATCAGAAGAACTTCAAACAGAGAAGTATTGGAATGCCATCTTTGGAGGCGGTCTGGAGCCCCTATCTGTAATCGCGCCGGATAACGGCCAAGCACGTAGGAATACTGCAACAACGCACCATCTAGCACCCCTGCCAGTCCCTGAAATTCCGGGGGTACAGTTTAGCGATGAAGTCCATATCTATAGAGGTCTCCCTGAGGAGGTCCTTGGAAAGGTCTTTAACGCTGGAAATGATGTAGAGACCTACTCTAACTACCATTTTTCAGACGCGTGCCCGACGTTGCAGCAATTTCCTATTGTGCTTAAAATGGCTTGCATTGCATCAGGCATTTTCCCCTGCCTTTTTGTAGTAGAAACCATTGGCGACGCTTCTGGCACTCAGCAATATTGGATGCCTCCTACTAAGGCTAGTACCGCAGTGCTCATTACCCTGGGACCTTTGTATGTTCAGGTTCTTTATGGCACTGTTGATGTATCTATAGTGTCACAAGAGCAACAAAGCGTGCCTGTTGCCCCTGGCAATATATGCCCTGTAAAGCTTGAAGGTATCCTTGCTGAAGCTACGGACTTTCTACAACAGACCCACTTGCAATCGCCTGGCTACCTAGCGTACTTTCTTCTGAGAGCCCATGACACGGACGTTGCATTAATCCAAGTGCCCAATGGCCGGCCCTCCCTAATTAATTTTATGCCGGTCGTGGGGGTTAGCGACACCTACGCGGCTCATGAAAACAGACATTGTCCTGAATTACAGTTATCGCAAGGCCTGCTTTCCTTCCTTAGCGGAATATGGAAGGGAAGGAAACACAATGGCAAGGACCCATTTATACTTGGAGAGCCACTACAACAAGTTGTTGACAACTTCACTGCGGCCTCCCGCGCGGCGGCTGGCAAACATGTTGTGTATGGTCCGGCGGGAAGTTGTCACCTATATGTTATAACCGAGCCACCAATACTCCTGCAAGAGTGTTGGCATTTTTATGATGGGAATCCTATAGTACCTGCTGACCAACCTCAATTACCATGCACACATATCACCCTGCGAGTCCATAAGGGTATTGTAACTGCTGTTCATGTGTACCATGGCTTCCCACCTAAACTTTCCCTGCAGGCTGGAAAGCCAGCCCATCACCCAACATGAGTAATAGGTTTACCGATGCCCTTCCAAGGGCAACGAGGGAAGCCATACTTGTACACATGAACAGCAGGTTACAAGAGCAAGGACAACGAGGGAGGTTCAGGAGTGTTAACTGCATACCAGCTATTCTGGAAGCGGATAACCTCCCTGATGTAGCAAGTGCGAACAGTTGGCTAAGAAGTACCTATCTTGGAACGGGCCCTAACAGGGACACCCTTTACAACATCTTCTCAGATACTACGTCAGAGCTATTTAGAGCAACTGCACGCTTGTTGGCCGATAAGGGTAACGATTACTTTAGACATAAATCACCGCTGCGCCTGACTCAAAGATGTGTCTATACTTGGAACATCAACTCCGCAACGTCGGCAAGTGCGCAAGAGGCTAAATTACGGCCTATGCTCTCCTTGGTTCAAAAAGGCCCGATATGCCTACAAGAGACACGATGGAACGAACATAGTCACACAGAGTTCAAGCTCAAATACCCAACCATGCAGATTGTCTCTTCGCCAGGAGTGCGTTCCCCCAATGGGGGAGTTAGCGGGGGAGTTGCGGTTTGCTTTTCTTCTGGCATAGATATAGTTCACATTGATGAGCTAGTACCGGGTTATGCGCTAGCTGTCACCTTGAAGTATAGACACTCTGTGATTGTCATTCTTAGTGTGTATGCACATCCTACAATGTATAAGCGCATACTAACAAGCCTATCGAATTTTTTAAATCCCCTACTCACGCCCTTCGTGGTTGGTGCGGATTTCAACCAGTTATGCAATGAGCACGCAGGAGAATTCCAGAGACTTCTGGATACATCCAGGGCACACCATATTCGGTCTGCTTCGCCTACCTTCCGCAGGGCCCATATTAGGAGTAACCTTGACGGTTTTCTGCTGGCCAATGTATTCCCTGGTGATGGTCACACTGTCAGAGCATTCTGGCCCGCCGCACAGAGGCAGGACCACGCGGTGGTATGCCTCAGGCTAATGCAAATGAATAAACTCAAAGTAGATGTAACGACAGTGATGCAACAAAGCATACCGGCGGATTATTTTGTGGAGTCGCCTGCCTTTGATGCTCTGCAGGACAATACGTCCATAACATCGGAGCATATTGTCTTGTTACATAGACAAATAAATAAAATCTGGATTGGCAGCCCCCCACTAATATCGGGTCAAGCTGAGGCACCCTTTCGATCCACAACACAAGCTAAACTGGGCCTACTCAAAAGTGCAGCTCATGTGTGGCACCGTACATTGGTTGAAAAGCGGTTGAGACCTACCTCCTTACGGAGTGCAATCAGGTATTTTGCCAGCAAGCTTAATGCGGGTAATGCGCAAGTGCATGTCAAATCATGCTGGCTGCAGTTTGCATTGAAATTTGTTTCGCTGCCTGAATGTGTCACCAATGCATGGTCACCTGATAAAGCTATTAGCACTTTAACCTTAGTCCAGACTAATGATATAATCCAACGCTTGGAGCTGGTTGCTGAGTTAAGCAAGTCACCACTGCCTAGTATCAGATCATATGTTGAGCAGAGAACTCCTTTACAAGCATCCTCCCACCGTTGGGCCAACTTCCGTCAAATAGTGCCTAAAACTAAGCTGGCATCTAATCATGTAGTCGGTGCCGATGGACGTATTGCCACTACAGTTACGCAGTATGACCAGGCCCTAAGGGAAACGAGGCAGTTCTGGGAAGTGCAGCCTATAGACCACTGTGTAAACTGGGACTACATCCTGCAAGAATATCAATTGCTTCCGCCCTTCCCGGTATTCCCTCCTCCCACCTATGATGTGCTGCTTCATGCGGTCGTCTACTCCAAGGATAGTGCACCGGGCCCAGATGGCATACCTTACGCCTTCTACAGAACGGTGCCGGATGTCTCCGCCAAGCTTTTACAAGGGTTGATGGATGATTGCATCTTGGGGCAACTTCCTCCTCCGTCACAAGCTCTTGTCTTTATCCCAAAAGCCGACTTAGGAGCCAAGGCGGACAATTACCGACCATTGGATATGCCGGATTGCATCGATAGGCTGCTCGATTCAGCGGTCTACGCTGTGGCAGCAAATCAAGTAGGACCATGCTTGCACCAAGCTCAATCTCTGGTTAACATCTTTAAAGAACCACCAGGCAATTATGCTGCCATGCAAGACATGTTAGATGATAATGCTCAGCAACAGGTAGTGATGCTTACGGACTTGGCGAAGGCCTTTGAAAGGGTAAATCCCGGCTGGCTACTTGACATCCTTCAGGCACGAGGGGCACCGTATTGGCTTTACGCTTATACAACGCACTTGCTTTATGGGAGGAAAACTAGGCACCGAATTCAAGGCCATCTGTTACCACACATGGCTCTTCGACAGGGCCTAGCGATGGGTAGAGCTACTTCCGTGCTATTGTTCTGCATAGCCATGGATCCGCTTATATGCCGCCTAAACAAAGTACCGCGGGTACTTGCTCTCAAGGCTTACATGGATGATAACGGCACCGCGGGAGCAGGGATAGGATGGATCCAGGAGAGTCAACGTGTCTTTATCTCTTTAGAAGCAGCAGGAATTGTGGTGCTACAACATCAGTGTATCAAAGCACACTTTGTTGCCTTTAGTGCAGCAGCAATATCCACAGAAGAAGTCACCCTCTGCCAGTGCTCCCGGACAAGCGAGCGGGGTTACTCATCCTTAGTACAAGCTATCAGCGGCCTGCTGGGGAAAACTTGCCACACAATCCACGACGCTTTCCGATATGCCTCAGAACTTGCCCATGATTCACAGGCGGCAGGGCTTGCTTTGTGCATAGAGTCAGTAGCTCTTTTCGTGCCTATTGCCCTGCTTGAAGCAGAGTTACGAAGCAGCGGCACAATATTAGCCGATCATGGAGCTGACTTTGCCGCACTTCTTCGAGTTGGCTGCAGTTGCAAATGCAAAACCTCTTTGTTATCATCTCAAGATCTCACGCCCAGTGATCTGTGGGGGCTAGATGAAACTCCATGGGGCGCTAGGATTGTTACCCGCTCAGCCGGCATGCTTGGATATGTGCTTAGAGGAGCTGCGTCCCCCCATGCCTTCGAAAGCGTGAGGCCTAATTATTACCTGGATGTCGTGGCAGGCACTATAAACACTATAGGGGAAGAAGAAAAGGTGCGGGGTCCAGAGGAACCCCACCTATTAGCGCAGCTAAATGTACCGCAGAAGAAGCTTAGACTCCATGAATGGCAGGAGTCTAATGCCTCTAAGGCCATGTTGTCGATACAAAAGCGGTTTAAAGCTTCTCTATCTTTGCAGGCTTCGTGTCCACAAAGAGCACTATTTTTCAGCAGCTATATGCATAGCTGTGGCTTCTATGTGAGAGCACTTTTCAATTATCATGAGAAGCAGCTTCGGCATATAGAGTCTATTATGTCTAAGGTTGTGATACGTAGGCCTTGGATTCAGGCAAAGCATTTGCCGGGCACGTTTTATTTGCTGGGGATTAAGTCGCTGGGATCACCAAGAGCACAGTCCATAGTATCCCAAGTCAGCCTGCTGCTTCGTTGGCACGGCCGTTATGCGGCGGAATGGTTGTTGCGCCGGGAAAGTCCGGCCTGCCTGACACCACGCCCCTTCCTTGCCTCGTTAGTCCGGACCCTAAAAGGATATCTGTCCGCTGCGAGGGAACAATTTGAGGTCAATACGGGGCAGAATTTCGATCGACAGCTCAACCTTGTGGCCCGGTTTGCGAACTCTCACACCAAGCCAACCATTGATTGGCCAGCGCTGTGTGCCAGGCTCCTTGGGTTGCTGAAGCAGGGATTGCGCGAGGCTGCTGCCAGGGAAGCCCGCGAATACTTAGGGGCCAAGTTAACCAATCTGCCTTACCCACACTACGCTTTCCGCCTCCTGACCGTGATGACCAGGCTTCCCCTGAAACACCTGTCCGCTGTCAACAGGCTTTATGCCCTTCGCTGGCTCACGGGAGAAGAAACGGATGATTACTTCGTCTACCGCCAATTTGCCTCCAGGAATGGCAGCTGCGCGCTTTGCCGCATGGAAACTTCAGGTGCGCTGCTACACTACCCGCAGGGATACAATAGACAACCAGTCTGCGAGGATTGTTTGCGGGCTAACGCAGAGCAACGAGCTCACGTCGCTTGGGGCATTGTCACACAGCTTCACAAGGCGGAACTACTGAGCACGGTAGGCGGCGTGTATAAACCAGCGTTGCTCTATCCTATGCCTGACCTTGCAGATAGAGAAATCACTCCGCGCCGGGAAGGACAAGCTGTGAGTCCTCGGCATTTAGACTATTTGTCTATGTCTTGCCCTTTTTGTGGAAAAGGTTCCCTCAGCACATTGCATTGGATGTATTGGTGCCCGATCACACGTTCAATTTTGTTAATTGTCTGGGCACACCTTAAACTACCTGACGTACCATTATGGGAAATCGTTAAAACTGCCAGCGAGCAGGGTGACGAGACAGCGCTGTCTGCTGTAGAGCTCATAGTGCATTGGATTGCCACCTTACGCAGATATGTGCTTGCTCAAGGCTACACTTGGCAACCCACGTGGGAAGCCCCTATCCCCCGACCCTTCGGTGTACGAGAACTGCAGTCTTTGGCGAGTCGGCTGTGGGATTCGATACACAAACCAACTTCCGAGAAAGCAAGGCGCCCCCCGTGGTACATCAGTACCGCTACGCCGCTCAAATGTCTTCAGGACTCCGCCCTAGAAATCATTGTCCCTACACTTTTCCATAATGCTATTCGCAAACGGAAACCTGTAGCCGTCCGCTCAAGGATTGCAGCTCAACGTGGCAGCATACTGGCCATATTGCCTACGAATCACAGTGCCCTAGGGGCGCTTTATACAACGTGCACTTCGGTTAACGTAGCCAACATACACCTTGAGCCCTTTGGGTGCACGTGCGGCAAAGTACATCTCAGGGTTGTAGCGGCTGATAACATTGCACCGGGCCAGCAAATCACTCTGCATCAAGGACCACGATCGCAGGCGTCGCAACTTCTCGTGCAGTTTGATGGCTCGTGCCATAAAGAGTGCAAGATAGGTGGAGCCGGGGTTGTGGCCTGGTCTCCGGGCGCCATGCCAACCGCCCTTGAAGTACATGCAATCCCTATTGTAGGCTGTGAAGATTCCTTCCAAGCCGAAGTCACTGCTGCATGTAAAGCTGTCGCAGCAGCCATAACACTCAGCTCACAACAGTCTGCTTCGGAAGTTGTTGTGCAAGGGGATTGTATAGCCATCATACGGCACTTCACTGGGGCGTACCGGGTGAGAAGGCCTGATCTTGTTTCAATACTACAGGACATGTGGAAGCGGATCTCCACCACGTGGATTCCGGTAAGATGGTCTTACGTCCCAAGAGCAGGCAATCGGGTAGCGGACTTCCTGGCTGGCGCTGCAAGTAATACGCTTAAACCGCGACCCGCCATTGGGGTTAGTCCAGGTGTATCTCTGGGGCCTGGGGGGCAGAGCCGCCTAAGCTACCTGCCTGATCATGCACCACAACTCCCCGAATACTTGGGCTTCCTTGACGACCAATCACCGGA
>JAAUXW010131170.1_pt1 | contig 14733 bp, 10 predicted proteins | sample 7278141 | NCBI WGS metagenome assembly JAAUXW01 (sample SAMN14350115, study PRJNA611818) | marine sediment metagenome | isolation source: surface marine sediment (2.1m) | place: French Polynesia: Moorea | collected 2018-08
GTACTGTGATACATCCAGTCTCGCCATGGAAGCTCCCTTTCGAAGAACAATTAGGGTTCCCCTCTCTGGTTGGTTTACACCTCGTATTAGGCTAATTTCGAATCTGCTTCATACAAATCCGGAAAATTCGTCAATAGTCACAGTCTGCAAATTGGCTGGTTTCAAACGAAGAGGCTACTTTCCGGGATTATGAGAACACAGAACTTGTTTAGAGTCCCGATATTTTTAATGAGAGGTAGACTCTGCCAGCAAAGGCAACACATACGCCGGTACATTGTATGCAATGGATCAGGCTAAACCCAGTTCATGTAGTGTTTCTTATATGTTTGCTATGTAACTTTATTTTCGTGTCTCGCGCTTTTGGCACATTCTATGCACATTGCATAAGTCACGAACAGGGAAAACATCCATAGGTGTTCGTGTGCACCGGTCGGTGATTGATGAGAGGAAAGTAGTGAATGTATGTAGCAAAATAGGACACACTTCACATGAGTCCCTAGCCTGATCTCTATGTAGTGGAACTTGTATTACCTCTTGCCCTCATTAAGCAACTATCAATTTTAATTGCTTTAAAAATTCTGTTTTAAAAGCCCAAGCAATGCTGGCTTTTCCAATAATTTTGAGAATGTCGCCCAAAAATAGCACAGGAGCGGATTGCAGCTAACTGCATGTTGCAGTTTGCAGGCACAGATAGCGTGGTTGCATCGTGGAAACTGATCGCAGTGTAGATTTCTATCAATCTTTCGTGCTGCCAAAAAAGTTTTCCTTCCTCCTCTAAAACACCTTAAACTAGCATTTTTAAATTGTTCTATTGTCCAGGTTTGCATAGCAGCTATTCTAAAGTGGCTATGGGGTATATCCTCCTCCTTTGTTGAACGACTCTACTCTTAACATTCGCACTGGAAAGCAAGAGCATTTTAGTACTCAAAAGTGACGATAGAGGGCGCCCAAGGCCGCTAAAAAAAGGTGAAAGCTCTGGTTAGGCTCACGCTCAAGGGGGGGGGGGGTAGGGGGGTAGGGGGGGGGCCTAGGAGGGCCTCTTTGTTGCAGGGAGCGGTCATTTGCTAGCAGCCAAAGGTCATATGAAGGACACAATGGTCTGCCAAATGGGCCACGCTTCGTGGTTTGGACGACAGTGGCATTCGATGGCAGCAGCTCAGTGTGTCTCGGAGCAGCTCAGTGTGTCTCTCTCTCGCAAAAAGTAAAAAAATAATCATGGATTCTGGAACTTACGTTAATTTTTTGGCGGATTCAATGTCCTTGCTTGGACCTGAATATGCTATGAACGGGCTGCAAGGGGTACCACAGACCAGTGCCCAAACGGGAGCTTATGTTGACCTTTTGCTGAAATATCACGACAACCCGAATATTAAAACTGTTCAGTGCTACGACATAGAAGAGACTGTGGCCAATCCTGAACCCACAAATGTTTTAGAAGACAAGCCGAAAGTTCCTGCCATGAAATTGCAGGGCGCCATTATGCAAACAGGGTTAGGTGAGGATGATGATGATGATAATACAACCAGCAAAGACAATGGACCCAAAGATGACAAAGACAAGGAAGACGGTGAGAAAGATCAGGATAAGAAAGTTGAAACTATTCAAAACGCAAACCTCGAAAGTGACAAAGGAGATGACAAACTGAGTTCCAAGCCCTCAACCAGTTTTGACAAAATAGACGAAGCTGCTAATGACACCAACAGAGATGAAACTAAAGAGAAAAATGACAAACCAGCAAATGACGATGGAGAAGACAGCACCGATTTGAGTGACTATGATTACGAATCAGACTTGTCAGAGCTTGACGAAGATACGGCTAAGAAAATTGATGAAATATTTGAATTCCCTATAAAGATTAGCAAGGGGGTAGTTGGTTCTACGGTTACTAACCCGTACAATAAAAAAGGAAAGGGGCTTTCCAAACGCCCAAGGAAGGAGAGTTCCCCAGATAATGCAGAAAAAAGTCCCCAGAAAAAAAAGCTGCAAACATTTCATTTCTCAATTGAATAAAATTACATTTCTTTTTGTTCCAGAAAATGGCTGCCAGACTACTTGCTCCGGGCACAGTCGGAATTTTAACACCTGACCATAACTTCTTTCGACGTGGAGTCTTTGATGCCACTTACAGCTCTAAAAGTTATGAAGCCTTTTCTGCAAGCTCCGATATTTCTGCAAATCCAATAATTTTTGCTTTGCCAGAAATAAAGGGCCCCCAAATGTATTTAATCAACGAGGCTCTTTTGTCTGTCCGACTCCACATCACAGATTCTCAGGGAAACTTACCGCATGCTTCAAGCCAGGTGGCTTTTGTCAACAACATCATTGATTCCATCTTTGAAGCTCAACACTTATCAATTAATGGTAATTTTTAGAATAGTTAAAAAAGTTTGCTATGCCTTAGAAATGTAATATTTGCAGGAGTGTTAATTTCAACTAATGACACAAAATTCGGCTACAAGTCAATGGCAAGGAGACTTCTGATGCAAAGTCAAATGGAACGTTACTGCCCAGCAGCTGAATCGGGCTACTTCGATGAAGATGGTGAAACTGTCAACACGACAAGCTGTGGCTCCTTTAATTTGCGCAAAGAGCTGTTCCTGCTCCCTGATAATTCCTGGAACCCGGAAGGTTGCTTGCTAACAGGGAGGCTTTATACCGATTTGGTGGATGCTGATAACGGTAAAAACAAAGATTAGATGCCGCTAAAGCTTTTGAAGTTGATTTGATTTTCCTTCTGGCAATTTTAGGCTTGCCCCCTGGAACATCTGTCACTTTTGAAATGTTCCGATCCAAGGCATCCTTTTGCTTGCAATCTTTTGATGGCGAAAAATACAAGTGGCGAATTTCTGAAGCTACACTTCACGTGCCAGTTGGTAAGCAGCGTAAAATGTTAAAGATCATTTGATAATATTTTAATAGTGAAAATTTTTCAGCCCACTTAACAACTCCAGTTTATGAAAGATTTGTAAAGCAAATTCAAAATCCGGACAAGAGCTGTCTTGTAAATTTTCGCCGCATTAGCGTCAAAACTTTGGAAATACCCAAGGACACATTGGAGTACAAAAGTGGCAATTTATTTGTCTCTGGGGAATTACCAGCCAGAGTATTTGTGACACTCGTGGATTCCAATAGCTTGAAAGGCTCGATAGGTAAAGTGCCCTTAATCTCTCATATTTGACAGACCAGATGTCATCTGTTTATTCTAGAGAGTAACCCGTACATCTTTCAAAGAAAATTTACCTTTAAAAGCAACACAACAAGAACAGAACAGAGGCTGGTGGAAACCGAAGAAGAAATTGTAGAGCATGAGCAGACACCTTTGGCACAAGTCACCAGGGGGTTGCCTGTTGCAAGAAGATCTGGTCGATATCTGCGACGAGGCCAAGGAAGAGGTAGAGGCCAAAGAGGTCAAAGGGAAAGAAGAGGCCAAAATCAAGAACCAAGGACAAGGACAGTGCGGCGTTTTGAAACAGTTACTGTCGAAGACACTCAGGATGAAGTTCTGTATGCTGAGAAGTAAGCTTTTTTCTGCGAAAGCAGAGGTTGCAAGCAGTTAGTTGAAGTTTTTTTTGTTTAGTGTTCAGCTGCTTTTGAATGGAGTTGCCATGACATCCCTCTGCACTGAAAACAAAGGAACACAGTTCTCAGCATCTGAAGCTTACTCCAATCTTATGACAGTTACAGGCAGCAGGCTGCCTGGATTTTCTATTGGAATAACGCCTTCGGATTACTTAATTAACAAATTCTTCGTGGGGTAATTTAACTATAAAACTTAATTTTAAAAACTCTACTGAAATATTTCAAACATTTCAGATTTGACTTGAGCTCCAGTGGAACTTCATATTTAAAACATCTTACACCAACGCCAAAGAATGGTTTTTATAAATTCAAGGTGGAATTTAATCGCAACACGCCGTTTAGCCTTACTGCCCTGGTCATATCAGAGTACCCGTCAGGGATGATTATAATAATACTGGGTTTCCTGATAAGTGTTTTTTAATGCTTAAAGTGCCATTTACGTAATATGCCCTCGATGTTTTGTTGTTCTTTTATAGCTAAAATCTTAGCCTTTTTAAAGGAAGGTTTTAAGGTAACCCAGTATTATTATGAAATCCTGATTTAGTTCTACGTTTCACGGCAGATGGAAAAGTGGTTCCATCGTACCTAACTGCATAATGAAAACGTTCGATCCATCGCCAGTTAAAAAAATCTCTGAACCTCTCTCACCAGCGGAATATTTTTGACTAATATCACGCAACTTCTCTCAATATAGAACAAACATATTATCCTACTTATATATATATATATATATATATATATTATTTTATGCCATGTGCTTGCAAATGTATCTCAATTTCCGTTCATATAAATTCCGGATTTAATAAAGTTCCCTTCAAAACCTAATGTGACCTTCAAACTATTTGAATTATTAGATCCTTGAATATTAAACATGAAAATAATCTCGGAAATTTCTTATCTACTTTAGTATTGATTTTTGCTGACAAAATGGCTGACAGTTGGGCAAGTTTTGCCCATTTTGGTCCAAGTGACGAATTGCTTGATTTGATCACAGGAAAAGTTTCCAATCAAGGGGCAGAAAAAACTGGAAAGGGCAACGAACCTGACCCTGAGGCAGAAGAAGATTCTGAAAGTGGGCCACACAAGGAAATAGCAGAATTGCCCGAACAGTTCAACGAGCTTGTTTACTCTGATAATTTAATGGACGTCCTTGTTCGGCGCCAGGCTTTTAAAAGAAGCACAAAGCACAGGTTTGTTATTTGACAAGAAACTTTCCCATCATGTTATTTCTATGGTCAATATTTTCAGCTTAAACGACCACTTATTTGCTGTGTATTTGGAACCTAAACCTGGATTAGGCTTTGACCCACTTTTGCTGAGCTGTTTGAAGGGGCTCTATGCAGCCTTGGAAGAAATATTGGGACAACTTCGCTCCTACTATAAATCATCGACATTAGATCGCTATGCTTACATTTGCATGAAACATGATGACTTGCGAGGACGGGGAGTGCCATCTGGGAAGTACAATCTCCAAGATTCCCCTTCAACCATTGTTAGGGCTTTTCAGCGGCAATTGGAGAACTTGCTAAACAGTTTTGAAGACTTGAAAATAGGGAAATCCTTATTATTTTATATAACTGTCTTTCATCCAATTCATATGAAAGCCATCAGAGAACGAGAAAAAAACATTTTGAGCCGACAAAGAAGAAAAGTTCTTGGCAACGTTGGCAGTCTGGAAGACGACCTGCCATTTTGTCACAAATATCCGTTCATGCTACCAGTGCCACAGGGCTTTGATGGAGGTCTTGACACGGACAAAAAAGCCTTTTCAGGTTATTGCTTAATAGTAGCAATGATCCTTGCATGCTATCATCAAAAAGGATTTTTAGAAGATAACCTAAACTTTCTGCCACCAAAGCGAAAGAAATTAAACAAGGAGAGGAATAAATTCTGGGATGATTTCAAAACATACAAAGAAAAGTACCACGTGATGAAGCATTTGTACAACAAAGAAAATATTGAGAAGCAAGAATCAGCAGGACGCGCAATTCTTGACGAAATGAATTTGCTGTTTGAAAAGTTCCCCCATTTGAAAAACAAGCAAGCTCAAAATTATGCGAGTGTCCTCCCCTGCCTCTGCACTTATTATAATGTTAACTGCCTGGTTAGAACGAGCGATGGTTTTGATGAAGTTAAATATTCCAGTAATGGGAAAGGCTTTGATCCCACGAAGCCCATAGTAAATCTGCACCGATTTAACGATCACATGGCAGCCATTCGTTCTTTCAAGGAGTATAAGAAGAAGTTCCGGTTCCAGTGCAGCTGGTGCCGAAAACCGTGTGGATCTGCAAAGTTTGGCCACTTATGCAATTTTAGCATTTCGAAGCTTCCCCAGTGCCGCCAGTGCAAAAGATATTTTCAACAAGAGTCAACTTTCAAAGATTGCAACACCAGTTATTACTTCTGTGACTCATCTCTGAGTGCTAATCTAGCCTTGGAGTGTGAGAAATGTGACCAGCTATTTTTTTCGAAGGGTGAGTTTTTTATTAACGAGTTTCTGCCTTTGGCGGAAGGGGCACTAATTTTCTTTCTCTTTTTCAGATTGCAAAATGAAACATGACTGTGCAAAAATGATTACTTGCTTTGAATGTGGAGCAGAACTTCAAACAGGGGGCAATTTCAAGACCAAAGCCGACAGGCTGGCTATGCATCACCACAATTTCAGGTGGTGCAATGAATGCAGATTAGAAATAAGCCGATCCGCTCCACATGAATGTGATTTTCAACTGCCTTTAAAACAAAAGAGGAAGAAAAGATTGGCTTTTATTGAGTTTGGAGTTTCAGATCCAAATCCATACAGCTGCAAAATCTGTGAAGACAAAAGAAAAATCACAAAGACAGGCCCTGAGTCGAGGTGTGAGATCCATAAATATATGGAACCAGGCTATATTTACCCAACTTTTGGTGCAATTTTTCATGAAACCGAAAGACATGAATACTTCAAGCAATGTCAGTTTTCTGCAGATGCCGAAAAACTGCCAACAAATGTTTATGGCTCAGAACAAGAACTTTTTTGTCCCTACTTGCCAAAAGGGGAAGGAAAAATACCTGACACTAATGAAGAAAAGTTATATTATAATAAGCCACCAAGAAGTCCTGGCAAAGAAAACTTGTTGCTTCTTGACCCATCCAGCTTGTCAGTTGGTGAACAGATAGTTCGAAAGTTACTAATCAGCTCAGAATTTACAAATACTGTCCTAGTGGGACACGGAGACTATCTGGGATTTTTGTACTCTGCTTTAATTAGTCTCTCCTCCAGGCCAAGAAAAGTGATGGAAAAACATTTGAAGCTAAAGTGCATAGTGTTTCCTTACAATGCAGTGACTTGTGTTTCCTTATCAAATTATTTAGATGAGCCAGCAGAAGAAATACCGAAGACATTTAATGTACATGAGCCTTCGATAAATTTCTTTCCGTGGCTTGCTAACACTCCAAGCATGTTTGGGTACAATGATAGCGACCCACCCGACCTGAAATTCTGGGAAGAAATTTCAGACTCTCCTGAAGTCCTGCAGAAAAAGGCGGATTTTGTTGCCAAACTTAAGGGCACTAATTTCTGCCTAGCTAAGGAACTTGCCATCCATGTCTCAAAAAAAGCGGCAATTTTAACAAAGTCAGCATGTCGTTTTGTATCTACCACCTATATACTGCAGGAAAGTCTAAGAAAAGGTCTTGGGAGTGATAAGCCTTTTCTACATGTCTTCGGAGAAAACGTGTCTTCTTGGGCGGCCTTTTCATACGCCATTTTGGCTTATTATGCTTTGGCCAACTGGCCATTGAAATCTTTAAAATTCTCGGAGGTTGGGGCACCTACTGGAAATTGCAGCTTGCCAGAATATGAATACATCTCTTACGTAGCATATGAAGAGGGCAAAAAAGGTCAAAATGTTTTCGGAGCGTTTCAGTCGCCAGAAGGAACCCAATTTTATAACAGAATGAGCCTAGATGGCTTAAAAGCACGTAATAGAGAAGCAGTGCTTCTCAACGGCTGTTTTTATCACTCTTGTGAAAGAAAAAATTGTCCCACAAGACTGAATCAGAAAAGGAAAGCGGAAGAAATGGAAAATCAATCTGAAAGTTTGGGCGATTATCTCGAGGGCAGAAGCAGGCGAGTAGAACAGCTGAGGCAATTAGAAAAGTTAAAACAAGATTATCCATCACAAATTAAAAGCTATGACATACGATGGCAATGCGAATGGGAAGAGATGAAAGCAAAAGACTTAAATGTTATCAGCTTTATGAAGAAAGATTTTGTGCCTTTTCTGCCGTTCAAGCCAGGAAGAACGGCTCAACCTTTCAGGCTGAAACCAAGGCGAGCTGTAAAATCCTGTCATAATGAAGTCTTAAATCTGAAATGGCTAAAGAAGGACTTCCCCGAAGAAGAATGTTTTTTTCTTGATGCCATTTCGCTTTATGCTTCATGTATGTTTAAGTACCAGTACCCGATAAATCAAGTCGAGATTATTGTCGGAGAAAATGCCAGAAGAGACTTCATTTTTAAGGATCATCAATTTGTCCGAGTAAACAATGTCAAAAGCAAGACAAGGGGTTTTTTTGGTTTGGCACTCATTGGCTTGTGTCCACCACGCTTTGCGCCAGGTCTGCTTCCTTATGCCCAGTACAGAAATCAAGCTGGGGATCGCATTGGAGCTCCACTTTGCCGTGTTTGTTTTGAGGAACTCTTGGATGCTCCATGTACCCATGATGACGTTTCAAGAAGCTTTATGTTTGAAGGCACTATACAAGAAATCGAATTTATGAGCAAAAATCTAAAATACGGGGTTATCTCCATCTACGAACTCTATATATGGGAGTCATCTGCATTGATTTTTCAAGACTTGGTTAGGCACCTTGCTCATTACAAAATCAAATACAGCGGAAAAATGGAAAATTTCTCGAAGGAATTGGCACAAATTAATAAACTTATGGGGTTTGAGAACACAGATCTCGAGTTGAAACCTGACATGATCGAAGACAACCCTGCCTTGAGAAAGTGCTTTAAATCATGCCTTAACAGCTCATTCGGAAAATTGATTCAGAAAAATGATTACTCACACTCAGTACTTTGTGAGTCAGACGAAGAAATTGTGGAATGCTTGCTTCAAAATGAGGTCACAAACATTATTAATGTCTCTGAAAAGTATGTAAAGCTCATTTGTGCACCAAAAAGTGAAGAAAGGAAATCAAGCAACAAATGCCAATTTATAGCTGGTCTGTATGTGCTTTCCTATGCACGAATGGATATGTATAAGCACATGTTGACTATTTTTAACACACCTGGAAATAGGGCCCATTACATTGACTGCGATGGAATTGTTTTCAGCTGCAAAAAAGATTCTCAAATAGCCCCTCTTCCCCAAGGTTACAGTTTTGGATGCTTCAGACCGCAAATAAAAGACTGCAAGGAAATAACTCACTGGTTGGCTTGTGGAAATAAAGCATATCTCATAGTATACATTACAAAATCAAACGAAGTGAAAAGCATTTGTCGTTTAAGGGGCTTTTCTTTGGACCAGTTGCCTTCCCAATCTATTTTAGCAAACGCAGAAGTATTTGAAAGATTCATTACGTCCATGGTCAACGATGTCAGTGAAGTTATTCAAGTGGAGCAACTGAGAGTCAAGCACAATGCAAGCACTTACGAAAAATACAGTTGTCTTTTGACATATGAATTTGCAAACAATGCAGTGAGAAAAAGGCGAGTTTTACGTGGGGAATTTGTCACGAAACCTTATGGGAGTCCAAATTGAAGCGCATGCAAAACAAAGCATGCGCGCATGCAGCTGTGCCCAAAATGCGCACAAAAGAAAACTCTAATGTTGAATGAAATAAAGAATGAAAGAAAATAAAATACTTGTCATCACATTATTTTCAGCTCGAGGCCAGAAAATTCGAATCAAACAACTTGAAAACAGTTTCAGAGCAAAAAAAGCATAAAGTGCGCCACAATAAATGCGCCACAAATTGATTATCAATTCTTTTTTCCTGACTTTGCGTTGTTGCCAACATCTGCTCCAATTTTTGTTGAGTGATATTCCGACTTCCAGAAAACAAAACATATTTTGAACCTTATCAATTTTAAAACAAAGCAAGCAAAAAAGCCAAATGTAACAAACTGCTGAAACTCAAATAAAAACATTTTGTTATTTTAAGCAAAATATTCCAGATTGTTGCTTTCTGTATATGTTTAAATAATTATTTCCAGCTTGCTTATTTACCGCGAGCCCTCAGTGTTTGCAATGTCTAAGAACTACACCTTTGTAGTGCCATTTGTGATTTTGAAGTATATCAAGCGGGTAAAGATGCTCTCTAGAGCAAAATTCAAAAATTTTGTTTACTAGACCTGCTATCTATGATTAATATGTTTTTATAACTTGCAAGTTGAAACGTGTAGAAGTTCGTTTTCTTTAGGAGCAAAAAAATGTTTTTGGCGCTTTTACAAAAATTGGGAATTTTTAGGCAATTGGCTTTTAAATCAGTCTTTAGATTCATGTGGTTCATTTAAAGGCCAGGAAAAAATAGATTTCCTTGGATCTGCGTTTTCATATCATGCAGACGCAGGACGCTAATCTGTCTGCCGATCACGCAAGGAAATTTGGTAGAAATGCGGGGATCCATAGAAGTCAATTTTTTTCTGACCTTAACTTTCTCTAGTTTCCTTTTACTTTTTAGAACTGAATTGCGAAAAACCTAAATTCACCACTCTCAAACCGCTCAAATGAGGTCAAAATCTGAAGACTAAATCAAATTAGGGGTTGTACAAACTCAGGCTTGAGCTTGGCTCGGTAATTAGAATTATCGTTGCAATAAAGAATGCTTTTTAAGCTCTTATGGCAACTCCAAAATTGGTCATCAGTAGCTGCTTCTCTGCCTCTGCTTGCGGCTAAACAAAGCGCAGCGAGCAATTTATCGGAACTACTTTTAAGCTGTGTACTGACTTTAAACATCTATCTTAAAGCGAGTTTCCGCTCCTCCCCTACGACTTGTGGTAAGATCTGGAGATAGGGTTAAATTGCCTTGATAATTTTTTCCCAAAGTTCCAAAATTAATATTAAATTTATTAAAATTAAATCTATTAAAATTACTAACTAATCGAATTGACTAGTGCTAATTTGTAATTCAGATGGTGCTGCAAGTAATTTTGACACTATTTTTTAGCACTTGTTTGCCCGGGTGTTCGCAACTCGTAGGGTCGCCCTATTGCATAAAAATAAAAAAGCAGGGCGTTTTGAAGCATTTTAAGTCGGTCCTTGCTTCTGGAAAGATGAAGCCTTGGGGAATAATATTGATTTTTTTGGGCTTTGCAAAAGCCTACGATTGGCTGACTAATTGCGAATTAAGGATTGTGAAAGTAAACTTTTGCGTTGTGTACGACATAACTTCAGATTTTTGTCAGCCTAATAACATTTCTGGCTGCAATGTAAAGGTTGTCCATACATTCCGGAAAACAGACTGCGTCCTGTACGAAAACTGCAGGGAAGAAATAACAACTGTGGCCCCCTCTACCCCCGCAAATGAAATTATTTTGAATGAGGTGAAGTTAAAGTGCGTATTTAATATTTTTTAATATTTAAATGCACGCTTTAACTTCTAGGTTCCTGAAGCGGTTTTCTCGAACGGGATAAATGCCGAAACCTCGAACAGCTCGCAAGGCTCCTGGGTTGAAGAAATTGACGACAATTCCACAAACCTATTTGACGACTATTTTGACCTTGCAGCACTACCAAACAGCACCGATACCAACACAACTGATTACTACGACGAGGTAAAAAATTTTTTATAAAAATTAATTTTTAGTAGTGCTGTTACGAGCCACTTTTTTATCGAGCCGAGCTTTCACGAGCTTCCAATTTTCAGTATGAGCCTGGCTCAACATTTTGGTTGATTTATCAAGCTTCAAAGGGTCGAGCTCGAGCTGAGCTTTAGAACTCCGAGCCCGAGCTTTTCCGAGCTTTTTGAAATTTGCTACCGAGCCGAGCTTTCCTGGCTTATAAGAGTCCTTTATAAATCGAGCATTTTGTCGAGCTCGAGCCGCGGCTCGTAACAGCACTAATTTTTAGTTGCATTATTGTTACAGGAGGAGGAGGACTTTGGAGATTACAACGAAACTTTCGCAAACACGAGTTCTTCTCAGACAACTTTAACTCTGACCGATACTTCAACTTGGAATAGCACAAATTCCACTTCTGAGATAGCTGAGAATGTTGTACGTGAAAGTTTGACAGAAAATTCAGACCCGGAAGCAACGCCTTTACCCCTTTCGACTTTGGTTGATCAGGTGAAATTAAAATGCTTCCTTACATTGATTATGTAATAAGCATTTTAATTTCCAGAATTACGGCCAGGAGAGCTTCACGGAAAATTCGGAAGCAGGATCTTCTCTGGGATCAGGACGGATCAAGACTTCAGCAAAAGAACCTCATGCCTTTAAGCAGAAGGTAAAATTAAGTTGTGACTTCTTATTGAATTAGTAGGCACACCTTAATTTTGCAGGATAATAGCGCTGCACGGAATAGTTTGGCGACAGTCCTGGCAACATCACCAATCACCACGAACACCATGGAGCCACCAGGGTCAACAAGCATGAACGAGTCATCAAGCGTCACGTTTCTGACCAGCACAATGTCCCCGAGCACCACAACAACCAGTTCGTTGACCACAAAAGTCAGTTCTCCCGCAACAACAGTAAGGCTTTTAACATATGAATTTTTTGTCCAGCTATTTTTCCCAATTTTGTCTTATTTGTGACTTCTTATTGAATCATGTATGTCGGCACATCTTAATTTTACAGGATAATAGCGCTACACGGAATAGTTTGACGACAGTCCCAGCAACATCACCAATCACCCCGATCACCACAGAGCCACCAGGGTCAACAAGCACGAATGAGTCATCAAGCGTCACGTTGCTGACCAGCACTATGTCCCCGAGCACCGCAACAACAACCAGTTCGTTGACTACAAAGGTCACAAGTTCTCCCGCAACTACAGTAAGGCTTTTAACATGAATTTTTTGTCCAGCTAATTTTCCCAATTTTTTCTTATTCAGAAAATCAAATCTGGACAAAAAGAAATCATGAAAATGAGGAGGCCAAAAGGAGAGGCAGTGGCGTTTCGATGGAACAAAAGTGAACAAAAGCAATCTCTCAAGGTAAAATAAAATGTTTTCAAAGTGTTCCTTTTATTCTGAGCAGAGCAAAAGCGAATTTTTTGGCTAATTACTAACAGCTTTAATGTCTTTTTCAGGACCACATAGTCCGATGCTTTTCGAGGACGTGCACGGTCAAACGAGTCTATATCAGATTTTGTGAATATGTTGTCGACAAGTCTTGCGGATTCCCGTGCACACCTAAAGGGTGCCATTACGCAGTCAGACAAGAACTTTCCTGGTGTGACGTCTATGAGTGCCACCCTATTCCTCACCCTGGCCCAGAACCAACCAAGCTCAAAACCTGGAAGATTGTCGTGATTGCTGCATGCAGTGTCGCCATCTTGGCCTTGTTTACCTTCATTCTGCACGCAAGATTTGGAAGCCGGTTTTGGGCAAGATTCCGGAACTTAAGAAGCTTCAGTAAGTGGGAATAAATTAATTTTTCTTGACACTATGTGAGTTAATTTATCTGAAATTCAGGATTTCGGCGTCGACAAACACGAAACCCTAACTGGTCTGGTCCCGAAAGATTTCGACAATCGGCACAAGAGCAGCACCGTAGACTTGCTGAAGAAATTGTTTCCTTTCCGAATTCATCTCAAAATGCCCAGGCATCCCGTGAACGCGACCAAGAACGCGAACGAGAACGAGTTCGTCAAGTAGCTTCTGACCTTAGCGAAGGAGTCCAAAAATTATGGAAAGAAGCCGTAGATAAAGTTAAAAAAACAGAGAATGTGAACAACACGCCCAGATCAGATCCTGTTGTTAATGTTAATCCTTGTCCAACTGATTCTATTGCGCGAGCTGTAAATGATTCTGAAAGCCAGCCCCCCAAAATGACAAGAAAACAAAAATTGGAAAAGAAAATTCAAGGCGCAAAAGCTTTTTTTAAAAAATAGCTTTTAACATTTATGAAAAACCTAATTAATTAATATTAATTATTCTTGCCAGTTTAGTTTCGCAATTATTTTGACTCTCATGTCAGGTCAGTGCCTGGAAGTCAGCCACACTGCTACCTATAAGCTGTAAATTGGTACAACCTGTTCCAGCCAAGCCAACTTCCAGTGTAGGTGCCATGCCCTAAGCCGGCCAAATTGGCTAATGCTTTGCTATTCCGTCGCAGGCGGAAGCAAAATAACGTAATTATTTTTTAAATTTCCCCAAAGAAATGGGGTCACGCGATCGCGTCATAATAATATCAGCAACCCATCCAAAGCATCACATGGACTTTTTAGATTCCAAATTGTATAAAGCTCTGTGTAAATTGTAAATTCAAAATTATTGCAATCAGGCCATGTCAAAAAAATACATCACATTTTGCAATCAAAATTATAAATTTCCAATTTTAAAAAAGCTGCTTCCAATTGTAATTTTATTAGGCAAATACAGAATACCACGTTCAAACATCACATTGCATTTAAAAATTGTAAAAGCTATTTTCGGATTCTTATTAAATAAATTGTTTTAAGAACAAAACCCTATTTTTAGAACTTGTTTTAAGTTTATGGAGTAGAATTGTATGCTTATTTAGGTCCTGAGCGTCCTGGGCGAAGTAAAACACTTTTTAGAATAGCATTCCAGACGAAAAAAGCTGTGAAACTTCGAAAACTCGCTGATTGGAGCTAAAAACTTTTTTAGGCAACCCCCCGGGGTTGCATAAACGTGTTTGTACTTTGTTGTTTGGCTCTAATTTTTTTCTGGCCAAATTTTTTTGGCAAGACTTCGTTTCCGGACGAAAAAAGCTGTCGAAAAGTCGCTGAGCGGAGCAAATAACTTTTTGGGGCAACCCTGGGGGTTGCATAAACGTGTTTGTAGAGCAGCAAAGAGCCATTGGCTCTTTGCTGCTCTAATTTTTTTTTCGTCCGGAAACTAAGTTTTTGCCAAAAAAAAATTGGCCAAAAAAAAAATTAGAGCAGCAAAGAGCCAATGGCTCTTTGCTGCTCTACAAACACGTTTATGCAACCCCCAGGGTTGCCCCAAAAAGTTATTTGCTCCGCTCAGCGA
>JAAUXW010346845.1_pt1 | contig 14657 bp, 11 predicted proteins | sample 7278141 | NCBI WGS metagenome assembly JAAUXW01 (sample SAMN14350115, study PRJNA611818) | marine sediment metagenome | isolation source: surface marine sediment (2.1m) | place: French Polynesia: Moorea | collected 2018-08
GGATTGAACAAAGTCAAGGAAGGGGTTACCAGCCTTGAGGAAGTCAATCGGGTTACAATCGAGTAGTTTTCTGGCGCATTTTCAACGCTAACGGACGGGAAAAATGGCTGAAACAGCGGTAATGAATACGCCATTCCTGTGGGAAGGAACCGACAGGAACGGCAAGAAAATCAAGGGCAAGAGCCTCGCCTCCGACGAAGCGTCGGTACGCGCGGACCTGCGTCGCCAGGGTGTCGTACCCACACGCATCCGCAAACAGCGCAAGAGCCTGTTCGCGGGCGGTGGCAAGATCACGACGGGCGACATCGCCATATTCTCGCGTCAGCTGGCGACCATGCTCGCGGCCGGTATCCCGCTCGTGCAGGCATTCGAAATCGTCGGCAGCGGCCACGAGAATGCCGCGATGCAGAAACTCATTCTGTCGATCAAGCAGGACGTCGAGGGCGGTAGCGCGCTCGCCGAGGCACTCTCGAAGCAGCCGCTGTATTTCGACGACCTGTTCATCAATCTCGTGGAAGCCGGCGAACAGGCCGGTGCGCTCGAGACGCTGCTCGACAAGATCGCCACGTACAAGGAGAAGACCGAGGCGATCAAGAAAAAGATCAAGAAGGCACTGACCTACCCCGCCGCGGTACTGGTCGTTGCGTTCGTCGTCACCACGATCCTGCTGATCTTCGTCATCCCGTCCTTCGAAGATCTGTTCCAGGGCTTCGGCGCCGACCTGCCGACGTTTACGCGAATGGTCATCGACCTGTCCGCATTCGTCAGGGCAGAGGGTCTGTATATCGTCGTCGTCATGGGTGCGGCTATCGGCTCGTTCTTCTATTTCAAGAAGCGCTCGCGGCCGTTCCGGCACTTCCTCGACCGCTTGATGCTCAGGATCCCGGTCATCGGCCCGATCATGCAGAAGGCATCGATCGCACGTTATTCGCGCACGCTGTCGACGATGTTCGCCGCAGGCGTGCCGCTGGTCGAAGCGCTCGAATCGGTGGCCGGTGCGACCGGCAACATTGTCTACGAGACCGGCGTGCTCGAGATGCGTGACGAAGTCGCGACCGGTCAGCGCCTGCAGCAGGCCATGGAGAACACCGACCTGTTCCCCAACATGGTGATCCAGATGATCGCTGTCGGCGAGGAATCGGGATCGCTCGACGAGATGTCGGCCAAGGTCGCCGACTTCTACGAAGAAGATGTGGACAACGCCGTCGACAACCTGTCGAGTCTCCTCGAGCCGATGATCATGGCAATCCTCGGTGTACTCGTTGGTGGACTCGTCGTCGCGATGTACCTGCCGATCTTCAAGCTCGGCGCGGTCGTCTAGATTCCAGAAGCGCTCATTTGCAAAAAAACGGCGTTCGGAGGACACTCCGAACGCCGTTTTCTTATTGATAACCGGGATTTATGACGGAGACTCATCATGCCTGAACTGTTCGTTCAGTCGGCACCCCTGTTCATCGCCGTGGTGTTCGCGTTCGCCCTTGTCATCGGGAGTTTTCTGAACGTCGTCATCTACCGACTGCCGATCATGATGGAACGGGAGTGGCGCGAGCAGTGCGATGAGTTACGCAAGGAGGCGGCGGAATCCGAACTGCCGAGCGGCCGTTTCGACCTGGTCGTGCCGCGCTCCAGCTGCCCGTCTTGTGGACAGCCGATCAAGGCGTGGCAAAACATTCCGGTCCTGAGCTACCTGCTGCTCGGCGGGCAGTGCGCCAATTGCAAGGAATCGATCTCCGCACGCTATCCCATCGTAGAGATGCTGACCGCGTTGCTCGCTGTGGCCTGCGCCTGGCGATTCGGTGCGAGCTGGGAGGCGCTGATGGCCATCGCGCTTACCCTCGCGCTGCTGCCTGTCAGCATGATCGACCTCGACACTCAGCTGATCCCTGATTCCATCGTGCTGCCGCTGATGTGGCTCGGGCTGCTGATGAGCCTGTTTCACCCGGTCGCCGGCGCCGAGACCCTGTTCATACCGCCCAGGGATGCAATCGTCGGCGCGGTCGCGGGCTATCTCAGCCTGTGGAGCGTGTACCAGTTGTTCAAACTCGTGACCGGCAAGGAGGGCATGGGCTACGGCGACTTCAAACTGCTCGCGGCGTTGGGCGCATGGCTGGGCTGGCAGCAGCTGCCGATGATCATCCTGATGTCCGCACTGGTAGGCGCGGTCGTCGGCCTCAGTATGATGGCGTTTCGCGGACATGATCGCAGCGTGCCGATTCCATTCGGCCCCTACCTCGCCGCTGCCGGCTGGATCACGATGCTCTGGGGCGACACGATCAAGAACACGTACCTCGACGTAATGCTCTAGCAGCCTGTTGAATGAGTATCTGGAGGCTCAGTTAAGTGCTAAGAGTGGGACTGACCGGCGGCATTGCCAGCGGCAAGTCCGTCGTTGCCGACATGTTCGCCGACCTCGGCGTCCCGATCATCGATACCGACGTCATTGCCCGCGAAGTCGTCGAACCCGGCCAGCCGGCGCTCGACGAGATTCGCCGCCGTTTTGGAGACGGCATCGTCACCGCGACGGGCAAACTGGACCGACGCCGCCTGCGTAAGGTCATATTCGCTGACGAAGAGGCGCGTCTCGATCTCGAGGCCATCCTGCATCCGCGCATCGGCAACGAGACGTATCGGCAATCGCAGGAAGCGGGCGGCGACTACCAGGTCATTGTCGTGCCCCTGCTGGTCGGGTCTGCGCTGCAGCGCTTCATGGATCGCATTCTCGTCGTCGACTGCGACGAGTCGACGCAGATCGACCGGCTGCTTGCGCGCGACGCCGAATCGATAGAACAGGCGCAGCGCATGCTCGATGCCCAGGCAAGTCGTGACGAGCGGCTCGGCATCGCCGACGACGTCATCAACAACGACGGCAGCCTGGGGCAAACGCGCGATCAGGTCAGGGCTCTGGACGAGAAGTACCGGCGTCTTGCTCGGCTTCCTTGTCGGCCCGCACCACCGACTGAAACTCCCTGATATCGGCAGCACTGACGCGCGCACCACGAATCGTCGACTGCGAGTCGGCATCGAGCTGCGTCAGTGCAACGTCCGACAGCGTGAGCGCTTCGTCGTAGTAACCATTGGTCGCCATCAGTGCGGCCATCATCATCGCGTGGCTCGCGCCGGGCCGGGCTTCGAGGGACTTCTCGAATGCCGCGAACGCGCTTGCGGCGTCCCCGGAGAACGCGTCCGTGTAACCGATCAGGTACTGTATGTGCGAGTAGCCCAGGGACGTGGCGTCGCTGTTGTGTGGTATCTCGAGCATGCCGGCAAACATGGGACGCAAGGTCTCGATGGGCACGGAGGGACACCGCTCGGCAATGACGGCCGCGATAAACGCCGAATAAACCCTGATGAGCCGCGGGTCATACCGCTTGCCCGACAACACGCCTGCGACGCGTTCGTACTCGTCGCGGTCGAGCAGGTTCTGCTCGCACAGTATGACAAGACGGTTCAGCAGGAGGTGCGGTGCGTCGCCGGGAATGACGTCGATCGCCCGGTCGATGACTTCGAGTGCTTCTTCGGCGCGGCCGGCGGCGTGTAGCTGGGTCGCGAACTGGGCCTGTGCCCTGGCCGATGTCGGGGCCTTGCGCGCGGAGGTTTCGACCAGCGACGGGAAGCTGCTCCAGACCGTCGATGAGTATCGCAGGAAGCCACCGAGCAGTAGCGCGATGAGTATCGTCGTAGTGATGAATACGCCAGGGCTGGCCTTGTCGTACAGCAAGGCGGCCAGCGGCAGGAAAAGAAACGCCGCCGACAGGTAATTGCGATGCTCGAAGTACAGCTCCAGGTTGATCACGGTCGATTCGAGCAGGTGACCGGTGTAGTAGAACAGCACCGCGAGCGCGAACAGCGGCCATTGGCGGCGTTTGACGAACGCCGTCGCAATGAGCGCCGCGTGCAGGACGGCGCTGAGCAAGGTGGTCACCGGTGACAGCATACCGGTCGAATGGATGAAGTGGTCCTGGAACACACCGGTCGTATAGAGCTTCGGGATGAACCAGTGCTGCAGGTATTCGACCAGGATCCGCGACTGGGTCAGCAGGCGCTCGTACAGGCTGAAGTCGCGTGGCTCGATGACGTCGAAGAATCCGCCCTTGAAGACCTGCATTCCGAGGTAGGCAAGTACGACAGCTGAAGGCAGCAACAGGAAGACGCCGGCCCAGGCTCGATGCAGTGCGGGCAGGCGCGCGCGCTGGCTGGCTACGACCGTGATCTCGACGACACCGATCAGCATCGGCAGCAGGATGCCGTTCTCCTTCGAGATCAGCGCGAGCAGCGTGAACAACGCAACCGCGAGACTCATCACGAGGTAAGCCTTTCTCGCGTCCTCGCCGATGCGAACGCGCCCGTACATCCAGAGAGACAGGCCTGCGAACGAGAACGTGGTGACCAGCTGCGCCATGCGCTGCACCGCGTACAGGGTGGTCGACACCAGGAATGGATGCAGCAGCCAGCATGCAGCCGTCGCGAAGGCCACCCATCGCGCCGCACTCCGCTTGTACCCCAGGATCCGCAAGATCTGGGCACAGACGACGCCCAGGAGCGCGCCGTTCAGGAGGTGGATGACGAGATTCGTGCGCTTGAACGGGAACGAGTCGGCCGGCCAGTCGGTGGCGTCGATGACGAAGGTCGCGAGCGCGAGTGGCCTGCCGGTCGGGCTCGCATGGCCGCTCAAAATGTAGGCTTTGAAGGTCTCCCAGTCACGGATCCCGCCGCGATCGCCGAGGCCGGCGATTACGCCGAAGTCGTCCAGTACGAATGGACCGCCCAGCCCCGGCACATAGGCCAGCACACAGACCACGAAAAGGACCAGCCAGGCTGCGGCAAGCAGCAGACCACCCCTGTTTTCAAGTGACACAAAACCCATTTGCGGAACGATCCAGGGCGTGCAATAAAGCGCTGAATTCTAGCCTGATTGTCGGCATGCGTCGCGGCAATTTGCCACACGGCACGACGTGGCGCAGAATAGTCGAATGGCCAAGCCTGCTGGGGAAATCGCGGCTCAAACCGCTGTAGAAACAGCGTATTACGAACAGCCGCTTTCGGAGCGTATGCGCACGTTCCTGCGGCTGGAGTTTCTTTACCAGCAAATGCTCTACAACAACGACAGCGATGCCGACTGGGGCACCCGGGCAACGATCGCCACGCTGCTCGACTTCCTGGCCATCCTGTCCCGGGGCGACGTCCGCGCAGAGGTCTTGAAAGAGCTCGACCACCAGATCGGAGCCCTGGAACGATTCCAGAGCCAGCCCGGCGTCGACGGCAGGCGGCTCGACACGCTCGTCAATAATCTGACGGCGAGCCGTGACGACATCGTGCGCATCGGAACCGGCTACCTGCAGCCGCTGAAGGACAGCGAGTTCCTGAGCGCCATCAAGCACCGCAGCGCGATACCCGGTGGCACTTGCGAATTTGACCTGCCGGAGTACAGCCACTGGCTCAGGCAGCCCATCGAACGGCGGCGCGAGGACCTCGGCCGCTGGGTCGAGGCTATCCGGCCGATCTGCGACGCCGTCACCGAGGTTCTCTGGCTGATTCGGGAGAGCGCACAGCCGAGCGAGCGCATGGCAATCAACGGCATGTACCAGCACAACATGCAGAAGGACGCCAATTGCCGCCTGCTGCGGGTCACACTGCCCGGCAAGAGTCGCCTGTTCCCGGAGATCAGCGGCAGCCAGCACCGCTTCACGGTACGTTTCCTCGAATGGTCGACGATCGAGAGCCGTGCCGTGCAGACCGGCCACGACGTGCCGTTTCAGCTATCCATCTGCTAACAGGCTGCTCCGGCTGAAAGCGGCATTGGAGGGCGAGCGGCCGACATGCTTGCATGGCGGACTGACTCGCTTGCGCTCGCTTTATGTCTCGCCATGCAACATCTCGTCCGCCCGCATCGATCTATGGCGGTGTCAATGCTGCCGCTGGAGTGCCTCTATGACCGGTTTGTCCGCCGGCAGGAGCTTGATGTGGCCAAGCTCGGTTCTGGAGACCCAGCGTAGCGCCTGCCCCTCGCGGCCCACCGGATCGCTGGTCCAGCCGCTAACGATGAAGAACTCGATGGTGACAATGCGATCGTCGTACTCGTGACGCAGGTTCATGAACGACGACCAGTCCGTCACCTCGATCCCGAGCTCCTCGGCGAGCTCGCGCGTCAGCGCCTGGGCCGCAGTTTCGTCGGGGCCGATCTTGCCACCCGGAAATTCCCACATGCCGTGAAACGGACCGTCCCCGAGACGCTCCGCAATCAGCACTCGCCCGGATGAATCGCTCAGGATCCCGGCGGCAACGTCGAAGTGGTTCATCAGGGGTCGGTGCTCAGGTGAGCTTGCCGTGGCACTGCTTGTACTTCTTGCCCGAGCCGCAGGGGCATGGCTCGTTGCGGCCGACCTTGCGACCGCTGCGCACGAACGGAGTCGCGGGCTCGGCCTGCGCCGGCGCCTGCTGACCGCCACCCTGTGGCGCCGGCGCGCCGCCGCCGAGTGCCGATGCTTCGGCATGCTGGAACTTCATCTTTTCAGCTGCTGCGCGGCGCGCCGCCCTCTGCTGCAGGTCGTCCTCACCCTGGATGCGGATGCGGGACAGGATGCTGATCGTGTCGTGTTTGACCTGTTCCAGCATGACGCCGAACATTTCGAAGGCCTCGCGCTTGTACTCCTGCTTCGGGTTCTTCTGCGCATAGGAGCGCAGCCCGATACCCTGGCGCAGGTGGTCCATCGCGGCCAGGTGCTCCTTCCAGTGGTTGTCGAGCTGCCGCAGCATGATCTGCTTCTCGACGTTGCGCATCAGGTCCGAACCGATGTCGCCGGCCTTCTTCTCGTAGGCGTTTGAAGCCTCGACTATGCAGCGCTCCACGATGGCTTCCGCCGACAGTGTCTTGTCCTCGCTGATCCAGCGGCCGACATCGAGGCGAAGTCCGAAGTCGGACTCGAGTGCCTGGCTCAGGCCCTCGGGATCCCACATCTCATCGAGACTGCCGGGCGGGATGTACTGCTGCACGGTCTGCTCGACGACCTCTTCGCGGATCGCCGCTACGGAATCGGCGATCTCGTCGGCGTCCATGAGCTCGGCGCGCTGGTGATACACCACCTTGCGCTGGTCGTTGGCCACATCGTCGTATTCCAGCAGGTTCTTGCGAATGTCGAAGTTATGGGCCTCGACCTTGCGCTGCGCCCGTTCGATCTGGCGCGTCAGCAGGCGGCTCTCGATGGCCTCACCCTCTCGCATGCCGGCGCGCGACAACAGCGCCTTGGTGCGCTCGGGGTCGCCGAATATGCGCATCAGCGTGTCTTCCATCGACAGGTAGAACCGCGACGAGCCCGGGTCGCCCTGGCGGCCGGAGCGCCCGCGCAGCTGGTTGTCGATGCGCCGCGATTCGTGCCGTTCCGTGCCGACGATGTGCAGGCCGCCGGCCTCGATGACCTGGTTATGGCGTTCCTGCCACTGCTGGCGCACGACTTCCTTCTCCGCCTCGGACTCGATGTCAGCCAGCGCGGCATCGAGGCTGCCGCCGAGCACGATGTCGGTCCCGCGACCGGCCATGTTGGTCGCAATCGTGATCGCACCGGGACGACCCGCATTCTGCACGATCATTGCCTCGCGCTCGTGCTGCTTGGCGTTCAGGACCTGGTGATTGATGCTGCGTTTCTTGAGAAACGACGACAACAGCTCCGATGCCTCGATGGACGTCGTGCCCACGAGGGCGGGCTGGCCGCGGTCCGTGCAGTCGACGATGTCTTCGACGATCGCTTCGTACTTGTCCTTTTCCGTGAGATAGACGAGGTCGGGCTGGTCGTCGCGGACCATGGGTTTATGCGTCGGAATGACGACGACCTCCAACCCGTAGATCTGCTGGAACTCGAACGCCTCGGTGTCGGCCGTACCGGTCATGCCGGACAGGTTGTTGTAGAGGCGGAAGTAATTCTGGAACGTGATCGAAGCAACCGTCTGGTTTTCCTGCTTGATCGAAACCCCTTCCTTGGCTTCGACGGCCTGGTGCAAGCCGTCACCCCAGCGCCGGCCCGGCATCGTTCGGCCCGTGAATTCATCGACGATGACGACTTCGCCGTCCTTGACGATGTAATCGACGTCCTTCTGGTAGATAGCGTGTGCACGCAGTGCCGCATTCAGGTGGTGCAGAAGGCGGATATTGCCTGCATCGTACAGGCTCTCCCCTTCTGCAAGCAGGCCGGCGCGCGCCATGAGCGCCTCGACTTTCATGTGACCTTCCTCGGTCATATGCGCCTGCTTGGCCTTTTCGTCGAGCGTGAAGTCGCCACGTGCAACCAGGCGACACGCGAACGGCTTTTCGGTGTCGTCGACCAGCACGACGTCGGCATCCCGCTCCTCGGCGATGCTGACAGCCTGCTCGAGCTTCATGACCGTGGACTGCTCGCCGTTCTCGTCGTCGACCGTCACTGAATTGTTGCTCTGATCGACCAGCGTTACGCGATTGGCCGGGATGTCCCAGTTGCTCGGCTCTTCGGACTCATCGTGCGGCTTCAGTTTCGGGATCAGCTTGTTGATCTGAGCGTAAAGGTCCGTGCTCGCTTCGGCCGGTCCCGAAATAATGAGCGGCGTCCGGGCCTCATCGATAAGGATCGAATCCACCTCGTCGACGATAGCGAAGTTGAGATTGCGCTGAACCTTGTCGCCGGTAGAAAACGCCAGGTTGTCGCGCAGGTAGTCGAAACCCAGTTCGTTGTTCGTGGCATAGGTGATATCGGCGTCGTACGCCGCCCGTTTCTCTTCCTGGGTCTGGCCGCTCCTGGACACACCCACCGTCAAGCCCAAGAACTCGTAGACCGGACGCATCCAGTCCGCGTCTCGCTGAGCCAGGTATTCGTTGACGGTGACGATGTGAACGCCGTCGGTGCTGATGGCATTCAGGTAAGCCGGCAGGGTCGCCATCAGCGTCTTGCCCTCACCGGTACGCATCTCGGAGATATTGCCGTCATGCAGCACCATGCCGCCGATGAGCTGCACATCGAACGGTCGCATCCCGAGGGTACGCACCGAGGCCTCGCGGCCGACGGCAAACGCCTCCGGGAGCAGGCTATCGAGTGATTCGCCCTCTGCGTAACGCTTGCGGAACTCCGCCGTCTTCGCCTTGATTGCAGCGTCATCGAGCGCCTGGACGCCCTCTTCGAGAGCGTTGATCTTGTTGACGATCTTGCCGTACTGACGCAGCAGGCGCTGGTTGCGGCTGCCGAAGATGCGTGTCAGGAATTTGGCCACTCAAGGCTCCCGGTAAAGCAAAGGCCGCTATTCTAAGTGCTAGCGGCGTTATTTTTAACTGCAAAGTCGCGATTTATGGGCGGAAATCCGCAACACAAGTCTGCCGGGCAGAACCCTTGGGTCTGCGCGATTGAAGCTGTGCCTTGGGATTAAGCGGGCTTACTTCGAGGATTCGCGGATGAACCGCACCGGATTGACCCGGCGGCCGTTGTGCAGCACCTCGAAATGCAGGTTCGGGCCGGTCGCTCGACCGGTCTTGCCCATCAGTGCGACAACCTGCCCTTTCTGCACCTCGTCACCGACGGCAACGAGATTCTCGGCATTGTGCGCGTAACGGGTCGCGTAGCCGTTGCCGTGGTTGAGCTCGACCATGATGCCGTATCCGTATCGGTCGCCGGAGTAGGTCACCACACCGTCCGCCACGGCGATGATCTCCGCGCCCATCTTGCCCGCAAAGTCGATGCCGGTGTGGTTGGCCGGTTTGCCCGTGAACGGGTCTGTGCGCCTGCCGAAATACGAGGATATCCACCCGGAACCTACGGGACGCCCCTGCGGATAGACGCGCTCTTTCAGGTTCTGGTTCATGAGCACACTCTCGAGGACGCCGAGCTGTGCTTCGCGATTGGCGAGCTGATCGCTGAACGTCGCCATGGCGTCGACGACCTCCGGCACTGCGACGTTCGAGCCGGCCGCGACGGGCTCTTCCGGGCCACCGAGTGCGGGTTCCGAATCGAAGTCGAATTCGCCATCGTCGATGTCCGCCATCTCGGTGAGACGGCGGCCGAGCGCATCGAGTCGGATCATACGTGCGTTCATCTGCGCGATGCGTATTGCGAGCGCATCGAGAGTATCCTCGTTGCCCTGGCGGATTGCCGCGATTTCCTCGCGCTGCTCCCGGACTACATCGGTCAGGCCGGCGAGCTCGCTGCTGCTGACGCCGGAGCCGGTCTCGCTGGAATACCAGTAGCCGCCCACGAATCCCGCGCTGATGACCATGCCGGCAATGAAAGCAATGACCAGACCTGCCGTCAGACCGGACAGGTTGTATTGCCGGGGCTTACCGAACCCCTTGCCGAACACTACAACATTCATTGAGCACGCCTCGAAAGCGTCGTTGAAACCAGATTGATATTGCAAGCGGCGGTGCCGCGGGTGATCTCCCTGCGACTGCGTGTTCGCATTATTATCAACTTGCAGTCCCTGCTCACTTCGGTAGCCCCGCTGCCCTGTCATAATCCCAGGGCCGGTGGTTTTGCGTCCCCGCCTCACAGCAGGTTTGCCCTTCTCGTGTGCAACAATATGCATAATGAACAGTTTTATTACAAGGTCCCTGCCCGGAAGGGTGATGCCGGTCACCCGGAAACGGGGAAAATAGCCGACTACGTCACATTTTATGTCTACCCGAGAGCTCAAGGACCTCATAAATCCCTGTAATAACGGGGATTTAGGCGATCTTGTCCGGCGCGCCCGACAAATGGGCGAACTAACCCAGGTCGTTGCGGATGCCTTGCCGGGCGACCAGGCCGCGGCGGTCGTGGCCGCCAACGTCAGGGACGACGGCTCACTGGTCGTGATCGCAGCGTCGCCCGCCTGGGCCAACCGATTACGCTACGAGACCGACAAAATGCTCGCCGCAGCCCGCTCAGTGGGCGTAAAAGCCCACAATTGCAGAGTCCGCGTCTCACAGGGCTAGAACGCGCCAGAGGGCCTTCCTTTTATCACCAGAAGCAGGGGCGGCAATCCCGGGTAAGTCTCGCTTGCTCCGCGCGTTCGCGAAGTCGCTTCGCGAGATTTCCCCGCGCCTGCCGCCGCTGGACGCCGTGGTGTTCTTCGGGGCAAGCGGGCGAGATGTTCGCTGGCGAGACATAAAGCGAGCGCAAGCGAGACAGTCCGCCAGCGAAGCATGTCGACCGATTGCGCGTGCGCAACGCGACGACCCGGCCGATCCGGGAAATAAATCAGGCGTAGGCGGGAGTGTGGTAGGAGATGGGGGCTTTGCCGGGATCGGCGAACGTGACTTCGTCCCAGGCTGAAGTTTCCTCGAGCAACGCGCGCAACAGCTTGTTGTTGAGATCGTGCCCCGACTTGTAGGCGCGCAGCTCACCGATCAGTCCCCGGCCGAGCAGGTAGGCATCGCCGATCGCGTCGAGGATCTTGTGAATCACGAACTCGTTGGCGTAGCGCAGGCCGTCCTCGTTGAGAATGCGGTAGTCGTCGAGCACGATGGCATTATCCATGCTGCCGCCGAGCGTGAGATTGCGTTCACGTAATGCCTCGACGTCGCGCAGGAAACAGAAGGTGCGCGCTCGGCTTACTTCCTTTAAAAAAGACGTCGACGAGAAATCGATGGTCGCGTGCTGGCAGAGCTTGTTGAACACCGGGTGATTGAAGTACACCTCGAAGTTCACCTTGAAACCGTTGAACGGAACCAGCTCGGCCCACTTGTCGCCGTCCTCGACACGCACTTTCTTCTTGATGCGTATGAACTTCTTGGCGGCATTCTGTTCCTCGATGCCCGCGGACTGCAGCAGGAAGACGAACGGGCCGGCACTGCCGTCCATGATCGGCACCTCGGGCGCGGACAGGTCGACATGCACGTTGTCGATGCCGAGACCGGCGAGTGCCGACATCAGGTGCTCCACCGTCGCGACCTTGACGCCGTCCTTGATCAGCGTGGTGCCGAGCATCGTCTCGCCGACGAGCCGGGGATCCGCGGGCACGTCGACCGGGTGGTCGAGATCCACACGACGGAACGTAATGCCGGCATTTTCGGCCGCCGGGCGCAAGGTCATGTAGACCTTCTCGCCGCCGTGCAGGCCGACGCCGGTGGCACGGATCGTCGTCTTCAGGGTTCGCTGTCTCAGCATGGCGGGCGCAAGATTATCACACGATCAGAAAAGTCCACAAGAATTCGAGCTGTTAGGCTGCAGTGGTGAGATCGGGAGCGAGGATCGGCCCGCGGTGGGCTAGAGACCGCGCCGGCCCGGACGATCCGGGCCGGCGATGCGGAGGCTGGTCGCCCGCGCTGTGTGAGCAGCAGCGTCGGGCCGATCCTGTGTCCCTCAGTCGGCCTGGCGCCTCAGGAAGGCTGGAATGTCCAGCAGCTCTTCCTGCAGTCCGGCGCCGTCGAGGCCGTCGCCAACAGCTCGTTTGCGCTGCACGGCGGGCTGCTTGTCGAGCATGTGGTAATTCGGCTCGGCCTGGGCAGCAGGTCGGCTCACGATGCGCATGGGCTCCGCCGCCTTCGCGGCACTCTGCCCGAGCCCGGTGGCTACTACCGTCACGCGGATGCGATCGGTCATGTCGGGGTCGATCACGGTACCGACAACCACCGTCGCGTCGTCGGACGCGAATTCCTTGACCGTCGTGCCGACCTCCTGGAACTCGCCGATCGACAGATCCATGCCGGCCGTCACGTTGACGAGGATGCCGTTGGCGCCCGCGAGGTTGATGTCTTCCAAAAGCGGACTGGATACCGCCGCCTCGGCTGCTTCACGAGCGCGGTCCTCACCTGCAGAGACGCCCGTGCCCATCATCGCCATACCCATCTCCGACATCACCGTGCGAACGTCTGCGAAGTCGACATTGATCAGGCCCGGGCGCGTTATCAGCTCGGCAATCCCCTGCACCGCACCCTGCAGCACCTGGTTGGCCGAACGGAACGCGTCCAGCAGCGTCGTCTCGCCGCCGAGTACCGTCAGCAGCTTCTCGTTCGGGATCGTGATCAGCGAGTCGACGTATTTGCCGAGTTCACCGATTCCGTGATCCGCGATCTGCATGCGCTTGCCGCCTTCCATGATGAACGGCTTCGTGACGACCGCGACGGTCAGAATTCCCAGCTCTTTGGCGACCTGTGCAACGATCGGCGCAGCGCCTGTACCGGTACCGCCGCCCATGCCAGCCGTTATAAAGAGCATGTCCGCGCCTTCAACGACTTCCTGTATGCGGTCACGATCTTCCATCGCGGCCTGGCGACCGATATCGGGGTCGGCACCCGCACCGAGTCCCTTGGTGATGTTGCAGCCGATCTGCAGGCATGTCCTTACGCGGGAGCCCTTGAGCGCCTGCGAATCGGTGTTGGTGCAGATGAAATCGACACCCTCGATACCGGTGTCGACCATGTGGCTGACGGCATTGCCACCGCCGCCACCGACCCCGATGACTTTGATTACAGCGCTTGTGCTGTGCGCATCCATTAATTCGAACATTGAGTCTTCCTCCGCTTCAGTTTCCCTGTGGGGTACTCACAAACCCCGTCTCTCAAAAATGCCCCTGGAACCACGCTTTCATGCGTTCCCAGACTTCTCCCAGGTTGCCGCCGATCGGTGTGCTGCGGCGATCACGCCTGGCAAGATTCTCGTAGCCGTACAACAGCAGCCCGACGCCGGTGGCGTGAATCGGGTTGCGTACGACATCCATTAGTCCCTCGACGTATTGCGGCGCGCCGAGCCGCACCGGCATGTGGAACACCTCCTCGGCCAGTTCCACCCCGCCCTCCATCTTCGCGCTGCCGCCGGTGATCACGACGCCGGCCGCGATCAGCTCTTCGAAGCCCGATCGGCGCAGCTCGTCGCGAACCAGCCCGAACAGCTCTTCGTATCTCGGCTCGACGATTTCAGCGAGCGTCTGTCGCGCCAGCCGGCGCGGCGGCCGGTCACCGACACTCGGCACTTCGATGGTCTCGTCGGGATTCGCGAGCTGCGACAGCGCGCAGGCGTACTTGATCTTGATTTCCTCGGCGTGCTGCGTCGGTGTGCGCATCGACACCGCGATGTCGTTCGTCACCTGGTCGCCCGCAATCGGGATGACGGCGGTGTGCTGGATCGCGCCGCCGAGGAACACGGCGATGTCGGTTGTGCCGCCACCGATGTCGACGATGCAGGAGCCGAGCTCCTTCTCGTCCTCCGTCAGCACGGCGTAACTGGATGCGAGCTGTTCGAGCACGATGTCGTCGACCTCGAGCCCGCAGCGCTGTACGCACTTGACGATGTTCTGCGCGGCGCTTTCCGCGCCCGTGACCATGTGCACCTTGGCTTCGAGACGGACGCCGGACATGCCGACCGGCTCGCGGATGCCCTCCTGACCGTCGATCAGGAACTCCTGCGGCAGGATGTGCAGGATCTTCTGATCCGCCGGGATCGCCACCGCCCGCGCGGCGTCGATCACGCGGTCGACGTCGCCCGCGCTGACTTCCGAATCCCGGATGCCGACGATGCCGTGCGAATTCAGGCTCCGTACGTGACTGCCCGCGATGCCCGTGTAGACCGAGTGGATATCGCAGCCGGCCATCAGTTCGGCCTCCTCGACCGCGCGCTGGATGGAGCTCACGGTCGACTCGATGTTCACGACGACACCTTTCTTCAAGCCCCGCGAGTGGTGCGTGCCGATCCCGATGATCTCCAGCGCGCCTTCTTCGCTGACCTCGGCAA
>JAAUXW010351772.1_pt1 | contig 14228 bp, 11 predicted proteins | sample 7278141 | NCBI WGS metagenome assembly JAAUXW01 (sample SAMN14350115, study PRJNA611818) | marine sediment metagenome | isolation source: surface marine sediment (2.1m) | place: French Polynesia: Moorea | collected 2018-08
CTGTTCGCCCGCAAGCGGGCTCCTACATTCTGCTCTATGCCTGAGTCCGACGCGGGTGCCCAGGATTTACACCAGCGGTCTGTGGAGATAGACCACGTCGTTCTCCAGGTCCACCTTGGAACGAAAGCCCCGTCTGCGGAAAAGCGTCAACATCTTGGTATTCTGAGGATCGGTTTCGGCTACGATCCGTTGCACGCCCCACTGAACTGCGATCTCCATACAGTAATCCAATAACAGGCTGCCCAGACCCTTGCCCTGCCAGGCGTCCGCCACCAGTATGGCAAATTCGGCAACGGTCTCGTCGGATTCTATGGAAAGGCTGCCTATACCCACAAGCTTGCGCCTGGCATCGCCTTCCACCTCCGCAACGATGCTGATCTCCCTTTCATAGTCGATGTAACAATGACGTGTGGCCATCTCATGGGTGACCTGTTTGAAACTGGAGCGAAAGCGGAAGCGGATGGACTCCGCCGATGCTTCGCTCAGCAACTCGTTCCACAAGGGCTCGTCCTCCGGCCGAATGGGACTGAGGGTGACCGGGATATCGCCCTTCAAGGACGCATGTCTGACGTACTCCTCGGGATAGGGCCGGATCGCCAGGTGCTGATAGGGTTTGTAGGTCTGCGGTTGGCTGACATCCTCCAGCAATGACACCGAGTCCAGGGCCAGCACATCGGTCTGGCCCACCGCCAGGGGGTTGATGTCGATCTCCAGGAATTCCGGATAGTCCGCCACCAGATAAGAGAAGCGCATGAGGACCTCGATGATGCGGTCCAGGTCGATTCCGGGCCGGCCGCGATAACCCTGCAGCAGCGGCCATGAACGCAGGGCCTCGAGCATGTGCCAGGCCAGACGCTCGTTGATGGGCGGCAGGCCAAGGGCTCGATCCTGATGGATGCCGCTCCCAAACCCACCCATACCGATCATGATCACCGCGCCGAAGGTCGGATCCTTTTTCGCCCCGAGGATCATCTCGAAGCCGTCGCGGACCTGCACCATCTCCTGAACGGTGACTCCGTTGACCTGTACATCCGGGCGGTGCGCGGCAACGGATGAAAGGATGTGATCGTAGGCCTCGGCAACCTGTTTGCGGTTTTGCAGATTGAGCGCCACACCACCGATGTCGGTCTTGTGAATGATCTGGGGGGTGGACAGCACCTTCAAGGCGACCGGCGCATCGATGCGCCGGGCCACTCTCACCGCTTCCTGACGGGAATAGGCCTCATAGGTCTCGCAAACCGGGATCTCATAGGCCTGCAGCAGACGCTTAGTCTGATAATCCGATAGAACCCTGGGTTCATGATCCGGCGGCTGGTCGATTATTCGACCCGCTCCACCATCCATCTCCTTGTGCAGCTCCCGCCGGTTGAGGGGAAAGTTGATGGGGATTTCCCGTGGGGTCTCGTAAAGGATCTTTAGGTTGCGGGTGTAGCTGACCAGATGCATGAAGGCCCGAACCGCATGTTCCGGCGAGGCATGGGTCGGCACGCCGGCCTGATTCAGTATGCGTATGCCCTTGTGTACATTCAGGCCGCCCATCCAGGCGGCGAGCACGGGCTTGTCCGCCGTCTTGGCCTCGGCACCCAGCAGCTCCGCCGTCTCGGTAGGGTTGGTCATGGCCTGGGGTGTAAGCAGGACGAGGACTCCGTCCACCTTGGTGTCCGCGATGACGATCCGGGTGGCATCGACGAAAGACTGGGGCGGCGCATGATCGGAGAGGTCCACCGGATTGCCCCCGATCTCGGCCTCAGGCAGGGCCTCGCGCAGCCTGTTCAGGGTCTCATCGGACAGCGGGGTAAGGATACCCTGGTGGGCCAGCAGCGCGTCGGCGGCCACCAGGGCCGCACCGCCGGAATTCGAGATAATCGCGAGCCGCGCCCCCTTCGGCATCCGCTTACAGGCCACCAGTTCGGCCACGTCGAAGATGTCGTCGAGTTCCGTGGTGCGCACGACACCGGCGCGTTGGAAGGCCGCTTCATAGACGGCGTCTTCGGCCACCATCGCTCCCGTCTGCAGGGCCGCCGTCTGCGCGGACGCGCTGAAACGCCCCGCCTTAAAGGCGACGATGGGCTTGGACTTGGCGAATGCCCGCGCCGCCGACATGAAGTCCCTGGATCTGTCGATGGACTGGACGTACAGGATGATGGCGCGAGTGCTGTTGTCCATGCCCAGATAATCGATGAGATCTCCGAAACTGACGTCCGGGGTGTTCCCGAAGGAGGCAAAATGGGACAGACCTATGCCTTTTTCCACGGCCCTGTCCAGAATGGCACTGGCGAGGGCGCCCGACTGGGAGAGCAGCGCCAGGTGCCCCGGCTTGGGCATGTGACGGGTAAAGCTGGCGTTGAGTCCGATTCTGGGTGTTATCACCCCGAGGGCATCCGGACCGATGATACGGGTTTCGCCGGATTCGGCGGCCAGCGCCTCGATCTGCTGATTCAGGTCGGCGCCTTCGGCGCTGGCGTCACGCATCCCGCCGGAGATGACCACCACACCGGGCACACCCGCCTCACAGGATTGCCTGATGTCGGCGACTATGTCCTGCGGGTTGCCGCAGAGCACAGCCAGATCCGGACGCTTGGGCAGACTGGCAAGATCCGGGTATGACTGAATACCCTGGACGGCCTCGGCGTTGGGATTGACCGGATAGACCACACCCTCATACCTGAAGTCCAGCAGATTACGCAAGACCGTGTATCCACGATCGGCCGGATCAGCGCTGGCCCCGATCACCGCGACCTGCCGCGGGTTGAAGATCTTGTTGAGATTGCGCGCGCTCATTGCCCTGAATGGAGGGAAACGCCTGTCTTGCTCGAACATCCACCCGCAGGAGCCCGCTTGTGAGCGACCATGATGGTCACATAGCAGCGGTTCGCCCGCAAGCGGGCTCCTACGGGTGGTGCATGTCGGATAAAACACGCTGGCATCAGGTGAACTGATCCCTGGCAGATCGGCCCGACTCCGCCCCGGGATACCCCGACGGCGGCACAGGAAGCTCCCCTGACTTGAGAAGGTCTTGTCGCCCGGCCAGGCTTCCCGTCCGGGGCAAGCCCCAGTCTGCCGCCGCACCGCCGGGAATACCGAACAAGGGAGATGTTCTGTCTTGCTCGAACGGCCACCCACAGAAGCCCGCTTGCGGGCGAACCACCACCCCTGGCCGCCCTGTTCGCCCGCAAGCGGGCTCCTACGGGCCGTTCATGTCGGATAGAATACTCTGGCATCAGGTGAACTGATCCGTTGCAGGTCGGCCCGAATCCGCCCTCGGCGGCAAGGAACGTAACGCCCGTGTGTCGGGAACATCTTGTCGCCCGGTCAGGCTTCCCGTTAGTATGTTCGCTATCATAGCTTCATTTCGTATTCTGTATATCATCGCGTGACACGGGCATGGAGAACAAGAACACGCCATCAGACAAGCACGCCGCCCCATTTCGCGACCGCTTGAAGGATGGAGTGACCGGACCGGAAATGATCTGGGTACCCAGCGGGAGCTTCCTCATGGGAGACATCAGCGGTGTCGGCTGGACCAATGAGAAACCCGTGCATGAGGTCTACGTGGAAGGCTTCGCGGCGGGCGTCTACCCGGTTACCTTCGCCGACTACGACAGGTTCGCCCGGGCCACGGGCAGAAAGAAGCCCTACGACAATGGTTGGGGGCGTGGAAATCGACCCGTTATCAATGTCTCCTGGCTGGACGCCATGGCGTACTGCAAATGGCTGAGCCTGCAGACCGGCCATCTTTACCGTCTGCCCACCGAAGCCGAGTGGGAATATGCCGCCCGCGCGGGTAGCCAAACCGATTATTGGTGGGGCGACGAAATAGGCGCCAACAACACCAACTGTATCGACAGCGACAGCCCCTGGAGCAACGAAAAGACCTCTCCCGTTGACGCCTTCGAACCCAACCCCTTCGGCCTCTACGATGTGATAGGAAACGTGTGGGAATGGACCTGTTCCAAATACGAAAACGCCTTCAACGGAGAAGAGCAGCACTATTTCGACGAGAATCTCGCCCGGGAGCACCGCGCTATCCGCGGCGGCTCCTGGCATGACAACGCCCACAAGGTCCGGGTGTCGTCCCGCGCCGGGAGCAGGCCGGATTATCGGACCTACAGCCGCGGTTATCGCCTGGTCAGCAGGAAACCCGCGCCCTCCCTGAAATACCCGGGCTGGATGCCCTAGGCCTGTCGAGAAAGCCAATGACCTCTGAATACCCCTCGGTTGAAAAATCCGCCCTGGTCGCGGCCCTGCTGGATATCCTGCCCGCCGAGGCGGTAATCCACGATACCGAGGCCCTTCGCCCCTACGAATGCGACGGCCTGCCGGCCTACCGTCAGATGCCCCTGGTGGCCCTGCTTCCGGACCGGGTGGAGCAGGTGCAGGAGATAATGCGGCTGTGCCAGCGGCTGCAGGTGCCCCTGGTCGCCCGCGGGGCGGCCACCGGGCTCTCCGGGGGCGCCCTGCCCCTGGCGGACGGCGTCCTGCTGAGCCTCGCCCGCTTCAACCGCATTCTCGACCTGGACCCGCGCAGCCGCACCGCCCGGGTGCAGCCCGGGGTCCGCAACCTGGCCATTTCCGAGGCCGCCGCCGCCCACGGGCTCTACTATGCACCGGACCCTTCCTCCCAGATCGCCTGCACCATCGGCGGCAACGTGGCGGAGAACGCCGGCGGCGTACACTGCCTGAAATACGGCCTCACGGTGCACAACGTCCTGCAGCTCAATGTGGTGACCGCCGAGGGCGAGCTCGTCCGCATCGGCGGCGAGGCCCTGGACGCGCCCGGCTATGACCTGCTCGCCCTCATGACCGGCTCCGAAGGCATGCTCGGCATCGTGGTGGAGGTACTGGTCAAGCTGCTGCCCAGCCCCGAGCGCGCACAGGTGCTGCTGGCCGCCTTCGACAGCGTGGACAAAGCGGCTAACGCAGTAGGCGAGATCATCGCCGCGGGCATCATCCCGGCGGGCCTCGAGATGATGGACGGCCTGGCCATCCGCGCCGCCGAAGACTTCGTGCACGCCGGCTACCCCACGGATGCCGCGGCCATCCTGCTTTGCGAGGTTGACGGCACCAACGCAGAGGTCTCGGAACATATCCTGCGGGTGCGCGAACTGCTGCTTCAACGGGGCGCCAGCGAAGTGCGCACGGCACGCGATGAGCAGGAGCGCCTCGTCTTCTGGCAAGGCCGCAAGTCCGCCTTTCCTGCGGTGGGACGGTTGGCGCCGGATTACTACTGCATGGATGGCACCGTACCCCGCAAGCGCCTGTCCGAGGTGCTCACCACGATCAGCGAGCTCTCGGAGCAGTACGACCTGCCCGTAGCCAACGTGTTTCATGCGGGCGACGGCAACCTGCACCCGCTGATCCTGTTCGACGCCAACCGCCCCGGAGAACTGAAGCGGGCCGAGGATCTCGGGGCGGAGATCCTGGAGCTTTGCGTACGGGTCGGGGGCACCATCACCGGCGAGCACGGGGTGGGCCACGAGAAGCTGCACCAGATGTGCGTACAGTTCAGCGCCTCGGAGCTGGAGCAGTTTCGGGCCGTCAAGGCCGCCTTCGACGGCTCGACCCTCCTCAACCCGGGCAAGGCCATTCCCCAGCCGCGGCGCTGCTCGGAATACCGCACCCTCGGCCAGGACACCCTGACCGCCCCCGGCCGGCGCGGGAAGGCGACTCCGTGAACACCGGCCGGGACATGACCGTCGAGCTCCTGCAGGCGGTGCAGGAGGCGCTGGCCGCCGGCAGCGCCCTGGACCTGCGCGGCGGCGCCAGCAAGGCCTTTTACGGCCGCACACCCGAGGGCGCACCCCTGTCCGTCGCGGGGCATACAGGCATCGTAAACTACGAACCCAAGGAGCTGGTATTGACGGCCCGTGCCGGCACCCCGCTGTCCGAGGCAAAAAACCTTCTCGCGGCAGAGCGCCAGATGCTCGCCTTCGAACCCCCGGCCTTCGGGGATGCCGCCACCCTGGGGGGCACCATCGCCTGCGGCCTGTCCGGGCCGCGCCGCCCCTTTGCCGGGTCGGCGCGGGACTTCGTGCTCGGCATGCGCATCATCAACGGCCGTGGGGAGATCCTGCATTTCGGCGGCGAGGTCATGAAAAACGTGGCCGGCTACGACGTCTCGCGACTGATGACCGGCGCCCTCGGGACCCTGGGACTCATCCTGGAGGTCAGCCTCAAGGTATTGCCGATCCCGGAACAGGAAATCACCCTGGCGCAGGAGCGCTCCGCCGCCGAGGCCATCGAGGTTATGAACACCTGGGGGGGGCGGCCCCTGCCCATCACCGCCGCCTGCTACGACGGCCTGCATCTGCATGTGCGCCTCTCCGGCGCCCCCGCCACGGTGGCGGCGGGCCGGGACCGCATCGGCGGTGAACAGGCAGGCGAGGACCTCTGGCATTCCCTGGCCGAGCACAGGCACCCGTTCTTTGCCGATGACCGCCCCCTGTGGCGCCTGTCGCTGCCGTCCCGGGTTCCGCCCCTGGAACTCCCGGGCAAGCAGCTGATCGACTGGGGCGGGGCCCAGCGGTGGCTGTTCTCCGACGCCACCGCCGCCGATATCCGCCGTCCCCTTGAGCGGGCCGGGGGCCATGCCAGCCTGTTCCGGGGCGGAGATCGGAGCGGCCCGGTCTTCCACCCCCTACCCGAGGCGCTGGCGACGATCCACCGGAACCTGAAACAGGCCTTCGACCCCCGGGGAATCTTCAACCCCGGACGGCTGTATCCGGACCTGTGAAACCAGTTCCGCGTCTCTACCGTTTGAAATCAGCGTACAAAATGACAAAGAATTCAGCGCCCGTAACCCAACAAAATGAGACAGCAGTTGTAGGCCGGGGCTTGCCCCAGCTTTACCGCATACCGGCTCGCAAGACAAACAGCTGGGGCAAGCCCCGGCCTGCTTCCGCAGGTCAGACCCTATCGGATTAGGATAATGCAGACTGCCATCATAGAGAGCATTCTCAAGACCCCCCAAGGGCAGGAGGCCGAGCGCATCCTGCGCAGCTGCGTGCATTGCGGCTTCTGCACCGCCACCTGTCCCACCTACCAGTTGCTTGGCGACGAGCTGGACGGCCCGCGCGGGCGCATCTATCTCATCAAGCAGGCCCTGGAGGGCCAACCGGTAACATCGCGCACCCAGCGGCACCTGGATCGCTGCCTGAGCTGCCGCTCCTGCGAGACCACCTGCCCTTCCGGGGTTCACTACGGACGCCTTCTCGAGATCGGCCGGGAGCTCATCGACGCCCGAGTGCCAAGGGCCCTCGGGGTGCGGGCTTTACGCAAGTCCCTGCGCCTTGTCCTTCCCCACAGAAAGCGTTTCGCCGCCCTGCTGCGCCTCGGACACTGGTCTCGCCCTCTGCTGCCGCGGGCGCTGCGCCAGAAAGTCCCACCCCGACGCACACCGGGCAGGCGGCCGCCTCATCGACACAGCCGCCGCATGCTGGTGCTGGAAGGCTGCGCTCAGGCCGCCGCCACACCCAACACCAATGACGCCTGCGCCCGGGTACTGGACCGCCTCGGCATCGATCTCATAAGCGCCCCGGAACAGGGATGCTGCGGAGCCGTCAGCCATCACCTTTCGGCCCCCCAGGAGGGTCTGGCCTTCATGCGCCGTAACATCGATGCCTGGTGGCCCCACATCGAGGCCGGCGCCGAGGCCCTGCTGATGACCGCCAGCGCCTGCGCCGCCATGGTCAAGGAATACGGCCAGCTCCTGAGCGGGGACCCCGCCTACGCCCATAAAGCCGAGCGGGTCTCCGCACTGGCCCGGGACCTCGGCGAGGTCCTTGCGGACCAGGACCTGCATCCGCTCAGGGTAGACACCCAGGGTATGCGGGTGGCCTTTCACTGTCCCTGTACGCTGCAGCACGGCCAGCAACTGTCAGGCCTGGTAGAAGGCATTTTGCAGCGCCTGGGTTTCGCCTTGACGCCCGTGGCGGACGCCCATCTTTGCTGCGGTTCGGCCGGCACCTACTCCATCCTGCAGCCGGTGCTCTCCCAACGCCTGCTGGCGAACAAGCTCACCGCGCTGCAGTCCGGTCGACCCCAGGTCATCGCCACCGCCAATATCGGCTGCCAGCTGCATCTGGAGACCCGGGCCGAGGTTCCGGTCAGACACTGGATCGAGCTGATCGACGAGAGCATGCGGTCGCAGCCCCGACCATGAAATGACCGGCCGCGACAGGCCCGTTCCGGCTCGCGGAAATCGCTGCAGCTTCCGAGCTTGGCCCCACCGTGGCGCTGCGACCTCAGGTTGTGCGGTTATCGCCTCTGAAGCAGCATAGAGGATGTGGTGTCCTTGCGTTTCCCCTGAACAACCGAAGCCTGTCGGATATTGAACCTGCCGGGTATATCCCGGGATATTACGGTCGGTTCGTGGATAACCTTGAGACCGTCTTCCATGCCCAAAGCCGAGATTATTCTCTTTGAACATCTGACCGTATGCGGATTGATAGCCAGACAGTCTATTTCTTGGTATTTCCCGGTAGAGAAAATCCTGTTTTCAAGGTCAGTAACGCAGGCGTCGAGGACGTCAAAGCTCTTTCGGCCGTTAGGTAGACGCCTCCGGTTAGACCACCGCCGAGGACCCAGAGGTACACCGAGGATTTGACATTTCAAACCGGTAACATAGGGTTCCCTGTTACTCCATACATGCCGTCCTGGGCAGCACAGGTCAACAAAACACATTTGCGATACAATACGGATTTGGTGAACAGGGTATTTTTTTGCCTGTACTTCGCCGGCGCGTTAATTCATTGCACGCCCAGGGCCGCAGCAGCCAAATCGGCGAGCGACGTCGGCCCACCAGAGGGAACCGACATGGAAGACATTGTTTCTAAGCTCTTCAACCTGATCTCCGAAAATCTCGGGCCTATCGTCACGGCGATCGTCGCATTGGTGGGCGCCTGGCTTTTTTCGTCTGCCAGAAGGCCCAGAAGCATCAGCCAGGGTGAAGTGAAATACTTCCAGGCCGATCAACTTCTCACCCCTCCGAAGGAAAGACCCGCGTACAGCGATCGCATGGCCTATATTCTTGCGGAAATGTCGTCGCTGGCGTATGTGCCTTTCGAAGGCTCCGGGGTAAAGCTCGAACAGGCGTCCAAACAACTGATCGACAAGAAATTGGCCCTCCCAGAGGAAGCCAGAGCTTGGCTCGAGAATTTTGCGGATGACTTGCTGTTTAAGGGAGTGGACACCCGGGATTTTCTGAAGAAGGTTCTCAGTGCCGGCGGATTTAAACTGCTGGATACCATCGATATCGAAGGCACCCAGGGATTTATCTGCAAACACACCGGCGACGCAAACCCTTATCTTGTGCTCGCATATCGCGGAACTGAAAAGCGAATCGACGACTGGCTAACGGACGCTGATGCAAAACCCAATGAACAGGGTGTGCATACGGGATTCTGGAATGCCCTGAATCGGAAGCAAAAGAATGGCGTTACTGCGCTTCAGGCTGTCCGGAAGATTCTCAAAGGTGCCGGATGGAAGGCGGGCGATACAAAGGCCCTGCCGCTGTTCATCACCGGTCACTCGCTCGGCGGTGCCCTTGCGTTGCTGACCACCAGGGAACTTGCACCGGATATCAACGGTGCATGCTACACCTACGGCGCACCGCGCATCGCAAACTATGACTATTTCAAAGGAATGAAAACCCCCGTGTTTCGCGTGGTCAACTCAGCGGACATAGTGCCCCGGGTACCACCGGGCGCAACAATGGGATTGTTGGTCAAAATGGTGCAGGGGCTAAAATGGGCGACTGGCTGGTTTCCTATGCTCTCGAGTTCATTGAACTGGATCGAATCCAAGATCGATCAGCTCAAAGGATACCGCCACTTCGGCGACATGCGGTACCTCACCGACGTCAAGAACGGCCGATTCAACGATGTGCGCCTACTCAACAATCCGCCCATGCTCGATCGTTTGTTGTGGATGGGCGAGCACCTTCGCAACAGCTTCAGCTTCACGTTCAAAAGTCATGGCATGCAATTGTATCGCAGGAAGCTGCGCCATGTGGCCCAGGTGAGAAACCTCAAGAGCAGGGTACAGGCGCTCGAATCTACGACATCAACCTGAGGTAGCCGGACAAACGGCACGATTTTTACGCCCCCCTTGGATTCCGATAACAGGCCTTCGGAACACCCGATGCACCGCCGGGCCGATCAAGAAACACCAAGTCTCAGCGCCCGGCTTGGTGGCACTCCGGCGTAAAGGAGGAGCCTGTGAGACGCCTCCGGTCAAGTATCCAGGCGCGTACAAGGCGACTCGGCCGCTCAATGCCAGGAGTTTGGAGATGATACAGTGAAGATGAGACCCACCCAGCGAATAGGCAGAGAAAGATCGAAGATCTATTCTGGTTCGAAATTCACCAATTGGACCAGATTCAACCCTTACATATCGGAAATAACGGCGTTATCGCAACAGCTAAAGCCGACCGCTATCTTTAATGCAGACGATAACGATATCTGTAGAATTTTTGCTTTGGATGTACACAATGATTTTATACGACCATTTGGCGCGGAAGACATATTGGATTCTTTGACTAACGTCCCGAAGATTTACCTTCGAGGACTAGAGGGCATTTACCTTCTCAGGGGCACCAAGAAACAAAGTAAAGTTTCTCTTAGTAGCCTATTCCGATTTGGCTGTTACACAAATAATAGAATTTATTTGCATGCTTTTCCGAAAGCTTTGCTCCATGTGATTTTCACCAAGAAAACGCCTCGACCCGATTTTATCCACGAATATAAGAGAGCCGGTGCCGCAATAAAAACCACGGTGGACGGTTTGGAAGTAATTTTCAATGACAAAAGCGTTAGAGATTTCTTTCTTTCGAATGTCCTCATGCATGAAATTGGCCACCATGTTGATCGTTTCCACACGGATACGTCTAAAAAAAGATCAGAGAACTTTGCAGACTGGTTTGCCAGCGAATACGGCTATCGGCTGAAAACCAGCAAATTCACCCCAAACAAAAATGAACAACGTTGAGTGTTCTGCGTAACTCTCGCCATTCATTCACGAAGGTCGTTTAAATGCTTGAGTACTTTACCCTTATTCTTTTATGCCAACTGATCGGCGAAGTTGCCGTAACAACCCTCGATGTTCCGTTTCCCGGCCCTGTTGTGGGCATGGTGTTGTTGTTTACGTTGCTTTTGTTCAAAGGCACAGTTCCTGATGAGCTGGGCCGTGTCTCCGGCGCGTTATTAAACAATCTCTCTTTGTTGTTTGTCCCGGCCGGTGTAGGCGTGATGGTTCACGTTGAACTTCTAGGCACTGACGTATGGCCTTTATCGGTGGCTCTGGTAGCGAGCACCCTGATAACGGTGGTGGTGACGGCACTGCTAATGGTATTTCTCGGCAGACTCAGCTCCAACAACCAATCAGGGGAAGGCGAGGTCTGATGCAGGAGTTTCGGGATATATGGGTCTATCTCAGTGCGAGCCCCCTGCTGCATTTGACGCTTACCCTTGTGGCTTTCGTAGCGGCATCGGTCCTTTACCGAAGAGTTCGGTTCAATCCGCTGCTTAATCCTGTGCTCCTGAGTGTAATAACGATTGTCGCTATCCTGTATGGGACCGGAACAAGCTACAGCACCTACTTTGAAGGCGCTCAATTCGTACATTTTCTCCTCGGTCCGGCTACGGTCGCGTTGGCTATTCCGCTCTACCGACAGTTTGACCGCGTGAGGAAATCCGCATTGGCTGTTTCGGTGAGCCTCGCAGCCGGATCCATTACCGCAGCGGCCAGTGCGATTCTGATTGCGTTGTTACTCGGCGCACAGCCTGTTTCCATCATATCATTGGCGCCAAAATCGGTTACCGCGCCCGTGGCGATGGGCATTTCGGAACAACTCGGTGGCTTGCCCTCACTGACGGCGGTGTTGGTTATATTGACAGGCATCACGGGCGCGGTGCTCGGTCCGGTTGTTCTGAACCTACTTAAAATACGCGACCGCTCGGCGCTTGGCATGGCTCTAGGCACTGCAAGCCACGGCATAGGCACAGCCCGCGCGCTGCAGGTGAACGAGTTGGCTGGTGCGTTTTCTGGATTAGCCATGGGTCTCAATGCCCTGGCGACGGCATTGTTTCTACCGATTCTTTGGAAGCTGCTTTTTTGAGTCTGCGGAATCGGGGAGCAGTATACAATGGCACCTGCATAGTGTCTGTTTTTAAACATCAAATTTCTCTCGCTAAGGCGCAAAGACGCCAAGAACAAAATATAACTCGCTCTTATTTTGTGCCGGAAATTCCTCCGGATGATTTCACTAACCCGATTACCCTATGAACTTTTTCAGCCACATCTCAGCGCTCAAGGCTCTCCAAATCAGGGTAGAATCGAGCAATTTTCCCTTATTTAGAAAACTATGCAGCCCCTGTTGAAGCAGCTTAGGATCTACAAACTCGCCTACTCTGGCATCCGGACGGTCAAGGAGTTGCACCACCGTATCCTTGAGGGGATTTTCCAACCAGTATTTCTGCGGTCCTGAAAAAGGGACTTTCCGGGTGTCGTCTACAATTGCACGTGGCAAGCGGTCGCTCATAGCCTGACGAAGAATGTACTTGGATAAACCCCGCTGCATCTTCTCATGGGCGCCAAGCGAGAATGCAAATTCAACGAGACGATAATCCAGGAATGGAATACGTGCTTCTATGGAACTTGCCATACTTATCTTGTCTTCCATATGAAGCCAGTTTGGCAATACACGTCGGGAAAAATCCCGCCTCAATCGGTAGTCCAGTTTATTTTTGAATGGTATTTTCTCTCCGATTCCTCGGTCTGGGATGGTTAGATCATCCCGATAGACCGGGCTAAACTGCCGATGACCTCGGTGAATTAGGGATCCGCGTACACCGAGTTTAATCGCTTCTTTGATGAGCTGCGTCCTGCTTGCGTTGTAATTTCGATGCCATTCATTGATGTGCCGTAAGGCATCAATCCAGTTAAAATTGACCAGCATGTCATGCAGTGCCAGCGGAGCATAGTCGGCTGGATAGCCCGCAAACATTTCATCTGCGCCATGGCCGTTCAAGACGACTGTTACCCCGGTGGATTTCGCTCTCCTCATCAGTAACATATGGACCATCGGCACTGGATTGTGAAAGGGTACCTCCATGTGAAGCAGGGCGGCTTCGCAAAGATCCGTAATGTTTTCCTCCTGCATAGGGAAAACGTAATTGCCCGCAAGGTTCAACTCTTTGCAGATAATTTCTACGTTATCTTTCTCGTCGATTGGGAGCTTCGGGAAACTGGCATGAAATGCTTGTATTTGCCCGCCCACAAATGGCCGCGCATGCTTGTCTGACGCCAAATACCTATGCACCGTGCTTATGATGCTGGTAGAGTCAATTCCACCGCTGAGCATGGTGCCCACTTTCACATCTGATCGAAGTCTCAGTTTTACGGAATCATCGATAAGATGCCTCAATTCTTCGACTTTCGCATCGAACTTTTCATTAACCTTTCGCGCCGCTCGTGAAAAGTCCCAGTATCTATGTTTTTCCCGGCGTTCACCTAGAATCGTCAGATAGTGTCCCGGCTCCAGTTCCTTTATTCCTTCAAAAAATGTGATTCCCGGCTGCGGCTTAAATCTGGTATACAAGAAGCCGCATACAGACGATGCATTAGGCTGTTTTTCGCATTGCGGATATGCAAATATAGCCTTTATCTCTGACGCAAATACCCAATCATCTTTAATTTTGCAGTAGAACAACGGCTTTATGCCGAAACGGTCCCGGCAGGCAATTAATGTCTTGCTGCGGTTATCCCAGAAAACTACTGACCACATGCCATTCAGCTTGTTGAATGACGCGGGCCCCCAATGCTGGAAGGCATTCAGCAATACTTCCGTATCGGTATTTGTATTGAAGCAATATCCCAGGCTCCTTAATTCACTCCTGAGCTCTAGATAGTTGAATATCTCTCCATTGAATACCATGCACAACTGCCTGTCGTGGCTGAAAAACGGTTGTCTTCCGGCACTGGAAAGATCGATGATGCTCAATCGCCTGTGGCCCAATGCGACACCCCTGCCGGCCAACACCTTCGGTGCTTTATCGCGCCAGAAAACATCGCAGCTGGAGTTTATGAATGAAAATCCGTAATCATCCGGTCCGCGATGTGTCAGTGTATTTGTCATCTCCTCTAATATTCGCGGCTGAATCGGTCGTTCGGAGTTTTTGTAAATTGCTACAAGACCACACATATGCTCTCTTGGTTTCCGTCGGAGACAA
>JAAUXW010153584.1_pt1 | contig 14226 bp, 10 predicted proteins | sample 7278141 | NCBI WGS metagenome assembly JAAUXW01 (sample SAMN14350115, study PRJNA611818) | marine sediment metagenome | isolation source: surface marine sediment (2.1m) | place: French Polynesia: Moorea | collected 2018-08
ATGGCCGGTATGCTGGCCGCCATGATCGGCGCTGCCGTCTGGGCCGGCGTCACCGTGGCCACCGGTTATCAAATCGGCTGGATGGCGATCGGCGTCGGCTTTCTGGCAGGATATGCCGTGCGTCTGCTTGGCAAGGGCGTCGCCCCAAGCTTTGGTGTGGTGGTGGCGGTCTGTGCGTTGATCGGTTGTATCGCGGGCAACCTCCTGTCGGCCTGCGGTTTCTACGCCCTGCAGGAATCCGCGCCCTTCATGCAGATCGTACAGGCCGTATTTTCACATCCTGCCACCATGGCCGAACTGCTGAAAGCCACTTTCAGCCCGATGGATCTCCTGTTCTATGGACTGGCACTGTATACGGGCTATCGGTGCGCCTTTCGTCAGGTGACCCAGGCGGAACTGTCGGCGCTGAGCGGCAATTAAGCCGTATGAATGAAGGTTCGTAGGGCTGCCTGGCCTTACACCGGTCGCGGAGTGGCCAGGCAGCCACCACAGCGCCAAAACGACATGTGACATCAACTTAAAATCCTGGTTTTGATATTGGCCGGCTTGATGGGCTTCGCCGGTGGGGGCCACGCTGGTGAACCGTATCAATTGGCCTGCGATTACTTCCTGTCGCTGGCGCATCTCAAACAAATAAGCAATCGCAGCGAAGCTCTCGACCAAATGGCCGAGGAGATCACCGACCAGGAATACGAGCAGCGCATGCTAGCCTCTCTTCGGCAGGGGCTGGTGGATTTGAAGGCCGCACGTGAGGCCGTCGCCCCTCACCGGCAATCCGACCAAAAGCACATCCGTGACGCGGTGCATTATATTGTGATCGCCTATCAGATTCACGAGGACTTCAACCGGCAGGTGATCAGGATGCTCCCGCGGCCTGATTTCGATCCGGACGGCCCCGCGGGTGAAGGGGTCATGGAAGATTTGCAAACGTCGCTGGGTATCTTCAAAGATGCCTCGAAACTGGTGCGGTATGCCATGCTGCACGCCAGGGGCCTTGAGGGTGACGCCACCATCGAGCGCTTCGCCAGCACCCGGGCCCAGCGGCAGGACTTGCTGAACCGGATCCATCGCCGCTTCGGCCCCGATCCTTATAAATTCTATCAGATCGGCCAGGACAACCTCGATTATCAGGCCGCGGCCTTTCTACAGTTGCTGCATGACGAACGCTTCAGGTGTGCCGATGATGACTAGGCCGTGATCCGTGCCGTGGCCGTATCTCGGGGTCCAATGTAGCGCGGGGTGCTATGCGGAATCCGCAGCCGCCGGGAGGAAGATCTTGACGGTCGTACCCTGATGGGGTTGTGAATCGATAAAGATCCAGCCGTCGTGGTTCTTCACGATGCCGTATACCGCGGCCATGCCCAATCCCCGGCCAGGAAAACGCGTGCTGAAAAAGGGGTCGAAAACGCGCTGGAGGGTCTCGGCGTCCATGCCGTGGCCGTTGTCGACAATCTCGATGCTGGCGTAGCGACCGGCGGGAAAGCTTTCATGGTAATCGGCCGCTGCGGCGCCGGAGATGTTCTCGTCCCTTGTCTGCAAGACGATCCGACCATCTGAATCGACAGCCTCCACGGCGTTGATTACCAGACTCTTGACCACGAAGCGGAACTGGGTGGTATCCAGCGCTACCGGATATTCGCCCGCGATGTGCTTCTCGAGATCGACGTCCTCCCGAACGGCTTCACGGATATCGGCTTCGGCCTCGCAAAGGGCCTGGGGCAGGGTCGCCTTGCGGGTGCGGTATTTCCCGCCGCGGGCATAGGCCAGTAATTTTTCAGCCAGGCCACTCATACGGAAGCAGCTGCGTTTCATGGCCTCGAAATGATCCTGGCGGCCTTGCCGTATCGCGCTGTCCAATTCCATGAGTTCCAGGTTGCCCAGCAGGCCGGCCAGCGCGTTGTTGAACTCATGGGCCACCCCCCCGGCCAGGGCAGCCACGGCTTCCATTTTGCGGGCCTGGATCAGCTGGCCTTCCATCTTTTTGCGCGCGTCGATATCCTCGATAAAACCCTCCAGATACAAAAGGCGACCATCGTCGTCGTGGACCGCCCATTTGTGCATCTGGCCCACAAACACACTGCCGTCGCGGCGGCGGTAGTGATTTTCGACCTGCACGGGCTCAAAATCCGCCATCAGGGCTTCAATGATCTTCGGACGGCTTTGCGGATCGGCATAGAGGTCGGCCGCAACGTCCTTGACCACGGTGAGCATATCCTCCGGGGATTGATATCCGAACATGGCGGCGAAGGCCGGAGTGATGCTGATGATCCGGCCATCAGGGGTCGACTGGATGATCCCCAAAACGGCACTTTCAAACAGACGCCGATATTTGGCTTCGCTGGCGCGCAACTGCGCCAGGGTGGTGTTGAGCCGCTTCTTATCCTTGATCAGCTGCCGCTGCATGTTGTTGTTCTCGCGATTGGCTTCGGCCAGCATTTGATTGAGCCGGTCCATTTCGGCCACGTCATGCTCGCCGACGATGACCAGACAGGCCTCCAAACGGAAAACGCTGGCCCTGATGCTGCCGGTTCGGCGATGCCCCTGACCCAGGGTCATGATGCCGTTGAAGATCGGATGGGCCCCATGCCCAGGCCGCTGACAGAGGTCTGCAAAATCAGGATTGAGCAGACGCTCGACCGGCCGGTCCGTGGGCGCAAAGCGCCCCATCAGGGCCCGCATGCCCGGATTGGCGTACTGCAGACGACCGTCGAAATCGAACACGGCGATGGCGATCGCGTGACTGCTCAGCGCGAGTTCACTGATCGGGGGGTCTATGGCAAGGAGCAACTCCATGAGGGTGGACCGATCCAACTCCGGTGTCCTATTGCACATGGGTGTTCGCTCCTCTAACCCGTCAAATGATCGCCGTTTGGGCGCTCAGTCGCCGGGGCCGCTTGTGGTCGTGTCAAACGGGCGCTGGGTCAGGTCCGCAAAGTGGGGGATGTTGACGATCATCCAGTCATATAGCGGGCCGATCGCCTTGACCGTCGGCGCCGACAAGATTTCTTCGAAAACCTCGGTCCAGGCGTTCAGCTGGGCGGCCCAATACGCGGTTTGAAACCCCCGGGCGCGGTAGGCCCGAAAGACCCATAGGATGGTGTCGACCAGAACCGCTGGTTGATACTCCGTCAATATGGATTCGATGAAGCGCGCGTGATTGGCATGATTGTCCTTCATGAGGTCGATATTGTCGGGACCCACCAGGGCGTTGATATCCGCACGTGCCATCAGGCGTGCGTTCACGGCGGCCAGGATCTCGCCCCGCTTGGCCGCAAATTCGGCGACGGCCTCCGGCGCGATGTTACCGAGCCGTGTGGCGCTCGCGATAAGATCTCTTCTCTCCATGGTCTATCCTGTCAAGTAAAGAGGGGCGGGCACTTCGGCCGCTTCTATGGTCGGCGTAAGAAACGGGCTGTCAGCGCACCGCTTCCGCTCCATCAACGGGCCGAAGAAAAGGCCTCCTGCTGCAGATAAACTTCCAGATCATCCAGGGAGGCAATCCATTGCACCCCGACGTAAGCGCGTGTCAAGGCCTGCCCACCATGACGAAAGGCCTGGCCCCCGATCAGGATCGGTAGTTTCGGGAAACGCCGGGTCAGGGTGTCCAGCATGGTATTCAGCACCGCCAGATGCATATAGACGCTGAGCGAGAGGCCCAGCAAGTCCGGCCGGATGTCGGCGATAAAGCGTGCCAGTTCATTGGTCGGGACATTAGCGCCCAGGTAGTAGCTGTCCCAGCCGTGCATTTCGAAGATATCCGCCACCATTTTGCCGCCCACCTGATGAAGCTCGTTTTCAACCGATGTGATGACCACCTTGCGCCCATTGGCCGGCGGGGGCATGATCCGGGCATAGATCCGGTTCATGAGACCTTCGGTTACCGCCGTCGCCAGATGTTCGCTGGCCACTGATATTTCATTTCTTTCCCAGCGCTCGCCGACCTCGTACAGCGACCGTTGAATCAAGGCCTGATAGATGTTTTTGAAGGCCACACCCGCGGCCAGGAGATCGTCGAAGACGGCGGCACACCGGGAGCGGTCGCCGGTGATGAGAGCCTCGGTATAGCGCTGAAAGACGTGCTCGGTAATCTCAGCTGCGCTGGGCGTGATGGCTTCCAATTTCTGAACCCTCCGGTTGCATATGGCCTAATCTTAAGAAAGGACGAGGGCGTGTCAATCCATCCGCCGGCATCGCTGGCGCGGACGCCTAAACATGGATCGATACGATCGCTTAACCTATTCGGCGGGAATCCCAGAGGCCTCATACCGGGCGCCGCTAGAAACCACTCGCCCGAACAATCAGGGCTTGCATTCTGGATAACAGAGGATTAATTTTGAGATATTGCCCTTTACCATCGGTTAGCTGAAACCTTCGCTTAACCACATCATATTCAAGTTCAGACCATAAAACCTATCGGGCCGAATCGCCGAGGCTCTGGGGGGCTGATGAATCGGTCGAATCGAAGTCCAGCGGTGGTATTCAAAATGCCTTTGCCCGGGCCTCCGTTTGCGGAGGCCCGGGAACCCTCGATCGATCATTATCCCTCATTCCCCATCCGAAGAGAGAGGAGGTCATCATGGAGGCCGCGCTGCCCATTGAAGAAATTGCAAGCCAGCGTTTGAAAGTGCTGGTCAATGCCTACACGCTTTTCATCAAAAACCTGATGGAGGAAGGAATCCCGCGCAACAAAGTCCAGGCGGCCAACGACAAGACCTGGCAGATGCTCGGCCAGGCCGCCGGTGACGAGATCAAGGAAATTTATGCCGATTCCTCGACCATCGAGACCCTGTTCGCCTCTGGGACCATGGCGTCGGCTGTTCACGGTATGCAGGTCCAGGAGGAGCGACGCTATAGTGAGAAACGGGTCAAGGTGGAAAAGTGCCCCTGGCATGATGCTGCCGAGGCCTTGGCTTTGCCCGAGGACTGGCGCCTGTGCCTGAGCGGCCACAAGGCGTTTACCATCGCGATGCTGAAAGCCATATCTCCCACAGCCACATTCGAGATCACCCAGAGTCTTGTGGAAGGGGCCCCCTACTGCGACGAGCGGGTGGGGACCTGAGCCGTTCTCGACAAGGGGCGTTCGGGAGAAGCGGATCCTGAAGCCGGCTGGCGTGCGGCCTGGCGACACCCCGAGGTAATATTGACGCTACGGCCATCGTAAACCGAGATGAACCATTTGATGGTAGCCATCCGGCACCACCCATCAACAGTAGATGATAGTAAAAGGCACCAGCAAAAGAAGGTGAACCTTGGCCTGGTAGTTCTAATGGTGGCGGTTACGCCTGATCGTCGCCGGTGGGCGGCAAAGCGATCGCCAGTTCGGGATGGGGACGGCGCCTGGGTGAAAGGCGACGCGCTGATCGCAAAACCAAGACGGTTCTGATCGATTTCCAACCAAAGGTCGCCCCGGCGAGAATTAGGTCCAACGAATGCCGTGGCGGAGCCCTGCGTACCCGGCGCGCTCAAGTCTGCCGGCGGCGGGGCGGCTTATGGCGTCCTTTTGACGCATCAAGCACCTGACGGATGTTGAAAGCCAGATCGCTTAAGTTGAGCGGTTTCATCAGCAGGGCGCGGATGCCCATCTTTTCAGCCTGGGGGCCGTCGATGAGGCTGCTATAGCCCGTGCACAAGATGACGGGCATGCCCTTGCGCAGCTTGAAGATCTCCCGGGCCAGCTGGTCGCCGGTCATTTTGGGCATGGTCATGTCGGTGATGACCAGATCATAGCGCTGCGGTTGCTGGCGGAAACGCTCCAGGGCTTCACGGCTGCTGGTGCAGCCCTCGACCCGGTAGCCCAAACGCTCCAGCCCCTGGCGGCCGAACTCGACGATGAAGGCCTCGTCATCCACCATGAGAATGCGTTCATAGCCCATCGGCAGCGATACCTGCCGGGGCGGCGTTTCCGCAGCCGCCTGGATGACGGGCAGGTATATCTCGAACATTGTTCCCCGGCCGACCTTGCTCGCCACCTGGATATCGCCGCCGAAGCTCTGGACGATGCCGTGCACCACCGCCAATCCTAGTCCCGTACCCTTGTCTTTCTCCTTGGTCGTGAAATAGGGGTTGAATATCTTATCGAGAATGTCGGCCCGTATCCCTGCGCCGGTGTCACATACGCTGAGCCGGGCATATTCACCGGCCTTGAGCCCCGGGTGCCGCCGCACCGCGTCCGCATCAAGGGCGACTTGTTCCAGACGGACGCTCAAACGGCCGCCGCGGGCCTCCATTTCCTGAGCGGCATTGGTGCACAGATTCATGACGATCTGGTGGATCTGGGTGGGATCGGCCATGACATTACCCACCTGGGCGTCGATGTCGACGCGCATCTCGATGGTGGTGGGCAGGGAAGAGCGCAGCATCTTGAGCGCTTCCTTGACCTGGCTGCCGATTTGAAGCGGTTGGAGTTCCTTCTCGTCCTGACGGCTGAAGGTCAGGATCTGTTGAACCAGATCCCGGGCGCGCATGCCGGCGGCGTGGATCTGCTGGAGATTACCATGCACGGGGGTGTCCGCAGGCGTATCAATCAGGGATAGCTCCGTGAAACCGATTACGGCCGAGAGGATATTGTTGAAATCGTGGGCGATGCCGCCGGCCAGCACACCGATGGCTTCCATCTTCTGCATCTGCTGGATCCGGACCTCGTAGTCCTTGCGCTCGGATTCGATATTCTTCTGTTTGGTGATGTCCGTGGCCACCTGGAGCCGGACAATGCGGCCGTCCACCCATTGGATGGCCCGGTCATAATTGACATACCACCGTTGGGTTACCGGATTCTTGCTTTCCCACACACAGCCGTCGGTGGGGTTGCCATCCTCATCGATCAGCCGATCGTTGGTGCATACCGCACATTGCTGGGCTTCATTGCGAAAAACTGCGAAACAGTCGCGCCCGGTGAAATCCTCACCAAAAACCTGCTTCATCTTTTGGTTCATGTACAGGATCTCGAAGGTGTCCATGTCGGCGACATAGATGGTGGCATCGATGGAATCCAACACCGTCAGAAAACGCCGGTGCGCGTCTTTGAGCCGGGCCTCGGCCCGTTTGCGTTCGCTGATGTCCTGGGTGACGGAGACCATGCAGGCCTCACCGTCCACATCGATGATTTCCGCTGAAAACAGAACCGTCAGGATCCGGCCGCGCTTGGTCCGGCGCTTGACCTCGACCCCCCGTATCCGGCCGTCTTTCTGGATTGCGGCCTGAATGCGTTCGCGGTCGGCGGGATCCACCCAGGAGCCGATATCAAGCGAGGTGCGACCGATGAGCTCATTCCGTGAATAACCCATGACACGCTCGAAGGTCTCGTTGACCTCGATGTAGCGGCCGGTTTCGAGCGCGCTTAAAACGACCAGAACCGGCGAATTGTGAAAGGCCTTGAAATACTTCTCTTCCGAAAGCCGCAACGCTTCTTCGGCCCGGCGACGGGCCGTGACATCCTGGACGAGGCCCTCTATGAGGCGCCGGCCGGTTTCCGGCTCGGCCACGAAATGAGCATTGATGCTCACATCGATGATCTCACCGTCCCGGCGCCGAAAACGCGCCCTAAAGCCGGTAACGCGGCCTTCATCCTGGAGTCGGGCGATGAGTCGGCGACGGTCCTCGGGGAGGACATAAAGCTGGGAGGTGACATCGGTCAGGTCGGCAAGTAGTTCACGGGCGGAAGGATAGCCGTACATCGCAGCCAGGGCCTGGTTGGCCATCAGCACGCGGCCATCGAGGGTGGTCTGAAAAATGCCCTGCGCGGAGTGGTCGAAAATGCTGCGGTATTTGCGTTCCGAGCGCACCAGTTGGGCTTGCTGCGCCTGTTCTTCGATCCAGGAATGGATCAGTTGAACCGCTACCTTGGCCAGCGGTTTGGTCTGCGCCAGATGGCCCGTAATGCCAAAGGCCGCCACCCGTTGGTTGCCGACCACGATCGGGCAGCTGTAACCTTCGCGAACCAGGGGATTGACGGCCGCCTCCTCGGGGGTCACCGCGTATTCGTCGACGAGACCCTGCATGATTTTTTCGGCGCCGGCATGCCGGTCGCCGATCCGGCTTTGGTCCGTAGCGCGAACGATGATGCCCTGGTCGTCGTAGACCAGGACGGGATAGCCGGTCTCGGAATGGACCACCTCCATAAAATGTTCCGCCAAATCCCAGAACTTTTTCGAAAGCGGCATAGCCATTCCTCCTATCCAATGGCGATTTGGACTTCCTGCCAGAGCGCGGATCGGACGTGACGTCCAATCGGCATCCAAGCTGGGACGCGGCGGTGCGTATTACGACAGCCCATCGCCGGGAATGACGGGCTATTGTACAACCGCAGAGTCGGGTTCTAGGGCGACGTTGGGCTGGTCAAGCACCATGCGGATCGTCTGAGCGAAATCCTGCATAATGACGGGCTTCTGAAGAAAGGCCGCAAAGCCCATCGACGATGCATTATCCGGATTGACGATATCACTGTACCCCGAACAGATGACAACCGGAATTTCGGCCCGCACGGCTTTGATGCGCTCGCACACGGTCACACCCGTCATCCCTGGCATGCTCATGTCGGTCACGACCAGATCAAAGCGTTCCGGTTGCGCCTCGAATGCGGCCAGGCCGTCGTGGGGGGCCTGAAAGCCCTCCACCTGGTAGCCCAGTCGCGTCAGCGCCTTCTGCCCCATCGTCAACAGGAGGTCTTCATCCTCCAACAGAAGAATCCGTTCCGTGCCGGTCGGCAGGGTCTTAAAGCTTGGTGCCACCGGCTTGGGGGCCGCCGCCACGAGGGGCAGGAGAATCGTAAAGGTCGTGCCCTGGCCGGGGATGCTGGAGACCGTTATTTCACCCTGGAGTTCGGCGACGATGCCGTGCACCACCGCCAGCCCCATGCCCGATCCCAAACCGACCTCTTTTGTCGTAAAATAGGGCTCGAAAACATGCTCGAGAACCTCCGGCACGATACCGGGGCCGTCGTCGGCCACCCGCAGGCGGGCATGGTCTTCCGGGGGGCGTTCCGGGTGGCCCGGGATTACCGGTCCCCCTCGCCCGACCCGGTCCAATTCAATGGTGATCGAACCGCCGGTGAGGTTCATGGCCTGCGATGCATTGGTGACCAGATTCATGATGATCTGGTGGATCTGGGTGGGTTCGGCCAAAATCGTCAGTTCAGTAACGTGGGCCTTCAGATCGATGGTGATGGTGGCCGGCACGGCCGCGCGAAGGAACTTGATGGCTTCCTCGACCATGGTCATCAGTGCCAGCGGCTGGAATTCCTCCCGGGACCGGCGGCTGAAACGCAACAGTTGGCTGACGATTTCCTTGGCGCGGAAACCGGCTGTTTTGATTTCTTCTAGATTGGCGTGGGCCGGATTGGACTTGGGGATATCCTGCAGGGCCAACTCCATGTTGCCGATAATGACGCCCAGAAGATTGTTGAAGTCGTGGGCGATTCCGCCCGCCAGGGTGCCGATGGACTCCATCTTCTGAGCCTGTCGCAGTTTTTCTTCGGTCTCCTTGTGTTCGGTAATATCGATGGCGATCTGGATACGGACCAGGCGCCCGTCGATCCACGTGGTTGCCCGGTCGTAGTGGATATACCATCGACCCGTCACCTGGTTTTCGCCCTGCCAGATATGCAGGCCGGTCGGATGTTTGCGGTCATCGACCAGCAGCGGGTTCGAGCAGAAGGGGCAGGGCCCCTCCTGTTTGCGGATGGCCCGCCAGCAGCGCTCGCCCGTCATGTCACGGCCGAAGACCTTTTGCATATGGCGGTTCATGAACAGGATCTTATGGGTATTCATGTCGGCCACATAGATATTGGCCTCGATGCTGTTCATGACGGTCATCAGGATATTCTGGAAGCGCTGCATCGACTGATGGGCTTCGCGCCGTTTCCGGACCTCCTCGATGAGCCTTGTGTTGGCCGCGGTCAGCTCCGCCGTCCGCGCGCTGACCTGGCTTTCAAGCGACCGGTTGACGGCATTGAGCGCCTGTCGGTTTTTCTCACGGGCGCTTTCGAAGAGATAGGAGAAAACGGCGACCACCATATAGGCGGCCGCAAAACGCCAGACGAACGTAAGGTTGTACTGCGCAAAAAAGGAGTGGGTCGGCTGTATAATCAGCAGGCCCGACACCGGCAGCAGCATGAGGGCGGATAACAGCGCGCCGTCACGGGCCCCCAGCAGATAGCAGGCGATCAAGGGGTAGGTGTAATACCATACAAACGCCGTTCCAATAATGCCGCCGCTTAAGTAGAGGTAGATATATAGGAGGGAGACAAAGGCCAGCCCCACCCGGATGTTGAACCGGAAGGACTTGCGGCGGCGGGCATCGATCAGATTGACGGCCAGCAGCAGGGCGGTTACCAGGTCGAAGGTGCCCAGGATGGGGTTGTGCTGGAAGAACGCGGTGAGACTGAATAGGATCAGGAACAGGATACCGACGGCCGAGAGGGTCACGAGCAGGCTGATCAGGCGCCGGTCCTCGAGGTTGGTGTCCGGCGGGCAGAACGAAGCGATGAAGGCCGCAATCTTTGATTTTATGGAAAAATCCATGGCCCCCCCGCCTCTCAGTGCTCGGCCGGACCCCCACCGGCGACGGGTCGGCATGCCGCAAAATCGTGGCCTTGTAACGGTTACCTTCGTCAAACCCCTGGAACCATACACATTTTTGAAAAAAAGTACAAGACGGGCAACGGTTGAATCACGGCAGCGAATCGGGTTGCACTCTTCTCGCAAACCCCCTAAGCTGACCCAAGTTTTCAACCGCGGCCGGAAAACTGATTCAATGACCCGCTCTTCGGGAACGCTGGCAGGACAGTTCGAAAGGGCTTTCCGTACACGAAACGAAAAGGATCTTACCATGCGCGAAGTCACTACCGCTAACGCCCCCCGCCCGGCCGGCCATTACGCCCAGGCCATCGAATATGACGGTCTCGTCTACGTATCCGGCCAGATCCCCATCGGCCCTGACCGCGATGTCACCACCATTGGTTCCATCGAGGTGCAGACCGAACAGGCCTTGGCCAACCTCGATGCCATCCTGCGGGCAGCCGGCAGCAGCCGTGCGCAGGTGCTGAAAGTAACCGTCTACGTGGCGGACATGGCCCTGTGGGATCGGGTCAACGCGGTCTATGCCCAATTCTTCGGCGCCCACCGCCCGGCCCGGACCATCGTGCCCACCCGGGAACTGCACTATGGGTTTCAGGTGGAGGTCGAAGCGGTGGCCGCTGTCAAATCCGCCTGACGCGGGAGTCGACCATGAAGCTTAACGAACTGGAAACGCCCTGCCTGGTGCTGGACCGGGAGAAACTGATCCGCAACATCGCGGCCCTGCACGCCCGCCTCAAAAGGCTGGGGGTCAACCTGCGGCCCCACGGTAAAACCGCCAAGAACATCGACGTGGTCCGGCTGGCCCTGGCCGGACAGGCCGGCGGCATTACGGTCTCGACCCTGCGGGAGGCCGAATACTACTTCGAGCACGGCATCGCGGACATTATTTATGCCGTCGGAGTGGCGCCGACGAAGATCGAGCGCATCGCCGCCCTGATCAAAAGGGGTGCGCGTCTGAGCGTCATTCTGGACTCGATGGCCCAGGCCCGCGGCCTTGCGGACGGGGCCCGGAAGCATCATCTCGTCATCCCGGCCCTGATCGAACTCGATTGCGACGGCCATCGCTCGGGGGTCGCGCCCGAGGACCCACTGCTTGTCGACATCGGCCGTTTCTTGCACACCAACCGCCACACCGCGCTCGAAGGTGTTCTGACCCATGCCGGTGCGTCCTACAACTGCCGCTCGATCGAGGCCATCCGCTCTCTGGCCGCCGCCGAGCGAAACACCGCCGTGCAATGCGCTGAGACTCTGCGCCGCAACGATCTCCCCTGCCCCACGGTGAGCGTCGGTTCAACCCCGACCGCCCGTTTCGCCCGTGATCTCAGCGGTATTACCGAGGTTCGCGCCGGTGTCTTCATATTCTACGATTTGGTCATGGCGGGCCTGGAGGTCTGCGGCATCGACGACATCGCCCTCTCGGTGCTGGCCTCGGTGATCGGCCATCAAGAAAAAAAAGGCTGGATCATCACGGATGCCGGCTGGACCGCGCTCTCGCGGGATCGGGGGACTGCCGCCCAGGCGATCGACCAGGGCTATGGGCGGGTCTGCGATATCACTGGTCGGCCAATGAATGATTGGATCGTCACCGGGGCCAGTCAGGAGCACGGGATCATCTCCGGCCGGTCCGGAGGACGGGCGCACGGGCCACAACTGAAAGTGGGCGACCTGGTGCGGATTCTCCCCAACCACGCTTGCGCCACGGGCGCCATGCATGAACGCTACCAGGTCGTTGACGGCGTCCGCGACGTCGTCGCTGTCTGGCCGCGGGTCAACGGCTGGCAGGATTGGGAGACGATGAACGGCGCCGATCGCACATTGCTGCAGCAGGTGGCTGAACGCTGGATTTTCGAGGGCTGGCAGATGGGCCGGGCGGCCATCGTGGATGAGTTGCATGCGCCCGATTTCGTGGATCACGATCCGGCCGGGCGTCCCCCGGACCGCAATGGTTTCAAGCAAGGGATGGTTGAACTGTACAGCGCCTTTCCGGATTTCCGTGCCGAGATCGCGGACCTGGCCGTCGACCCGGACGCACAGAAAGTGACCGTGCGCTGGCACGGCACCGGCACCCATCGGGGCGCATTCCTGGGGCATCCCCCCACCGGCCGCAGGATTCGGTTCAAGGGAATCGAGATCCTGCACATCCGGCAGGGGCTGATCACCGCGCGCTGGGGAGAGTGGGACGGCCTGGACATCCTCGCCCAGTTAAATGCCCCCTCCCCGTGATCATCTTATCGCTCCTGAAACCAAAGCCCCTCTCATGAACCCTTCCGGTAATGACCGTTTTCTTCCACGCTTCCAAATTGACACCACAGGGTGCGCTTCTTAATATGACCGCACCAAGACCGACAGCATTTCAGCATTGTGACCGCGACCGAAAGGAGACGCCAATGAACACTATGGATCTCAAAGCAACGGCCCAGAGTCTGGTCGCCAAGGGCAGGGGCATCCTGGCCGCCGACGAAAGCACGCCCACCATCAAAAAACGGTTCGATTCGATCCAGGTCGAATCCACGGCCGCCAGCCGCCAGGCCTACCGCGAGCTGCTCTTTTCCACTCCGGGGGTCGAAGCCTTTATCAGCGGGGTCATTCTCTTCGATGAAACTCTGCGACAGACCGCCGCCGACGGCACTCCGTTTCCCCGATTGCTGGACGACCGTGGCATCATCCCCGGCATCAAGGTGGATCGGGGCGCCAAACCCATGGCCGGTTTTCCGGGAGAGAAAATCACCGAAGGCCTCGACGGGCTGCGGGAGCGGCTCGACGAATACCGGCAGTTGGGGGCACGTTTTGCCAAATGGCGGGCGGTGATCACGATCGCCCATGCCCTGCCCACGGAAGCCAATATCCGGGCCAATGCCCACGCCCTGGCACGTTATGCGGCCCTGTGCCAGGAGGCGGGCCTGGTCCCTATCGTCGAGCCGGAGGTGCTGATGGACGGTGACAATGACATCGCCCGCTGCGAAACCGTCACGGCACGAACGCTGCAGACCGTGTTTGACGCGCTCTTCCGCCAGCGAGTGGATCTGGAGGGCATGCTGCTCAAGCCCAACATGGTGATCTCCGGACTGGCATGCCCCGAGCAGGCCGATGTCCACACCGTTGCCACTCGGACGGTCGAGTGTTTCAGGAAGGTGATACCGGCGGCGGTTCCCGGGATCGTGTTTCTCTCGGGCGGCCAGAGCTCCCTGGCGGCCACCGCCCATCTCAACGCCATGAACGCCCTGGGCCCGCAGCCTTGGGAGCTTTCCTTCTCCTACGGCCGGGCGCTTCAGGAGGACACCCTCAAAACCTGGCGTGGTGATGCCGCCCGCGTGACCGAGGCCCAGAACGTCTTCCACCACCGCAGCAAGTGCAACGGCGCTGCCCGCTACGGCGAATACAGCCCGGCCATGGAAGACATTGCCGCCTAACCCCCCACCATGTATGACGAAGGGCGATTGCGGGATCGACCCGCGAGAATTACGCTGATCCTTCGATCGCCCTGTCCAAACGCGCCGCCGTGCCCATTACACCCCTGCGGATCCTTAACCCCATAAGTGCATTATTCCATTATTATTTTTTGACTTTATCGACATTTTCATGCGGATGGTGTATGGCAGGAGGACTGATCGGCAAGACGGTTGAATTGTGCTGCCCGATGCCCGGCTTTCGA
>JAAUXW010368306.1_pt1 | contig 14199 bp, 14 predicted proteins | sample 7278141 | NCBI WGS metagenome assembly JAAUXW01 (sample SAMN14350115, study PRJNA611818) | marine sediment metagenome | isolation source: surface marine sediment (2.1m) | place: French Polynesia: Moorea | collected 2018-08
AAATGCTGGATCAGTGGGCAGACGGGGGAAACGACGCGGGACAACCCGCAGAGAGCGCTGTTCGGACTGCCTGGCGAATTTGGGACTGGTGCGATACCTCGCAATGCGATCGGCCAGAAGCGTTCTGCCATTGGTGTTGCAGACCTGTTGGACTATGCCCGAATCCGACATGTGTCCGGGGGCTGGAGCCTGGTTCGCTGTAAGTACTACGCCCAAGGCTGGCTGAAGTGGGCCGGCCCGCCGATTGACTTTATCTGGTACGACGAAGAACCCGAGGAAGACATCTACGCCGAAGGGCAGGCGCGGCTAGTCGCCACCGAAGGGATATCGATGCTCACCTGCACGCCCTTGCTGGGCATGTCCAAGGTGATGCGCAAATTCATTATGGATACGTCCGGGGCGCGTTCCGACACCAATATGGTGATCGAGGACGCTGAGCACATTGCCCCTGAGCGCCGTCAGGACGTGATCAACAGCTTTCCCGAGCACGAGCGCGAGGCCAGGTCGCGGGGAATTCCGACGATGGGCTCGGGGTCCATTTTCCCGGTGCCTGAAAGCCAAATTTCCTGGGATTACGAGGCGTTGCCCGACCATTTTGTGTGGATCGGGGGCATTGATTTCGGATGGGAGCACCCCACAGCGGCGGTCAAGTGCGCATGGGACCGCGAGAACGACGTTTTCTATGTGGTGAGCGCATATAAGAAGAAGGAGGAGATTCCGCTCGTGCATTCGGCGGCGCTGAAGCCCTGGGGCACATGGTTGCGCTGGGGATGGCCGGCCGATGGGCTGCAGACCGAAAAGCGCTCCGGGAAAACCTTGAAGGACGCCTACAAGGAGCACGGATTGCACATGCTTTTTGAGCACGCGACGCACCCGGACGGCGGAAATAGCGTCGAAGCGGGCATTTCACAGATTCTCGAAGCGATGAAAATCGGGAAATTCAAGGTTGCGGCGCATTTGGGCGTTTGGTTCGAAGAATTCCGACTTTATCACCGAAAAGACGGCAAAATCGTCAAAGAATACGACGATTTGTTGGACGCAACCCGCTATGCCTGGATGATGCGTCGGTTTGCAACCATAGAAGATCCTGATAGGTTGTACGATAATGATAGAGAATCGTCTATGAATGATTTCCGGGGCGACGGGTGGATGAGATAGGTAATCGCATTGGCTGACAACGACCAACAGATCGTCACCGAAGCCCGGGAACGCCACCAGACGGCGCTGCAATACGAATCCGCGTGGCGCTCGCGAGCCGTCGAGGCAGAAAAGTTCCGGTTCGGCGAGCAATGGCCTGACACGGTCAGGAATGAGCGCGAGGAGCTGGATTTACCCTGCCTGACCATTAACCGCACCGACACGTTCGTTCGGCGGATCGCCAATGACATCAAGGCAGCGTCGATTCAGGCGGCCGTGAAAGCGTTGGGCGATGGGGCGAAGGTCGAGACCGCGCAGGTGCTCGGCGGCATGATTCGGGCGATCGAGGCCGAAAATCAGTCGATTACCGCCAAGCGCTGGGCGATTGACCGGGCGACGACCGGAGGAATCGGGTTCTGGGAAATCGACACCGATTGGGTCTCGCCCGACAGCTTCGATCAATTAATAAAGGTGAAGCGGGTGTTCAATCCGCTGTCGATCACCTTTGACCCCGCAGCCGAACAGGTCAGCGGCGAGGACGCGGAGTGGGCGCTGAAAGTATGGCGAATGCGCAAGTCGACATTCGATAAGCGTTACCCGAAGGCCAAGGGCGCTCAGGACTGGCAGTCGATCGGTATTCACGGCGATGCGCTCGAATACTGGTTCGACGACGATTACGTCCGACTCGCCCATTACTGGTGCGTGAAGGAAAAGCCCGCGACGCTCTATCAGTTCGAAAACGGGGCCGTGGCCTACCAGCCCGAGGCGTTCCCCGGCTTGTGGCCGGTGCGCGAGCGCCCGACGAAGGTGCGCACCCTGTATCGATACCTGATGTCCGGCGCCGACGTGCTATCCGAGGTCGAATGGCCGGGCCAGTTTATTCCGCTCGTGAGGGTCATGGGCCGCGAATCGGTCCTCGAAGGTAAAAGGGAGGTCAAGGGAGCCGTCACCGACCTGATCGATCCGGGCCGTGCGTATAACTACGCACGATCCGCCGAGATCGAAAAGATCAGCTTGGAGATCAAATCCCCCTGGACCGGCCCCACCGGTGCGTTCAAATCGCCGAAGTGGCGTGATGCGAACAAAAAGGCGTACGCCTTTATCGAGTGGGACACCGAGGCCGTCATGGCGGCCGGGGGTCAGGCGCCCGTCAGGCAGCCAGGACCGCAAATCTCGCCGGGGCTGATACAGGCGGGACTCAATGCCGGCGAAGACCTGAAGGCGGTCGCGGGCATTTGGGACGCGAGTCTCGGCAAGCAATCCAACGAATTCTCGGGCGTCGCGGTTCAGTCGCGGCAGTCGCAATCCGAGGTCACCAACGCCGACTTCATGGAGCAGTACCAGGCGGCCGAGGAGCACCACGGGCGCATCCTGGTCGACCTGATACCCCATATCTACACGGGTCCGCGAATCGTCGACATCTTGGAGCCGGATGGACAGGAACGGCCGGTGGAGGTCAACAACCTGACCATCGACCAGGGCAAACAGGCCATCTACGACCTGGGCATGGGCCGCTATCAGGCGGCCGTGACCACGGGTCCGAGCTACGCCACGCAGCGCGTGCAGACGCAGGAGATGCTCAAAGAGCTGATCCAGACCATGCCGCAGCAATTGCTGCCGCTGCTGGGCGACCTGTTGGCCAGGAATCTGGACATTAAGAACTCGGAACTGGTGGCAAAGCGCCTACAAAGCTTGTTGCCACCCGAGGTCCTGGCGGGCGAGAACCCGCAGTTCGCAAACGCTTTGCAGGAAAAAGACCAACAAATTGGTATGCTGAGCCAGCAGCTAGAGGCGCTGCAGCAGGCGCTGATGGACCATCAACGCGAGCTGGACATCAAGGCGGCCGAGGTCCAACGCAAGGCCGACGCCGATCAACTCGATTACGCCGAAAAGATGACCGGGCACGAGATCGAGTTTCAATCTGACATTAACGAAGCCGGAGAGGCTTATAAATGAAGCCGCTGCCTCACGGGTGGAATGAACAGTACACGCTGCGATGGCTGCACGAGGCCGTTTGCAATCTGCAAGAACAGCAAGGGCCGGAGTTGAGCGCAGCACAGATTTTGGGGGCCATAGATGACCTGAAAGGGGGTCTTTGGGCCATAACGGAACGTCTAGCGACCCTTGAGGGCGAAATTGCGCGGCTAGACGTGGAAAAGGCTAATCGCGCTGGCCGCAAACCCGTATCGCGCGACGGCACCCGCGCGCAGGACAACGCATGAATGACCAACTTGATGTCATCCCGACGGAACGGGAAATCGATGCTGCAGACCTAGAGCAGCAACCCGCCGCTCAGCCTGAAGACCAGGTTGTCGAAGATGAGGAGCAATCGGCGACTCCCGAGACCGCTGAAGCCGAGGACCAGCCGAAAAAGCGGTCCAGACGGGATAAGCGGATAGACGCGCTAACCCTGGAAAGGGAGAACGCTCAACGCGAAGCGAACGAGCTGCGCCGGCAGTTGGACGAGTTTAATCGTCAACAGCAGGAGCAGGCTTTGCAGAACGCCGGGGGCGAAGTCCCGACGCTTGAACAATACGGCTACGACGAGGCGGCGTTTCAGAAAGCGCAAGCCGACTGGCGGGCCAACGTGGTCAAGCAGATCGAGGAAGATCGCCAGAAGGCCGATGCAGAGCGGCAGGCTAGGGAGCAGTACACCCGCCAATTGCAGTCGTTCGAAGAGGCACGGTTGACGGGCCGGGAAAAGCACGCCGATTGGGACAGCAAGATCAACACAGCGCCGCCAATGGCGCAAATGGCGCCGGCAACAATGGCGGCGGTTCTGGACTCAGAATCGAAGGCTGATCTGCTGTACTACTACGCGAGCAACCCGCTCGAAGTCCATCGCATCGCTCAACTTGAGCAGACCAATCCGGTGTTAGCTGGGATGGAACTTGGGAAGCTGACTCAAACCTTTGCGCCGAAGAAGGCGCCACCGAGGCAGCCTCCTCCTCCTTCTGGCGACGACTTCCGGTCGGACGTCGCGGACCCCGGCAATCAAAACATGCCGGGTGATGCGGAGCAGTATCGAGAATGGCGTTTGCGACAGATGGAGGCCAAATCGAGAAGGTAATTCGCTGTGGCTAACGTCAACCTCACTATTGACCAGATCAACAACGAAGCGTTGATGATCCTCCACCAGAAGCTCAACTTCTGCACCAACATCGTTACCGACTACGATAACTCGTTCGCTCAGGACGGTTACAAAATCGGTGACTCACTGCGCGTTCGCTTGCCGATCCAATACTCGACCGGTACGGGCTCGACAATGGCGACCGGCACCGGCGCCGACTCGATCGGTGTCAGCACCACGCTGCAAGTCGCGACCCAGCGTCACGTTCCATTGAGGTTTACCTCGAAGGAAATGACGATGGATATCGACTCCTTCAGTGAGCGGCACCTGAAGCCGGCCATGACCAAGCTTGCGGCCATGATCGAAAACGACGCCTTCGCGACGCTGTATCCGCACGTCCCGAACGTGGTCGAGGCAGGCACCAAGGTCGAGTTCTTGGACGTCCAGAATGCGGTCGGCTACCTGAACCGCTACCTGGCGCCGTTCGATAACCGCAACTTTATCTTGGACTGGCAAGGCCAGATCGACTTGGTTAACGACAACAAGTCGTTGTTCCAAGATCAGCAGCAGCTTTCCACGCAGTATAAGGAAGGCCGTATGGGGCGCTTCGCGGGATGCGATTTCTACATGAATACGATCATTCCGTCCCATACTACCGGCGCTATTGCCGGCCTGACGGGAACGGCCGCTTACTTGGTCAACGGCGCTGCCGAAGCCAAGACCTTGTCGGCTTCCGACCCCGATCCGACTTCGGGCACCCTGACCGTCGACACGGGCACCGCAGCGTTCGCAGCCGGTGACGTCATCGAGTCGATCGGTGACGACGTGTTCGCGATTCACCCGGAAACCAAGGTCAGCTACGGCCTCGCTAAGACCTTTGCCGTCACCGCGGCCGCTTCCGGTGCGGGCGACCTGACCATCTCCCCGGCGCTTATCAGCGCAGGCCCACACCGTAATGTCTCGGCAATCCCGGACAACAACGATGTGATCGCCACGGTGGGCTCGGCTAGCACTGCCTACAAGCAATCGCTGGTGTTCCAGAAGGGATTCGCCTGCATGGGCTCGGCCGACTTGGTGCTGCCGAAGAACGTCGAGTATGCCTCGCGGCAAGTGCTCGACAATATCAGCATGCGGATCGTCGGGAACTACGACATCATCAAGGACCGTCACTACACCCGTGTTGACGTTTTGACCGGGTTCAAGATCCTGCGGCCTGAGCTGGCCTGCCGGGTTTGGCACACCTAAACGTAACGGCGCCCTTCGGGGCGCCTTTTCAAATGACCGACTACAAGCAAATGAACTGGATCGCGTCTTTTCCCAAGTCGGGTAACACTTGGGTAAGGGCACTATTCAATGCCTACGTATTGAACCGGGTCGACATCAACGAGATGGTGGCCACTGTCACCGACGACCGCGAGGCGCTGCACTATCCGGGCGACCAGTCGGACCCCCACACCTACCCGGTGCAGATACAACAGCTATGCCGGCCGATGGCGTGCCTTCGCATGGTGCGCGTGTACCTGAAAGACCGATTGCCGGGGCTTCCCCTGCTGGTCAAGACACACCACCCGCTGATGAGCGCCAACGGTATCGAGATGATTCCCGAGGCGCTGACGCGATCGGTGATCTACATTGCGCGCGACCCGCGCGACGTCCTGCCGAGCTTCGCCAAACACATGGGTTATGACCTGGACACAGCGGTCGAGAAGATGACCGACCGCTATAACACGCTGAAGCCAGCGCCCAGCCGAATGGCCGAGTTTATTTCGTCCTGGGGTGACAATGTCCGATCGTATTTGGATAGCCGAAGCCACCGCGTTGCGTTCTTTAAATATGAAGACCTGCGCGAGCGGCCGACCGATACCTTTGCTCAAATGCTTGATCATGTCGGTATGGAGGTCGATGAGGCTCGCGTGCAGCGTGCCGTGGCGCTGACCGACCTTGCCGAGCTACAGAAGCAGGAAAAGGAACAGGGCTTCGTGGAATCGAGCCCGCACGCCAAAGACCAGTTCTTTGGTCAGGGACTGGTGGGCGGCTGGCGCGACAAGATCAAGCCCGCGCACGCCTTCAAAATCGAGAAACGCTTCGGAAGCCTCATGAAGCGACTCGGATACATTGAGCGACGGAGGGCGGCGTAATGGCGCTGTCGACCTATACCGAACTGAAAGCGGCCCTGCTGACCAAGCTCAGCACCGACTCGAACGAGCTGACCGACGGCATGGTCTCGGATGCGGTGAACCTGGTCGAGGCGAAGATCAACCGCCGCACGCGCGTTGGCCAGGCCGAGCGGTTGGCCGAAGCGACCTACTCGGCCAGCACGAACAGCATTGAAGATCGGACCATACCCGCGCCGCTACGCATGACCGAGATGATCACGCTCGCGATCAAGAAGCCGAGCGAGGACGATACGCAGTACCGCGAGTTGGAGTATGTCTCGCCGAATGCGATCTATCGCTATTACGGTAAGAGCATCCAGCTACACGAGATGCGCTACACCTACCGGCGCCAGATCGAGTTTAGCCATTCGGTCAGCGAAGACCATAGCGTGCTGATGCACTACCTGAAGGGCTGGGACCTGGCGGCCGAGACGACCGGGGCCAATTGGCTGTTGACGCACTATCCCGACCTGTACGTGTACGGGTCGCTGTTGGAGCTGTCGCGCGATCGATTCGCGATCGATAAGGAGATGAAAGCGGATTGGAAGGAAGCCTGGAAGGAGGGAATGAAGGAGCTGAACGCCTTGGATGAACGCAACCGAGACGATGCGCAGCTTGACGTCAGCGAGGTGGCTCGGCTGTTTAGGGGAACGAGTGCCTACAACATAGTGACCGGATAAGGGCCGCGCGAGGCGCAACGCGGCCACAATGGATAGGCGCCCTTATAGAAGTGAAATGTCAGCGTGGTTGAAGAGAGCAAGAAACAATATGTCGAAGCCGAGCCGGTGCCAAAGTGGATGGCGGGATTGCTTAAAACCATCGTTCCGACGCTTGTCCTTACCTTTTTGGGGGCTGGCTTTTCTGCTTGGTATAACACTGTTGTTCTTAAATCTCGCGTCGAGCGCCTCGATGCCGAGTTTTCTCAGTTTAAAAACGCAGGTAGTCGCTTTACCGCACGGGACGGTTCCAACCTTTCTGACCGAATCGGTGGTCTTGAAGTGTGGCGACTCACACATACGAAATGGGCGCACCAAGCGGCTGGACGTTCGGACGCTCGCCTTGTTGAGCATGAGCGACGACTGAAGGAGCTAGAGGGCCGATGAAATGGCAACCCGTCGAGCGTCGAGTGTGTTGGATCTTGGTGGTGGCCGCGCTGCTGGTAGGCGTCTGGCTAGGGTCTTGGGAAAGTAAGATTTTGACGTTGTGGTGATGCAGGTTACTCAGCCGGGAAATAGACGGGTTGATGTTTGTGAGCGTTGCGATGGCGCTGGGTGGGTCTGGTGGCACGAACTGGACGACTACACGGGACCCGCTTCCGATCCGCATGATTGCCAATCGGATGACACGAAGTACGTATGTCAGCAATGCGGCGGCGCTGGCTACATGCCGCATGGGAGTGTTCAGTGAGTGGGCGAACCCTATTTGACCTATTCCTAGGCGTGCTGTTCGCGACGGCAGCGATCGGGTTGGTCTTGGCGCTTGGACAGGTGTTCGGCGGATGAACAAGGAAGCGCTAATCGAGGCAGTGCAGCAGATCGCCGACGAGACCAGGGAAGATCCGGTGAAGATCATTGCGGGGCTGATTGCGGCCGAGATCATTCCGGCTGACATTGGGTTTGAGATGACCTTAGAGGTAACGCCGACATGAAGTGCTGCGAGGTGCAATGGGCGATCGTTGCGACCGGCATGCTCGCAGGTGCGTTGTTGCTCGGATGGATGGTGCTCTGATGGGCGACATTAGCAGACACTTCAGCCATAGCGAGTTCAAGTGCAAGTGCGGCTCGTGCAACACGTACAAGCCGCCGCCGCTGTCACTGGTCGCCATCCTTGAAATGGTGCGCCATTGGGCGGGAAAGCCCGTCACGATCACCAGCGGGTATCGCTGCGGCGTGCACAACACCAAGGTCGGTGGTGCGACGGGATCGAAGCACCTGCTGGGGCTCGCAGCCGACATCAAGGTTCAGGGCAAGATGCCGAAGGACGTTCACGACTTCATATCGCATCGATTCCCGCATTCGCTTGGGCTGAAGCACTATGACTCGTGGGTGCACGTCGACGTGGCGGATAGACGGTGGAGGGGCAATCAGTGAGCTTTTGGGGTGCGTTGTGGGGCAATTCCAGTGCGGTCGACAAGGTCGTTGATGCGGCGGTCGCTACCGGAGACAAGCTGTTCTTCACGGAAGAAGAAAAGCACGAAGGGCGGCTCAAGCTCCTTGAATGGTCGTTGCGGTTCCGTGAGGCGACGAAGGGAAGCAACCTTGCTCGTCGCCTGATAGCAGTAATCCTCACCATCACGTATGCGGCCATCATCTTGTTGGCGGCCGCAATGATTTTGCTTGAAGGGCCGGCGCCGGAAGGCGCGGCAACGCGCGCTGAATCGCTTGTCGACCTCCTTCGGGAAGTGCTCAACGACCCTATGAATCTGGTTCTGATCTTCTATTTCGCAATTGACGGCGTTCGCGCCTGGAAAGGGGGCAAATAATGCCTTGCAACAAACGTAAGCGCGGCCGAGGCCGAAGGGGTAAGTAATGGGGCTCCTGGCAAGGATTCGAGGCGACGAAGATCCGAAGATGTCCATTCACCAATTCAGCGCGGCTATGCGCCAAGTGCATCGCGGGCGCAACACGGTGGCGCAATTGAAATCAGCCTTCGAAATGGACGCGCAGGCGCAGACCGACATGGATTGGCTAGTCAGCCAGTACACGGCGCAAGCCGTGGGTGACCGGGTCGAGTGGCTTGAGGCGCTCGACGATGTATTGATGCTCGCCGAAAAAGCCAACCTTCCGACCTATGGATCGGATGCCGAGGTACAGGCCCGCATCACCGAGATCAACACGTAGAGGTAGGCCGATATGGCACAAGGTTCAGTAACAGTATTTGAGGAAGCGCTAGAGAACTTGGTCGACGGGAACGACACGACCAATGGGATTAACCTCAAGGACGACACCTTTAAGTTGGTCCTTATCAGCGACGACATAGACACCATAAACGCCAATACGGCGACGCCAGATGTCGGCGACTTCACCGAGGTCTCGAACGGCGGCGGCTATACCACTGGCGGTGAGACGGTCACGATCACGGCGACCGAAGCGGCCGGCACCTTGACGGTTGCGGTCAGCGGTACCGTTACGTGGACGTCGACGGGCTCGGGCGGGCCGGCCGACATTCGCAGCGCGATCGTTCACTCGACCACGCATATCGGCACGAGCGATGCGCTTTGCGTTGTCGACATGACGACGGATTCCGGCACGACGCCGCTCGACCTGGACGATGGCGACATCAACGTATCGGGCACGCTGTTCACGATCAGCTAAGGGGTGAGCTATGGCTTTTAGGGCTAGCAATACCATCCCGCAACGCGGCTATGAATCGGCCAGGTCGCTGGCCTTGCGGCTTCAAAGTCAGGCGGAGACGTGGAAAAGTGAGGTGGACGGCGGCACCAGTGCCGACCGACTGCTTCACCTGCTGAACACGCTGAGCAGCTACCGGGACGAGTTGAACGCCATCAAGGCGATTCCCGGTATCGTGGCTTATGCCAAGGACCAGGAAGACGACCAGGCATACGACGTTGCGGCTGAGTTCAATGCGTTGGAACAGTTGGTCGAAGATGCGGCCTTGTGGATCCGCGACAACATGCCGGGGTATCCGAACGACCTGACCGTGCTTCAGCTAAACGCGCAGGGCGAGAAAGTTTGGGACACCTTCACGGGCGCCCAGCTTGCGGGGCTATCGACCGACCTTCAGCAAATCATCGACGGGGTAAGCTAAATGCGATTACTACTGCTAGGGCTACTGCTCATAGCAGGGAATGCGTTCGCCTTGACGGCGGGGCCGGGATGCTCATACGAATGGGACTATGCCGACCCTCTGCCGGCAGACGTCGACGGGTTCCGGCTCTACTGTGATGGCGGCGTGGTCTATACCGGCACGCAACCGACCGTGACGTGCGCCGCTGCGGGCACCGAGGTCGTTGGGCCGCATAGCTGTTATGCGGTGGCTTACAACGCCAGTGGCGAGTCAACGCCGAGCAATACCCTCGACTACGACTTTGTCACTGGTGGTCCTTCTGCGCCGCTTAACTTGCGTTTTACGAATTAGGTTCGATACCTACAGGACCACCGATGGCCGCTGCGGTTGACACCACTTACGTCTCGACAGGTACAGATACCAACTTTTCGAGCGGCAGTATCAACCATACGATCGAGGCCGGTACTGACCTTGTGCTGGTCGCAGTGTCGGGCTACGCCGTGGGCGATGCGGGATCAGACAACCCGTCGTCAATCACCTGGGACTCGGCCGGCGACAACCTTTCATTCACTGAGATAAACCTTTCCGAAGAGTCGGGCAGCGTAAGCTGGGCTGATGAACAGGTCGGCGTTTGGTATCTCGACGCCTCCTCTGCGACCAAGGACTCACAGAAAAGTATTTCATGGAGCGGGGGCAGCGGCCTGTCAGACGGCGGCGCCATCATGGTCTACAACATCACGGGCGTCGACACTGCAGTCGGCAGCGCCGGGATACGGGGCAGCGTTGCGAATGGTAGCAACTCAGCGAATGCCACGCTGACCTTCGACGACTACAGCAACACGAGCGGCGACCTTCTCTTTATTTACTTCCTGCTGCAAAGCACGTCGAGCGGATCAGTAAACTTTGGCGGAACTGCACCAGCGCCGACGCTTCATACGTCGTTTAATGACGCTGATCACCGAAGCTTCGTTGCGTCGGTTGAGTCCACAGCCAACAATCAGAGCGTCACTTGTCAGCGCTCGGCTAGCGGCTCATACCCTAGCGGGTTTGTTCTGGCTATCGCGTCAAGCGCCAGCTCGCAAGACGTTACCCTTGTACCCGATAGCCTGACAGTTACGGGAGGCACGTTAACGGTCCTGCAGGACCAGAACGTCACGCTATCGGAGCAAGCGCTGACGCTGACTGGTGGCACGCTGACAGTTCAGCAAGACCAAAACGTCACGCTGGCCGCCCAAGCCTTAACGCTATCGGCCGGCACACTGACAGTCACGCAGTCGGGCACGCAGGACGTCACCCTATCGCCGCAGGCCCTAAGCCTTGCCAACGGCACGCTGACAATCCTGCAAGACCAGAACGTGACGCTAAGCGCTCAGGCGTTGACCTTGTCGGCCGGGACGCTGACGGTCTCGCAGGGAACCAACGTCACGTTGAGCCCGCAGGCCCTGTCGGTCGCCGCTGGCACCTTGCAGATATTGCAAGACCAGAACATCACCTTATCCGCGCAATCACTGACGGTCAGTTCCGGGACGCTGACCGTAGACCAGGCAGGGGCTACCTCGGTAACCCTAGTCCCGCAGGCTTTGACCCTATCGGCCGGAACACTGTCGATCGGGCGGGAAGCCAACATTACGCTGGTTCCGCAATCGCTGACGCTGAGTGCGGGCACGCTGAACGTCTCGGTAACACAGAACATCACGGGGGGCTGCGTAGCATCCGGGGTAATGCCGTCGACGCTCGGCGGCACTGTCGATCTGACCGTGACCAACTTCGGTACGCCGACAGGCGCGATGATCGTGCTTTCCTCGGCTAATACGACCAACAACCCTCAATCGACCGCCGTGTTGAGCGTGGGTTTCTTTGACGGCACGAACAACATTAGCAACGTGACGCAGTCGGCCAGCGGCCTAACGTCAACGGTATGCAGGCGCGGGAACCGGGTTGATGCGTGCGCGCAGTCTTTGTCCTACTCGTCGAATCAAAGTCACTGGACCGCCGAGTTCATCACGGACGGCATTCGCCTCGAACTGACGACCGACAACATTGACACGGACGTCTACGTTCAGGCCATGCTGTTTAGGGACACGACCGCCATCGCGGCGAACACCTATTCAGCGACGGCTGCCAATGGCACGACACCGATTGTCGTCAACTTGGGATTCCGGCCTAGCCTGATCTTTTTCTCGACGGCTGCCACGTCGGGAACCAACTCACGGCCCAAGCACGGCGTTCTGACGGTAGGCGCGGCGCATATCGACCCAGGCGAAAACATCACGCAGGGCTGCATCATGCAGGGCTCGCCGAGTGATAACGCGCAGGGCGAGATGCGTGTTAGACCCGACTCAACCTCCGCGATTGGCGAGCTGTTGTTTTCCAATATTCGGTTCGACGCGCACGTCTCGGCGGTCAGTTCTACCGGATACACGCTATCAATAGACGAAGCGCCGGCCACCGACAATCGGATTAACACGCTGGCGATGCGACTTGGCTCGCACAACGACGCCTATGTGGGCATGTTCACGACCAAGACGAGCACGGGAACGCAGTCGATCGACTTCGCCTCGGGGGCGCCGTTCGTGCCGGACGCGGTCGCGGTGATCGCCTCGGGTGGCACGACCGACCAAACCACGCAAGCCCATGGCACCTATTCAATCGGGTTCTCGGACGGTGCGACGAATCAGTCGCTCGATCTGCGGGACGAGTACGGTGCATCCCCGTCAGACGCCGACAGCGCGGCCAACTTGTCGAACGTCCTGACGGTGCGCAACAACGACGGCACGGCGGGCGTCGTAGCGGCGCTGGAAAGCTTCGACACTGACGGCGTGACCTTCGACTACTCGTCCGTGGTCTCGCCCGGTGTGCGCGCGCTGCTGATCGCCTTTGGCGATAGCCAGGCGTCGACGGACCTTGGACCGACGCACCTCGCGACGACCAGCACCGTCAACCAGCCTACGGTCGCGAGCGGCGAGACGGCGGTCCCGGAACACGTCGCGTCTAGCGCCACGGTCAATGAACCCGCGCTGACTCAGGCGGGCGGCACGCTGACCCTGACGAAGGTCGACTCGGCCGCCACGGTCTATACGGCCGAACTGCAGTCGGCGCCGGCGCCGGTCATCTCTGACCTGCAGCTTGTATCACTCGGCTCGTCGACGGTACAGATCAGCTACGACCTGTCGTTTAACCAGCCGACCACATTCCGCCTTGACCTGACAATGGGCTCGCTCGGCCCGCAGGCGACCTATACCCGCGCGGGCACCTACGAAATCACCGACGACGTCGGCACCAAGACTTTCCAGGCCAACGAGCCGGTGTTCATCGAGGACGACGTCGATAGCGCTTTCCGAACGTCATTCTACATGACCGGCACCGAGACGCTGAGCTTCAGCGGATTCTCGACGACCAACGAGACGCGCATTTTGCTGAGCGACGAGTTTGGCTTCCCAAGCGCACTCGACCTGAATAACTGGAACCGCGTTATGCCGTCGCTGACGGATCAGCGGGTGTTGCGCATTGACGTCTACGAAGACCGTCCGGTGTATGTAACCGGCGCGTCCATACCGACCGATGGCGACCAACTTATCGTGGTGTTCAACGAGCCTGCGGTCGATTACCTGGCGTTCGAGCTGGAGCTTGCTGGCGCGACCGTGACGCCGAGCAATGCGTCGGTATCGAGCAATACCGTCACCTACACGATATCGCAGGCGTACCAGGGCGAGACGGCTGTATTGCAGTACACGGGTGATGGTGTGGTGATGGACTGGTTCTATCCGCCGTCAGGACTGGAGGTGGCCAATGCCTCGAACGTTCCGCACCCGTCTGATATTCCGCAGGCAATATCGGCGAGCCTGTACTACAGCGGATCGCAGGCCAAGCTTGAGATCGTCTGGAACGAAGAGGTGACGGGCACCAACGGCTACTCGGCGACCATGCCGACCTCGCTGTCACTGTCGAGCCCAGTAATAAGCGGCAACCGAACGACCTTCAATGTCGCGCAGGACGTCTACAACACCTATGCGGACGGCTCGCTGAGCTACACGCCGGGCAACGTCCAAGACCTGACCGGCATTGCCGCAGAAGCGTTCTCGGGGCTGA
>JAAUXW010299203.1_pt1 | contig 14174 bp, 12 predicted proteins | sample 7278141 | NCBI WGS metagenome assembly JAAUXW01 (sample SAMN14350115, study PRJNA611818) | marine sediment metagenome | isolation source: surface marine sediment (2.1m) | place: French Polynesia: Moorea | collected 2018-08
AACTATGCCTCTTCAGGCACCGGCTAGAAGGTAAAGAGTTCCAATGTCTTTGTGATTACAGGAACACAATCACTTAGCAACTGACAAGTCTCTTCAAGTTTACTATTATAGTAAACTTGAAGAGACTTGTCAGTTGCTAAGTGATTGTGTTCCTGTAATCACAAAGACATTGGAACTCTTTACCTTCTAGCCGGTGCCTGAAGAGGCATAGTTGGCACTGGGCTAAGAATAATTATTCGAATAGAGCTTGGGCAGCCAGGGTCCCTAATTGGTAGCGATCAAATCTTTAATGTTGTAGTAACCGCTCATGCCTTTGTAATAATTTTTTTTATAGTTATACCTATTCTGATTGGGGGGTTTGGAAACTGACTTGTGCCATTAATACTAGGGTCTCCAGACATGGCCTTTCCACGACTTAATAATATAAGATTCTGATTTCTTGTTCCTGCTTTAATACTACTCTTAATAAGATCGTTAGTTGAATCAGGGGCAGGAACAGGATGAACTGTCTACCCTCCTCTTAGAGCTAACATCTCCCACTCTGGGGCCTCAGTGGATTTCGCAATTTTTTCTCTTCATCTGGCCGGTGTTTCCTCTTTACTGGGAGCGGTTAATTTTATTTCAACATTGGGCAATCTTCGAACTTTTGGAATACTTTTAGATCGTATGCCCCTATTCCCTTGGGCAGTCCTAATTACTGCTGTATTGCTCCTTCTGTCTCTTCCTGTGTTAGCTGGGGCCATTACTATACTGCTCACAGACCGTAATTTAAATACCTCTTTTTATGATGCTAGTGGAGGGGGCGACCCAGTTCTTTATCAACACCTCTTTTGATTCTTTGGTCACCCCGAGGTTTATATTTTAATCCTCCCTGGCTTTGGGCTTATTTCCCACGTTGTAGGTCAGGAAAGGGGTAAGAAGGAACCATTCGGCACTCTGGGCATAGTATATGCTATAGCTTCAATCGGGGTGCTAGGCTTTGTAGTGTGGGCCCACCATATATTCACCGTAGGTATAGATACCGACACTCGTGCCTATTTCACCACTGCAACTATGATTATTGCAGTCCCAACAGGCATTAAAATTTTTAGTTGAGTTAGAACAATACATGGGGCTTGAATAAAATTTTCTCCCTCTGGGCTATGGTCCTTAGGATTTATTTTCTTATTTACCGTGGGCGGCCTAACAGGTGTTGTATTAGCCAACTCGAGTATTGATATTGCACTTCATGACACTTATTACGTGGTTGCCCACTTCCATTATGTCCTAAGAATAGGAGCTGTATTCGCACTAATAGGAGGGTTTGTTCACTGATACCCACTTATAACAGGATTAACTATAAACCCCACATGGTTAAAAGCCCAGTTTATTATCATGTTCATTGGAGTGAATTTGACCTTTTTCCCTATGCATTTTTTAGGACTTGCAGGGATGCCTCGACGATACTCGGATTACCCAGACGTGTTTACCACATGAAACACGTTGGCCAGAATTGGGTCTATAGTGTCTCTCATGTCGGTTCTGATATTTATTTTTATCCTTTGGGAGTCTATGGTTAGCCTTCGTCCCGCTATCTTTAGAAGCCATGGGTCTGCCTCATTAGAATTTATACATAGTTACCCACCGCTAACCCATAGCTACGCCTCCAGTCCAATTATTTTCGTTAAGTAGCCCCCCCCCGCCCGACTAGGGTGTTTAATTTTTTTAACCATGCTAATAGTTACATAATATAAATATAATCTTATTAAATCTTTACATCCCCTCCCTTTTTGTTCCAATTATCAGACACATTCAATTGGGCCATAAATCCCAATTTATCCTCTCCTAAAAAATTCCCTATAAATTAAAGCAATTTAAATATATACTTAAGTAATTGTTAAAAATAAAAAAATTCCTCTCGTACTAATTTTTATTCAGAAATTACTAGATAGAAACCAATCTGACTTACGTCGATCTTAACTCAAATCATGTAAGGTTTTGTAGTCGAACAGACTAAAATAATTTTTTCTACAAAATTAAAATTCCTTAATTCAACATCGAGGTCATTAAATTTATTTTAATTTGAACTTTTATAAACATTGTGCTGTTATCCCTAAAGTACCTTTAGATATCAATTTTGGTTATTTGATTATAAAATTTATTTACTTTTTATACTGCCCCAGTAAAATATTAAAGGTTTTAGGGTCTTCTCGTCTTAGTAAGCTACTTTTAAATTTTCATAAAATTTTTAACTTCAATTATAGGTCGATAATTATATTATGAAGATTTTGTTTTCATCCAGAAATCAATTAAATTTCAAATTATTACGCTACCTTAACACAAGAGTGGCCGTTTACTTTTAGCACCGGGCAAACTTTATAAATATGTTTAAAATGTTTTTGAAAAACAGCTTTTCATATAATGAGTATTATAGAAATTTTTAAAATTAATTACAAGTAAATTGGGTTTAGTTTAAATATAATTTTATTCTACTAATTTTTTTATTATTAAATTAATATTAATTTTCTAAGATTAAAAAATTTTTTTATATATAATTGTAAAGTTTTTAGAAAATATTACTCTTAATTATTTTAGTTATTAAATAGTATTTATAGTTTTTAAGAATGTCCTAAAAAAGTAATTTATAGATAAAACAAATTTTAAGAAAATATTAAATATCTTTTTTTAGTTTTTATTAATGAAAATTTTAAAATATTTCATTTTTTAGAAACTTATTTTCTTTAGCCGTGAATTTTAAAAAATCCTAATTCACAAGGAGATTTTTAGATTCAGTTTTAGAGTATTCTCTTTTTCAAATTAAAAATTTGATTTTTATTAAAACTTAAATAAATAAATTAGTTGTTTCAATTTCATTTCTTTTTATTCGGGCGAGAGAAATTAAAATTCTTAAAGAGAGAGTTGCTTCTGCTACTATTGTAACTATTAGAAAAAAAATTAAGTTAGGAGTTAAAGAGAATTGAGTTAGTTTAAAAGCCGTATAAACCAATACTACTACTCCTAGAAGCTCTATCCTTAAAAGTAAAATCAAAAAATTATTTTTAAATTTTAAAAAATTTATTATAGCTAAAATAGAAATAATTCAAAAAGTCGAAAGAATAAGGTCTTTAGTTATAGCTCATAAAATAATAGCAACAATAATCATTATTTAAATTGTGACTTTAGAGGACCTTCTTTTCACCGAATGATTTTTACTAAAAGAAGTAAGGTTAGCAGTAAGTAGAAAGCCATAATCAGCAATAGACCTAGTTTAGTTTCTTTGTAAATTACCCCCGGGTTTACTTGAAAATCCATTGTGTAAAAATTATTAGACTTTAAAATAAATAAAACTGTTATTAAAATTAAAAAGTTTCCAACAATTTCTTTTATTTGTTTTAAAATAATGAGCTTTTTATTAGATCTAAGGGAAGAGGCGTAAACAAATACTACTATTATTCCTCCCAAAAATATAATAATAGTTGCTATAAAAATTCAATTTATTTTTTTAATTAATAATATTGTACTTCTAAAAATAGAAAAAAGAATTAGAAATAATCTAGTAAATAATGGATTTACTACTATGAAAAATATTGAGGCTCTAAGCAGTGTAAAAATAGTAAGTATTTCTAAAATTTTTAAAGAAAATTTTTATTATCAAAGAGTTATGAGCCCTTTAGCTTTACTTAGCTTATTCTTTATAATTTAAATTAGTAGAATTTACATCCGCTAGATACAAGGAGGAAAGAGTAGAAAATACATAAGATTGGATTAAGGCAACTGCGGACTCTAAAATTATTATTAAAAATAATGAAATTATAATAATAATTAAAACTAAAAATCTATTTAGGGAGGCGCTAGAGCCGATAAGTGTTAATAGTAAATGGCCTGCAACCATATTTGCTGCTAGCCGCACTGAAAGAGTAATTGGACGAATTATATTTCTTACGAGCTCAATTAAAACTATTAGAGGCATTAAAGCGACAGGCGTGCCTAATGGAACTAAATGAGCGAGAGTGGCACCCAAGTCTTTCATTACTGCTATTAATATAACTCTGATTCAAACTAATAAAGCAAATCTTAAAGAAAAAGATAGATGCCTTGAAGCAGTAAAAACATAAGGCAATAAACCAAAAAAGTTATTTAGTGCGATAAATATAAATAAACTGATAAGCATATGAGAGTGGCCAGGGCTATTTAGAATATTTAATAATAGAGAAATCTCTTTTATTAAATAACTTATAACTTGACGTATTATTCAACTAGTCCTATTTTTAGTAGTTCAATAAATTGAAGGAAAAACAATTATAGTTAATATAATTCTGGATAATCAATTTAAATTTATATTAAAAACTGCTACAGGGTCAAAAATTGCAAATAGTGAATTCATTATTTCAAAAAGTAAGATTTAACTACAGTCGTAATTAGACCTATTAAAAAATACGCAAACAATACTAATCATATTATGGGCTGAATCTGAGGAATTTAATTTAAAGCTATTTCTATAACTTTAGCTATGCTACGACTTATCTCTTAATGAGAGCGACGGACAATATGAACATTTTTAAGGGTCTATTTCAATTTATTTTATTACTAGTGAATCTTAAACCTTTTAATTTAAACAAGTAATAACTATCACATTTCAAAATAATTAAATAAGATTTATAACACCTGAAATTTTTTAATTATAATTAAATTTAAACAGCCATACAAAATTTATTATTTAAAAAATAAAATAGGGGACTATCTGTTAAATTTCAAAATTCTCCACATGAATTAAAAACTGCCATATAATTTAGATTTTAAAATTAATTACTATAAAAATTTATTAGTTGGGGTCTAGTCCAATTTATTTTTTAAGTATTTGAAAATTAATAAAATTTAAATTTATTATTTAACCAGTTATTTAAATTTTAAAAAATTTTTAAATAAACTCACTCTAAAGGTTTAACCGCAGTTGCTGGCACCTAATTAACTAGAATTATTTTAAACGCAAAATTTTTTAAATTTATATTAAATTACAAAAAGTTAATTAACATGTTTTTGAAGTTTTTTAAAATAAGTTCTAAAAACCATCATCAAATTTTAGTACAAGACCTACAACTCAAATTTACAAAATTAGAATTTTATTTAAACTACAGCACCTTGAAACTACGAAAGTATTTTTTCTTTGTAAAAGAAATATAATTTTTATATTAAATTTCATACGCTCCTCCTCACCAATAAATTCTAATATACAGGAACAATCACACTACATCAACAAAATGTCAGTATCATGCTGCAGCCTCAAAACCAAAATGATGATTTTTCCTAAATAGCCCCATACTAACACGATATAAAGAAACAGCTAAAAATGAAGATCCTACAATTACATGCAAACCATGAAATCCTGTAGCAACAAAGAATGTTGAGCCGTAGCTCGCGTCCGCAATTGTAAACGAGGCTTCGTTATACTCTATTCCTTGAATTAAAGTAAAATATAGCCCTAGAATAAGGGTTATGGCCAGAGAGACCATTGCTTGAGAGTGATTGCCTTCCATAATTCTATGGTGGGATCAAGTAACTCTAACTCCAGAAGATAATAAAATAATAGTGTTTAAAAGAGGAACCCTGAAAGGGTTAAAAACCTCAATTCCTATAGGAGGTCAGACTCTTCCTAATTCAATGTTAGGAGCCAGGCTTCTATGAAAAAAGGCTCAAAAAAATGATAAAAAGAATATTACTTCTGAAATAATAAATAGTCTTATTCCCCATCGAAGGCCTTTTTCTACAATAGATGTGTGAAGACCTTGAAATCTAGCTTCTCGTCTTACATCTCGTCATCACTGCCTCGACACTACGACTAAAAGTAGCAAGCTTATAAAAAATAGATGTGTATTTAAGTGATGGAATCAAATAACTATGCCAGAAGTTAATCCTAGTGCCCCAATAGCAGATAAAATTGGTCAAGGGGACTCATCAACTATATGAAATGGGTGGTTAATTAAGTTTGACATTTATTGTAGTTTATTTAAAATTTTAATTTTGGAGATTAAAGAAGGTACCGCCTAATATGAATTTTAGTTTAATTAAAAATTTTAAATTGTCAATTTAAAGATCTTAGAAATTCAGGCTTTATAGTATAATTAAATACATAATTTTTTCATAATTAAGATTTTTAAAATAAAACCTAACGGAGTTTCACCGCTACTAATAATGATTAGAAGTCATACAAGAAATAATAAGTTTTAAAATATTTACGTGATTGATTTGAAATTAATCCTTAGAAATAGTTTTCTGTATTTTATAATTTACAGGCATATTTGTTATGCTTATTTAAATTAACAATTTAAAGCTTAGAGCTTCTTGTAAAATTTAATTCACTCTAACATCCTTTGATTTCATTCATTAAATAATCCAAGGGTTAAAATAAAAATAAAAAGCATTACTAGTATTAAAGAAAGAAAGTTTATTCTAGAGTTCAGTTGAATAATAATAGGTAAAATTACAATAATTTCTACATCGAAAATTACAAAAATTAAGGCCAAAACAAAAAATCGAAGAGAAAAAGGCATCCGTCTTTCATTGAATGTAGAAAACCCACATTCGAAAGGACTTTGAAGTTCACGATCAAAATAATTTTTTTTTGTTAAGCAAGTTCCAGCAAATAAGATCACTAATGAAAGCACTATGGATAATAATAAAATTGTTAATATTATAATTAGATAAAAAATATTGACAAGAGAAATAATGGAGAAAAGAATATTGTTACATGAATAATAGAAATAAAATAATCACTTCTGTAAACAGAATAATTAGATACGATAAATTTTTTTATTTTTCTATGTTGAGAGGCCCCGTACAAAACTAATGAATAAACACCAGCTAAAAAAATTGTAATAATTACTAATAATCAAGACTGTGTAAAAGAGTTGAAAATTATATAAAAACAGGTTAATTCTGCATAAAATCTTAAAAAAGGGGGAGTTCCTATTCTGGCTATAACTGCCATTAGTCATAGTAAGCTGAATTTTGGGAATATAATTAAAACTCCTCTATTTATAACTACTCTTCGTCTATTGCTGTTTTCGTAAATTTTTGTAATTCCAAAAAATAAAAATGAGGAAGCAAAAGCATGAGAAATTATTATGAGAAGAGCCCTTAGGGCAGCAATTTTTGTTCCTTGTAAAGCACAAATTAGAGCTAAAGCTATATGGGCGACTGAAGAATAAGCAATAATTATTTTTATATCAAATAGTCTTACACATAGTAAGCCAATATACACTATTCCTATAATTCTAATTACTATAAATAAATTTAGTGGATTTCTTGAGTTTATTTGAAGTATCCGCAATATGCCTAGTCCTGCCAATTTCAATAAAACTGCTGCTAAAACCATAGACCCATTTACTGGGGCCTCAACATGTGCTTTTGGTAGTCACATATGAAGCCCTATTATAGGTATTTTAACTATAAAGGCTATAAATATTGTAAACACTATTACAGCGCTATTTCTAATTTTAGTAACTAGAAGTAATCTTGAAAAAATAATCCAATTATATGTGCCAGATTTACTAAGCAGGGTCAATATAATGATTAAAAACGGGGCGGAACAAAACGCGGTATAAAAAAATATAGCAAAAGTAGCGGATTGCCGCTCTGGTTGATAGCCTCAGCCAATAATAATTAAAAAAATTGGAATTACAGATAGTTCAAACATAATATAAAAAATTAATATATTTTGACATATAAATATTAAAATAATTAAAAATATTATTATATTTAATACTTTAAAAATTTGAAAACTTTTGATTTTGCGGGAGCTTGAAGCAAGAAGAGTCAATATTATAGAGTAAAATAATATAAATAGAAACCAGAAGGTAAAAATGTCAAAGTTTAAATCTCATAAGATTTTTCAATTATTAAAATTAGAAAACCTGTTTAAAGATAAACTGATTAATATAGCTGTAATTCTAAATAAGCTAATTTCTAAATGAGCGTTTATAAAAAGAATAGTAGATAAAATTAATAAGATTTTCAAAACCGGCTTGAACTCTTTTAATTTTGCAAATTAACGTACTAAAAATACTAGACCAGTTTAATTTAGTGAGGTTAAACTCATAATATTGAGTCGAAATCAATGTTGACTAAATTTAATTTTAGCTTTTAGCATGATCTATCTTATCAAGATAGCCCTTTAATCAGGCATAAAATTTAAAGCCAGGAAATCCACCTTTTTAATGCAAATAAAATATCATTATTGAATATGGCCCTGTATCAGGAAGGTTTCATCTCAAATTCCACAAATTTAAATTTTTATTAAACTACTAATACAAATTTAGTGGCAGAGTAGTGCATTGGCTTTAAGCGCCAAATATAGAAATTTCTCTAAATTAGATTTTATTTATTCAGTAATCTAAAAAGATGAATCAAATAAAAAAATATAAAAAATACAATACTGTTAAAACTTGACCAGTGAAAATATAGGGATCTTCAACAGGACGAGCCCCAATTCAAGTTAAGAGAATAATAACTGAAATAAAACTTCAAAATAGGATTTTATTAAATGGTGAATACATAAATGTTTTTACCTTTGATGATTTTAAAATTGGTAAAAAATAAAAAATTAATACCGATAAGAAAAGGGCTAATACCCCTCCTAGCTTATTAGGAATCGAGCGTAAAATTGCATAAGCAAAAAGAAAGTATCATTCTGGTTGAATGTGTACAGGGGTTACAAGAGGGTTAGCAGGAATAAAATTTTCTGGGTCCCCTAAAAGTCAGGGGTTAGTCACTGAGAGTTGAAATAAAATAAATAGCAAAAAAATTATTCCAGCAAAATCTTTAATTGTGAAATAAGGATTAAACGAAATCTTATCGAAATCTCTTGAAACCCCTAATGGGTTAGATGAGCCTGTTTGATGTAAGAATAGTAAATGAACTGCGCTAGCAGCCGCAATTAAAAAAGGTATTAAAAAATGAAGAGAAAAAAAGCGAGTTAAGGTAGCGTTGTCTACAGCAAACCCTCCTCATAATCAATATACTAAATCTTCTCCAATATATGGAAGGGCAGAAAATAAGTTAGTGATAACCGTTGCTCCTCAAAAAGATATTTGTCCTCAAGGTAATACGTATCCTAAGAAGGCTGTAGCTATTACTAAAATTAAAATTGTAACGCCAATTATTCAAGTCAAGAAAAAATTATATGATCCATAATAAAGCCCTCGTCCGATATGTAGGTATAAACAAATAAAAAATATACTACCCCCATTTGCGTGAAGGGCCCGAATAGCTCAACCTATATTTACATCTCGAGAGATATGTCTTACACTATTGAAAGCAATTAATAAATCCCCGGAATAGTGCATAGCTAAGAAGAGCCCTGTTATAATTTGAACCCTAAGGCAAAGTCCTAGCAGAGAACCAAAATTCCATATACTAGTAATATTCGCTGGACAAGGCAGCTCTATTATAGACGCTCTTAAAATTTTTAATAAGGGATGAGTCTTGAGTTCAGATTTCATATTAATTGAGGCGTGGAAGCCTTTGTTAAATTTACAGTCTAATACTTAAAGTTTTCAATTATATTTCTTGAATTTCCAAATTTTTAACATTGATAATTAATTTTATTACTATCTTAATTTCAGTCTCTAACTCCTCTTTTTTTATAATATGATTTTTTATAGAAATAAATTTATTAACTTTTGTCTCATTTTTGAATTTTAATAATTGTAAATTTCAGGCTATGGCCAGAGTGAAATATTTTTGTGTACAAGCTTTAATGTCGGTAAGAATTATTCTTTTATATTTATACTTAAATACTGATTTTTATTTTATAAATCTTATTTTATTAATAATACTTATTTTAGTAAAATTAGGTGCAGCTCCATTTCATTTTTGGTTTGCTTCGGTTATAGTTAAAATTAGTTGGTTTAGGGTTTTTTGGCTTTCGACATTTCAAAAAATTATTCCTTTATTTATAATAATAATATTTTATTTAAATAAGATTTGAGTTTTTGTAACTATTAGTTCAATACTAATTCCGTTTTTGGCAGTAAAACAAATTAGGCTAAAGAAGCTATTAGCCTATTCTTCTATTTTCAGGCTAAATTGGTTGTTAGCTAGAATAAGGTTCAGAAAAAATTTTTGAATAATATTTTTAGGAGGGTACACTATAATTTTATTAAGTGTATTGACCTTAGTTATAGACTTAAATCAATCCCAAAATAGGAAGCTATTTTCAAAAATAGGATTTTTTAATACCGTTTTATTATTTGTAAGATTATTATCTTTAATAGGCATTCCTCCCATAACTATATTTTTTATAAAGTTAAAATTGCTTTCTAATCTACAAAGATTAAGTGTTGCGATAAGTAGCATATTAATTCTTGGATCAGTAATTTTAATATTTATATATTCGTTAGTTAGGATTAAATATTTAACACAACAATCTTTCAACTTATCTTATTTTGCCCCTACATTCTATGCTGTAAAAAAAGGAGCACTATTTATTATAATTACTTCTTTTAGATTATTTATTTATATAAAGAAGATTAGATTTTTGATTTCTAAGTATTTAATTAAATTTAAACTTTATAATTATCAGGCCAGAGCTATTAAAAAATAAATTGAAATTATAAGAAATATTTTATTAAGGGGCGTAGTATTTATAGTAAAAGAGTAACTGACGGAATTATTAAAGGAAAAGTTGGCAGCTGTGTTTCACACCCAGCCCAGGTCTCTTACACGAAGATTTTTTATTGCAGGCCTGGATGGCTTAAAAAATACCATAGAAGAAATCCATGGAAGTGATCACATATTAAAAAAATTTTTATTTAAAAATTTTGGAAATGGAAAATAAGAAATTAGCCCGCCTGTAATAATTCCTATAATTAGTATAAATAGAACCAGTATTTTTGTTAATGGAGAGGTTATAAAAAATAGGGGCTGTTTTAATAGTAAAAGCATTAAAAAATTTCCTCCTAGAATAGCGCACGAAAATAAGGTAATTATCCCTAGAGTGCAAAAATCAAATCTTTCTTGCTTATTTACCAAGGGCCTTCTACGTAAAAAAGAAACACCTGTCAAAATAAATATTCGTGTACTATAGGCTCTGGTTATTAAAATTCCAATAAATATAATCAAATACACTATAGTACTTAAAGAGTAGCTATTACAAAGTTCAATAATAGGCTCTTTAGAATAAAACGCGGATATAAAAGGAAAGCCCATGAGACTTAGCCTACAAATTATAACACATGAATAAGAGCTAGGTATAAAAATAGATAGTTTACCTCTAAGAGAGAGTGCCTGATAGTCTCTGTTGGCATGAATTAGGTTACCCACTGAAACAAATAATAAAGCTTTAAAAAATGCGTGAGCAATTAAATGTAAAAAAGATAATAAATATATATTTAAGCCTAGGGCTACAACTATTACCCCTAGTTGCCTTAGTGTAGAAAGAGCAATAATTTTTTTTATATCTCTTTCTGCAAAAGCAGAAATTCTTGCCATTAATATTGTTAGTCTACCTAAAATTAATATAATTAAAAGTCCGGCGCCTTTTGGTAACCAATATAAATGACGAATCAATAAGTATACTCCTGCTGTAACTAGAGTAGATGAATGAACTAGAGAAGAGACAGGAGTTGGCGCAGCTATGGCTGCCGGCAGCCAAGCAGAAAATGGAATTTGAGCTCTTTTAGTAAAACATGCGACTACTAAAATAATTATTAGTCAAGATTGTTTTTCTCAAAATATAGTATATCAAAATATTGCCGGATCCCCAAATGGGATTAGAGCAGCTAGCCCCAAAATTAAAATTCCGTCTCCTAAACGATTAGTAATGGCAGTAATTATACCAGCATTGAAAGATTTACTGTTTCCATAATAAATAACTAAGATAAAGGAGGTAAGTCCTAATCCGTCTCAGCCGATGAGTGCGGAGAATAGCCTGGGCCTTAAAATTAAAAATACTATTGAAGCAACAAATATTATTAATACAAAATGGAACCGAGCATAAAATTTTTCTTGTGCTATATAGCTTTTTCTAAATATTAGAATAGTGCTAGTAATAATATTAACAGTAAATAAAAAGACGGTTCTTAATCTATCAATTAAAAACACAATTTCTAAATTAATAAACCTGTTATTTAAAAAGTTAAAAGTGATAAATATATTTATTAGCCTTTTAGAAACTCAAATAAATCTTAAAAGGGATAAAACTGAAACAGTTAAACATAAGAATAAATAAAAATTTCAAAACTTTAAATATGGACTTATAATAGTTTATGTAGCTTAAAGAGAGCATTGCGTTGAAGTTGCAAAGGTATATGTTCATGAACAATTAACTTATTAATTACTTTGATTAATTTATTGATTTTAATTGTACCGGTTTTAATTAACGTAGCTTTTGTTACTTTATTAGAGCGGAAAATTTTAGGACTAAGGCAGTTACGACTTGGCCCCAATAAAAACAGATTTGTAGGAGTTTTGCAACCATTTAGTGACGCAATTAAATTATTTATTAAGCAAATAGAGAAAATAATAAGGGGAAATTCTAATCTATATATACTGTCTCCGTCTTTGGCATTTATAACAGCTATCATATTGTGAAGGGTTATGCCGACAGCCCCGCTTAGTATTTATTCTAGATTTTCAGTAATTTTATTTTTAATAATTTTGAGTTTAGGGGTGTACCCTGTGCTTTTGGCAGGGTGGTCTTCTTTAAGAAAATATGCTTTAATCGGCAGAGTGCGTGGAGTGGCTCAAACCATTTCTTACGAAATTAGTCTGGCTTTAATTATGATTATTATTTTAGTTACTTATTATTCTGCTCGTTTAGATCACTTAAGATACTTTTCTTGTAATTCTTTTTTACTACTTATAGGGCCCTTAGTATTTTTAATATGAATTATTTCTATAGTAGCAGAGACAAATCGAACCCCTTTTGATTTTGCTGAGGGGGAGTCTGAGCTTGTTTCCGGGTTTAATATTGAATACGCCTCTGTTGGGTTTGCTTTAATTTTTATAGCAGAGTATGCCAGGATTTTGGTTTTATCCACTATTTCAGTAAGCTTATTTTTTCCAGTAGCACTATTTAGAGTTCCTGGCGCCACTATAACTACCGCACTAGCTTTTTTTTGAATATGAGTACGCTCAACATACCCTCGATACCGGTATGATTTATTAATGTCTTTAGCTTGGAAGTCCCTATTGCCTCTGACTTTGGGAGTTTTGAGGATGATTAGGGCTGTAGTAGTATTTTTATAAATATTACCTTAAGAAAAAAATTCGGCCAATGGTAAAATGATGTCTTGGGCCCAATTTGGTCTCCAGGACGCCTTCTCCCCTATTATGGAAGAGTTCCATTATTTTCATGATTTTACTAACTCAATTCTAGTTTTTATTTTGTTTTTTGTTGGAGTTATAATATTTACTATAGGAACTAATAAAACAATTAATAAAAATTTGTTAGAGGGGCAGTTAATTGAGTGTGTGTGAACTTTAATCCCCGGGCTGATTTTAGTACAGATCGCCCTGCCTTCCTTAACTCTTTTATACTTATTAGATGATAGGCCAGAGGCGTCTATTACTATTAAAGCAATTGGCCATCAATGGTACTGAGAATATGAATACTCAGACCATTGGTCTTTAGAGAGAGCTCAAACGATTAAATTTGATTCTTATATGGTCCCGGAGAGAGAGTTAGAGGCGGGGATATTTCGTCAGTTGGAGGTGGATAACCGATTAATTGTGCCAGCCCTGATTCCTATTCGGGTCTTAATTTCAAGAAGAGATGTTTTGCATGCTTGAGCAGTACCAGCACTTGGGGTAAAGGCGGACGCGATCCCTGGACGTCTTAATCAGGTAAATTTTTTTAGATTAATAGTAGGAGTATTGTATGGGCAATGTTCTGAAATTTGCGGAGCCCAGCACTCTAGAATACCTATTGCGTTAGAGGTGATTCCCGTAAATCTATTTACTAGGTGGTACGAAGCAACCTCTTTAAATAATATTGAGTAATTTTGTAGGCAAGTAAGTTAATTAAACTAAAAAATTTCAAATTTTTAATTGGCTTCGGCCCTTGTCTGAGTTTTTTAGTATAGTAAATTATTTGTGACTTCCAATTACAAGACCCTCAGGAAAGGCTATTTTTTTGGCAGAATAGTGCGCTAGATTTAGAATTTAGATATGGAAGTTCCAAAAGATATATATATATA